>Ga0114945_10002410_pt1 | contig 11013 bp, 12 predicted proteins | sample OV2TP3_FD_87194 | JGI IMG/M metagenome (GOLD analysis project Ga0114945, IMG submission 87194) | Hot spring microbial communities from Beatty, Nevada to study Microbial Dark Matter (Phase II) - OV2 TP3 | ecosystem: Environmental > Aquatic > Thermal springs > Hot (42-90C) | place: USA: Beatty... | reverse complement strand
TCGTTCAATGAGCCCCGCATGCTTCGCTTTGCGAAGCAAAGCGAGCGGGGCGAATTGACCCAGCACTAATTTTACACAGAACGTACGATGTGTCATCGGAAGTTGGAGTAGCACTCACCGTTCTATTCATAGTGTCGTGTCGGCCGTGATCGCAAAATTAGTGCTGGGCACATTCGACCTCAGACTTACGTTTCAGCCAGAGGCTGATCCGCCTCTGGCGGACACTTCGCTCCGTAAATCTGGGTTTCATAGGTGAGTGTAGTATATCCTACCATTTCTGTCAATTATCATCCCACCCCCTGCTGGTTGGCCGAAGGCCGTCCCGTCACCGCGGGACGTTTCGCCTTGAGAGGGTGTTGACGCGTTGGACGGCGAAACCCAGCAGGGGGTGGGATCATCACCGGGAGCAGCCTTCTCATATCAGCGAGGCTCCTCCGTCGATGACGATGGTCTGACCGGTCAGATGATCAGATCCATGGGAGGCGAGAAAGACGATCAGTCCCGCCAAATCATCAGGCTCTCCAAAGCGTCGTAGGGGCACCTCACGCACCCGCTTGGCAATCCACCGACGATCTGCGAACACATCCGCCGTCAGGTCCGTCCGAAACAACCCCGGTGCCACGCTGTTGACACGAATCCCATACGGCCCCCACTCCAGCGCCATCACCCGGGTCAGATGAATGACGCCGGCCTTGGCGGTGCAATAGGCCCCCCCATCGGGATGGGCAAGAATCCCTGAGGTAGAGCTGATGTTGATGATCTTGCCATAACGCCGACGGATCATGGAAGGAACCACGGCTTGGCTGACAAGGAAGAGGCTGGTCAGATCGGTCGTCAGGACCCGCGACCAGGTTGCGAGCGAGAGCCGAATCAACGGATCGCCGCCCCAGATCCCGGCGTTATTGACGAGACAATCGATACGGCCAAATCGACGCCGTGCGGCAGCGACGGCGGCACGAACCGTTGTGGGGTTGGTGACATCAACGCGCTGAACCAGGGCTTGACATCCGAATGCGCGAACCACATGGGCCACTCGGTGCAGCGCGGTGGCTCGACGGCCCCACAGAATCACCGACGCCCCGGCTTGCGCCAATGCCACCGCCATAGACGCCCCCAAGCCACGACTGGCGCCAGTGACCAGCGCCACGTGACCTGAGAGATCGCCGCGACTGCCGTGAGAGAGCGCGCGGCTAGCGGGTTGCGGTGAGCGTGTGCTTTTTCGTGCGACCACGTGAAGCGGGGTTGGGCACGGCGCGAAGGGCCTCGATGATCGTCCGTAGGAACGCAGGCAGATCGTCGGGCTTTCGCGACGTGATGAGGTTGCGATCCTGCACGACCTCGCGGTCCACGTAGGTGGCTCCCGCGTTGACGAGGTCGTCTTTGATGGCGACGAAGCCGGTCACGGTCCTCCCACGAAGGATGCCGGCGGAACAGAGCACCCATCCCGCATGACAGATGGCGCCGATCACCTTGCCCTGTTGATCCATCGCTTTGACGAACAGATTGACCGCTGGATAGCGCCTGAGAATATCCGGGGCATAGCCACCGGGAATGATCACACCATCGAACTGGTGAGTCGATACCTTGTCAATGGTCGTCGAGGCGGTAATCGGATAGCCATGTTTAGATTTGTAATTGAGGGCGGCTGTGCCGACGACAACAACCTCCGCACCCGCCTCAATCAACCGAAAGTACGGATACCACACCTCCTGGTCTTGGTAGAGATCCTCGACGAGAATCGCCACGCGCTTGCCCTTCAGTTCCATCTCCATCCGACTCTCCTGCAATGAGACCACACGTTACGGAGCCCCACCGGGCGACGTAACTTGTATGGTCGAATTGAACCCAGCACGAATTGTGAGAGCGTATCCATTTCAGCTGGACGGTCGGATGTGCAACAGCACCCGTACGCGCGGACGCGGAAACGCCTGTACAATTAGTGCTGGGTCACATTCGGCCAGACCCTTTACGTCACTGCGTTCCGTAAAGGGTGGCCTCATGTGAGTAGCTTAGCGGAGGAACGAAGACGCGTCAAGCGAGGGGCGGGCTGGTTATAACTGATTCCAGACGCGAGTGGTGATCGTGTTCGGACCGGACCCATCACTGGAGCCGTTCAACTCCTTATCGTAGTAGAGATTCATACTCATCCCCTCAATTTTGACGTTCCCGGTTTTCGAGGTCAGGGCACCGTACACATTCGATGAGCCCCCTACAAATTTAATCGATCCTCGTTCTGCGACAATCGTCGCCTCGACGTTCGAAGTACCTGTAATCTTGACGACTTCTTCTTGTCCACGCAGACCAGGGTCGGGACCGGTCGCGTACACGGTCAGATTGGTCGGCCGGCCACTCGGCGCCTCAACGCTGCTGGTCCCTTCGAGCTTGATCCAGCCGTCCACATACACCTTCACCGGCTGTAAGCTAGTGAACGCCAGGGTCGAAGTGCCGCTGAGCTTGACGTTGCGTCTCACGTAATAGCAGGGCCCTGTCAGAAACTGTGTCGCGTCCGTGATGATGAGATCGCCCTCAGCGTTGCCGAGTTCCACGCACGAGTCGGCTCGTGAAGGAATCGTCACGGTGTGCGCAGCCGTGGCAGCCGTCAACCCCCCTGTGATGACAACAGACCCCTCCCGTTTGTAAACGCGCTGGGGGTCGCTGCCCTGACCAGAGACGGCCCTCCCCCCGATATTGATGCTGCCCTCCAGTGTTGCGCCGTCGTCGGTGAGGCGGTTGGTCCGGATATCGCCCGCTCGGGTATCCAGCGAGCGGGCGAGACCGAGACTGGATTGATAGCCGTAGACGTTCAAGCTGCTCCCCTCAACGACCAGTGCGGCTTCGGCAAACACGGCATAGGGATGCGAGTTGGGAGGAGTCACCTGCACCACTTCTTCGATGGCCCGGCTGAAGCTGTTGACCGTCCCCGTGGCGCGAATCGTGCGCAGGGTGCCGTTGACGTCGATGGTCGCTTGATAGGTACCATCCCCCAGGCGGGTCGAGCCAATCGCCGTGTTGCTGCCTGACGTTCGCAGTTGCCGCCGGGCGACATCAAGTCCTGCCTCGGCCAGATGGAAGGCGCCGAGGAGATCGTGGTCCTGTTGAGAGGCTCGGGTTTCGGTGGCGCTGCGAATGATGGCCGGCTGCCCAAGACCAATGGCCACCACGATCACCAGATAACACATGATGAGGATGGAGCCACGGCGCCTCGAGCAGCGCCAAACAACAACACGAACCCCTGCCCTGGGATTCGTGGGCTGTGTGCTCGTTCTAGAGGTCCTAGAACAGCGTTCCGCTCGTCTCATCACCGGCAACCCGGCTACCCAGCACTAATTTTTCGTTGAAGCGTAGTACTCAGAAAATTAGTGCTGGGCCCGTGGCTTTGCGTCCCCGCCTTACGACGCCCCGCCCCCTCCTCGAAAGCTCTGGGCGGGGTCCACCACGCAGTGTGGCGGAGGTTTGCCCCTCCCCGCCCTTTTGGCTAGCCAAAAGGGCGGGGTCTTATCGGTTTCTTGCTCTCAGGAGACTTGATTGGAGGGGCTGGTGAGGCCCCATCACACCGAACAGCTCCTTGGGTCTTCTCGCTGACGCATCAGCGAGTGGCTATTGTTTCCACCAAGCGCCCTGAACGATCTCAACCGCCCACGGCGTAAAGGGCGGCACATTCCCGTCGGAAAAACTCGTATCATAGTTCCAGTTTCGGATGGGTGCCGTATACTGCGGGCTGCCATACTGCCACGCCCCGGTGGCGATTTGGCTATTCCAGAGCGAGACGAATGAGCCAACAATCGCCAATGTTTTGTTCGTCCATTTTTCGTGAAATCGGGGATAGTTCTCAAGGCCTCCGCTGTACGTGCCGCCCTGCGTCGGGACGATCCCAGCGATAAAGGCGCAGTGAACCGTGGTGTTCGAGGCGACGCGGTTGTCGAGTTGCTGGTTGCTGGTGGCATCGTTCCAACTGTTGGAGAGCAGATTGGCGGCATCGCCAATGACAGCTACAGGCTTCTTGTTGACGGTATTGAAATCGCCTTGGATATAGATCGGATCGTTGGACACGACAGTCAGGCCGCCGTTCCGGACGATTTCCTGCCCCTTGTGCAGGCGGATCCCCGGTTGCTGGCTGCTGAGCACATCATCCCTGGTGGCGTAGAGCAAGCCGTTGGTCGGCAGACGGTTGGAATAGCTGGGGCTGCCTGGGGGATCTCCGTCGGCATAGCCTGCGAGTTTTTTCAGGTTGACCTCGGTCATTTTCACCCATTTGCCCTCACGGTTGTTATAGAAACTCGTGGTGGTCGTCACGGTTCCTGGCGGGATGTGGGTTCCTTCGACCAACGCCAATCCTCCCTGAGTCACCGTCCCGTTGACCACCTTGACATCGGCTTGGCTGTCGTAAAAGCCACCGGGTTGCGTGGAACCCACCACCGGGACGGCCAACTGGGTGACGCCATGCACGTCGCTTTTGACGGTGCCGTTCCATCGGGTCTGGGATTCGTTGTACCAGGTCGGGCTGTCGCTATCCAACCCCGCCATGGCCACATACTGGGCGGGTGAGGTGCCGGCTTTCTTGATTTGCACAATCCCTGGAGGAACCGTGCCGTTGTCTTTGCGCCGATTGTAGATCTTGCCAGCCGCGCGCGCGTACTCGGTATCCACCGTCAACAGATTGTTCGCCCCCAAATACATATCACTGTTGCTATGCACGCGGCCTGAGAGGGTCATGGGCGGGCCGGGAAGCCACTCCAAATCCGCGGTGTAAAAGATCGCGTGTTGAAAGGTGTAGATGATGCGCCGCACGATCATTTGATGCAGGGTCACCAAGGTGTTGGCGCTATTGGGATGTTGGGCCGTCGTCGTGACGTGGTAGGTCTTCAGGAAGATCGTTGTCCCATCGGGATCCGTGATGGTCTGTTGCCCTGGCTGCACCTCGGTGATGACGGATGACGCGGTGGCGCCTGACGCAAAGGTCGTTAGATGGGAACCGGCGAGCGGATACGTGGGAGTCGTTGGAGTAATCTGAAAATTCGCGATGGCAGCGGCAAAGTGTGAGGCCACATCCTCAAGCCCCCCTTCAGCCGCATAAAACACGTCGCCCTGCAGTTGTTGGATCTGGCTATGTTGATGCGAGGTGAGGCTGTGGTTCAACAACGAGCCGCCCAAGACCGTGAGGACGACAACGGCCACATACGCGAGCACCAACGTCTGTCCCCTGCGACTTCCCATCGAGCCCTCCTTGTGGTCGTTAATTCCTCAGTTTGATCGTGGTGGTTGAGATGGCCGACACCGTTCGTCCCTGAGGGGTCGGCTGTTGCACCGTGACGGTGATCCGGACTTCGTTCTGGTACAGGGAGGCATCAATCGCTCGGTCGACAAACGTGACGCCCGTGACATCGTTCGCCAGGACCTCGACCTGCGCTCCCACAACCCGTTGCAGCTGGTTTGAGGCGGGGACGTGCACATACTGAATGGGTGTGACACCCCATTCCGTATTCCCCAAGGCGTCCACAATGAGGCCGTTGCCGTCAAGATCGGCTGGGAGGTAACACGTGATGGACGTGTTATTCGGTGCTGCAGGAATCGAGATATTGGGCGGACTCGCGGCCGAGGCGCGCGTGGCGTTTCGCAATTCACTCGTCACCCGGCTCAGCACTTCTTGGGTCCTCGCGCGCACGTGGCTTTGCGTGGAACTGGTCCACCAGAGCGCCGAGCTGCTCGTGAGCCACAACATGGTCATCGAGCTGATCGCCAGGAGGATTCCCCCCGTCACCAACGTTTCGATCAACGTAAATCCTTGACGTTGCCGAAAGAGTCTGGACATGGACTCAGCTCGCTCGAATGGTGGACAGACGACGCGTATGGGTTCGATTCTGATTCGTCCAATTCAGCGTGACAGTGACTTCAAGCGGATCGGTGCCAGGATTCGGGTAGGTTACGGTGACCTGTTCTTGGCCCAGGGTATAGCCTCCGACAATCGTGTTATAGGGATTGCCTCCCGGGCCCCCCACGACCCCATTGGGAAAATTGGTCGCGATCGCATTGAAGGGGGTCTCTTTGATGCGCTCCATCATATCCTTCAGGTCATTCAGGGCTACCGCGGCTTGCCGGGAAACCTCGGTGAGATGAAGGGCGGAGTGATACGCGCCTAACACCGCAATGAGCGATACGATGAGGACGGCGACCGCTAACAACAACTCGGGGAGCATGACACCTCGTCTGTTGGCGCAACGACTCCTCCGCTGAGCCTCATACTGGATGGCATTAGTCACGCGGTCCTTGAACACGGGCATCCCGTCTCCTCAACACAAACAAGCACGGGCGTTGCGTCTCACAGGTCCCGCCATAACACGACTTCGAGCTCGTATGAGCCTGTGGGGCCGATGTCTATCAAGGCTTCATCGTAGTGGATTTGTGCATCTCCTGTAATAATCACATGCTCTCCGATCACCGACCCAAAAATCTCGGCGTTCCCTTTGATTTCAATATCGCCAGTGGGCGCATAGACGCCGCCGTAGAACTCGGTATTCCCCGCCCAATCCCCTGAAATGGTCGCTTGCTCAGGGGAAGCGAGAATCAGAAGAAATTGGGTCGGATCAGTGGGGACGCCGATAGTGGTATTGCCGGTCGCAGAAAACGAGCCGGTCACATAGACGCTGATCGGCACGCTGGTCGTCAGCGTCGCCCCTCCAGCAGCCGACAAGTCCGAAAAGCAACACTCCCCGTTGCCGTTACAGGCTCCGGCCGGTGCGTCATCGGGCAGGATCATCGTATGGCCCCCGGCGATGGAAAAGGGAATCGTACAGCTGAGCCCAGGCGGTGTCGATACGGCTGGCATGTCAAGATTGTTGCTTTGCGCCAGGAATGGCGGCTCTCCAGTAATTAACGCGGAGCCGCCGTCAACCGTCACGACGGTCTCTGGGTCGCCACCCTCCCCAACGGCCACCTGGCCATTGATGGCGATGCTGCCGCTGATGACGATTCCACCTTCGGCGATGGCATTCGTCCCAACATCACCGCTGTCGCCAGCCGTGTCCGAATCATAGGGGGCGACGCTCGAATCAAAACTATCGGTGATGGCCGTCCCGCTCACCTCAACGGCCGAACTCCCAAAGAGGGCAAATTGAAAGACAGACTCGCTCTCGGCTTCGGCGACGACCTCCAAGTCCCGCTGCTCTAACTGGAAGAGCCCATGCCCAAAAATCCGGTATTGGTCGGCATCCAGCGTCACGTCTTCGGTTACATCCCACACTTCCGCCCAATAACTTCCCCCACTCAGCAGGTGCGTTCCGACATCGCCAAAGACACCGCCTGCGATTTGCTCCAATGCATGATCCAGGGCGGCTTCCGCGTTATGAAAGGCGGCATGTTGAAACCGCGCGCGGTCCATGAGGCTGCTTTCATGAAGAGAGCGTGTTAACAGCGTCGATCCGAACACCACCAACATCACAACCACACTGAGGGCTATCACAACGGCTGCTCCCCGTTCTTGCTGTATCATCATGACCAGCTTCTTTCCACCTCGATGAAGCGTCGGATTAAAGACAAAAAAACACGAGCTCTCGAAAGAAGACAGCACGTCGCTCGTGTTTCTTCACACACCCGGCAACCCCGCTACCCGTCCTCGCCATTCGCGAGGGTGTGGGTCGGTGGCTTTGCGTCCTCCTCTTTCGAAGAGTTTGCCCCTCTTATCGGATCTTCGCTTCAGTTGTCAAGGTTCAAGCCGACCATATCAGTATACCTGACTGGCCTGGCAACTGCCAAATCGTCCCTCGACGCCCTCCGCAGAAGCCCCGAGTACTGGCGAGAGAAAGTGGAGCCCCACGGGCAGAGCCCGTGGCACCTTTGTACGCCCCGCTGCGTGGGGCGACATCCCGCCCACGCGCTCGATGAAGCTACGCGGGCCCACGGCCGAAAGCCGTGGGCCGATGGCGGGGTCGCGGACCCACCCGAAGGATGAGCGCAACTGGCACACCAGGTTGGGGTTAGAGGAAGGGTGGCGGGGTAAGTTTCACAACCACCCAGGCGATGACACCCTGGGCAGGAAATATTGAGATCCACATCGTCGCCACGTCACGACTCACGCCCCAGCGCCCGCAGAGAAGCGGGGGTGGGTCGCCGTCCCCCGTCATGGCGTGAGGATCAACTTTCCAAACACCTCCCGGTTCATCATGCGTTCTTGGGCGATGCGTGCGTCGCGCAACGGAAAGACGGCATCGATCACCGGCCTCAGTTTCTGCTCGCCAACGAGCTGGGTGACCGTCTCCAGCTCTGCCCGCGTGCCCATGATCGAGCCCAGCACTGAGAGTTGCCGCGAAAAGACATACCGCAGATCGAGTGGGACGCTTGGGCCGGACGTCGCCCCGCACGTCACCAAACGCCCCCCTTTCTTGAGCAGCTGTACGCTTCCCTCCCAGGTCTTCGGGCCAATGTGTTCAAAGACGACATCAACACCTTTCCTGTCCGTCAGGGCCTGCACGCGCTGGACGAAATCGTCACGCTGATAGTTGATGACCTCATCAGCCCCCAGCGCCTTGGCCTTCGGGATCTTGGCATCAGAACCGACCGTCGTATACACCACAGCCCCAGCCAGTTTAGCCATTTGAATCGCCGCGTGCCCAATACCACTCCCTGCGGCATGAACCAGGACGACTTCGCCACGACGCAAGGCGGCACGGCCCATCAACATGTGCCACGCCGTCAGAAACACGAGTGGAAAGGCCGCGGCCTCTTCGTACGTCAGACCGGGGGGCAGAGGAATCAGGTTGTTGGCTGGCACCACCGCAAACTCCGCGTAGCCACCGTCGGTTTTCGCCCCCACGATGCCATAGCTCTGACACAGATTGTCTGCCCCGTCCCGGCACCAGGCGCACTCCCCACAGCTCAGTCCCGGGGCGACGATCACAGGACGTTCTCGTTGCACGCTCTCCACCTCAGAACCAAGGCGTTCGACCACCCCCGCGATATCACAGCCGGAGATGTGGGGCAGCCTGATCTGATAGGCGGGAAGACCCTGGCGAATCCAGAGATCGAGATGGTTGATGGCACAGGCCTTCACGCGTACCAGGACTTCTCCGGGACCCGGTGTTGGAGTCGGCACCTCGGTGAACTTGAGGGTCTCCGGACCGCCGTGGGTTCTAAAGATGACGGCCTGCATGATTGGCGCACTGATGATCGGACTGGTGAACCCCGTACCACGGCTCTCACGGCCGTGGCATCCTGCAATACCCTTCGGGACACATCGCCATTTCTCCCCTTGACACAAAAGTGTCAAGGGGCTTCCTGTGGTACGGAGTGAAGACGGGGAACGCGGCGGGCTACTTCATCTCATGGATTGACCCACCGCATGAATCAGCTGAGGGCGTTAATGGTCTCTTCGATATTGTTGGTGCGTAACACGAGATTACCGAATTCTTGGGAGGCTGAGGCGGTACAGTAGGCGTACTCGATATTAATCCCGGCGGCCGCAAGTTTCTGGGCAATCTGGGCCAGCAACCCAGGTTTATTCGGCACTTCCATGAAGACGACGTCGCGCTCTTGCACTGTGACATGCAGCCCGTCAAGGATCTTCGAGGCTTTCTTGGAATCGCTCACCACCATGCGGACCACCGCGTGATCCACCGTATCGGAAATGGAGAGGGCCAAGATGTTAATCCCTTCTCTGGCGAGCGCTTGACAGATCCGTGCTAACGCGCCCGGGCGGTTATCGAGGAACACGGCCAGTTGCGCCTCAATGGAGATCATCCCATCACCTGTGTTCGGCCCGCAGGGCCGAGTTCGGTGTGGCACTCATGGTGGCCCCGCCAGTCGGCGGGGCACACAGGTGATGGGATCATTTCCCCACCGGCCGGCGTCCCCCTGACCGTGATGGTCTTTCGGCGTGACGCCTGAACTGAGCCCAAGAGTCCGCCGCCTCCTGAACAGAGGCATATCGATGGCTGAAACACGGCGCGCCATCCACCGTCACAATCAAATGCCAGCGAGGCCCTGACGAGGACTCTTGCTGCAGGCGTGGCACATAGGACCGGCCGTTGATGACCGAGGGTTGTAAGGAGGACTCTTTCGCCGCGCGCCCGCTGGACGGTTTGACCAGCACGCCCGCCCGATCGGCAAATTGCCGGAAGCGCCCCGGTCGATCAATGAATTGCACCCCCACATCGTACAAAAACGGCGGGGCGTTCCGCAGATCGAGGCGCTGCATGACCCACGCGACGCGCCCGGTACACTCCACGGGCTTCTTCGACGACTCGGTAAACAGTCGCAGCCTCACCCTCGAGCGCACTTCGAGCGCTTCCTGAAGGCGCAAACACATCCCCTCTTCGCTCATATTGAGAGAATTGCCCGCAAGGGGGGTCTGCAGATTCGGCAGGTTAAGTTCCACACGCCCCCGCCAATCGACCCGTGGGGCCTTCCGACGCTCCTCGATCGTCTTTAACGCCATTCTTTATGTTTTTGAACCCATGCCCTCGCGTCGATGGACTGACCAGTTACCTCGCGGGAGGCGTCAGAGGCTAAATACACAAACACCCCGGTCAGGTCGTGAGGAAGCGGAAGGGTGGCTGGATCCTCGTTGGGATACGCCATCGCCCGCATGGGTGTTCGCATGGCTCCTGGGTTGACCGCATTGACCCGCACGCCATGGCCTCGCGTTTCAGCCGCCACGAGCGCCGTCAAGCCTTCGAGGCCGAACTTCGACACCGCATAGGGACCCCACAACGGCGCTTCCCGCTGCCCGGCCCCTGAGGAGACGTTGATGATGGATCCTGATTGTTGCGCCAACATGCGGGGAAGCACCAGCCGCAGACACAAGAACGGCCCCCGGAGATTCACGGCCATCACATGATCCCAGTCGTTAATCCGAATTTCATGGAGCAACGTCTTCGGGGTCAGCAGGCCGGCGTTATTGACCAGCACATCGATACGCCCAAATTCCTTGAGGGTCGCTGTGACCAGGCGATCCACGTCCCGCTCCGAGGAGACATCCGCCTTCAGCGCCAACACCGAGGCACCCGTCCGTTGGATCTCATG
>Ga0114945_10002408_pt1 | contig 11018 bp, 9 predicted proteins | sample OV2TP3_FD_87194 | JGI IMG/M metagenome (GOLD analysis project Ga0114945, IMG submission 87194) | Hot spring microbial communities from Beatty, Nevada to study Microbial Dark Matter (Phase II) - OV2 TP3 | ecosystem: Environmental > Aquatic > Thermal springs > Hot (42-90C) | place: USA: Beatty... | reverse complement strand
CGGCTTTTTCATTGTTTCTTCGAGATGCTCAGGTGGTAACGGAGAGGCTGACAGCCAATCCCCTTGCGGCAACCTCAACGATGCCGGGCGTCACCCTGGACCTGTCAAGAGTGGTAAACCGGAAACCCGGCAAGCGGAAGCAGGTTTGCCTGATTGCGGCTACGAAGCGCGCGCCTTCGCGCCGCGCGGCATCATGATCGAAGTCGGGATTAAGCGCCCAAGTCAAGGCCGGTTTGATCTGCCTATCGTCGGTTATAGTGCGCACATGCGGCAGCACGTTGTAGAGTGCGTGCCGGCCGAACAGCAACACCGGTTTACCCATAAGCGCGCCTTCAAGACCGGCCGATCCCGTGATGGTGGCCACGGCAGTTGCTGCACGCACCACGCTAACGCCGCTTTCGTCCATGTCGATCAGCCGGACGTTTTTCAGGTCGCGAAGCTGGCGATAAAATTCGCGCGGCCGGCGCGCAGTCGTGCCGGGCAATTCCTTCACGGCGAGCACCACACCCGCCGGCAGGTCGCGCGCAAGCGCGGCAATAATCGCGTGCTGAGCGAAGCATTCAGGCGACCGCGCGGACAACGCCGCCTCGGGTTCCTTGTGCAGCGGGAAGAATACAAAGGGTTTTCCGGTAAGCTCGCGCAAAGCTGTGTCATGCTCGCGCAGAGCCTCACGATAGCGCCAGCGCTCGCGCCACGGCATCAGGCTGCCGTCGATCCACCCGGCATTGTAGGCGGCAGGATAGCCTCGCATACGCCAGTATGGCCATTTCAACGCAAACTCCAGACTGTTCTTGATGGTGGGCGTGAGATCAAGTGAACGCAGGCGATGGGCCTGCCGAAGCTTCGAGGGGGTATAGGTCACGGAGATCTCCTCCGGGTCGCCGGGCATCGACGAACGGTAGACTTCGGCGAGATCGGGATTATCCTGGAAGCGGTTGGTTGACCAAAACCAGTAATCGCGATAGCGCGCGGTGATCAGAAAGCGGTATGGCACGTTCAGCGCACCGGCAACCGCGGCTGCTTCCGGCCCGCCTTGCAGGAGCAAGGTCAGATCATTATCGATGAACTCCCTTCGCCAGAATTGCACCTGCGCTTGTACTGCGTGCACCATCTGCGCATGCGATGCCCGGCTGTATATGCCCGAACGCGGGTAGCCTGGCCCGGCGAGCGAAAAGCCGCGGCCGAGCTGGCGATGACTCATGGCAAGCTCGTTCACGGTCATGCCAAGCTCAGCCTCGATTTTCAGCGCTTCAGCGAAGACGCGTTCGGGATCGTCGATTTTCCGAACGATCTCGGCGGGTATGACCGAATAGGGCCGAACCCTGTCGATGCTGCCGCCGGCGAGGTAAGATTCAAAGGCCCTGATTTCGGGCTCGGTGCGCACATATACGATCACATGACTGTTGTAACGGCGTTTTAGTTCGCGTGCGAGCGGCAAAAACAGTGCCATGTGAGTGGATCCAATGACCATACCCACACGCCCAAATACCCGATTGGCATTCGGGTGCGGATGAATAGATGGTGATGACTTCAGTTCCAACATCTTCAACCGTGTATTAATCCGCCGCCTACTCCTCGCTTAATTGCACCACCGGGCCTCATCGGTCCACTGCGCTTTCTTCAGGCGGGAAGTGCGTGGATGCGGTGATACCGATCCGTGCAAACAGTATTCTTGCAGCGGCCTCCGCACCATCACATGCCAGCACGCCCACCGCTGAGGCGTGCCGCTTTTGCGCCACAGGATCGAGAAGGTAGTAAAGGGCGGCCTCCCAGGCTTCAGCGACATCCAGGAAGCCGGTGCCAACCCCAAGTTCCGTCAGCCAGCGCGCGTTATGCCGCATCTCATCGGTATCAGCGCCATAATAGGCGAAGACGCGGGCACCAGCGATGAGGCACTCGGTCAATGTTCCCATCCCCGGCCGGCAAACAGCCGCGACGAGCGTCCCGTACATCTCCGGCGAGAAGCTCGCTGACCTGAACCACACAGGCGCATGCGCGGGCAGCAACGACGGTTCTACCACAACTTCATCCACCGGCGGACGCGGGCCTCGTGCAATCATCTCAATCTGGTCGCGGACACAATCCGTATCCTTGCCTCCCAACCCGCTTGAGATAAGCACGCGCCGGCGCCTGCCGGGCACCGGTTTTTCCAGGCGCGGCAATCCAACCTGGATGACTTGAACCTCCTCCGCGAGCCCGCAGTCCAGAAAAGGCCCGTAAACAATCATGGGAGGTCGGTGCCCGGAAAGCAGGCGTTGCGCCATGGACCTGTAGACCGGGTGCACGTCCGGTAGTGACCGGTGCCAGAGAAAATTCCCGGAGAGCACCGCATCCGGTCGCACCCCAAGGATATCGGGAAGATTGTCGCTGATAACCAGGTCAAAGGTCTCAAGCCGGGGCAGCCGCTCTGTCCAGCGACATGCAGACCACCGCCCTCCCTGCAGGGCCTCAGCACTTGTCTGGGTGTCGAACGGCACTGTATCAAAGCGCGCTACAGCCCCCGAGGAAACGAGAATGCGTTTAACAGCAGCGGCAGGTGCGAACAGGGTGGCTGCAGCGCCCATGGTCACGAGCGCGTTGGCAAGTGCCGCACACCGCCGGACGTGTCCAAGGCCATTGGCGCAGGCGATAAGAGCAAAACGCGGCGGCGGGTTAATTTTAATCACAGGTTACAGGTATCGGCGGCGTCATGTAACCCATGCTGGCATACACCAGTCCAGGAATTGCCTCAATCTCCCGGCGATCGAGTTGCGCCCAACCGTCAAATATCAATCTGGTCCGGGTATCGTCGGGTTCAATCCACCTTATGACACTCGGGTTATCCTGATGATTGTTGAGGATGAGGACGGCATCCACACCTGTGAAGCTTTCCCTGCTGTTCGTCGCGGGTGCAATGCCCAGGTCGGCAATCTCGGCGGCGCCAAGCACGGCATCCCACGCCAGTACAGTGACGCCTGCCGCCCGTAGCCAGCCGGCAATTTCGAGCGAGACCGATGCGCGCACATCGTTGGTCTCAGGCACACCCTTGAATGCTAATCCGATAATGAGAATACGCAACCCGTCGAGGCTCAGGCCAAACCGTGCGGTGAAACGCTCTACAACCTCAATCGGGTACCTGGCCGCGATCTCGTTGACCCGCCGTCCAACCGTTGACAGGCAAGGGTGTTTCCGTTCCGCCACGACAGACGCAACCAGTAAGTGCGGGTCTTTGGTCAGACAACTACCCCCGACACCGGGGCTTGGATACGGGATGGGATTGCGCGGGTACCCTTGATTGGCGGCCGCGATGATTTCAAAAGCGTTCATGTTGTAGTCGTCCGCCATTAGTGCAAGCTCGTTGGCAAATGCGAAGCTCAGGTCACGAAATGCATTGTTCGCGAGCTTGATGAGTTCCGCAGCTTCCAGGCTTGGAACCTGCACCACCGACGGCGTCAGGGTGGTCCAGAAGGTTGCACCCCGTGCCGTGCATCGTGGCGTGAGACCACCGACAATCTGCGGAAGCAGCCGAAGCTCACCGAGGGCCTGTCCTGTAACGGTCCGCTCCGGCGCATTAGTAAGGTGGAAATCCTGACCCCCCACAAGGCCGCTCCCCTTCTCCAGCACCGGCAGGATAACGCGCCTAGTTGTACCGACGGGGACTGTCGATCGCACGATGACCTGATCCCCTCGTCGCAGGTTGGCGGCGATGAGCTGCGACACAGCTTGCACACCGGAAAGATTCGGCTGGCCGTTTTGATCAAGCGAGGTGCCAACAGCAATGATGTAGACAGTGCAGCGCCGATCCCCGATGTTCTGCGTGGGCGTGAAGTTTCCCCGACGGCGTGTTACCCGCAGCATTTCACTGAGACCCGGCTCGTAAACATGCGGTTCGTCGCGCAACAGCCGATCGATGAGATTGGTGTCAGTGTCGACTCCAATCACCACGTGGCCCTGATTCGCGAGCGCCACCCCCACCGTAAGTCCTACGAAGCCAAGCCCGAATATCATGACGCTACGGTGCCGGAACTCCATCTCCCCGAGTAACTCCATAAAGTCCTGGATCGCAACGAGCCGGCCGAGGTCATCCGTCACAAGGACATGGCGCACCGCATCCGCCGAGAGATGTGATGATGCCCGGACCTTTCTGTAGACCTCCGGGACGATCTGCTCGGGAGGTACCTCGTCAGAGATCGTAATAGGACGGCGAGTCATGACATCCGACACGGGGCGCGACCAGTCGATATTGGTTGCATAGGCCCGCCGGACATCCCCGTCCGTGATGACACCCTGAAGGCGCCCGTCCGTATCGAGCACCACTGCCAGACCTGGATAGGCAACCCTGTGCGATTCGGAAGCCATCCGGCGCACGGTGTAGTCGATACTCGCTTCCGGTTGCACGACCACCGCAAGCCGTTCAAGGCGAACATTCACTGGAGCGGCGTCTCCTCCCAGTTATAGATCATTCCCTCGCCGTCAAAGCAACCGGGGCGCCGGCTCGCGAAACGGCCCCGATAATAGTCCCGGTTAAGCAGTTCCGCAGCCGAGAAACGGCGCCATTCATTGCCGATAGCCCTGCGCCATTCGGGCCGCTCGTTATCGAGACGGCGGACCTGCTCTACCGGCTCAAGGCTCGAAAATTCCACCAGTTCCGCGCACTGCCTGGGCCCGATGGACAAGGCACCATCACGTGTCTCCGCGGGCCCCAGGATAGTAAAGTGGCGCTCTATGATCTCCGCCCCCAGATGTATGGCGATTTTTGAAGCGAGTACCCCGTCATGCGCGACCGCCGAATGGTCTGAAAAGCCGATCCGCGGGGCGAGGCGACGCAGTCGATTGAGCCGCGCGAGATGCATCTCATCGAACGGCGTCGGATAAATTGTCACGCAGTGCAGGAAGGCGAAATCGTGCCCGCTCAGGATCGAGGCCGCGTGATCAAGCTCATCATCGTAGGTCGCGCCGGTGGATACAAGGAGTTGCGGGAACACAGCTTTCAGCTCGCGGAGCATGTGAAAAGACGCGCAGTCGTAACTCGCCACCTTAACTACTTTGAAGCCGAGTTCAGCGATCCCGGGGACGGAATCACGGCTGAAACAGGTGGTCATCGGAACGAGCCCACAATCCTTGCACCAGCGGATGAAATCGCGACAGACGCGGGGCGGGAGTTCCAGGCCGCGCAACCGCGTGACCTCGTCGCGGTACGGCCTCCGGATTGCCTTGACTTTTCCGTCGTGTATGAGGCCGTTTTCGAACTGTGGCCGGAACGTGACCTGGTGCGCGTAGATATGCTGGATCTTTCCGTGGGTCGCCCCGCCGTTCGCCGCCGCCTCGACCATTCGCGCCAGCAGATCCGGCTTTCCGTTATGGTTCTGGCAGAACTCCGCGATCAGGCTCACCTTGCCCGTCATCTCTGGTTTCTCAACGTCCTGTTATGCCGGCCCATTGCAGGTAGCGTTCCAGGACGTTCATGTCGGTCTTCTCAATAGACTCCTCCGTCGCGCCGCCGACATGCGGAGTGATTAAAAGGTTTCCGTGCTTGCGCGCGTAGTCAATCATTGGATGCCCCCCAGATTCAAGCCGGTGTTCGCCGTCCAGCACGTCAACTGCAGCGCCGCCCAGGTGTCCCGTGCGCAAGGCTGCGAGCAGTGCCGTATCATCGACGATCGCGCCGCGCGCGGTGTTGATCAATACCGCGCCCGGTTTCATCCGGGCGATCTCCTTCCGGCCGATTAACCCGCACGTACTGTCATTGAGCGGAACGTGAATCGATACCACGTCTGCCCGCTGCAGCAGATTGTCGAGGTTAACGCAGCGCTCAACGAGGCGCGGCATGGTGACATCGCGGGTATCGCAGGCAATGACTTTCATGTCGAGGGCGCGCGCTGTGCGGGCAACTTTCCTGCCGAGCCGGCCGTAACCGACGATACCGATGGTTTTGTCCGCCGCCTCGCGGCCTAGGAAATCGGCGGCCTGCCACCGCCCTGCCTTCACCGACTCCATCGCCGCAGGCAACCGGCGCAGAAGGGCGAGCATCAGCGCAATGGTCAACTCGGCAGTAGGGTTAATCCTCCTGAGCAGCCCCCCCTGGTCGCGCAGGTGAAAGACGCGCACGCCACGCCGCCTGGCTACGGCAAGATCGATGTGATCGAGGCCGGTGGTAGGTGAGAGAATCGCCTTGAGCCGCGATTTTTCGCCCATCACGTTCGCGCCGACGCGTGTATTGAAGCGGACCATCACGGCGTCATAGTCCGGTGCCACCCGATCGAAGCGGTCCTGGTCCATGGCAATGAAATGCGCCTGCAACGCGCGGTTCGCCTCGAGCCGGGCGCGCACGCTGAAACTTTTGGGTGACGGGCAAAGCAGGCGTATCACTCCAAAGGCATCCCCAGGGTTTCGCGGATAAGGACCTCGGCCACGGCGAAGTCAAGTTTGGTGTCGATATTAACCGCCGAACGGTCGTCAATGAGGAGGCCAAGCGTATACGGCCCAACCAGTGTGCAATGGCGCAGCAGCGATCCACGCCGGATCAGGTAGATGGCCCCCGATCGGATGTAGACCCTCGGCAGTACCTGGCGCGGGCGCATATCCTCGAAACCCTGGTCGATGTAGTTGACTACGCGATCGCCGATCAGCCGCTTCATGCGGAGGGGATGCCAGCCCTCGACATCGACGATCGACACGACGCCATCCGCCCCAGGGGCGGTAGAAAGGATCTCAATCGCATGGCAAATCTGTGTTGCGTCCCGGAACGGCGTCGTAGGTTGCAGCAGCATTACCGCGTCGTAGGGGGTTTCGCGCAGTTTCTCCATCTCCCCAAGCGCATGGAGCACAACCGGGATGGATTCCGCCTCGTCTGTCGCAAGCTCTGCCGGCCTAATGAAGGGAACGAGCGCGCCATACTCGCGCGCAATGTCAGCGATCAACGCGTCGTCGGTACTCACCACCACATCAGCCAGCGCATTCGAAGCGAGCGCGGACTCGATAGTGAAGGCAATCAATGGGCGTCCCGCCAATGGCGCAATGTTCTTGCGCGGAACGGACTTGGAGCCACCGCGCGCCGGGATGATGCCGAGCACTCGCATCGTTGAAAGATCACTTCGCCCAGGCGAAACCAAAGTCGCGCACGAGCCTACGCGCCTTTTCCTTCTCCTCGCCGGTAAGGAGACGATAGGCGGGATTGCAGTATTCACCACAAATCCCACGCAACGAGAGGATGTATTTTTCCTCGGCTGCTGACTCGCCGTTGTCGGTGCGCGGGAGGTTCCATTCAAGCTGGCTCAGCCTGAATTGCCGTGCACGCGCCGCTTCGAACAGGCCGGATTTGAACTCCTTGTAGAGGGCCACGTATTCTTCAGGCCAGCAACCGGCTGATGACGCCGTATGCGCGCGTGCCCCCAGCGCCAGGGCGGAAAAGAACTGGAAGCCCGAAGCACCGATTACCTGGAAACCGGGCTGTTCCAGCATCAGCGCTTCGATCTGCTCGCGCAGCACATAGGAGCCATTCTTTATGCCATGGATGTTGGGGTGGTCGCGCAACTCCCTGATGTGAACGTTCGTGATCTGCTTCCCGCGCTTCGGATTGGTGTAGAGCCAGATGGGATAGGGGCTCTTGTCCGCAAGGCGGATAATGTTCCCGATCACGCGCCGGTCGCCCTGCTTGTGGTCAAAGTAAAGGACGTGGACGCCTGTGACTTGCAGTCCCGCGCAATCTTCCAGAAACCGCAGCGTATCGTCGACACGGCGCGTGCCGGTGCCGCAGATGATCGGGATGCGGCCATCGAACGCTCCGGCCGCGATTTTGAAAACGCGGGCAATCTGATCCCAGCTCATGTTGTTATCCTCGGAGGCTGAGCCAAGCACCCAGGCGCCGCCGCAACCGGCTTTTACGAAATGGTCGGCAAGGCGATAGATGCCGTCCTCGTCCGGTTCGCCCTTAATCGTCATCGGCGTGACCATGACGGGCACGATGCCATGCAGTTCGACATTCACCATCCTCGTGTCCCTCGCATGATTGTTTATCAGTTTCCCCTATATACGGCCCATGCCAGGGCAGCGGCGACCGCACGCGCGTCAGCAAGCCCATCGTGATCGCGGCCCGCGGCTGGCACGCCGGTCAGCGCATTCAAATCAGCACTGGAGAAGCTGCGATTGAGGCGCCCCAGCGCCGCGCCCAGGAGCGGGCGCACGTTAAGAAACCGGTGACAAGCTCTCGGGTCGGGTAAGCCGTTGAGCGCGGCGTTCTCGGCAAGCACGGCAGCATCGTTGCCATTCGACAGGAAGGCGACCGTGTCCGCGGAGAAATTGAAGAATCGCGCCTGTGCATCCGCATAGTTCAGGCCGTATGCGTCGATATCTGCCTGCCTTATGCCGGTTAGCACCTGCACGTGCTCGCTGAGCGCCGGGTTGATATTCGGCCGCACCAGGCAGGCGAAGGCATCCCGCTCCGCAAAATCCGGATAGCCCGTGATACGCACCGCCCCGATCTGGATTACCTCCCTGTGCTCATTCGATCCCGACCATTCGCGTTCGAGCGATCCGGGCCAGGACGTATATTCAAGGTCAAACACGATGACGTCGCCGCACGCGACGGTGCGCAATTCGGCGAGCGCAGCCGAGAGTGCCACCGGTCCCTCACCCGTAATCTGTCGATCCGGCCGGGTCCCGGCACTCATCTGACCTGCCGCCGGGCCATCGTAGTGAAATCGCGCGCAACCGCCTGTGCATACCAGCCACCGCGCCGTACAAGTTCAGCGTGTGTCCCCACATCAACAACGTGGCCGCGATTCATTACCACGATCCGGTCAGCATCGGCAATCGAATCGAGGCGGTGTGCTACGACGATTACGGTGAGATCGCCCCTGCTGCGCAGGCGTCGCAACGATTCGCGAAAGATTTGTTCGACTTCGATGTCGACCGCTGAAGTCGGCTCATCCAGGATCAGAATCCTGCTGCCGCGCAACAGTGCGCGGGCGAGATCGATCCGCTGCCGCTGGCCGGCCGAGATCATGACTCCGAACTCGCCGCAAACCGTGTCATAACCCCTGGACAATTGGTCAACGAAGCGGGTCACACCGGCAAGTTCGGCGGCGGCGCGGACCTCCGCATCGGTGGCATCCGGCTTTCCGTAGCGGATGTGCTCGGCAATTGTGACGTTGAAGATGAACGGGATCTGCGGCACGAACGAGATGCCGGCGCGAAGGCTGGGGATCGAAAATTCCCGTAAAGGAATTCCGTCGATCCTGATAATGCCCGTGGTCGGATCGCGCAGGCGCGGTATCAGGTCGATAAGCGTGGATTTACCGCTTCCCGAGGGGCCGACAATGGCGGTGAGTTCCCCTGCGCGTATCGCGAACGAAACGTTTTCAATTGCCGGGACATCGCCATCCGTGTACGCGTAAGAGACATGATCGAAACAGATCTCATCGCTCAATTGCGCAAAAACCAGAGCGCCCCCTCTCGGCTCGCGCGCGATCTCCATGGCATTGAGTCGCCGTTCGACGACGCGCAGGCTGGCATACTGCGAAAGCGCAGATTGGTAGTCAGCAATCACGTCTCGCGCCATCGGCAGCAGGCGTATCATCACCACCAGGAATAATCCCAGGGCCTCGATAGGCAGATTAAATAAGGTATATCCGAGATAAACAATCAGCAGGCCGACGGCCGCCCCGAGCGGTTCCATCGCGAGGCCGGTACGCAAACTCAGCAGCTTCAGCCCTACCTGATGATCGCGCTGCACTGCGCCCAGGCGATCAAAATTAGCAAGCTCGGGCGCTCCTGTGCCGGCCAGCCTGACCAGGCGCAGGGAACGCAGCCGTTCGACGAGGAACGCCGTAAAGGCCTGGTTGGCGGAAGTCAATGCCCGGCTGTAGACCTTGCTGCGCAGAACAAGGCCCTTGAGTATCAGCGCCGCAAAAGCGATCACGGCAATCGAGCCTAACGTGAGCCACGGTGACAACAGCATCATTGCCGCAATGTAGAGCGAGATGAGCAGTAATCCACTGATAACATTTATAACGGTAAACATCAGGTTCACTGCCGCGGGGATCTCGATCGTCATCTCGTTAACCAGCTCACCACCGATGCCGTCATCATGATAGGCGGTCCTGCTGCCAAGATAGCACTTGAATACATGCTGTCGTAACGCATGGACTGCACGCAAATGATGGAATGTCTTGAAGCTGTGACGCAAGTACAGGAAACCCTGGCGCGCGACGACAGCGATGAACACGATGAGCAACATCGGGCCCAGGCTCACGGGTAACTTGATCGCGGTGAAAGCCGATACGATCCAGCGCCAGTGCCGTCCGCTTTCCATGAGCTGCCCAAGGTCGCCCCCTGACTGCATGTACTGAAACACGGGAAGAATCATGCCCAGTCCCAATCCCTCGAAGACGATCGCGCCGAGATTAAGGCAAAGCAGAATAACGGCTACGCGCGTGCTTACTCCCAACCGGTTCATCCTGTGCACAAGCTTGATGCCGGATGCAATCACCGCGGAGCAGCCTCTTTAAAGTGCATTCTCAAAGCGTGAGTCAATCGGCCCTGGCACGGCTTCTTCGAGGAACAACCTGCGCAGCGGATCGTTGGCATATGGGTGGCCGTCGAACCAGTGCGAATATGAGCATCTGGCTTTATGTACAAGCGCGAATTTTAATACAAACACTAACCGCGGTTCCTCGGTGCAGCGGCTTCCCAGATGCAGGCAGCGCGACGTATCAACGATACCGCCGGTGCCTGCAGGACCGGTCAAGGAGACGGTCCCGTCAGGGCCCAGTACATGCATTACGTCTCCATCACCAAGCCGGCCATCGCCTGTATGGACAATACGGTGGTATCGGGTTGCCTTGCAGACCAACTCGCTCTTGTCGGCCGGTATAAAAGTAAAGGGCCCGTTGCCCCGTCCCACATCTTCAATGTGGAGCAGTAATGTAACGATGCCGGCTCCCGGTGAATCCAGGTGATAAAAATGGCTGCCGACCTGCTTTGGCAGTAGTGGTGACAGCCACAGGCCTGCAAACTGGAGGCGAGGCACCGTTCTCATG
>Ga0114945_10002407_pt1 | contig 11021 bp, 8 predicted proteins | sample OV2TP3_FD_87194 | JGI IMG/M metagenome (GOLD analysis project Ga0114945, IMG submission 87194) | Hot spring microbial communities from Beatty, Nevada to study Microbial Dark Matter (Phase II) - OV2 TP3 | ecosystem: Environmental > Aquatic > Thermal springs > Hot (42-90C) | place: USA: Beatty... | reverse complement strand
TTTTTCTCTGTTGGATATACTGGAGGGACGTTCCGTGGAGGGCACGGCACGATTGAACCCGGCCGGTGTCGTCATTCTAGAACCCTATCGGCCGATTGAATCGCTCGACGCCCTGCCTTTTGCCGCGCGGGATCTTCTGCCGCACAAGCCGTATTGTTATCCACTGCTCGGTTCTGATGTCACAACGTTTCAAACCAGCCGAGGCTGCCCTTATCCCTGTGGCTACTACTGCCCTTATCCGATGGTCGAAGGAAAAACGTGGCGACCGATGACGCCCCGGCGCATCGTCGACGAGATGAAATCCGTCGAGGCGCTGTCCATCCGGAAGATTCTCTTCCGGGACGCCACCTTTACGTTGCAGCGCGACCGCATCATGGAACTGTGCGACCGGATGACGGGGGAAAGACTTCAGTCAGAGTGGTGGTGCGAAACTCGAGCTGACCTGCTGGACCCGGAGCTCCTCGATCGCATGGCCGGCGCGGGTTGCCGGGGGATCAACGTCGGCGTTGAAAGCGGAAACGAAGACATGATCCAGACCATCGGCAAACGCGGCCTGACGATCGAAAAATTGTCGGAGTCCCGCCGGGCCGCGGCCCGGGCCGGTATTCGTATGCATTTCCTGATGCAGGTGGGATTGCCGGGCGAAACGAGATCGACCATGGTCGACACGCTGGATTTGCTTTGGAACCTTCGCCCGGACACGATCGGCCTGACTTTCACCACGCCGTATCCGGGGACGGATCTGTACCGCGACGCGCTCCGGCGAGGATGGTTGACGTCGCGCCGCTGGGAGGACTTTGACGCGCACACGGCCATACTCCGGACGGAAACCCTCACCACGGATGAACTTGTGCTGGGCCGAAAGATGTTGGAGCAGGGGTTCCGGATGATTCATGACGACGCGCCCCCGGGCCAACGGCGTATCTTCTATATTGAGACCTTGCGGTGGGCATACGGCCTGGAATCGGCAAACGCAAAGCGGCTGCAGGGAATGGTCTCGCCGCCACTATGGAAAAAAATCCTCCGGCCCGCATGGCGGTCCCTGCCTATCTCCTGGCGCGAAAGAATCCGGAGAAGCGCTGCCGGTCTGTTTCGTCGAACAGCCTGATGACTTTCGCGATCGGGGCGAACGCGGCAACAAGCGTCGCCATCGCCACGGCCAGGATTACGCCGCACCCGCCTCGCGACAGGCCCATGGCCGTTTGATGCTGGAGGAACTGCGCGGCCATCCAGGCCGGCGCCAATGCGGCCGCACACACTAGTGGTTTGTAAACGGATTCAATGATCAACTCCCGGCCGATACCCGGAAGGATGGATCGGCAAAAATCGTAAACGTAATAGATAGCAACGGCGCAGACGGAAAGTGAAATCGTCCACGCAACTCCTGCCAATCCACCCGAACGACCAAACCCCCAAAAGATCGGCGCCGCTATGAGGAGGGCGAGCACGGATGATTTCAACTGATAGCCGGGCCGGCCCAGTCCGGCGCCCACGGATGTCAGGCCTCCGATGACCGCGGTTGCGCCCCAGAGAGACAGGATCCGCGTGGACTGCACGGCCGCAGCCGGAGTTTCGCCGATCCACAGGCGCAGTATCCATGGGGCGAACAGGGCGGCAAACCCGAGCGAAAGAAATCCGAGGACAGATAGATATTTTGTTCCGCGGACTGCCAGTTCCTTCAAGCGGATATCGTCCCCCATTGCATCGAACGACGATGAGGCCGGATAAATCGCCACCGTCATGGCCGACAGGAGTCCGGCAATCTTGGCCACAAGCATGGCGCCGATGTGATAGTCAGCGATATCTTCCAGCGGCACACGGATCCACGAAAAGTAGATGCGGTCCATTTGAAAAACATAGGCGAGTAGATAGACGATGTACAATACGCCGCCGGCGGATAAGACCCGGTAAAGCAGGTTAAAATCGATCCTCCACATCATGCGCGGGACATGCCGCGCCAGAAGCGCCAGGAGAAATGACAGATGCAAAAGGCTTGAAGCGCCGTAGATCAGCGCAAGCGTCCAAAGACCACGGCCGGCCGACATGGCCCAGATGACGCCGGCAGCCTGCGCGAGGCTAACGATCGTCTGGACCTTGGCGGTGGCCACGACCCATTGCAGCCCGTTCAGGACATTGACGACGATTCGGACGGCCAGACTGAGCCCGAAGTGCGCTACAAGGGTCACGAGAAGAAGACACTCAAGACGCGTCACCGGCCCGCCGATGAATTTCTCGTAGAGGAATCGGGATTCGGTCCAAGCCAGCAAAAGTACCGCCACCACCACTCCGAGCCACACAATCCCCGTAGCCGCAATCAAATCCCAGACTCGCTGGGGTTGGCCGTCGATCGCCAGCTTGCCCGCCACTTTCGGTATGCCGAAACTGATACCTAAATCGAGATAGAGCATCCACGCGCAGAGGTTCAGCAGAACCGCCCAGACGCCGAACGACGCTTTTCCGACGCCCGCGAGGATGATCGGGGTCAGGGCCAGCGGAAGCGCCACACTCGTGGTCAGGTAGGCCGCCGCCTGAAAGAGGCCACCGCGCATGAGGTGGCGGCCGGACAGGTTGACTATAGTTTCTTTCCGCTGACCGGCTGCGGCCCATCGGCAAAAACACCGGCCGGGTCTTTCAACATATTCCAGATCCGCCCGACCTGTTGAAACCAGCCGACTTTCTTCAAAAACATCTTGATGCGGTGCTTGACTGGATTGGACGACCGGTATGGCGCCAGATACCGGTCCATCAGGAAATCCAGGCGATGATAATCGACGCCATGCAGTTTTCCCTCATGGGGAAACCGCTGGCCGACGGCGCCAGGGTCGTCCGTCTTGAGAAACCCGTTCTTCACGAAATGATCGTAAAAAGGGCTTCCGGGAATGGGCGAAAAGAAGGACGACGAGGCAACAGCCGGTCGTATCTTCTGAATGGCCTGCAGCGTGAGCAGATCATCCTCCTCCCGCCAGACGCCGTCCGGGCCGGGCATGCCGAGAATAAAATTTGCGAAAATATGGATGCCGAGCTTGCGTGCGATTTCAGCCGCCCGGAAATTTTGTTCGCGGGTCGTGCCCTTGGCCATCCACTTGAGCTGCCGGTCGCTGAATGATTCAAATCCGATGCTCACCATGTGGAGGCCCGCGGATTGGAGCTGTTCCATGAGGCCGCCAGGCTCGCCGTGCCTGCAAATGACGTCTGCGCGGATGGCCGCCCAGAACTGGACTCCGCGCCTGGCATACCCATGCCGGTGCAGGGCCTCGCAAATTTCGTGTGCCCAGGACTCGCGAATCACAAATTGGTCGTCATGGAAAACAATGCTCTGGAACCCGTAGAGGGCGTCCAACTCCTTCAGCTCTTCGAAAATGTGTTCGATGCTGCGCGTACGGAAATCAAAAACACGCTTGGACACGGACGGTTTGGTGTAGAGATTCTGCTCGCCGGGTCCGCAACAGAATTTGCATTGCCATGGACAGCCGCGCTGGAGGATCAGATCAACCTGCGGCGGCCGCGCCGGAAACTTGAGCATGAGTTTCTGTGTCCGGACGCGGTAGTCCGGCCAGAGTTCACGGTCCTCAAACGGCAACCGGCTAAGATCGGGAGATTCTCCATAGACCTTGCCTGTCCGAAGGCGCGTTTCGTCCAGCACCTGTGGCAGCGTCACTTCTCCTTCCCCCTGCAGGATGAGGTCCACGGCGCCGCTGTTGAGATAGAGATCCGGAAACATCGTCGGATCGATCCCGCCGGCCACGCACCAGATCCCCGCTCGGACGGCCTTCGCCCGCCGCGCCGCCTCGACGGCGACCTCGCGCTCGCAGGTGTGAACGGTCAGGCATAGTACATCGGGTTGATGCTCCGCCACGGCACGCTCGAAGTCTCGCCAGCCCCGAAGAAGCCGTAAATCAATGAGGGTCGTCCGGTGGCCGCGGGATTTCAGGACGCTCGACAACTGCGCCAGCGAATGGCGGATGGAAATGTCGTCAGTCGTTTCATACGGCGCCTTCCACCGGCTGGTCACGATTTGCGGATTAACGAGAGCAACGGTAGCCATACGGTCGGAGTGTAGCGCAGAGCGCGACGCAGGTCAAACACGCGGTAGGGGGGCATGTTGCCGGAGGTTTGGCTTCAAGCAATTGATTCCCGTATAACAATGTCCTATCTGAGGCGCGAAGAGAGGGGACTGAGTTGAACGAACGAGCGAAGGAGTCCGTCTGTTCTCCGTATCGAACGACTGTGAGAACGCGTCTTCGTGGCCAACGTGGCAATATTCTCAGGCATCATTGGCAAGTGGCCTCGTTTTCAAATAGCTCCAGAAATATGCGACCGGAGCATGTCCCGCGATCATTTTAATTGATTCATCCACGCCTGCTCCAGCATGGGAAGTGACATGAAGAAACTGTCCTGTACGGATTGATCTTCCGATCTGCCCGATTGAACAGCTCTCAGGAGTCTGCGAATTCCGAAAATGCCGAACCGGTCATGCGTAAATTTAATGATGGCGTAAGATTGATCGTAGGCCAGCGCCGCCCGGCTGTTGTTCTTCAAGTCTTTCAACGCCTCCGATAGCTGGGGAAGAGGAATGAGCGGCAAATTTTTTCTGCGGGCCTCATCCAGGGACTGGAGGGGCCGTTCCGGCCCGGCAGACAGCAACTCGGCCAATCCCTCGTTCATCCAGAGCGGGATGTCCGGCCCGCCGATGTCGAACAAAAAAGCGTGCGCGATCTCGTGAGACAGGGTTCGCTCAAGGCCGGTCCAATCAGGGGATTCCGTGAGGGGGATACGAACTTTCCCGTCATAAATTCCGGCGACATTGGACGTCAATTCATGCGTCGTCGTGAACGCGTCCTTGGAAGAATAGAGGACGGCGGGGATTTCCTGTTTCGGCGCCTCGCCGAGAAAATACCGATGATCCTGATAGGACTTCTCCAGGATGCCGGCGGCGCGGGAAACGAGCCGGAAGTCAATGTCGGGCGAATAGGAAATCCGAAAATGGAGGCTTCGATAATCGAAGAAGTTTCTTTCTCCCTGGATTTCCCGTCGAATCTTGTCGAGCAGTGTTTTCAGATTGACGCGCCGGTCCAGGCGATAGGCCAGCTCGATTTCGCCAAGGGCCTCGGTCAGTTGTCCCGCGTCGTAGAGAGTCCGGCCGAGCCATTCATGCGCGTCGCCGGATGACGGATCGGCGGCAACAGCTTCCCGAAAATAGTGCTGTGCCGATTCCGGCCGTCCCTGATCCGATTCAAGATGTCCCTTCATGATGAGGGCCTGCGCCAGATTTTTTTTGAGGGCCTCGCCGGGATGGATGGAGAGAGCCCGGGATAGCCACGCGATTGCCGGATCGGGCCGGGTATCGGAGAGATAGCGGACAGCAAGATTGTTCATCGCCAGCGCCAGGTTCGTCCGAATGGTGTCTTCGGGACTGATTGCCGCCGCCTGCTCAAACCAGCGGATGGCATCCCTGAAGTGTCCATCATCCATTGCCGCCACACCTTTATTGTTGAGCCGAACGGCCTCCTGCTCGGCGGCTTGCGCCGGCGGCGGGGTACAGGCCAGTGCGGCCATGAGGATCAGGATAGGGATTGCGAAATCTTGCGGGCGGCGGTTCATCCAAGTGATTGTCGGTAAAATATTTTTGCGAGGAGAATCGAAACCGCGTAGAGGGCCAGAAGAGGCCCGGCCAGGAGGAGCATGGTGAGCGCGTCCGTGGACGGGGTCAGGAGAGCGGCGAGAACGACCAGGATGACGACGGCGTGTCTCCAATAATGAATCAGGAAAGGAGCGGAGACAATCCCGAATCGCGCGAGCACGACGGTCAGGACGGGCAGTTCGGCCATCACACCCGACACGAACATCATCGTGAGGGTGAATTTCATGTAATCCAGAATCCTCCATTCGGCCAGAAGCCCGAACTCCTGATTGAGCGAGAGGAAGTATGTCAACGCCGGAGGCAGGACCACGGCGTGGGTGAACGCGGCTCCGGCGAAGAAGAATACCGTGCCGAAAAACAGCAGCGGTCCGATGGCCTTCCGTTCCTGCGGCAGAAGGCCCGGAGAGACAAACCGCCAGACTTGATACAGGCAGTAGGGAAGGGCGATGGCCATGCCCACGAATCCGGCGAGGGTCAGAATCGCAGTGAACGACTCCCCGACGGAAATCGTTCGCAGATGGGGCGACCCGCCGGAGAACTGGAGGCCGGCCTTTTTCAGCGGCCATTGAAGGATATCCAGCAGGGATCGGACGAATCCGAGGGCGATCAAGAATCCGACGAGACAACCCACCAGGGATCGAATAAGCGAGCTGCGGAGTTCCTCGAGATGATCCAGAAAAGACATTCTGATCTCGCCCACTGGCGGTTCGGGATTGTCTGGCTCAGGCATGTCGCCGGGAACGTCTACGCGCGGTCGTCAGCTTTTTCCGTTTTTCCCCTCGGGAGGGTTGGGTGTCGAAGCCGGTGGATCGTCTTCGCCCGCCGACGCCTTTTTCAGGGATCGAATGCTGTCACCGAGCATCTTGGCCAGTTTGGGAAGCTGGCTGGGCCCAAAAATAATGAGGATGATCACGAGTATGATAACCAGTTCGGGGAATCCGATATGGGGAAACATGAGCGACCTCCGATTAGAGTCGATGTACCGCCCGCGCCATGCGCCGGATGATTTCGGAAATGACCGCGGCCGAATGGGCCGTACTCACAAACCATGCCTCGAACTGGGACGGCGGCAGGTAAACGCCCAGCCGTCGCGCGGCCCTGTGAAACGATGCGAATCGACCGATGTCACAGTCTTTGGCGTCCTCGAAGCTGGCAACGTCACGATCCGTAAAAAACAGCGTCATCATGCTCCCAACCCGATTGATCCGGTGAGCGATTCCGGCCAGACCGAGATGCCGGGACAGGCCCTCCGCCAATCGGGCCGAACGCTCGTCCAACATCGCATACGGTGGATGGCTCTTCAAGAGCCTCAGCGCGGCAATGCCGGCCGCGACGGCCAGCGGATTACCGGATAGAGTCCCTGCCTGATAGACGGAACCCTCCGGACTGAGCTGCCTCATCAGGTCCTCCCGGCCGCCGAATGCGGCCAGAGGAAGCCCCCCGCCAAGAATTTTTCCGAGACAGGTCAGGTCGGGTCTAATGCCAAAAAAATCCTGAGCCCCGCCCAATCCAAGGCGAAATCCCGTGACAACCTCATCAAAAATCAGCAAGGCGCCGTATTTTTGGGAGAGATACCGCGTTGCCTCGAGAAACCCGGATTTGGGTGGAATCACGCCCGCGTTGGCCGCGACGGGTTCGACGACAACCGCCGCGAGGGTATTCCCCTTTTTTTGGAAAAACCGATGAAGGGCATGCAGGTCATTGTAGGGCAGCACCGATGTGAGTCTGGCCAGCTGATGGGGAACGCCGGGCGAGCTGGGATGTCCAAAGGTGGCGGCCCCGGATCCGGCGGCCACCAGGAAACTATCCGCATGGCCGTGGTATCCACCTGTAAATTTCAGAATGTGGTTTCTGCGGGTCGCGGCGCGGGCCAGGCGAACGACGCTCATCAGAGCCTCCGTACCCGAGGACACAAGCCGGACCATCCTGATCGACGGGATCAGTTCGCGGATCAATTCGGCAAGCTGAATTTCTCTTTCCGTCGCCGCGCCGAAGGTCGTCCCCCGTCTGGCGGTCTGCTGGATGGCGCGGATGATGGCCGGATGCGCATGACCAAGGATCAGCGGCCCCCATGAACACAGCAAATCGATATATTTCCGGCCCTGGGAATCGAAAACGTAAGGCCCCTTTCCTCTGGCGATAAAGGGCGGATCGCCCCCCACCGCCCGGAAAGCGCGAACCGGACTATTGACGCCTCCCGGAATGACCCGGACAGCCCGCCGGTGGAGTGAGGCGTTGCGGATCATCAGGGATTGATCAGCGCCCCCAGCACATCCCGGATCGACACCATGCCCACAATTTTTCCATCTTCAGACACGGGAAAATGCCGGAGATTGAGACGGTACATTTCACGCGCGCACGTTTCGATGCTGGAAGAGGATTTGATGCCGGTCAACCGGTGCGTCGCGGCGTCGGAGACCACACATCCGGCGGGATCCTTATCCTGGGCGACCACCTTTTTCAGCAAGTCCCGCTCGGAAAAAATGCCGGCGGGCGTTCCGCCATCGGTGACGATCACGGCGCCGATGTTCTTCTCAGCCATCACCGTGATGACCTCCTTCAATGGCGCGGATTTTTCCACCGACAAAGGATCCTTATTCATGATATCCTTGACTGATTTCCCCGTTACACTCATGAACAACCACCTCCTCCACTGTGATGCAACTCTATCCGTGTACTACCTTATCGGTTGTGGCGGCTCAATAGAGGGCGTGGTTATCCATAGAGGAGCAGAGACCGGACCTCGTCTATCAATTTTTGCGCTTCCTCGGGCGATTTGATTTTCGGCAGAGCGTCGTGCGAGGCCAGTCGTTGTTCCCGGGCCTGTCTGATTTCCTTGGCGGGTTCCCGGTAGGGCGTCCCACCAAATATCTGCTGGACATCCATGCTCATCACCTCCATGTGATCTGTTCCCATCCGGGAACTCGCGCATCCTTCCCTGGATACGGACCTTCTCATGATTCCTTCGGCCATTTCCTGGATGAACTTTAATCCGTTTCCAATAGGGCTGTTCCAAGTTACAAAGCAGACATGGATCTGTGGAAACCGGAACAGATCGACCGACTCCAGAAATGGATAGAGACAGTCTATCTCCGCCTCTTCGAACACCGCCAGGTGCTCGTGGTTGGTATTGCCGCCGCCTGCGGTCTGGCCCTGCTTGGCCTGCCCAAACTCCGGGTCAATAACACAGCGGAGGTGTGGTTTTCAGACAAAACGCCATCCTACGCGACCTACCAGTCATTTGCCGAGACATTCGGGAAGGACGAGTACCTTTTTATCGCCATTGATTTTGGAAATGTGTTTACGGAGAGGCATCTCAGGAAGCTGGATCAGTTATCCGAGGAAATCAAACGGCAATCCGGGGTTGAGGAGGTTATGAGTCTGACGGAATCGGCGGACATCTGGACGCAGAGAGGCGAGGAATCAGCGGATGGAATTGGCGTTCTTTCCGTGAGCCGGGTACGAGATCGAATGGAGAGCGTCCCGCCGGACATCTTGAAGCAGCGCATCCTGGCGGATGAGCGATATGTGGGGACACTGGTTTCCCAGGACGGTCGCGTCGGCGTCATCCTGGTTCGATTCGAAACCGCTCAGGCGGGGACAAGACTGATACCAGGGATTGAGCGAATCCTGACGGCTGAAGGAGTCACCTACCATCTGGGCGGCTATATTTTTGCGCAGCATGAAATGGACCGATTGACGTTCCGGGACTATTTTCTTTTTGGAACGATCTGTCTGGTGATGTTGACCCTGATTTTCGTCTGGCTGTTTCGGGATTCCTTCCTGACGTTTCTCTTCATCGGGGATTGCGTGATAACCGTCGGGGTCGTACTGGGATGCATGGGACATCTGGGCGTGCCGATTCATTTAATGACCGGCATTCTTCCCCCGCTCCTGATGGCGATGGCGATCGCCGACGATTTACATCTGATTGAACGGTATCTGAAATGCGCGGGTGAGGCTGCCGGCCGCGCCGGCGCGGATCAGCGATTGACCGTCATTGCGCGCGCGTCGTCGGAAGTGGCCATTCCGAGCCTGTTATCCGGGTTGACGACATTCGCGGGATTCTTCAGTTTAAGCGGCGGAGCCATTCCCGCGATCGGGCATTTTGGATTCTGGTCAGGGATTGGAATTTTGTTTACCTACTTTTTTTCATTCCTGACCATCCCGATTTTTCTGACGTGGTTTCCCGCGCCGAAGGCCGAAAGCGTTCCGATTCGGATTCAGAGAGACGTGTTCAGGAATCATCTGTGGCGCTTCTCTTTCAAACACAAAAATCGTCTGATCCTCGCCTTTGTCCTCCTTGGCCTGATCGCGCTGCTGGGGATACCCCGGATTGTTGTTGACACGCAGTTGACGAATTTTTTTAAAGCCGAAAGCCGGTTTATGCGCTCGATGGACTTTATTGAGCGGCGATTCGGCAATACGGGGCCGGTCGAAATTGTCCTGACGGCATCCCAAGTTGACGGGTTGAAGCGGGTGGATGTCCTGCGGAAGACGGATCTTCTGATTGAGCGCCTGAAACAACTGCCGAATGTCGAAACCGTCCTGTCTCTGAATCCCGTCATCAAGACGATTCACCGATCGCTGCATGAGGAACATCCTGACGCGTATCGTCTTCCGGATCGCCCGGAATTGTTGGAGCAGGAGCTATTGCTGCTCAGTCTGTCCTCCGCGGGAGAGGACACGCTCCATCGATATGTGAATCCGTCCTGGACCTGGCTGCGAATTCAGGTACGGCTGCCCAGGATGGGCAACAATGAGGCGCTTGCGCTGTTCGATCAGATGGAGATGGCCGTCCGGGATGTCTTCGGACCCCGGCAGGCATTTTTTCTGACGGGGGTCGTGGAGGCCTATTCCCGCCTGGATCAATTCATTTTGGAGAGTCAACTCAAGAGCCTGGCCATCACGCTGGCCGTCATTTCTTTGGTTTTCTGGCTTCAAGTCGGGCGTCTGGTCTGGGCGCTTCTGGCGCTCCTGCCGAACATTTTTCCCATCGTTTTAATGTTTGCCAGCATGGGATGGTGCGGGATCACCCTGAATGTGGCGACGGTGACTGTCGCCGCGATTACTCTGGGTCTGGCGGATGACGATACAATTTATTTTTTCTACAGCTATTTGCGAAGACGCAAATCCGGAATGACGGCGGAAGAAGCCCTGCCGGGTACGATGGATGAGTGCGGCATGGCGATCTGGCTGTCGACGGTCCTCAATGTTGTTGGATTTTCAATATTTGTCTTCTCGAGTTTCAGGCCGACGGTATATTTTGGCGCATTGACGAGCGAGGTGTGGGTGACGGCGATTCTGGCTGAGTTTTTTCTTCTGCCGGCTCTTTTGTTGAAGCTGGATCGGAAATTATTTTTGCCGTCGCGCGAATCTT
>Ga0114945_10002406_pt1 | contig 11025 bp, 10 predicted proteins | sample OV2TP3_FD_87194 | JGI IMG/M metagenome (GOLD analysis project Ga0114945, IMG submission 87194) | Hot spring microbial communities from Beatty, Nevada to study Microbial Dark Matter (Phase II) - OV2 TP3 | ecosystem: Environmental > Aquatic > Thermal springs > Hot (42-90C) | place: USA: Beatty... | reverse complement strand
GGCCGGGCGACGACCAATCCCACCTTCAAGGGCATGGCGGGGAAAAGCTTCGCCGCTCATTTTGCCGAAGCGGAAGTGGATACCTGGACGGGCCACGTGAAAATCACGAGGTATGTCGCGGCGCACGACTGCGGCACAATTCTCAACCCACTCCCCGCTGAAAGCCAGATCAAGGGCGGGGTGGTGCAGGGGATCGGCATGGCGCTCACAGAAGAACTTCTGATAGATAGACCAACCGCGGTTCCGCTCAATCCGAATTACCGCGATGCCAGGGTGCCCACCCACTTGGAGGTGCCCGAGGTCGAGGTCATTTTCATTGAGCGCTATGATCCTTACGGGCCTTTCGGGGGGAAGGTGGTGGGCGAGCCGCCGATCACGCCGGCTGTGGCTACGGTCGCGAACGCGATTTTCAACGCCACCGGGAAAAGGATGAAGGAGCTGCCCATCACTCCGGACAAGATTCTGCGAGCTGGCCACGTTTAAGCCAGGAGGGAACGGCCATGAAAAGTTTTGAGAACATCGATGCTAAGAACGTAAGGCAGGCAGTGACCCTGCTGCAAAAATTTCATCAGGAGAAGAAGAGTGCCGCGGTCGTGGCTGGCGGGAGCGAGTATTTGCAACTCATGAAGGACCGGGTGGTCACACCGCAGTACCTGATCAACCTAAAGACCATACCGGGCCTGAATTACATCAGAGAAGAGCGAAATGGTTTTCGCATCGGGGCCCTGACCACCCTCACGGATATAGAAGAACACAAGGGCATTCAGGAGAAACTGCTGCTCCTCTCCGAGGCCGCAGCAGAGGCCGCATCGCCTCAGATTCGGAACGCCGGGACCATCGGCGGCAACATCTGCCAGCGCCCCTTCTGCTGGTATTTCCGCTCCGCAAGTTTTACCTGCCTGCGTAAGGGCGGAGAGATCTGCTATGCGGTCGCCGGGGATAACCGCTACCATGCCATCTTAGGCGGCGGCCCAAGCTATATCGTCCATCCCTCTGACATGGCGCCGCCGCTGATAGCTTTGGGCGCGCGGATCAAGATCACAGGCCCTAGCGGCGAGAAGGTCATCCCGTTGGAAAAGTTCTTTGTCCTCCCCCAGGTGGACACCAAGCGGGAAAATATCTTGGCCGCAGACGAAATAGTAACCGAAATCCAAATTCCTCATCCCAAGCCCGGGAGCAAGGGCTTCTTCCACAAAGTGAGAGAGAGACAGGCATGGGATCATGCCATCGTGAGCGTCTCTACTGTGGTCCAGAGCAAAGGCGGAATCTGTCAGGATGCCCGCGTGGTCTTGGGGGGAGTGGCCCCCGTTCCGTGGCGTGCCCCCAAGGCCGAAGATTCCCTGCGTGGAAAAAAGGTTGACGAGAGCAGCGTCCAGAAGGTTGCCGAGATCGCGCTGGAAGGGGCAAGGCCCATGAAGGACAACATCTACAAAGTGGCCCTGGCGAAGTCTCTGATCCAGCGCGCGCTGCTGGCCTCTGTTTAGCCTCTGCCTGATTCGCGCGGGGCCGGTCACGCGCTCCCCGGTTGGGGAGCTAACCGTCAAAAGGGCTTCTACCTATCCCCTCCCCAAGGGGACAGGATAAGTATATACCGATAAGGGTTATTTAGTTTTCTAAAATTTTCCTTGACAAAGCCTCAGGTGAGTTATTTAATCCCTCGCCGGCGGGTGGCGGCGTGGGGTAAGAACGCACCGCGCCATTCCCTGGCTGCACCGCTCACGAAGGGCAATACCCACAAGGTGGACATGGCGAGGTCTGTGATCCATCAGGCCTTGCTGGCCTCGGCCCAGGATTAGGTCAGGGGATAGAAAACACCCGAGTAGCTTTGTAGTCCATTAATCGGCTTGGGAGGTAAGGCTATGACTAGAAAGTGGATTAAAATGCTATTGGCGACAGGCTTTATTCTCATATTGGCCTTACCCGCCTGGGCGGCAGAGGAAAAGAAATGCACAACGTATGAGGACAAGAAGGCGGGGAAAAAGCCGCCGTACGACGAGCTTATTAAAAAGGTCCAAAAGCTCTTACAGGTCGCAGGGGCTAAATATGATCCTGGAAACATCGATGGCTTCTGTGGTCCCGATACTCTAACAGCCATGAATAACTTCCAGAAAAACAACGAACTAAAAGAAACCCAATGGCCGGATGAGCTAACGCTCAAGAAATTGTCAGGGGTGCCGCCAGTGCCAGTCGTTAAAAATCAACTGTAGAGAAGCAGTGCCTGGCACTTTCTGCCGAACAACTTGCCGCAAAGGCTCGCACGGCTACTAACATCGTGCAGTTGTCTAGTAAGTTCAACTTCTTGCCTGGAGGTGCTCCGGCGACAATTGAGATACCTGCCGTCGCAGAGAAAAGTAGCGTCTATTGTGCAAGGTTAGTCGAGGACAACGGAACAGTGGGCGTCATCACGGTGATTCCTGGCACCGGGCAAAAGGCGGGAACTACCGCGTTGACACTCGAAGTGCCTGACCTTGGATTCGGCAGGACGCAGCAAAGGAAACTTGTGCTCGTATCTTTCCAGGTCGATCCCAAGGGCCAGTTGAAGTTGGATTCTCCAGATGTCGCTACCACGGAGACTGTTAAGATTAGTAATTGGGGTTTCGCCTTCACGGGAGCCTGGATCGCGGTTATTCTGGCCTACCTGCTAGCCGTCCTGGCCTGTTGGGTCTCGGGGAGAAAGTACTCCTGGGATCCTGTCTCCCTAACCTCAGGGAAGTCCGGCAGGGCTAGTCTTTCAAAGCTTCAGATCTTGGGCTTTACCTTGCTCGTGCTTGGCGTTCTGGTGTATGTCCTATTACGCATCGGTGTACTGAGCGATATATCCGAGCATATATTGCTTCTGCTCGGGATCAGCGCAGTCGGCACAGCCGGTTCCAAGGTGGCGGGAGTCATGAAGAACCGACTGTCGTTCGATAACTGGTCGTGGCTGCGAAACCAAGGGTGGCTCACAGCATATGAAGAGGGCTTCAGTCCACCCGGTCAGGCGCCGCGCGCTCGCTGGGGGGATCTTCTGAAGACGACCGGTGAATTCGACGTCTACAGTTTCCAGTTGGCCACCGTGAGCGTTGTTGTGGCCATTGCACTGCTGACAAGCGATCTTACCGCTCTTGCGTCGTTTACTTTGCCGCCAAATATCCTGGCGCTGCTAGGCCTTAGCAACGTTGTCTATATAGGCGGAAAGGCGGTCGCCCCCTCGGTCGACGAGTTCAATCAAAAAATGGTGGCTTTGCGTAAGGCCGAGAGCGATTGGCTCGCTCCGGTAACTGGAGTTGTGGCGGCCCAGGCTAATCAGCCAGCCAAACAGCAGGCTGCTATCGCAGCGGCGCCTGCTCAATACCAGGCCTACCTTAGTGCCGCCCGTGAGGCCGCGCGGATGCTGAAGTCGCTGTACAGTGCGACGGGGGACACAAGGTTTACAGATCCGATTCTGGACACCGAGTTGATGCCAATCTTTCCATAGACCACGTCTGGGAACAGGAGAAATATTGAGCCAGAAAGTAAGGTGTCAGGCATGTATTATTTCACTAAATGCAACAACTCAAGCCTGACACAGGTGTCACTCCGCGTGATCCGAGGGGCTCAGGGAATCTTGCATCGTTTATAGCATCCAGGAGGTCAAAGATGCGCGTCGCAACAGCGTTAGTTGGAGTTTTGCTTCTCCTCTCGGTCACGGGATGCTCTATTTTCGGGCTACAAAACACCTTGTATTCCGACTATGGGGTTGGCGAGCTAAAAGTGGATCAAAATAGCGCATCTGTGAAACTCCAGAAAGCGATCACTAAATCGGGCAGCGAGGGCCTCGTTGACCCGAACTGCTTCACTGCGCTAGCCGACCCAATGAAAGCCGCCAGTTGTAAACATCAGCGGAATACCGCGATCGCTGTCTTGCTCAACGCATCGGACGATATGTGTCAAGTACACCTTAAGACGATCTTCGGAAATGAGGCATCGTTTAACATCATAAGCGGTACTATTTATAATCTTGCGACGGGCCTAGCAACGGGCATCAGCGGACTCACAGCGAAAACGGCTTTATCCGCCGTAGCCTTGTTTGCGAGCGCGGAACGGTCTCTCGTAAATGAAACCATATACAAAAACCTGTTGGTCACGGCGGTGACAACCAAGATACGCGAAGCCAGAGACGCAAAGGCGGCGCCAATGCTTGCCGAAAATTGGGCGAAAGACACTGATAGCTACCCGATGCTGAGGGTCATGCGCGATGTCATAGACTACCACTATACTTGCTCGTTCATGTTTGGACTGGAAAAGGCGCTAAAAGAGGGGACACAGCCAGCTGTGGATTCGAAGAAAATGAAACTGGAGCAGGAAATACAGCTTCTCGAACTTCAGCTCATCCACCGGACGAGCATTCTAAAGGACTTGGGAATGTCTGCCACTGCTATTGAAAACGATATAACTATTAAGAGCTTAAAGGACCGCATTTCGGCGAAAGACACTGAGCTGAAAAACTTGGCTATTGATCTAACAGCATTGACTGCAGGGACACAGAATCTAGTAGATGAGTTTCTGAAGAACGTGGATGGAGACCTTTCTGCCCTTACGACTGGCCTACAAAGAACACGTGATACTCAGAAGCAAGCCGAGAAAACAGACACAGAACTCGGCCAAAAGATTAAGGAACTTGCGGCGAAGAAGGAACCAAAGAAGGCGGGAGAATTACAAACGATCCAACGGAATCTAAAGAACGCATCAGACAGCGCCAACCAAAGAGTTGCGTCCACTGAAGCGGTAAAACCGCAGCTTCTAGCTGGCACTAAGGATAAGGAGCTGAGTCTTCGGCGCACAAACGACAAGCAAAGGATCGCGGTTCTATTGGCGGAATTGGCAGCTATACAAGAAAAGGCTAAGGGGTTGACTAATGATCTAATTAAGGAGCGAGAGAATTTGGAAAAAGAGCTGAAAGCGGCTAGAGAAGCCATGGGAAAATTATAGAAATCTCAAAAAGAAGGAGAAACGCCAGCAGCGCCTTCGCCATCCTCATTTTCCGCTGCCCCAGCAGCGAGTCGAGGAACAAAAACGAAACAAAAAAATGAGCCCTCAGGGAGGACTCGAAAATGATCCGGACTGCTTCTCTCATTTGTGCGCTGTTCATGTTAATGGCAACTTGGTTTGTGTTGCGGCCGGTGGGCGTGGCTGCGAAGACCTTTGAGGGGGCGCTGAATCGCGTAGAGGAACGGGGGAAGGAGAACACTAAGATTAGAGTCGCCATCTTGCACAACATCGAGAACGAGCAGCTGGAGGTGCTCGTTAAGGGACCTGGGATCCTTTTCAACAGACTTACTCGTGGAGATACGGTTGAGGTTCGTTATCCGGACAAGCAGGTGGGACTTGTCGAAGCAGAGTCAGTTCAGGTCAAGCGTGGACAGTTCGAAGGGTCTGTGGAGCAGATCGAGAGCAAAGTCTCTGTGAAAGTGAAGGCTGCCACTGAGTCTCACGTACTCCTGCTCCCAGCCGGACCTGCGGACCTAGCAAAGGGTCTTTCCCCCGGTGATACGGTTGAAGGATTCTACACACAGGAGGGTTTGGACAAGCCCAAAATTATACAGGCGATTGGGCTAAAACCCGCCGATATGGGGGCCGGAGAGGGTGCAGTATTCATGGCGCTTGGGGTTCTGGGCTTCCTCGTCATCGCAATGATTTTGCTCAAAGTGGGCGGATTCAAGCTTCGAAAACTTGTAATCGGAGGGGATGGTAGAACCAGCAACTCGAAGACCCAGGCCGCCATCTGGTTTGGAATCGTCATCGCTTCGTACATAGCGACGCTCCTGGCCCGGATCTGGCATGGGGGATGGGCATATGTCGGGGGGATCGATATCCCCCAAAATCTCCTGATCCTCTCAGGCATCAGCGCAGGAACCTTTGCGGGCGCGAAGCTAGTGACAGCGAACAGGGTCGCATCAGGTATTCCGAAACCCGTTGCCGATGCCGCATCTCCAGTCGATCTCTTCTCCAATGACCGTGGACAATTTGACCTGGGGGACTTCCAGATGCTCGCCTGGGCCCTCCTGGCGGCGGGTGTGTACCTGCTCCAGGTGGTCGCTTTTCTCAAGCTCTTCCCCCTATCGGCTTCCGTATCTCTGCCTGATGTGGATAGCACACTTCTTAGTTTTTTCGGCATTGGCCAGGGGGGGTACTTGGTTAAGAAAGGATTTGGTGAGGTGCAGGCAAAGATCTCTGGGATGACACCGCCACAAGCTGCGTCCGGTGCGATTGTTACAATCTCAGGCAGCGGATTTGGGGAAAGGACAGGTTACGTCCGCTTTGGCACTGCGATGGCGAGAGTGATCTCATGGCGGGATGCGACTATATCTGTGGAAATTCCGGCGCTTAGTCCTGGAGAGGTGCCGGTGCAAGTCTCTTTGGCCCCGCTAGCGGCTGGTGCCGCTGAAGTGCCCCTCCAACCCGCGTGTTTTAGGATCTTACCGCGGTAATGAAGCTAGCCTTATTCGCCCTGGCGTTTTTTTTGCCAGCTTGCTCGACGATCCCCTTAGCTCCTCTAGCCGTTCCTGAGAAGAGCCTTGCTGCGCGCTTCGACCTAAGAAAGGAGACTGGATGGCAGGAGTGGGCCCTGTGCGCATTTTACCTGAGAACGCCGAGTGTGGTGCTCGATTGTGATGAAACTAAACGAACTAGACAAGAGAAAAACGATATCAAGGAGTTTTTCAAGATCCTCCAAGATTTCTCGGGCAAACCGTTCAGAGGCTTTCGAGAAAAACTTACAGGGCTACCCTTCATCCAAGAGACGCAGGAAAAAAATATTGTGGATGCCATGGAAAAGAAGCCCTCTTCTTCGCCCGGTCGGGTTGCCTATAGAATTCACGATTGCTGGTTTGTTGTGTACTCAAAAGATGAAAAAGGTAATTACACAGTAGACGATAATAAAGCAGTCGTAACCAGTTTGACGATCTTCTGCGACCCGGAGAACTAAACCCTCTGGATGAGTCATGCCGCAGAGCGACGAACTCCACAAGAGGCTTTTAGACACCATGGACAACACCGGGGTGAAGCTCTCCCTAGCTGCCCGCATATTCGAACCAGATATCGGCCTGCCCGATAACGGAACAATCCGGATCTTTATCCCGGACCTGCACATGATCTCAAAGGAGGCACAAAAACGATTTCCTGACTACGGGTTCCATAGTCACCAAAGCCGGGAACCTACAATGGTTAGATTCCTAGAGGCCCTTGGTTCCTTGGGCAGGCAACTGTCCGACGTGAATAGCCTCAGAGTTTATCAGCTAGGGGATTTCTTGGACCTTTGGCGTGAGCATCAGTTCGGAAACGATCCTACCCCTATCCTTCGAGATAACGCACAGGTCTGGGATCTCCTTTACAACAACCTAAATGATTCTAGCGCGCCGGTCTACTATCTGCGCGGCAATCATGACTTCGCCATCCCCGATCAGAATGAATATCGTAATTGGCAAAGGGCCTATTTCTCAGGCCCGATGGCAGTCATGCACGGGGACATATTCGATTGGCTTGAAGTCGTCGCCCCAGACTGGCTGCAGCAGGCCGTCGTCTATCTTACAGGGGTCGAGGAGGGTGAAAGGAATTATTCGCAAGAGGAGTTCCAGGAAGTTAATGAAGAAATTCATACGAGAAACGAAGCAACCCGCTACCAATGGGCCGAAGTCTACCGCCTGGGAGATCAATGGCTAAATCCACCCAACGACTCTACCGGTCCGACAGCGGGGAATGTGATTGGGGTTCAAAACCCAAATCAATACAACGGGGACAGAAATGACCTTTCTGGCCACGAACTTATGGGAAGGGCGCATCAGTTGGTCGGTAGACTCGCAGCGGCGCGCCAAAGAGAGATTAGACTCCTGGTTATAGGCCATACCCACCATGCAAGGATCGTTCAATATAAGACTCAGGAGGAAAACTTTGTCCTAATGGATTGCGGTGCTTGGACCGAGGAATGCTGGGTCGGACCGAAGGAGGATCGCCGCAATAAAGTGCCTAGCCAGCAGGTTGGCGTGACCATTGGCAATGACTGCCGCATCTATCAGGTCGCTCTCGCCTGAGGTTCGGGGTTGGCCATGCGAATGGCTTAGGCTGTGCTTTGAAATCTTTGAATAACGCAAAAAGATTCTTGCGATGGTTCCGACTCTTGACTGCTTTCTTGATCGGAGGATGTTCGGTGATGCAATAGGACCGGGACATTGTCCTTATGAGAGATCCAGGGAACCGATTCTACAATGATCCTGCGGGCAAAGTATCGGATACTGCTAAGGCGATACCGGTAATTGATCTTGATCTCGGTCCGAAGTCGGGGGGTTGGTCGTCTGCCTTGTCGAACCATGTTGATTTGGCTCAAAAACTTCTAGGAGCATTTAAGGAGGAGGCAGAACGTCAAGCATCAACTTTCTTTGCGGGTCGACTCTTCCTTGCCCTCACCAAGTTCGCGGCAAATTGGCTCAATAAACGCATGGGAAAACATTATCGGAAAGAGATTGAGGAACTGGCGAAGTTATTGGGAGTGTCGGTGTCCGACGTTTTAATTGCCAATTGCGCGTATGATCTCGCGAACAGCGGCTGCTCAACCTTCGTGCAGACATTGCATACGGGAGGAACACTACACGCACGTAACTTGGATTGGGAATTTCCACAGGGATTACTAAAGACGTGCGTTAGTATAACCCGAGTGTCTAACAGCAAGCACGGTCCGTACTCGATCGTAACGTGGCCTGGTCTCTTCGGTGTACTGACGGGGGTGGCAAAGAGTCGCTTTGCTATCACGATTAATTACGTGTGCCATGCTGAGGAATCCAAGTGGATAGGGCTCGCCGTTCGTGCTTTGAAAGGTTATTGGCCCGTAACGTGGTTAGTGCGTCGAGTGTTCGATGAGGCAGGAGACTACACGTCGGCTGTTGAGATGCTGCGACGAGAACCAGTGCTCTCTCCAGTTCTTTTCACGATATCTGGCCCCCACGCAAAAGAGGGGGTAGTTGTCGAACGCGCCTCGAAGCACGCAGAAATCCGGCCGATGACTAACGGCAGTGTCTTTGTGACTAACCACTACGTCTCGCAGAGGTTGAAACGGATGGATGCCGGGGAGGATATGCTCAAAAGCAACGAACGATTCGAGTTCCTGAAGCGTGAGCTTATTTCCCATCCCATTGGTAACTCCAAGGATTCATTTAAGCTCTTGTCACAAGAGCCACTGCGGAATCCGAAAACGCAGTACCATGCAGCAATGTCGGCTGGCGACGGTTGGTTAGAGGTAAGTGTACCTGGTGGATCGGTGACCCGAGTCCCGAGTCTGAATGGCCCATATAACGTAGAGGATAAAGGGGGATAAAATGGTGAGGGTGAAGATTTCCGGATTCCCGGGGACAGTTTACTTCATTTCCCTTTTTTGCCCTTTCGGAGTGCGTAGATTGCAGAAGTCAGCTCAAGAGGCCTCGCCGCAAGAGTTATTCCCAGGATCACACTTTTTGCTTCGTCAGACCGAAAATCTTCTCCGCTAGGGCTATGGCCCCCACAGCATCTTTCTCAGTGTAGGTTTGGTAGCCTGTTCTGCCACACTAAGGGAGTTTTTGCCCGAAAAGGCAATCCTGCCCGAAATTCTGTAGATCGCAGTCCAGCCAAAAATCATCACAAGGGATGACAATAGATGCCACCACGGCACTCCTCCACGTGGCACCTACCTTGCAAACTGAGCTACCGTGAAGGAGTCTTCATGAAAATCTTCAACGCCTATATCTGTTATTCATGCAGGGAGGTTCTTGATGGGGTGCCGCGCGGCAGATGCCACATATGCAGCTCCGATGCAGTCTATCCTTTGGCATGGCTTGAGCGCCCAGAAGAAGATAGGAGGAAATGGCTCAGGCTAATAAGCGGTAAGAAAGAAACAGCTTCTTCACGACCGGACTCCCCCCAACTCGACCCTTTTGATTCCTAGCGGATGCCTCCACGGACGGTCGCGTTCCGCACGCGCTAAAATCAAATCCCGCTCCGCGTCATCCGATGTGCTTGTCGAGTGTCACTGATTGACTCGCTAAAGAATCTCCGGTAAAGCTCGCACAAGGGGTGAAAACATGGCTAAGATCAAGCACATCGCAATAAGGACCGCGGATCCTGAAAAGACAGCAGCCTTTTATAAAGCGGTTTTCGGGCTCAAGCAAGTCGGTCTAGGCCGCAACGGCGTTTATCTCTCCGACGGTCATATCAACCTGGCCATTCTGAAGTGCCGAGCGGAGAAAGAGGCCGGAGAAGGCAAGATTGGCATTGAACACCTAGGCTTCCAAGTGGAAGATGTTGACGGAACTCTCGCTAAGCTTAGCCGACACGGAGGCAAGCCCCTAGCAGAGCGTGTGGATGTCACACCCACAGACACTTCTCACCCCCAGTCCTATTACGAGATCAAGTGTGCGGGACCCGACGATCAAATCATCGACATATCGGGTTCCGGTTGGGTAGGAACCGACTAGGTCCTATCGCTTGAAGATCGCCTCTTCTAAACTAAGCCTGGGAGAGACTTGAAGCCTGAGTCAGGAGCGGAGAGTCAAACTAAGAAGAGAGAGAGCTGTCTCGACCAGGCGAAGCAGCTGGGGACACCCCGATCTGTGACCGTGGCTTTCTGCCATTACGATGAAACCCAAGCCAGTTCCACTGATCGGGATAGCGGCGCACCATAGCCTCCAGCTCGCGCGTAAATAGGGCCACATTCGCTGAAACATCCTCCTGCAGATCCCCGTTTCTAACGAGGTCGATCTCCGGCCCGATTCGGAGCGTCAGCTGGTCCTTCTCATCCCGTGTGGCAAACATGGGGAGAACCGCAGCGCCCGTGCGGAGGGCTAGCGTTACCGGGCCGCGGGGGGCAGGAGCAGTGCGACCCAAAAACTCAACCTCCACTCCCGTGGACTTGAATTCGTCCGCAATCAGAAGCACAATCTCGTTTTTCCTTAGCGCTCCAAGGATCTGCCGCGCTGCTTCCCGGCGCGGCTTGGCCGATATGGTCTTGATTCCAACTCTCGCTCTGTATTCGTCTATCAGGCG
>Ga0114945_10002404_pt1 | contig 11030 bp, 10 predicted proteins | sample OV2TP3_FD_87194 | JGI IMG/M metagenome (GOLD analysis project Ga0114945, IMG submission 87194) | Hot spring microbial communities from Beatty, Nevada to study Microbial Dark Matter (Phase II) - OV2 TP3 | ecosystem: Environmental > Aquatic > Thermal springs > Hot (42-90C) | place: USA: Beatty... | reverse complement strand
GCCAATAGCATTGTGGTCATGCTGGGCGATCTGTCCAAGGCGCAGATGCTGCAGTGGGTCGAGCGTTATCTGCAGAGCTGGCAGCCAGAGCCCTCGGGCGCGGGAGCAGCAGAGACACCTCTCTCGCTGGCGCCACCGCCACCCCTGCAGGGCATTCAGGTGCGGATCGTGGACATGGAGGTGAACCAGAGTTATCTTCGCTTTGGTCACCGGTCCGTGCGACGGGCGGACCCCGAATTTGTCACCTGGCGGGCCCTCAACTACCTCCTCGGTGGGGGTGGGTTTGTCTCGCGCCTGACGCGCGCGATTCGGGAGGAACAGGGCCTCGCGTACTCCGTCGGTTCCGAGGTCGTGGGTGGCCGTCAGTTCCCTGGCTACTTTACGGCTGCGCTGCAGACGAAGATCGAGACAACCGGCCAGGCACTCGAGAGCCTGTTGAGCGTCATCGACCGTCTGAAGCGAGAGCCCGTCACAGCCGAGGAACTGGCTGATATGAAGCAATTTTTTGTCGGCAGCTTGCCCCGCAGGGCGGAGACATCCGGGCAGGTGGCGGAGCTGCTGCTGGATCGGGAGTTTTTCGGGCTCCCCGATGGGTACTGGGCCTCCGAGATCGAGCGCATCCAGCAGCTCAGCGCGCAAGACATACAAGCAGCGGCGCAACGCTACCTGCAGACGGAGCAGTTCGTGCTTGCCGTGGTGAGCAAACGAGCGCAGTTAGACCTCACCCGCATCCCGCTCCCCCCAGAGGCAATCACATACGCCCCGGCCCCCTGAGGTATGGCCCTGGCAACTTTGCTTCCGTGGCCTCCGGGCAGCGCAGCAGCGCCTCAGAATATGCTATAATGCGTCGCCAGCGCTGGCAGCCAGTGAGGACCTTCGTTCACATGCATTTCGTGACCACTCTCTGGAAAGGATCGAGCGTGGGCGGCAAGGCCGGTCAACCGACCCGGATGCGTATCCTGGGTGCGACTCTCCTGTGCATAGTGGTGGGATTTCAAGCCCCGCAGGCAGACGCCACCTCGGAGAACAGCCTCGCTGTGGCCCTGGATATGGAGATTCACACCCTGGATCCCTACGGGCCTGAGCAGAGTAACCCCATTATCGACTGGCTGGTGCATGATCAACTCTTCTTTCGCGATCCCAAGACGCTGCGGCCTGTGCCGAACCTGGCGGAATCCTTAAAGCCGCTCGATGATATGACCTGGCAGCTGCGACTGCGGCCACACATTCGCTTTCATAACGGCGAACCGGTGGATGCCAGGGCGGTCAAATTCACCCTCGAGCGCATCGTGCAAGGGGAGTCCAAGTCCCCCTACCGGCGCATGCTCTCCTGGCTCAAGGACGTCGAGGTGACGGGAGACCTCTCCCTACGTCTGCATGCCCAGCGGCCAGTCCCATCGCTCTCGGATTTGCTGACACGCCTGCATGTGCTTCCACCCCGTTATCTCACAGAAGTCGGCGAGGTGCGCTTCGGCGAAGCGCCTGTGGGGGCCGGCCCCTATCGTGTGGTCTCCTGGAAGCGCGCGGAGCCGCTCGTCCTCGAGATGAACGAAGAGTATGGGGGCGGCCCCAAGGGATATCCTTCCATTCGGAAGATCACCTTCCATGCGATGCCGGACGCAGCCGAGCGTATCGACAAGTTGCTGACTGGGCAGGTCCACATCGCACGCGGGTTTACCGTCCAGCAGGCCAGGCTGCTGAACCATGCCGGGATCGCTCGCGTGAGCGCGAAGCCAACCCCACGCGTGGTCACGCTGCAGATGGATGGCGATGGAAGGGCCAGCAAGACCCCCCTGAACGACCGGCGTGTCCGTCGAGCCATCAGCTATGGGCTACCGGTCGATGAAATCGTCGAGGCCGTGCTGGGAAAGTACGCCGTTCGTGCCCAGGCGGGTCTGACGCCGCTCCACTTCGGCTACGACGCGGCCATCCTCCCTCGCCCGTTCGACCTGCAAAAGGCACGAGGGCTGTTGAACGACGCCGGCTATGGCGAGGGGTTTGAGATCCCGTTGAATTTTTCCCCGTCCATCCTTCCCGAAGGCGAGCGTTTGAGCACCCTCATCGCAGAGCATCTGGAAAAATTGAACCTCAAAGTCCGGTTCCGCCGCTTCCCCGATGCCCAGGAGTTTTACGCCAACCTCCGACAAGGGAAACTTGAAGGGCTGACCCTCCTGACCTCGGGAAACGGGGCCTCCTTTGATGCAGATGCGGTCTTCCATCCTTTCTTCCACACCGGGCAGCCCCTCGCCTATAACACCAGTCCCGAGCTGGATAAATTCCTGGACGAGGGGCGGACCACCATCGACCCCGAGCGCCGCAAAGCGATCTACAGTGCGCTCCAGAAGTTGATCGTCGCTCAAGCCTATTGGATGTCGCTGTATGGGCAATATGTGATCGAAGGGGTCAGCCGGAAGCTGAAATACGAGGTGAGCAGCGATGAGCTGATGCCCCTTTTCTCGGCAACCTGGAACTCCTTGAAAGCCACCAGCCTCATCGATTAAGAGGAAAGCACTCAGCCTTCAGCTGTCAGCCTTCAGCAAAAACACACAGCTCCTAAAAAAGAACAGCCCGCATCAGCTCCTATATTTCCGTCTTTGGCTGACGGCTGACAGCTGACCGCTGCAAGGGCTATGTTTGTTCGGGTGAGGGCTTCGAGAGGACTTGCTCGAGGGTACTTTGGAGCTGTCGGATATCAAATGGCTTGCGGATGGCGAGCACGGGCGCAGGCGTCCGCGCCTGGGTCAGAGTTTGCTCGTCGGCATACGCCGTCACATCCACCACGGGAATCTTACACTCCTCCCAGATGTGCGCCGCGGCCTCAAGTCCGGTCATTCCCCCAGGTAGGCCGATATCTGCGAGCACGAGGTCAGGGCGGAGCTCTCGGGCTCTTTCGATGGCCTCGGCCCCAGAGCCAGCCATCGCCACCACGGCGTACCCCAGGTGCGTCAGGCGCCGTTGCAGTTCCGCAGCGATGATCCGTTCATCCTCCACGATGAGTATCTGCATGGGGGGCATCCACGTCTCCTCTCACGTGCCACGTGTCATAGGGAAAGGCTGACTCTACCGGATTGCGTGGTGAGTGAGAAGCCTTTGCAAACAATGGGATGATTCCACCGCTGACCCCATCCTGTGGAGATGTCGAAAGAAACCGCCGTGTGGGGAGGGAGCGATGGAACCATCCCGAGGCAAGAGTATCTGTGTGGCGTTCGAGAGGGAAGAGCACTACGCCGCGTGCGTGGCCGATGCGGAGAGCTTCCGCCAACAGCTGACGCAGGTCTTTGGCCAGCAGCCGGAGCTGTGTCCCGCCGGCATCGTCGCGGGATTCGTGCGGCAGGACAAGCGCGGGTCCCTCCAGCAACAGCGCAGGCGCAGGGAGCTGCAGGCCACCGCAGGGGTGTTCCTGGGCAGGCCGTCGTTCCGGCGGCCCTCCAGGGTGGGTGGGAGCGCGGCCGGGGAAAAGGCCCTCTCTCTGCGCCACGGGGGCGTGCCCTTCGACGCCTTGGTCTCCGTGTGCGGCCAAGGCCCCCAGTGCGCGCGCGCGTCTCGCCGTGCGAGCCATGGCCGTGCCGTGGACCTGCCACCCCTACGGCGCGCGCTCTCGCCGCGACGACCCGACTCGTCGCTCGCCCTTCCACGACCTCCACGGCTGCGCGTCCCATCCCACCTGGCGCCACAACCTGCTCATCGCCTCCTCCAGGGGAGGTCGCAACCGATGACCCACGAACTCCGATAGAATCAGGATGGTCGCACTGGCTTGACCGTTTTTCTTCATGGTCATGCTCCTCGACTGTGGTAAAGCACCCCGATGACGGTCGAATGCCGTTCCCCAGCGATCCGCTGTACCACTTCGAATCGTTCCTGTGGTAGCATCAGATGAGAGCGTTTTGCACTTTTTGCCAGGCGTCTGTCACCATTGATGGGGAGAGTGGGGATTTCCACGCAATTTGCGAAGAGCGGCAGACAGCATTCCATCCTTATTGCACATGTTTTTTGGGAGAAATGTAGCATAAAAGATACATGACACTGCTCTGTGAGTATCCGCCTGGACATGATATCCTCGTATCGACACACTCTCGTACACTCCCACTTCCTCTGAGGGCGAGGAAGCGGTACAATGGCATGGCGCGGCGGCTTCGGCGGAGCAGGCTTCACACAGAAGGAGACCCACGGTGCAACTGTTAGCGGTCGGGACAAAGGCGCCGCATTTCACGGCGACCGAGCAAAGCGGGAAGCGGATTTCACTCAGCGATTTTGTGGGGAAAAAAGTTGTGCTGTATTTTTACCCGAAAGACAGCACCCCCGGTTGTACGAAGGAAGCCTGCGCATTTCGCGATCACTTTGCCCAGTTTAAGCATCTCAACATTGAGATCCTTGGCGTCAGTATCGACAATGAAAAATCACACAAGGCCTTCGCCCAAAAGCACGCACTGCCATTCACCTTGCTTGCGGATACCGACAAGCAGATCGTCACTGCCTATGGCGTATGGGGCGAGAAAACCTTATACGGGAAAAAATATATGGGGACCAGCCGGGTCACCTACGTGATCGACGAGTCCGGGTGTATTGCGGCGGTCTTCCCGAAAGTGAAGCCGGAAAAGCATGCCGAGGGAATCCTGGCCCTATGCCTTCCATCGTCGCAGATCTGATCCTGGTGGTGCATCTCGGCTATGCGGCCTTTGTGCTGGGTGGCCTCCTTGTGCTGCCGCTTGGCCTCGGCCTCCAGTGGGCATGGGTACGGACGTGGTCGTTCCGGCTGTCTCACCTGGCGTGCACCGCGATCGTCGCGCTAGAGGCGGTGGTCGGCCTGATGTGTCCCCTCACCTGGCTCGAAGATCTCGCCCGCACGGCTGCAGGTGCAGAGGGGTACTCGCGCTCGTTCATCGGCGACCTTCTCTTCCGCCTGCTATACTACGAGGCGCCCGCATGGGTGTTTACCGTGGCGTATCTGGCGTTGACACTGATGGTCTTGATGCTTTTGTACTATGCCCCTCCCGTCCCCAGAGGGCGAGCAGGAGGGCAGGAGAGAAGGAGCGAGGAAGGGGGAAAAGGGGGTTAGGTCTGAAAGGGGGCGTCCATTTCTTCCATGCGTGCGGCTGTTCTTGGATGTGTGGTGCTGATCGTTGCCTTTGCGGCTGGAATGTTCTTCGCAGGCCACGAGACGATCTTCATGAATGATAAAGTGGCGCAAGCGCATGCCACGGTCGAGGCGGGCTGCAATAGCTGCCATGAGCCCTGGGCTGGTGTCGCGGCTGATAACTGCATTGCCTGCCACGGCGCTGTTGTCCTGGGCAAGAATCATGAGATGGTCGAGCAGCCCTGCGCCACGTGTCACCGAGAACATCGCGGGCGGGCACAGGATCTTAAACAGGTTGAGGTCGGTCAATGCCTGGCCTGCCACTCCGATGTTCTCGCCGAAGGCCGTCACCCCCCCGATGCCGCTCAGCAATGTCTGTTTTGCCACGGTCAGCATACGCCCAACGTGTTTGCACGGTCGGTCACAAGCGACCTGCTGCTGTCACATAAAACCCACGTGCAGGTACCCGGTCTGGTGAAGGCTCCCTGCGAGCAGTGCCATCGTCCGGCCCCCGAACCAGCGCTCGTGCAATACCCACTGGAGCCGGTCTGTAAAAGCTGTCACTTTGGCTACACCCACGATAAGACCAGGGACATTCGCGCGAAAGAGTGCGTGCTTTGTCACGATCCCGACCACCAGATGGTCCTGACGCGGCAGATCGGGTTCGCCACGCTGCGCTTCTCCCATGCCGATCATCGGGACTTCACCTGCCAGGAGTGCCATACGGAGGTCGATATGCGGACGAGCCTGGCTGAGATGACGCTACCGGGAGTCCAGAGCTGCAAGAAATGCCACTAAACCTCCCCTACTCCGCCAGCTTCTCCAGGGCTCTGCGGGCGGCTTTTTGGAGCTGTTCATCTGGCGAGGTCTGAGCCATTGCTTCGAGGCGGGGAATGGCCCGGCGGGCGCGCAAGCGGACTAACGCATCGATGGCATCCATGCGAATACTGAAGTTCTTGTCCTGCAGGAGTTGGAGTAAGGAATCGATCGCCTCCTCACCCCCCAGCCTGCCGATCGCTTTCACGGCCCCTGAGCGCGCCAGGAAATCATCCCCCTGCAGCACCGCCACCAGGGTCGGGAAGGCTCGCCTGTCTCCTAATTTTCCCAGCGCGTCGAGGGCCTCCAACCTCACCTCTGTGTCGGAATCCTGTAAGGCCTGCAGGAGCGCCTCGAGCGCCCGCGCATCACCCAGGCGTCCCAGGGCGACAACGATCCGTTTGCGCACCTCATGGGATGCGTCTGTCAGGGCCTGGCTCAGGGGAAGGACGGCGCGAGGGTCCCCCAAACGGCCCAAGACTTCCGCGGTGCGCAGGCGGACGGTTGGGTCCAGGTCGGCCAATCGCACGAGCAAGCGTGGGACGGCATCCAGCGCCTCAAGCTGCCCTAACGCCCGGACCGCCTGGTCCCGGACCTGCGCATCGGCATCCTCGAGGGCTCGGATCAGCGCCGGGGTCGCCTGGGGTTGCTTCAGCTTCCCCAGTGCCTCTGCGGTGTATCGGCGCACATACACATCCTGGTCATGCGTCGCCAGCGTCAGGGGCTCGACCGCTGAGCCCAGGCCCAGTTGCCCAAGGCTTTCGGCAGCGTACCGGCGAACCAGCGGGTTTGGAGATTTCAGGGCGTCCATGAGCGCCTGGCCAGCAGCCTGACCCTCAAGATACCCGAGATGCCTGGCGGCCGCCTGTTGCACGAAGGGATCGGGGTCCTGCAGGAGACGGCTGATGGGCGCTGCCGATGCCGCCAGCCTCAGTTTCCCCAGGGCCATCGTCGCGTACTCACGCACCATGGCGTCGCTATCCTGCAGGGCTACGATCAGCGCCGGAGCTGCGGTGCTATCCCTGAGATCTCCGAGCGCTGCGGCAGCGTTCCAGCGAACATCCCGCTCGCGGTCTCGCAGCGCGGTTACCAGGGGTTGGACGGCAGCCGTGGCTTTCAGTTTCCCTAAAGCTCTCGCCGCTTGCCAGCGAACCTGGGGCCGTGGATGGGTCAGGGCGTGCATCAGCGGCGCTTCCATGTGCGACCGCATGCTTTCGAGAGCCTGCATCGCGCGTGCGACGGCTTCCTTTTCGGCAAAGAACGACTTGATCTGCACCGCTGTTCTGGCCCCCACCTCGCCGAGCGCCCATGCCGCCGTGGCTTGAATCGTCCAATCAGGGTCCTGCAGCGTGTGCAGCAATGGCTCCACCAGTTGGGCGGGAAGCGCGGACAGCTGTTGCAAGGCCTCTTCCCTGGCTTTCTGGCTCAGTCCATCCAACTGCTTGAGGAGTCTGCTCACCAGCTCAGGTCCCAGGGACCCCAGCGCCTGCACGGCCATGGCTCGCACGCCGCCATCCTGATCCTGCGCAGCCTTCGCAACCGACGGTAAGCTGGCCGGCTGTCCCAATTGGCCCAGGAGGTTGACCGCCCGGGCTCGTATGACGGCGTTCGTCCCTTGCAGCGCCTGAAGCAATGCCGCTTGCACAGGCAGCCCGATCTTCAGGAGCGCGGTTTCGGCCGCTTGCCCCACCTGTGGTTTCTCATCCCCCAAGGCCTGCACCAGGATCGCCGCGTCCACCTGCTCGGCGATTTCCCCCAGGGCCCACACAGCCGCCGCCCGCACGTCCCCGTCTGGATCCCGCGTCAGTTGCGAGAGCGCGGCAACGGCTTGCTGGCTTTTCAGTTTCCCCAGCGCCCTTGCGGCTGACCAGCGGACGTTCTTGTGCGGATCTCCGAGGAGAGGGAGCAGCGCATCGATGGCTTGCGCCGAGCCGATCTCCCCCACAGCCCATGCGGCTTCCCAGCGTAGGCCAGCATCGGCATCCTGGAGCGTCTGGCGCAGGGCCGGGAGCGCTTCCAACGCCTGCAAGTGGCCCAGGGCGCGGATCGCCCTTCTGCGGACCTGGATCCTGGAAGACGCCAGTTGCTTGAGCAAGGGTGCTACAGCCTCTTTCGCCCCGCGTTTGCTGAGCTCCTGGATGGCCTGCATTTGCGTGGATGGTGTCTCGGAGCTCAGGGCGTCGAGCAGCTCATGCAGGGTCGGAGTCGCCGAGCCTGCATGCGCGAAAAGGGGAAGACTCAGGCAGACTCCCATCCAGCAGACGAGCCGTGCGATCGAGTTGGCATCCATCATCCATCCATGAATCGAGCCAGGCATCTCAAACGCCTCAGAATAAAAAAGGGGCAAGATCACCGACCCTGCCCCTCCCTATGCCTCGCCAGGCGAGCCTCGCGAGACATCCTAGCTGTATGCGGCCTCTTGTACACGTCGAGCCATGCGGTGCGCAAGCCTTGCGGATCCCGCACGCACGCTGCCGACCTCCGTGCATGGCACGGGGTTAATCCCCACCTTCAGCCAGATACTTCTTGGTCAGGAGGTCGATCGCTTGCTCGCCCGTCGTCATCCGTCTATGCATCACCGTATGATGCTCCTCGCTCAAGGCCTTGATCTCTGGATCATTGGGATATTTTTTGGCCAGCTTCTCTAACGCCTCATGAAACGAGGTATGCTCACCCTGGGCCAGCAAGAGATGCAGCTTCAGCAGCTCGCTGATTTTCTGCTTTTCCGGATCCTTCGCCGGCGCCGGCGCCTGACCAGCCTGAACCAGGGCAGGGAGTGCCAATCCTGTGACAAATGCGAACACGACGATGAGAACAGCTATCTTGCGCACTCTACACATGCGGCCCACCTCCTTGCATGGCAAGAGGTTAATCCCCACCGGTAAGCAGATACTTTTGGGTCAGGAGGTCGATCGCTTCTTCACCGCTGGACATGCGCTTGTGCATCATCTCATGATGGTCGTCGGCCAGGGCCTTGATGTCTGCATCATTGGGATATTTTTTGGCCAGCTTCTCGAGCGCGTCGTGAAACGAGCCGTGCTCACCCCGGGACAGCAAGAGATGCAGTTTCAGCAGCTCGACGATCTTATCCTTTTCCGGGTCCTTCGCCGGCGCCTGACCAGCCTGAACCAGGGCGGGGAGTACCAATCCTGTCACAAACGTGAACACAACGATGAGAACAGCTATCTTCAGCACCTTACGCATGCGGCCCACCTCCTTTCAGGTCGGATCCCTTGAGTAAACGCTCGCTCTACCCCCACGCCTACCCTATGCAGCTTACCACCGCTGGCGCACAGCCCGCTTTGGCGCCAGCACACGCGCTAAGCCATCCTCGCGAACCTCTGTTCTGTCGGATGTGCGCCGTACTCTAGAGCGCTGGGATACCATTGTCAAGAGCAAATTTCGCTGCGGTCTCCTCTATCCAGCGCGCACAGCTCACGTCACGGGTCGTCCCCGCCCGCCTCCTGGGGAAATGCCCATTGACTTTGCAATGGCGGTATTTATACTGGGGTTTATTTATATAAGGGGGATGTCAAGGAGACTGAGCCATGCTCGATGTCATGATTGTGGGAGCCGGTGCCGCCGGTTTAAGCGCTGCTCTTGCGGCCCATGAGCAAGGGCTCAACTACGTCGTGCTTGAGCAGCGCATGTTGGCGACCACGATGGCCAATATGCCCAGGCAGAAGCGCATCTTCAGCACGCCCATGAAAATGCCCCAGCGGGGACGCTTATGGTTTCACGATGCCAGCCGCGAGGAGTTGTTGGAGCGGTGGAGCGAAACCGTCCAGCATTATGGGCTGCATGTCAACGAGCATGAAGGGGTCACCGATATCAAACCCGTCGATGGAGCCTTCCACGTCAAAAGCGAGAAGGAGACGTATACGGCGCAACGGGTCATCCTCTCCATCGGCACCCAGGGGAACCCCCGTAAACTCGGAGTTCCTGGCGAGGAGCACAGCAGCAAGGTCTTCTACCGGCTGATCGATCCCGACGAATATGTGGCTGCCAACATCCTGGTTGTCGGCGGAGGCGATAGCGCAATCGAAGCGGCATTGGCCTTATGTGATCGCAATCGCGTCGTGCTCTCCTATCGGCGCGGGGAATTCGTCCGACTGCGGCATCGCAACGCCACCGCCATTGAAGAAAAGATCCGAGAAGGCCAGGTGACCGTCCTGTTCAACTCTCAACTGGTCCGCATCGACGCACAGCACGTCGAGCTGGCGTGCCCCGATGGGACCCAGCACCTCCCCGTGGATGCCGTCTTTGCGCTCCTGGGGGCCGAGCCACCCTATAGCTTTCTGGAAAAGTTTGGGGTGGCGTTCAAGGAAGAGGACGGACAAAAGGTCCCACAGCTGAACGAGCGCTATGAGACGAATGTGCCGGGGCTGTATCTGGTTGGCGCGGTCGCGGGCAGGCCCTTGATCAAACGGGCGATCAATCAGGGGCACGATGTCATCCAGCATATCGTCAGGGATTTGCGTGGCGCAGTTGCCGAGACGGCTCACGTCCAGACGGATCGCGCGCAAGCCGTCGTCGCGGCCCGGGTGCGGCAGGCCCGCATCGAACTGAATCGCGAGACGTGCACCGGTTGCGGTGTCTGCGAAGCCGCCTGCCCAGCGGTGTTCAAAGTGGTCCAGGACAAGAGCACGGTCGCTGACAGCCAGGTCGATGCCAATCTTCCTCACTGCCTGGTCGCAGAGAAATACTGTCCCACCCAGTCCATTCGCGTGGTGCGACTGGCGCAAGAGAGGACGGAAGCGAAGCCCGGTGCGCGGGAGCGTTTGGCCAGCCTCTGGCAGCGGAGCAAGGGAGACCCCACCCCGGAACGGAGTGCGCCGCCCGCAGGCGCGAGCGAGGCGCTGCAGCTCACGGCGGCCGCCTTCAATGGTCGCTCGATCGAGGATATCGCCACCCTGGTCAATCAAATCCCCTTTTTCTCCATCACGACCCCGGCGGCATTGCTCAGACAGGTCCCGCTATTCGCCGAGTTGAGCGAGGAGGCCCTGGCCGAGGTGGCGGCCGGTTCTACCCTGCGCTCATTTGCCGCCAACAGCCCGATCGTGCGCGAGGGGGACTACGGGGAGACCTTCTTTGTCCTGCTCGCCGGGTCCGTGCATGTCATCTCGACCACGGCCGAAGG
>Ga0114945_10002403_pt1 | contig 11030 bp, 8 predicted proteins | sample OV2TP3_FD_87194 | JGI IMG/M metagenome (GOLD analysis project Ga0114945, IMG submission 87194) | Hot spring microbial communities from Beatty, Nevada to study Microbial Dark Matter (Phase II) - OV2 TP3 | ecosystem: Environmental > Aquatic > Thermal springs > Hot (42-90C) | place: USA: Beatty... | reverse complement strand
GCTCCTGGCGCTGCTCGCTTCTCAGCCCGCCGCGGCTCACGAGCCTACCGGGATGGGCTCTAAACGGCAAGCGAACGGCTTGAAGAAGTGCTGGCCCGAATTCTGGGAGCAAACACCGATGGCTCGGATCTACCCTATTTTTCCCTACCCGCACCTCCACACCTCCTAGAGAGACCCGTAGGAGTGAATGGAGGTCCCCATGCGGACGATCATTGCCTGCTGCATCGCCGCGGCCACCGCCCATGCCCAGGACGGGTGGACTCCCACCTTCACCGAGGAATTCGACGGGACTGGGATCGACACCACACGTTGGAACACGTCGGTCCAGCACAACTACAACGGCGAGCTGCAGACGTATGTGGATTCGGCCCTACTCGTGCAGGACGGTTTTCTGCGGGTTTCCGCAACCATGACCACATCGATCCCCTACACGTCGGGGTGGATCGACACGCAGGGGAAATTCTCGCAGCTCTACGGATACTTCGAGATTCGGTGCAAGATGCCAGCGGGTCAGGGATTCTGGCCCGCCTTCTGGCTTCTTCCCGAAGACGGATCGTGGCCGCCGGAGATCGACGTGGTGGAGTTTCTGGGGCACGACCCCAATACGGTTTACTTCACCAACCACTGGACGGATTCGTCCGGGGCCCCTGCCTTCACCGATCCCCCCGGTTTCCTTTCGGGGACGAGCGATTTCACTGGGGCCTACCACGTCTTCGCTATCGAGTGGAATCCGCTTCAAATCCTGTGGTATGTCGACGGTTCGCTCGTCTTTTTCTCGACCCAAGGCGTTCCCGCAACACCGATGTACGTGATCGCCGACCTCGCCGTAGGCGGCACCTGGCCGGGGTCCCCGGATGGGACGACGGTTTTTCCCGGAGAGTTCGATATCGACTACATCCGAGTATTCATCAAGCCCCCTCCCGCCCCTCCGACCCTACTCCGAACTATGCGGAATTCTACCAGTGTGACGCTTACTTGGGTCCCGGTCCCCGGCGCCCTGGCCTACAATGTCTATCAGTCCTCGACAACTGGCGTCAGTAGGATAAGCTACGAGAAGAAGGTCGAAGCGGGTCTCGGTACGTCGCTACTAATCATCCCGGATCTTCCGGAGGGAACGAGCACCTACTTCGTCGTGACCGCAATTGGATCGGGGGGAGAAAGCGAGGAGTCCGACGAAGTCTCTTCGGATTCGGCTCTCCCAACCCTACCGTCCTTGCCCCTCGATCCAGTCAAGCGTTGTGGACTGCTGGGACTGGACGTACTCATTCCCCTTGGCCTCTTCTGGTTCCTTCGTCGGACAAGGCCTGGTCCTTCCCCCTCTCTGCGACGACCCTGCTAATCTCTCGGCACATTCTAGGGAACGCGGTATAATCTCCGCGTTGGGAGGAGAATCGTCCCGGCCTCATCACACAACGGAGGGTCTCACATGAACGGCTTCGTTCGACTCGTATTGATTCTGGTCGGTTCCGCGGGGGTCCTTCCCGCATCGTCTGAGGTAGGCACGGGAGGACCGGAAACGACCGATAAGAAATTCACCTTCACCGCGTCGGGCTTCACCAAGACGGGCACGAAGAAGGGGCAAGGGGGATCGCTTCTGACGAGCTACGTTCGCAAGGCGAACGGAAAGGTTGCGGCCATCCTGAAGGTGAACGAAATCCCGAGCCAAGTGAAGGACCTGGAACAGTTCAGCGCCAACTTGGAGGCAATCTACACGAAGCCGACGGACGAGGAGGGCATGGGATACACCAAGGTGTCCAAGAAGCCGTTCAAGGTGGCCGAGAAGATCAAGGCCTACGCGTATCAGTGGAAAGTCCCCATTACCGGGGAGGACGGCGAGTCCCTGGAGCTGGACATGGAGGAACTCCTCTTCCTCTACGAAGCGGAGAAGAACAAGTGGAGGGCCTACGTCTTCGAGGTATACGGGACGCCCGGGACGCCGATCTTCAAGAGCATCAAGCCGGCGGCGAAGGCCTCCGAGGACGACCCGCCGACCGAGGATGACCCGTCGGGGGAGAACGGCGGAAGCGGCGCGGCGACGACGGTGTCGAACATTCAGTTCAAGCTTGCGCCGGGCTGGAAGAAGGACACCAAGGAGAAAAAGATCGCCGCCGTCTATCACTACTACGTCGAGGGCCAGCTGTACGGCATTCTGCGCGTGTACATCATGGCCGGGGGAACGAGTTCCATGGAAGGCTTCTCCAAGAGCCAGGAGGCGGACGGGTGGACCAAGGGAGAAGTCGACGACCCCGAGCTGACGAACGCGGCCAAGAAACTAGGAGGAAAGCTGCTCGTCTTCATCAAGGACGACGAGAAGACGCACGACCTCACCCTCTGGATACGGAGGCACGAAGGCCACGACTACGTCATCCAGTGCATTCACGCGGGAAACGAGAAGGTGATCGCCGGCTGGAAGCAAGCCGTCACCACGCTCAAGAAGGTGAAGAAGAAGACCGAAGAGACGACCGAAGAAGGAGAGTAATCCCGACCTATTTCTTCGGCGCCGCTTTCTCCAGCGCGGCGCGCAAGGCGGCTTCCTGGAACCCGACGGCGCGATAGGCGATCTTCCCGTCGGCGCCGATCAGGTAGTTGGTCGGATAGGCGGAAACCTTGTAGACGCGGCTGACTTCATCGCTCTGCTGAAGGAGCGGGCGGAAACCGAACTTCTCCTTCTCGAAATACTCTCGGATCTTCTCCGCCGGATCGCCGACGTTCACGGCGAGCACCACTACGCCCCGGTCCTTGTATTCGTCCCAAAGGTTCTGCAGGTGAGGAAACTCCTCACGGCAACCCCCTCAGCCATGGAACCAGAAATTCAGCAGCACCGGCTTGCCCTTGTACTCCGAGAGCTTCACTTTTTTCCCGTCCAGACCGGTCGCCTCGAAATCAGGACCGTCCGTTCCTTGGGGCAGGAGTTCCTCCTTACCGGTCCGCGGATTCATTTCCGTGGCGCCCTTCGGCGGGACGAACGTGAACGCATCCTCAGCGATCTTCGGAGCCAGATCGATGGCGCCGTACTCTACCGTCTGCTCGTAGGTCTCGCCACCCATGCGCACCCGCAATTCGAATCGGCGGGGCTTCCGCTTCGAGTCCAGGTAGAGCTTGTTCTCCGTGTCCTGGGCACCGCTCCATCCGATCACGTCCCAGCGCTCGTCGCCCGCCCTCTCTTCCCGAACGCTCACGTTCTTGGCCTCCTTCAGGACGTCCTCCGATTTCCCCAAGAGGATCGTGAACAGAGGTCCGAACCCCAGCGTGTCCAGCGGAGGCGGGGAAGACTTGACGTACTGGTTCGAAGCCTTGAGATACACCCACATGGACTTTCCGTCGAGAACGCACAGGTATTCCTGGTCTCCCCCGACCAGCTCGATCCTCACGAGGTCTGGACGCTTGGCCCGGATGGCGGCCTTCTGCTTGAGATCGACGCCCTTCCACTTCGACTGGCACTCGAACGCCACCGAGGGGGCGTCCTTGGCCGGCGCGGCGGCGGCCTCCAGAAGCTGCTTGGCCTTGGCGGCATCGTCCTGAAGGGCCAGAACCATCAGCAGCGCTTTCATCCGACCTCCAGAGAGAGCCCCGGCTCCGGTCTCCCGAAGCCGGGGATATTGGTTGTACGATGCAACTATTCCGTCGCCGCGGGGGCGCCCGGTTTGGCGGGAGCGGCCTCCTTCGTCTTGGAGCGCTCGACGACGCGCGCCAGCGAAAGGCCGATCTTCCCTTCGTGAGGTTCGAGTTTCACGACCTTCACCTCGACGAGGTCTCCGGCCTTGAGGCCCTCCCCCTCGGCGTCCTTGTCCACCTTCGAGATATGGAGGAGCCCCTCCAGGTCCCGCTCCAGCTCGACGAAGGCTCCGAAGCTGACGAGCTTCGTCACCCGGCCCTGCACGGAGTTCCCCACCTTGTACTTCTCGAGGAACTGCGTCTGCCAGGGATTCGGTTGGAGCTGCTTGAGGCCCAGCGCGATTCGCTTCTTTTCCTTGTCCACGGAGAGGACCAAGACCTCGACCTTGTCTCCCTTCTTCACGATCTCGTTCGGATGGACGACCTTTTTCGTCCAGGACATGTCGTTGATGTGGAGAAGGCCGTCGATTCCGTCCTCCAGCTCCACGAAGGCGCCGTAGGTGGTGGTGTTCCGCACCTTTCCGACGGATTTCATCCCGGCCGAGTAGCGCTCGTCCACGGTGTCCCACGGATTGGCCTCGGTCTGCTTCAGACCCAGCGAGAGTTCCTGCTTCTCCATGTCGACCGCGAGCACCTGCACCTCGACCGTTTCCGCGACCGTGAGCATCTCGGAGGGATGGTTGATCCGTTTCGTCCACGACATCTCGCTGATGTGGACGAGCCCCTCCACTCCGGGTTCGAGCTCCACGAAGGCGCCGTAGGGCATGAGATTGACGACTTTACCCTGTACTCGAGACCCCACGGGATACTTGGAGGCCACGCCCTCCCACGGGTTTTTCGAAAGCTGCTTGAGTCCCAGCGCGATTCGTTCCGTGGTGCGGTCCACCTTGAGGATCTTGACCATGACTTCTCTTTCGAGTTGCACCACTTCGCTCGGATGGTTGATTCGGCCCCAGCTCATGTCGGTGATGTGAAGGAGGCCGTCGATGCCTCCCAGGTCCACGAAGGCGCCGAAATCGGCGATGTTTTTGACGGTGCCGCGACGAACGTCTCCCTCCATGAGTTCCTGAAGGAGCTTGGATTTCGCCTCCGCGCGATGCTCCTCCAGGAGCTTCCGCCGCGAGACGATGATGTTCATCCGCTTCTCGTCGATCTTGAGAATCTTGCACTGCACCGTCTTTCCCAGGAATTCGCCGATGTCCTCGACGCGACGGATATCCACTTGGGAGGCGGGGAGGAAGACCGGCACGCCCACATCGACGAGGAGTCCGCCTTTGATCTTGCGGACCACGCGCCCGCTGATGACGTCCCCTTCCTTGTTCGACGTGATGATGCGCTCCCAGCCGCGAATCTTGTCCGCTTTCTGCTTCGAAAGCGTGATGACGCCCGCGTCGTCTTCCACGTCTTCGAGGAAGACTTCGATCTCCTTATTCAGTTCGAGTTCGTCCTCGAACTGGAAGTCCCCCTTCGGGACGACGCCCTCGGACTTGTACCCGATGTCCACGAGCACGTCGTCCCCGACGACGTTGAGGATTTTTCCCTTGATGATCGTATCGGGTTGAAAGTTCTTGAGGGATTCTTCGTAGTGCTTTTGCGCTTCGACGGGGTTGGAGGACATGATGTCTTGCGTCAACTTGTCCGCCTCCTCGTCCTTCATCCCCAGGGTTTCCACCAGCCTTCGATTCGACATAGGCGCTACATGCTCCTTTGTATTCTTCGATGACACGATTCGTGGAGCGACCGCACCGCCTCCTGGAGCCGCTGGGCGAACGCATCGCCCTCGAGACGGACGGGAGGCCCGAAGAGGACGTTCACGGTGCCGAAGCCCGGGAATCCCCTCGTGCGGGGCCACACGGCGAACGCGCCTTCGATCAGGACCGGGACAACGGGGACGGCGGCGCGTTCCGCCAACAGGCGGATGCCTCCCTTCATGGGGGCGACGAGTCCGTCCCTCGTCCGGGTACCCTCGGGGAAGACCACGAGGGCGTGGCCGGCCTTGAGCCTCCTGAGCGCTTCTTTCACCCCTTTCACGTCGCCGCTGTCCCGTTCGACCGGAAACGCATTCAAGGCGACGATTAAGGCTCGAAAGGCCGGATTCCGAAAGAGCGTGGTCCGCGCCATCGAATGGATCTCGCGACGGAGACCCAACCCGACCAGGACCGGGTCGAGGAAGCTCTGATGGTTCGAGGCGAGAACGACGCCCCCCGTCGCAGGGACGTTTCGGACTCCGTAGACTCGGACGCGCCAGAGCGTGATCGCCGCCCACCGGCAGCCGATCCGCAGGAATCGGTAGATTCCACTCCTCAATCGCGAGAGGAGCGCGCGCAGCATGCCCCCGCCTCCTTTCGCGAGGGCGAGATTCTATCGGGTCCCGCGCGCGGAGTCCAGCTTGGGGACTCCGTCGGAAGGACCGGAGGGTAGAGCAAGAAGGACCGCTTCCGCGCAGGGCGCTAGACGATTCCAAACTCGGATTCCTGGCCCGTCTACAAGAGCACACCGCGAAGGCCAGTTTGGAGCGATCAGGTCCGGAGGAGTGGATCGGACACGGGATCGGATTCTTCGAGAAGATTCCTGCACACACCTATCGTCCCAGCGTGCATTGACCGACATGAGGACATCGGCCTCGAATTCCCGCATCGCTCTCGTGGAACCGCGGCCCACAGGTGACGTTGTCGTACCTTCAGCGGAGTTCCAGCGCATTCGGGGCATCGCGCCTCAAGGGAGGATCTCATGCGAAAGATTTCGCTTCACGGCTCCGTCGTCCTGGCGGCCGTCCTCTGTCTTCTCCTCCACCGGGAACGGGACGAGTCGCGACCAACCGGGACGAAGCTGATCGGACGAGGCGCCGGGAACGACGCGGGAAGCGCTCGTTGCAGCTCCCCAATCCTAGGCCGAATTCCCGAGGAATGGGTTCGTGCACTCCCGACGGAGGGCGCTCCATCCGAAGGCGAGAACGGACGGCGTCGCAGTATCACGTCATCGAGTTTTCCAGGAATCCTGCTTCGGAACGAGAAGGAGTATTCGGAGGAGGTGAGGTTTTATTTGCGAGACCGCAACGCCTCGGTCTATTTCACAAGAAAGGGGTTCACGCTAGCAGCAGTTCAGGGGGACGACGGACTCGCCCTTCAGCTTGAATTCGCCGGAGGTCGAGAATCGGACCCAAGGTCCATTGGAGAGACCGGAACCGCCGTCAACCATTTCGTAGGGAATCAGAGCGAATGGAAGACGAATCGTACCTCCCACAAAGGCATCCTCTACTCCGAAGTCTGGCCGAGCATCGATGTGGTCCTTGAGCCCCGCCCGAGCGGAATCGAATACTCGATGATCGTAAGGCCGGGAGGGTCGGTCGAATCGATCCGGCTGGTCCACCAGGGACATCAGAAGATGGAGCTCTCGCCACTCGGCGCACTGGTCTTAGAGACCGAGGGCGGGAGCTTGCTCGAATCGGCCCCCTTCTCCTATCAAGGAGAGGGGCCAACCCGCGAAGAGGTGCCATCGTCCTTCCGCTTGAATTCCGACGGCACCGTGAGTTTCGACGTGAGTGCGTACGACCCTAGCCGAACCCTCGTGATCGACCCGACCTTGACGTACGGAACCTTCCTCGGATCCGGGAACGGCTCATCCGCAACCGGGGAAACCTCTTCCGCGAACACCGTCGCCGTGGACCTTGCCGGCAGCGTCTATGTGGCAGGCAAGACGAACGCTGATTTTCCCACGAGTCCCGGCGCGTTCTCCCCACAGAAGGGAGGCAACTTCGACGCTTTCGTTGCGAAGATCCGGGCCGACGCTTCGGCGTTGGAATGGTCGACCTTCTTGGGCGGAAGGGCAGACGATACGGCGTATGCGCTCGCCGTGAATGAGACGGGCGACGTATTCGTGGCAGGTTCCACCAAATCCAACGACTTTCCCACGACGGCCGGCGCCTACGACCGAACGTACAATCGCAGGACGGATGGCTTCGTGACAAAGGTGAATGCAGGCGGAGGATCCTTGGGGTGGTCCACCTTTGTAGGAGGCAATTCCCAGGATGAGGTCCATGCCGTGGCCTTGGACGGCGCCGCAAATCTCTATATGGCCGGAATGACGCGGTCCGCCACCTTCCCGACGACCGGGGGGGCCTTTGATCGTTCCCACAACGGGTCCTCCGATGTATTCGTGGGGAGGATCCGCGCCGGAGGAGCCGCCTTGGATTGGTCCACCTTCCTTGGAGGCGCCGGTTTCGAAGCCGCCGATGGCTTGGCGATCGACGGGGACGGCAACGCGTATGTCACCGGCTCTACGCGTTCCGCGACGTTTCCGACGGTATCGGGGAGCTTCGACGTATTTTTCAACGGATTTGCCGACGCGTTCGTCACGAAAATCAACGCGGGAGGGTCGACTCTCGGATGGTCGACGTTCCTGGGAGGCCCTGGACCGGACAATGGGCTCTCGATCGCAGTGGACCCGACTGGGAACATCTATGTCACCGGCCGTGCATCCTCTGGGTTCCCGACAACTCCCGGCGCATATGATGAGACCTTCAATGGGGCCGAAGACGTCTATGTGGCAAGAATCCGTGCCGGAGGCGATTCGCTCGATTGGTCGACATTCCTTGGAGGCGAGGGTTACGACCTCGGTTACACGCTCGCGCTGGATGGCGCCGGAGCCGTCTACGTGGCCGGTCTAGCGAGCGGGGACTATCCAACTACCCCTGGATCCCTCGGCGCAACCGCCACTCTGGCCGGTTTGTTCATTACCAAGGTGAATCCGGGAGGCTCCACTCTGGCTTGGTCCGCCCGAATTGAGTCTAGCGTGGCCCATGCCCTTGTTGTAGACGGATCCGGTAACGTCATCGTGGTCGGATCGACATACTCCCCTGAATTCCCACCCAGTCCGGATGCGACCGATATGACCTCTGGGGAGGCAGGCTTCGTAATGAATTTGGATGCCGATGGCACTGGAATGGAGTGGTCCACCCTCCTCCAAGGGAGCGGTGCGGAGACATGCGCGGGCATGGCGATCGACTCGGCGGGCAATGTCTATGTCGCCGGCTCCGCTTTGTCGATCGCGTTTCCGACTACCGCCGGGGCATTCGATGCGACGGACAATGGACAGGCGGACATCGTGGTCACCAAATTGACTACAGGCGGAGGCTCGGTGGCCTGGTCCACCTTTTTGGGCGGAGAATCCTCGGATACCTGCAACGCGATCACGGTAGACTCGGTCGGAAACGTCTACGTAGCGGGAGGGACCTGGTCGGTCGAGTTCCCAACGACGGACGGGGCCTATGGGAGATCGAAGAACCTCTGGTCGGACGCGTTCGTCACGCAGATACTCTCCGATGGTCGAGCGCTCGGTTGGTCCACCTATCTTGGGGGTTGTGGCACCGAGGCCATCTCAGGGATGGCTGTGGACGGATCGGGAAACGTGTACGTAACCGGCAACACTTCGTCCCGCGATTACCCCACGACGGAGGGAGCCTATGACCGATCCAACAACGGCGGATCAGACGTATTCATCACACGGATTGCGGCCAGGGGCCGCGCTTTGGAATGGTCCACCTTGCTTGGTGGTGAGCGCTATGAGAAAGCCAATGCGCTCACGCTCGATGGTGAGGGAAATGCCTACATCACGGGCGAAACGTATTCGCCGACGTTTCCCACTACGGTCGGCGCCTTCGATCGTACTCAGGACGGAGGGGCAGACGTTTTCGTGGGCAGAGTGAGCTCGACGGGAAGCGCGCTGGACTGGTGTACCCTTTTGGGAGGAACAGGGAACGATCGCGGTTTCGCACTGGCCGTGGACGGTGCAGGAAATGCCTATGTAACCGGAAGCACTTCGTCCCGGTCGTTTCCCATCACGATCGGGGCATTGGATCGGAGCTACAACGGGGGAGCCGGCGACGTCTTCGTTGCCAAGATCAACTCCGGAGGAGCGCTTCTCGGATGGTCGACCTACCTAGGTGGGCGGTCGGACGAAACCGGATACTCCATCGCTGTGGACGGGGCCGGGAACGTTTACGTGGCCGGAGAGAGCAAGTCGGCGACTTTCCCGACGACGACGGACGCCTATGATCGCACGTACAACGGGAAGTTCGACGCCTTCGTGACCAAGCTGACCGCGGGCGGGGGGGCGCTCAATTGGTCGACGTTTTATGGCGGCGCCGGTGACGATTCCGTGAGGGGACTCGCCGTCGACGCGTGGGGGTCCGTGTTTGTCGCCGGAACCACCAGCTCCATCCTGCTCCCGACGGCGGGGGGAGCCTTCGACTCCACGTTCAATGGAGGCACGGACTTCTTCATCGCGAGATTCTAGGCAGACGCCGATAGGGTCGGTGTTTCTCTCGGCGCGAGTTCTGATGTCCTCAGGCACCCGGCTGTCTACTTCTTCGAGATCAAGCGAATAGCGACACGCGTCGCTCTGCTCAGGGAATCAGGGGAACGGGGGTCCTTCGTCCTGCGATTCCCGACTCCGGACTCTGGACTCCCGACCCCGGACTTCTTATGATTCCGCCCTACTCATATAGGAGGCTTCATGTCCACGCGCAAGCTGGTCGAGCTGTCCGTCCAGGTGCCGGCCCGACCGGGGGAACTCACCCGCGTCATGCAGGCGGCCAGCAAGGGAGGCGTCAACATCCTGGCGTTTTACGGATACAACGCGAATCCGAATGAAGCCTTCATTCGCCTCGTGCCCGACAACGAGGACAAGGCGAAGAAAGCGCTCGAAGAGGCGGGACTGTCCCCGAAAGTCAGCCACGTCGTCGCCGTGACGGGAGAAGCGGGGAAAGGCGCCGGCGTCAAACTCTGCCAGAAGCTCTCCGAATCGGGCATCAACATCGAATACGCGTATGCCTCCACTCCGGGCACCGGCTCCAGCACCGTGATCTTCAAGGTCTCGGATGCGGACGCCGCCCTGCGCGTCCTGAAAACCTGATGCTCCCGGCCCATTACGATCCGAACCGCGTCGGCACTCTCCACCAGCCGGATTTGCTTCGCGTACACGAGGAGGCCGAGGCGGCCCGCGTTTCCCCGGCGTCGGAAGACCGAGTACGCGTCGCGCTCGTTCTGGTCGATTTCCAGATCGACTTTTGTCACCCGACGGGCTCCCTCGTCGTCCCCGGCGCCGTCGACGATCTGCGACGAACGATCGCCTTCCTCTATCGAAACATCGCGAAGATCACGTCGATCCATGCGAGTCTCGACAGTCACGTGGCGTACCAGATCTTTCATCCGTCGTGGTGGGTCGGCCCCGACGGGCGCCATCCGGCGCCGTTCACTCCGATCCTTCCCGAAGAGGTGAACAGCGGCCGATGGAGCGCGACTCAGGACCCGGAATGGTCGAAGAGATACGTAGAAATGCTCGCCGCGGGAGGGCGCCAACAGTTGATCATCTGGCCCTACCACACGATGGTCGGGGGCGTGGGCCAGGCGCTCGAT
>Ga0114945_10002402_pt1 | contig 11033 bp, 7 predicted proteins | sample OV2TP3_FD_87194 | JGI IMG/M metagenome (GOLD analysis project Ga0114945, IMG submission 87194) | Hot spring microbial communities from Beatty, Nevada to study Microbial Dark Matter (Phase II) - OV2 TP3 | ecosystem: Environmental > Aquatic > Thermal springs > Hot (42-90C) | place: USA: Beatty... | reverse complement strand
TTCGACGCGTTCATGGGCTGAATTCCCTTCCGCCAGGCGGGTTGGCCGCCGTCGTGATTTTAACGCAGCAAACGCGGCGCATACCAGCTTTCCACGATCAGCAGCCCGAGCAGGGCCGCCAGCAAATAGGGACCGAAGCGCGCCCGAACGGCGAAGCCCTCGGGCGGTCGCTCATCCTCCGCCTCGGCGCCGCCGTCGGATCGGGCTTCCAGGGCCGGGGCGGCCGTCAGGCGAAGCCGAAACTCCTCCAGGCCTACCCGTTGCGGGTCGGCCTCGCGCGGGTCAACGTTGATCGGCTCGATCTGTTCCCAGGTCGCTTGATCGGTCGAACGCCACCGCAGGAACCCGGCCCCCCGAAGCGCCACCGATCGGCAACGAGCCAGATCGGCCGCCCTCAACCGCAGCGGCCCGTCGCTCGGAGCTTCCACGATCCAGGTCCCCAGCGCTCCCGACGGCAGCGGCAGGCGATCGTAAACCTCGCCCACCGTCCAGCTCCGCCCCTCGGCCTCGGCCCCGGAGAGGTAAAGGAGCGTTTCGTGAAACACGGGGATGAATTTAATGTTCTTGGGCAGGTTCGTCCATTCAAGCTCCGGCCCGAAGGCCCACACGATCAATCGCCCCTGGCCCCGCCGAATCTCCAACATGGCCGGCGGGGGCTCGTCCGCCCCTTCCCCTTCGAGCCGGGCGAGGATTTTCGCCGCGCCGGCGGGACCGTCGCCGTCCTCGGCCTGGATCATGTGATAGTTGTAGAACCGCACCTGCGAGAAGTCGTTGAAACGAGCCCCGCGCAGGGGGGCGAAGACGGGGTGTTCGAAGTCGATCCACGCGAGCATGTCGAAGCGGGATTGGCGCGTGACCGGGAATCGACGTCCCGTCGCCCGCAGCCCGAGGGCGGGCAACAACCGCTGATTGAGCGTGGCGTCGTCCCAGCCGCCGCTCAGCGGCGCCAGCAAGGCCCCGCCTTCGGCGACGTAGCCCAGAAGCTGATCGACGGTGGTCGGCTCCAGAAGCTTCAGGCCCCCCAGGATCACCACCTCCGGCAGCGTGCCGCTCTCCCGAAGGTGCGTTCCCAGTTCCTCAGGCGTCGATCGAATCACATCCCAAGGCGTGCTGTCGGCGGAGCCGAGGCCGTGGGCGAGGAACCAACTGGCCGGCCAACGCTCCTCAGGGGCGTCGTCGGCCAACAGGATGAGACGCTTGCGCCGGAGGGGTCGCGCCAGGAAGTATCGACGGTTGTCGGTCTCCAAGGCGTCCGGCTCGATCTCGACTCTCCCTTCGACCTCGCCGATCTGACTCAGCGGCAATTGAAAGGAAACGAGCGTGGAGTTCCGGGCCGCGATGTCGATCGATTTGGTCGCCACCGAGGCCTCGGCCAGGATCAGACGCGCCTGGGCCCGCTGGTCCTGATTCTCGGACCAGTTCCGGATCCGGGCCTGGACGCGAAGCTCTTCGTTGCCGACCGGACGGGCGCTCAGATCGGTCACGGAGAGATTCACTCCCTGAGTCGTGTCGACGGGGATCGGCTCCAGCACGATGCGCGGCGAGAGTTTCCATCCCGAAGAGGACGCCGCCGCCAGGCCTTGCGCCTGAAAATCCGTCACAAGATGAAGCCACAACGCTTCGGCCGTCTCCGGCGTGCTCTCGTCGGCCGTGAACAACAGGTCCTGAGCCAATTGGAGCGCCGCCAGATAATCGGTTCCTTCCTCGGAGAGGGCCGCCGCCCGGAGCGCCGTCCGCGCCCGGTCCCGCCCGCCTGCCTCGGGGTCGTCGGCGGTTCTCAGCGGGGCCCTCACGCGGGGAGAGAGCCCGAACGTCACGACGCCGACCCGGTCCTCGGGTCGGAGCCGGTCCACCACCTCCAGCGCCTTGCGCCGAGCTTCATCGAAGGCCCGCGCCCGACCCATGCCGTAGGAGACGTCAAGCGCGACCACGTGCAGGCCGGGCCCCGACGTCGTCGGCGAGCCCGCCGGAACCCGCCAGTAGGGACGCGTGAAGGCCACGGTCAGCGCGGCCAGGGCCGCCATGCGCAGCAACATGAGAAGGAGATGCTGAAGGCGGCGGCGCTCGATCACCTGCTTCTCGATCCGAGGGATAAACAGCAGGCTGCTGAACCGCAACGGCTCGCGTTCGGGCCGACGAATCTGGTGGATCAGCCACGGCAGCGCGAGCAGACCCAGGCCGGCCAGGAACGCCGGGGCGAACAACCCGAGGTTCATCCGCGCCCGCCTCCGACGACTTGGGTTCGCTTCAGGCTGCTGGTCATCAAGGAGCGATTCCGTCGATGGATGAAACGATGCAGCGCCCGGTCCAGCGGCTCGCTCGTCAGGAATTCCTCGGCGTCGATTTCGGCCAGGAGGCATTCCCGCCGGATGGCGCCGAAATGCCGTTCGCGATTGGCGAGGTAGCCTTCCCGCACCAGATCGGGGACGGCGTAAAGCTCCTCGGCTTCCTCGGCGTCGATGAACGTCGCCGTGCGTTCGAACGGGAAATCCCGCTCGGCCGGGTCGGCCACCTGAAAGACGATCACGTCGTGTCGCATCGCCCGCAGGGATTTGAGGTGATTGATCATCGCCTCGGCCGGATGCAACAGGTCCGAAATCAGGATGATCATCCCGCGGGGCTGAAGCACGTCGCCCAGGAACCGGAGCGTCCCCGGCGTATCGGTCCGCCCGCCGGGCTGGAGCGCCTGAAGCTCGGCCAGCAGCCGCCGCAGATGCCGCCGGGCGTTCCGGGGCGGCAGGTGGACGATCAGTTCATGGTGATAGGCGATCAGACCCGCGGCGTCCTTCTGTTCGTTGAGCATCATGGCCAGGCAGGCGGCCAGCATGCGCGCGTAATCGAACTTGCTGAGCCCCGCCGAGCCGTAATCCATCGAGCCGCTGCAATCGACCAGGATCGTCGCCCGCAGGTTCGTCTCCTCGTGAAACTGCTTCAGATGAAGCCGGTCCGTCCGCGCGAAGAGCTTCCAGTCGATGAACCGCAGATCGTCCCCCTGAGCGTAGGGCCGATACTGAGCAAACTCGACCGAGGCTCCGGCGTGGGGACTGCGATGCAACCCCGAAAGGAACCCTTCGACGACGAGGCGCGCGAGGAGCTCCAGGTCCGCGATCCGGGCCAACTGCGACGGATCCATCAGATGCAGCGATTGCTCCACGGTTCAGGCCTTCCGAGTATGGCCGGCGCTCGCCCGGCGTGATTGAGGCGGCTGGGCCCCGCGGCGGGGAGATCGGCTCGCGGGGCCTCATCCCAGGCCGGATTGCGGCTCCTTGATGAACTCCAGCAGGCGCTGGATGATCTGCTCGACGTTGACGTGCTCGGCCTCGGCCCGGAAGTTCGTCAGGATACGGTGCCGCAGGACCGGCGGGGCCACGGCCCGGATGTCAGCGCAGGCGACGTGAAATCGCCCGTTGAGCAGCGCTCGGGCCTTGGCCCCCAGAAGCAGACCCTGGGATGCGCGCGTCCCGGCCCCCCAACTGACCCACTCCCGGATGAATTCCGGGGCCGACGGGTGGTCCGGCCGCGTCGCCTGGGCCAGCCGGACGGCGTAACGCGCCACCGGCTCGGCCACGGGCACCATCCGCACCAGACGGGCGAAATCGAGAATGTCCTCTCCGGAGAACACCGGCGCGAGCTCCTCCTGAAACGTTGAGGTCGTCCGCGTCGCCACCGCCAGTTCATCGTCTTCGTTCAGATACCCGATGAGGATGTTGAACATGAATCGGTCCAGTTGGGCCTCGGGCAGCGGGTAGGTCCCTTCAAGCTCGATCGGGTTCTGCGTGGCGAAGACGTAAAACGGACGCACGAGCGGACGCCGCTCGCCGGCCACGGTGACCTGCTTCTCCTCCATGGCTTCCAGCAGAGCGGCCTGCGTCTTCGGCGGCGTCCGGTTGATCTCGTCGGCCAACAGGATGTTGGTGAAGATGGGGCCATGGACGAACCGCAGCTCGCGGCGACCCGAGGCGCGGTCCTCGTCGATGATCTCCGTCCCCGTGATGTCCGAAGGCATGAGGTCCGGCGTGAACTGGATGCGGCGGAACTTGAGGTCCAGGAGCTGGGCGATCGATCGAATGAGCAGGGTCTTCGCCAGGCCGGGCGCGCCCGTGATCAGGCAATGCGTCCCCGAAAACAGGACGATCATCAGCTCCTGGATCACCGCCGTCTGCCCCACGATGACGCGCCGCAGTTCGGCGAGCAGCTTTTCGCGTCCTTTCTGCAGGCGCGCCAACGCGCGGGCTTCGAACGTCGGCTCGGGGACGCCTTCGGCGGGGGTTTCGACTTGAGCTTCCAAGGCAGGGGGTTCTCCTTCGCGGGTTCGGCCCGATGAGGCCGTCTTAGTGGGTCATCGCGTAGACGATGATGTTGATGCCGAGCGGATAGGACTTTTTGACTGAAAACTCGCGGAAGTATTCCTCGTTCTCCCCCTCGCGTTCCCAGCCGTCGGCGATGTCGGTGTTGTGCGTCATGATGACCATCAGCCGCCCCTCGGGGTCGAAAATGCCCCGGCAATGCGGCTCGGCCGACTCGGCCCCCCGTTCGGAGGTCTCCCCGCCGGACCAGTTCCAATGCTGGATGGAGGGGACCTGCGGCATCTCCTTGAGCTCAAAGACGATGTTGAAGATTTCGTGGCTCAACCCGATGTCCACGATCCGGAACTCCGGCGGCGGCAACGCCCGCTCGATCTGGCTCTTCCAATGCTCCCATGCCAGGTCCCCCCAGAAATCGTCCACGTAAAGCAAGCCCCCCTTGAGCAGGTAGGCTCTCAGGGCCTTGACCTCGGCCTCGCGGAAATCCACCGTCCCGACGTCGGACATGAAGATGAACGGGTAACGGAACAGGTCGGGATCGGTCAGCCGGATGACCGCGTGGTGGGGTTCGCCGGTGGCTTCGTTCCAGAGCACCTTGATCGTCGTCAATTCGGCGAGCCGGATCGAGAAATTGATGTCCGAGTCCGGATAGTCGGTGTTCCACCCGTGGCCCAGCGGCTCGCGCCGCACCTGATCGTACATGATGCGGCAGAATACGAACGTCTCGCCCGGGAAGATTTCCCGCTTGGCCGGCAGTTCCCAATAGCCCGGTCCGCCTCGGACCCCTCGGCCGCCTCGGACCCCGTCCCATTCCCACGGCATCTGACCCGAGGCGGGATCGGCGCCGAGCGTCAACACCAGAGCAAGAATCGCTCCGCCGCCTGGGGCGGCCAAAGACCACAAGGACGGGCGGCGTCGGGAGGGTCGGGTCATCCGGCTCAGTGCGTCATCGCGTAGACGACGATATTGATCCCCAGCGGGTAGGCCTTCTTGGCCGAGAATTCCCGGAAATATTCCTGATTTTCCCCCTCACGCTCCCACCCGTCGCCCAGATCGGTGTTGTGCGTGATGACGGTCATCAGGCGTCCGTTCGGGTCGCTGACCCCGAGGCATCGGGGCTCCTGGGCGTCCCACCGCTCGTAGGTAAGCCCCGTGCTCATCCAATGATGAATGGAAGGCACCTGCGGTATTTCTGTCAGCTCAAAGACGATATGGAACAGTTCATGTTCGAGGGGGATCGGCCGGATCGGATAGTCTTCGGGGGAGAAGACTTTTTCGAACTCGCGTTGGAAATTGGCCCATTCGGCCTCGCCCCAGAAGTCGTCCACGTGCAAGAAGCCCCCCTTGAGCAAGTACTCCCGCAAGTTGCGGGCCTCTTCCTCGCTGAAAATCAGTCGGCCCGGTTCAATCAGATAGAGCCACGGGTACTTGAACATCTCGCGCCGGTTAGTCAAGTCCACGACGACGTGCGCCGGCTCCCCCGATTCGTCCACCTCGATGTCGATCGTCGTCAGCTCCTTGAGCCGGATCGGGAAATTCAAATCCGAATCGGGATAATCCGTCGCCCAACCCCAATAGCCTCCCCAGCTTGCATACCGCACGCGCGCGAAGATGAACTTATTGCCGGGGAAAACCTCCCGGACCGTCGGGAACTCGCGTTCCGATCGCCGGCCGCGATCGCGCCCGTCGGGGATCAGCCAGCTCGGCTGAGCCGAGATCGGGACCGACCCCGCCAGGAACGCCAGGCATCCCACGACCGGCCCCAGCCGCCTCATCATTGCCTCTCCTCGGTCCGACGCTCATCGATCCGAAGCAACAGCTCCTGAGCCTCCCAGAAATGAGGCGTCCGCTCCAGAAGCGCCACGGCCTCGCGCCGGGCCGGCTCCCATCGTTCGGCCTCGACCAGGAGTTGAACCCGGCGCAGGAGGTAATCCGCCGCCCGGGCTTTGTCCAACTGAGCCAACTGGCCGAGCGTGCGCATCGCCCCCTCGGCGTCGCCGATCCGAAGCTGGCCGCTCAAGAGCGTCTGGCGCATCCCCAGGTCAAAGGGGTCGATCCCCAGCGCCCAATCCGCCGCGCGGACGGCTTCCTCCCAGGCTTCTTCCTCGACCAGCAGCGCCGTCAGACGCTGGCAGGCCGGATAATCGGCTTGATTCCAGTCGATCTCCCGCTTAAGCGCCTCCTTGAGCTTTTCGCGCTGGCCCGTCTTCTCGTAAAGGCCGATCAGCCGCCGAAGCGGGGCGTCGGCCCCCATGTAATCGGGAAAGGCCTCGTGCGCCCGTTCCAGCTCGGCCCCGGCCTGAGCCCAGTCCTCTCGCTGCCAGGCTTCGTTGGCCCGCCGCATCGCCTCGTTGAAGACCCCCCCCTGCTCGGTCCAGCCCTGGCGGGCGAGCGTCACGCTCGTCCCCCCGTCGAGGAGCCCGACGAGCGGCCTTTCGGAAGGCCGGATCGGCGGAAGATTCTCGTAGTTGGCCAGCCGCCGTTTGAGGTAGTCGCGGAAGCCTGCGTCGATGGCCTCAAGCGAACGATTGGCCCCCGCCGCCAGGGCGGCTTCGGCCGTCCCGGCGCGTCCGATCTGGTCGAGCGCCTTGAGCAGCGCCTCGAACCCGTAAGTTTGAACGTAGAACTGAACGAATTCCCCGGCCAGGAAGTAGCCGAACATCAGGTGGAGCGGGCTCTTGGCCTGCGTGAAATAGGCCTCCAGGTTGCTCAGCCCCGGCAGCGTCGCCTCCTGGATCAGGGCCTTATATTGGACATCCATCCGCTGGCCCCAGGCGCGCGCTTCCTGCGTCTCCTCGTAAACCGAGATTCCTTCGGAGAGCCAGCGGGGCATGCGATTGCGGGTCTTCTGAAGCGTGATGACGTGGACGAATTCGTGCCACAGGACCGACCGCCAGTTCATCGTCCACTTCGACCGCGCCGACGGCGAATCCATCGTGATCAGCCGACCGAAGCAGATGCCCATGTAGCCGATGCTCCCCGGCAGGCCGATCGAGCGGACCATGAAGTCATCGTGATTGTCGAAGATCTGAACGTGGATCGGCGTCTCCGGTTCGATCCGGTATTTCTCCGTGTACCGGGCGTAGGCGCGCTCGAGCAACGCAAGGGCGTCCTCGGCCAGGATCGGCGCCTCGGATCGGGGCACCAGCAGGCGGAACGGGCCTCGCTCGCGGGCCTCGTATCGGATGAGCGAATCCAGCACCTTGAGCATGTTGAACACGTGGACGTTGTACTTGTCGGCCTCGAAGGCCAGCTCCAGTTCCCGGCGCCCTTCGTCTTCCCTTCCCAGGCGCAGGAGATCGAAACCATAGAACGCGCGGGCCTCGATGTCTTCGGGCTCCACCTCCAGCGCCCGCCGTTGGAATCGCGCCGCCTCCTCGAATCGATAGTGCCGCGAGGCGATCCGGCCCGTCGTCCGGAAGACTTCCGAAGCGTACGGATTGAACGCCAGAACCTCTTCGTGAACCTGCTCCATCTCCGCCTTGCGGTCCAACAGGAACAAGGCCGCCGATTCAAGCGACCGGAACCGCAGGCTGACGGGGTTGACCTCCAGGGCCTGCTCGATCTGCTCCAGCGCTTGCTCGGCGCGGCCGACGTCCAGCAAAAGCTCGACCTGGATCGCCCGGGCCCGAGGGTGCCGCGGATTGACTTTCAGGATGGCCTCCAGCTCGGCCTCCAGCCGCGGATCGCTCGATTTCCAGTAACATTCGGCCAGACCGGCCCGGGCATCGAGGTTCTCCGGCTCCAGCGCCAGCGCCTTCTGGTAGTAATCGGCCGCCAGGGCGTAATCGAACTTCCGGTAGGCCAGATCGCCCGCTCCAACGTAAGCCGGGACGAATCCCGGCCGCGACTCGATCAGGCTGGCGAAGAGCGTCCCCAGGATCGTCTTCGGGTTCTGGCCGATCAGCTCGGCGATCCGCGCCACGGCCACCCGGTTCTCGGCGTAAAAGCCATACTGCCGGGAGCGCTCCCATTGATCCAGCGCCCGGCGCAGACTCGCCTGATAATCCGTTTTGCGGCCCCGCTCCTGATACATCAGCGCCAGCCGCAGCGTGTAAACGGGCTCCGGAATCGCGCTGACGAGCTTCTCCATGTCCGAAATCGCGCTGTCCACCCAGCCGATCTCCAGCTTGAGTTCCGCCCGGTTCTGAAGCAGCGTGTAGGGGACTCGCCCCGAAAACGAGCTGATCTGCGCCTCGAGCATCGCCAGGGCTTCGCGGTAGGAGCCCCGCCGCCAGAGGTCCGTGTAGTCCTCGACCGGCTGGATCGTCGGCGGCGCGAACGGGTCTCGGCTCGCCGGGCGCGGCTCCACTTGAGCGGGGAGCGCCCACCCGCTCAGAAGCCAGAGGCCCCCGAGCGCGGCCGACGCCAAGCGCGATCGCGCCGCGCCGCCTCGCCGGCCCATGACTCCAAGGGGCGGGAACGGGCGGTTGGGGACCACCTTAATCGCTGTCACGATCGATATGCTCGACCCAGAGGCGAGACGAACGAACCCAGGCAACCTGGGACCGCGGCGGCGGCCTCCGATCGCCCGACGGTCCCCGGCGGCGACGGGCCTCGCCGGAACTTTGAGCCGATCGTCGGGCCGATCGTCAGACCCCGTCGCTCAACTATAACCCCCTGCGATCGCCTCGCCAAGAAAAGACTCTGACCGGCGGCCCCGAACGGCTTGAAGCGGCCCCCGCCGGGTCGAGACTCGACGGCCGGCTGCGTCCTGCGCCAGGAAACGACTCCGGCCAGTGGCTTCAGGTGACCCCAGCCGGGCTCACGCCCTTCGGCCGATCTCACTGCCGGCGGCGCGCGCCCATTCGATGGCCCGCTCGCCCGCCCCGTGAACCCGATCTGATGGCCTGACCGTCGCCGTGGTGGAGGATCGTAATGACTGCCCGAAACGCGGGCGACTACGAACTCAGCCCTGGCAGGCCCAGCAATGACCTGCTCCACCTTTACCCGCGGCTATCGGGTCCTGATGTCAGCCTGATTCTCTGAACGCCGATGAAGGCAGCGGCTCGGCCGCGTCGCCCTCGGCTTCGAGACAGACCTGAATCGACTCCTTCAGCCGATCCATGATCTCGTCCGGCGAACGGCCCGCTGTAGGGCATCCCGCAAGGCCGGCCACCGCCGTCACGTGGAAGCCCTCCTCGTCGCGCTCAAGGATCACGCTGCAATCCCGCTTCACGAAGGTGCCCCTTGCCGACGAACTTACCTCGACTCCCGGCTTCCGTCCACCGACTCGATCCACGCGGCCTTCAGAGAGTCTAACGCCTTGCCGCTCAGCCGCCGCCGGCTGGCCGCAATTTGTCTGCGATAAGTGCAAGGGAGCGACCCACCGTAGCGAACACCTCGACCGACTTGGCCATATCTTTCACGACAGAAAAGTCATGCTCGACTTGGCAGGCGGTCATGTAGGCGCCGTAGCGCAGGGGGGGGTCGGTGACCTTTAACTGGTCGTCGAGCACCGCGTGCGCCGCGACTCGTACCGCGTCACGGATGCGCTTACGGGTCGGGGCATCCTCAGATTCGGCATGAAACTTGATGCAGAGCCCATTATTGACCACTTCGCAGTACAGCTCTGTCGCGACTCCGTTAAGATGCAGCGACTCCCAGTCCCGGTTGTTCAGAATGTAGACAGGGCCACCGGGGTTATTGGCACTGTAGATCGCCGTCTTGAATTCCTTGAGCTCCTGCTTCAGCCGCCAGAAAAGCGAATAATAAAAGGGCTTGCCTTTCGACTCGGAATAGCAGGCGTCCTTAAGCTTCGTAAACTGCGAGCAGAGCGCGTCCTTGTACGCCCCAGCCAAATCGCACACGTCCGGCAGCTGGCCTGGGGCGTTGAGAAGGCGTTCCAGTGCGTTGATGATTTCCTCGTAGCCAAGCCTTTCGCCAACACCATCGGTTCGCTCAGCCAGGATTTCTTTGTCGAACTCGAACCACGACGTGCCCAGCAGGACGTACACACCTCGGTGGCCATGTTCTTTCAGGAACTTAACTTGGTCGGGCAATTGCTTGTCGGTGAGGGAGGACCACATTTTGATTTCGAGAAGGATCCGCGAATCGTCACTCCAGAGGCCCAAGTCGAAGAGTTGTCCTTCCGGCTCCCACTCCGTTGGCTTTGTCCTACGGACACCAACGAGAAGTTCTGGCAGGTCAGATTTCTCGAACAGCATGTACAGTACTACCTGGTGTGTTCGCTCGTAGTCGATGGCGGCACTCAGCAGCAGGTCAAGTCCGCTCATTTGACCGTCTCCTCCTCTTGTCGTCCGGATAACTTCCCGCTCGCATAGCGGCTCGATTCCTACGGACAGACCACGGCAGATTTTGCGCGCGAGGGCATCGGACAACTCCTTATGCCGAGGCACTGCCTCAACCGCGCCCGTCCGCGGATTGATCCACAGCGAATGTGACCCGCCTTCCCGCTTCAGGTGGCATCCGTGGCGCCGCAGGTGTCGCAGCAGGTCACCCCGCTTCACCCGACGACGACCTTCTCACGCACGGCGTCTCGAGGCAGAGCCCGTAGCCCGTCTCGCCGCCGATCCTCCAGGATCAGAGCAATTGCCTCCGCCAGACTCTGACGGGCTTCGGTCTTCGTGCGCCCCTGTCCGTTCGCCCCCGGAATTTCCGGGGAGTACGCGATGAACCACTCACGATCGCGCTCGATCACCGCCGTGAACTCGTTCCTCAGGGGCCGCTTGGCGCTTCGACGCTTCATGATGTTTCTCTGCTCCTCCT
>Ga0114945_10002399_pt1 | contig 11037 bp, 13 predicted proteins | sample OV2TP3_FD_87194 | JGI IMG/M metagenome (GOLD analysis project Ga0114945, IMG submission 87194) | Hot spring microbial communities from Beatty, Nevada to study Microbial Dark Matter (Phase II) - OV2 TP3 | ecosystem: Environmental > Aquatic > Thermal springs > Hot (42-90C) | place: USA: Beatty... | reverse complement strand
TCCTGCCGCCGTGACGGGCTGCTGCCGCGACCGTCACGCGGTCACCTGCTCGAACGCGGCGCGAAGCCTCGCGCAGCATTCGTCCACCGCCGCGTTCGCCGTCTCGAGCACGCCGCCAAAGGTGATGAAACCGTGAATCATGTCCGGAAAGTCGAGGTACGCGACCGCGCCACCGTCCGCGGCGATGCGCTCCGCGTACGCCCGCCCTTCGTCAACCAGCGGATCGAACCCCGCCGTGACGATGAACGCGGGCGGCAAGCCCGCCGTGCTTTTCGCCAGCAGCGGCGACGCGCGCCAGTCGAGCCAGTCCTCCCGGCGCGGCAGGTAATGAGCCCGGAAATACTCGATGTGCCGGCGGGTGAGGAGGTAGCCCTCGCCGTTCCTGCGGTGCGAAGCGAATTCGCAGCGCTGGTCGGTCGCCGGATAGATGAGCAGTTGAAAGGCGAGCGCCGGTCCCCCGGCGTCGCGTGCCTCGAGCGCGACCACCGCCGCCAGATTGCCGCCCGCACTGTCGCCGCCGACCGCGATGCGCTCCGGATCGATCGCGAGCGCGCGCGCTTCGCGCGCCACCCACTGCGTCGCTGCGATCGCGTCCTCCACGGCGGCCGGAAACCGGTGCTCGGGCGCCAGCCGGTAATCGACCGACACGACCGCGCAGCGCGCCCCGTTCGCGAGCTGCCGGCACAGGACGTCGTGCGTATCCAGATCGCCGATCGTGAACCCGCCGCCATGAAAGAACACGAGCGCGGGAAGCCTCTCCTGCCGCGCCGCGCCCGCCGGCCGGATCATGCGCAGCGCGATCGATCCCGCGGGCGCGGAAGCAAGCACGAGCCTCGACTCGGCGACTTCGGGCGGCGCCGGACTGAGCACCGTCCGCGTATCGTGGTAGACGCGCCGCGCGACGTGCGGCGCAAGCGTGTAGTACGGCGGCAGCGGCGATTGCGCAACGCGTTCCAGAAACGCCACGACCTGCGGATGCAGTCCGCTCATTTCGCGGCGATTATAATTGCCGCGCCGGCATGGATGACATCAATTCGCTCCGCAGAATCCTCCGCGAGAACCGCGTCATTGCGGTGGTCGGTCTTTCCGCCGACTGGTTTCGACCGAGCAATTTCGCCGCGAAGTACATGCAGGAGCACGGCTATCGCGTGATCCCGGTGAACCCGCGCTACGCGGGCCGGACCGTGCTCGGCGAGCGCTGCTACGCGTCGCTGCGCGAGATACCGGAGCGGGTCGACATCGTGGACGTGTTTCGCAGGACCGCGGACGTGATGCCGATCGCCGAGGACGCGATCGCGATCGGAGCCAAGGTTCTGTGGCAGCAGCTCGGCGTGCGCAACGAGGCGGCGGCCGCCAAGGCCGCCGCCGCCGGACTCGAAGCGGTGATGGACCGGTGCGTGAAGATCGAGCACGGCCGGCTCTTCGGCGGCCTGAACTGGGTCGGCGTCAATACCCGGCTGATCTCGGCCAAGCGTCCGCGCTGGCTCGCCTACTAGCGCGGCGCGCGCACCGCGCCGGTGCGTCCTTTTTGACCGGCCTTGCGGTAAGCTGGCGATTCTTCCAGCCGCGGGCTACGGCATGCGGCTTGCTTTGCGTGTTCCATTGGGACCCCGGGAATGGAACGGCGCGACTACGACGAGATGCGCGAGGCGAACGGCGAGGTGCGGGCGCACTTCCGGCCGCTCGCCGAATGGCTTGCCGAAACCCCGGCCGCGCGGGTGAACGAAAAGCGCCGCGAGGCCGACCTGCTGTTTCACCGGGTCGGCATCACGTTCGCGGTCTACGGCGACAAGCGCGGCCACGAGCGCCTGATTCCGTTCGACATCGTGCCGCGGGTGATTCCGCGCACCGAGTGGGAGGCGCTCGAACGCGGGCTCAAGCAGCGCGCGACCGCGCTCAATCGTTTCCTGCACGACATCTACCACGACCAGGAGATTCTCCGGGCGGGCGTCGTTCCGGAGGAGCACGTGACGCGGCACGAAGCGTTCCGGCCGGTGATGCGCGGGCTCGACCTGCCGAACGGCGTGTACTCGCACATTGCCGGGATCGATCTCGTGCGCCACGAGGACGGCAACTGGTACGTGCTGGAGGACAACCTGCGCACCCCCTCGGGCGTGTCCTACATGCTCGAGAACCGCAAGATGATGCTGCGGCTCTTCCCGGAGCTGTTTGCGCGCCAGCAGGTTCTGCCGGTCGAGCACTATCCGGCGCTGCTGCTCGAGACGCTGCGCGCCGCTTCGCCGCGGCCGCGGCGCGATGCCACGGTGGTCGTCCTCACGCCCGGCCAGCATAACAGCGCGTATTTCGAGCACGCGTTCCTCGCGCAGCAGATGGGTGTCGAGCTTGTCGAGGGCGCCGATCTGTTCGTCAAGGACGAACTCGCCTACATGCGCACCACGGCCGGCCCGCAGCGCGTGGACGTGATCTACCGCCGGGTCGACGATCCGTTCCTCGACCCGCAGGCGTTCCGCCCCGACTCCATGCTCGGCGTCCCGGGGCTGGTGGCGGCGTACCGCGCCGGCAATGTCGCGCTTGCCAACGCGATCGGAACCGGGGTGGCGGACGACAAATCGACCTATCCGTACGTGCCCGAGATGATCCGCTTCTACCTGGGCGAGGAACCGGTGCTCGCCAGCGTGCAGACCTGGCAGTGCAAGAAGGCGGAGGATCTCAAGTACGTGCTCGGCCACCTCGAGGAACTGGTGGTCAAGGAGGTCCAGGGTTCGGGCGGGTACGGCATGCTGGTCGGCCCCGCCTCGACCAAGGCGCAGATCAAGGCCTTTCGCGCTCGCCTGCGCGCGAACGCGGCGAACTACATTGCGCAGCCCACGCTTTCGCTTTCCACCTGCCCGACCTTCGTCCGTCGCGGCATCGCGCCGCGCCACGTGGATCTGCGCCCCTTCGTGCTTTCGGGTAGCGAGGTCCGGCTGGTTCCCGGCGGCCTCACCCGCGTCGCGCTCAAGGCCGGTTCGCTCGTGGTCAACTCCTCGCAGGGCGGCGGTACCAAGGACACCTGGGTGGTCGACTGATGCTTTCGCGCGTCGCCCATCGCATCTTCTGGATGTCGCGCCAGATGGAGCGCGCCGAGAACATGGCGCGCATCCTGGGGGTGACCTCGGACCTCGCGGTGCTCGGCGCGAAGGATGTGCAGCAGCAGAATCTGATCGCGCCGCTCACCATCACCGGAACGGCCGAGGATTTCTTTGCGCGCTACGGCGCGGTCACGCTCGACGCCCTGACCGAGTTCCTTGCGCTCGACGAGGACAATCCCTCGTCGATCTATTCGTGCCTGCGCCTGGCGCGCGAGAGCGCGCACGAGGTGCGCTGGCAGATCACCTCCGAGATGTGGGAGACGCTGAATGCGACCTGGATCGAGGTGCGCGGGATGCGCCGCCGCAAGCTCGACGGCGCCGCGGCGATGAAGTTCTTCGACTGGGTGAAGGAGCGCAGTCACCTCTTTCGCGGCGTCACCTACGGCACGATCGTGCGCGGCGAGGCGTTCGACTTTTCGCGCGTCGGCACGTTCCTGGAGCGTGCCGACAACACCGCGCGCATTCTGGACGTCAAGTACCACATCCTGCTGCCGCGCGTGGAGGACGTGGGCGGCGCGCTCGACTACTACCAGTGGGCGGCGCTGCTGCGCTCGGTGTCCTCGTTCGAGACCTACCGGGCGCTCTACCGCGACCAGATCCTCCCGATCCGCGTGGCGGAGCTGTTGCTCCTCGAGCGGCGCATGCCCCGCTCGCTCGCCGCCTGCTTCGACCAGATCACGGTCGCGCTGGGCCGCATCCGCGGCGAGCACGATGCCCCGGCAAAGCGCCTCGCGGGCGAACTGAACGCGCGCCTCACGCACGCCAACATCGAGGAAATCTTTCAGGGCGGACTGCACGAATACCTGGAGGCGTGTCTCGCGGATTTCGCCGAGCTGGGCAACCGCATCCAGCGCGCCTACCTGGGGGCGGCGTAGCGATGTCGATTCACGCCGCGCTCAGCCACGTCACGCGCTACCGCTACGACCGGCCGGTGGCGCTCGGCCCGCAGGTGATCCGCCTGCGCCCGGCGCCGCACGCGCGCACGCCGATCCACGCCTACTCGATGCGCGTGAGGCCGGAAAAGCACTTCATCAACTGGCAGCAGGACCCGCAATCGAACTGGCTCGCGCGGCTCGTCTTCCCGGACAGGACGCGGGAACTCGAGATCCACGTGGACCTGGTGGCCGAGATGTCGGTCATCAATCCGTTCGACTTCTTTCTCGAGCCGCACGCAGAGAAGATTCCGTTCCGCTACGAAGCCGGGCAGGCGCGCGAGTTGGGGCCGTATCTTGCGAAGCTGCCGGCCACGCCGCGCTTCCACGCCTACCTCGACGCCATCCCGCGCGAGCCGAAAGCGGCGATCAATTTCCTCGTCGACCTGAACCGGCAGGTCGCAAAAGACATCCGCTACCTCATCCGCATGGAGCCGGGAATTCAGGCGCCCGAGGAAACGCTCGAAAAGGCAAGCGGCTCATGCCGCGATTCGGGCTGGCTGCTGGTGCAGTTGCTGCGCCACCTCGGCCTCGCGGCGCGGTTTGTCTCCGGCTATCTCATCCAGCTCACCCCGGATGTGAAATCGCTCGACGGGCCCTCCGGGCCCGCGGCCGACTTCACCGACCTGCATGCCTGGTGCGAGGTGTACCTGCCCGGCGCGGGCTGGGTGGGGCTCGACCCGACCTCGGGCCTGTTCGCGGGCGAAGGGCATATCCCGCTCGCCTGCACTCCCGAGCCCGAGAGCGCGGCGCCCGTGACTGGCGTTACCGAAGATGCGAAATGCGACTTCTCGCACTCGATGAAGGTCGAGCGCGTGTGGGAGGCGCCGCGCGTCACCAAGCCCTACAGCGACGCGGACTGGCTCGCCATGGAAGCGCTCGGCGACCGGGTGGACGCGGACCTCGAGGCCTGTGACGTGCGGCTTACCCAAGGCGGCGAGCCGACCTTCGTTTCGATCGACGACATGGACGGGCCGGAATGGAATTTCACCGCGCTGTCGCCGAAAAAACTCGATCTCGCGGAGCGGCTCCTGCGCCGGCTGCAGGCCCGCTTTGCGCCCGGCGCCGCGCTGCACTTCGGCCAGGGCAAATGGTATCCGGGCGAGCCGCTGCCGCGCTGGGCGCTCGGCGCCTGCTGGCGGGTGGATGGGAAGCCCGTCTGGCGCGATCCGGCGCTGGTGGCGGAAAACGGCAAGGACTACGGCTACACGCCAGCGGATGCGAAGAAGTTCGCCGAGGCGCTCGCCGCCCGCCTCGGCTTGCATCCGGGGCATGTCATTCCCGCCTTCGAAGACGTGTGGCAGACGCTGCACCAGGAGCTGGCGCTGCCCGCCAACGTGGATCCGCTCAAGGCCGATCTGAAAGATGCGGACGAGCGCAAGCGCCTCGCGCGAGTGCTGGAGCGCGGTCTGGGCAAAGCCGCGGGCTACGTGCTGCCGTTGAAGCCCGCCGAGCGGCCGGCGAACAAGACCCGCCGCAAGACCCTGCGCATCAACGACGTCGAGTGGCGATCCAGCAGATGGCCGCTGCGGCGCGAGCATCTGTACCTGCTTGCGGGCGACTCGCCCATGGGCCTGCGCCTGCCGCTCGCGACGCTGCCCTGGGTAGCCCCCGAGGAACGCGAGCAGGAGTTTCCGGTCGATCCGTTCGAAGAGCGGCCCGGGCTCGATGACCCGCACCATGACGCCGGTCAATCCGCTCGCCCAGCCGGGAAACCGAAGAAAGATCCGCAGCCGCGCGAAGTCATCCACACTGCGCTTTGCGTCGAAGTGCGTGACGGATCGCTGAACGTTTTTCTGCCGCCCGTCAACCGGATCGAGGACTTCCTTGCCCTTGTGGCCGCCATCGAGAACGCCGCGGCCCGGCTCGCGATGCCGGTCCGGCTCGAAGGCTACGCCCCGCCGCGCGACCCGCGCTTGCGGGTGCTCGCGGTGACGCCCGACCCGGGGGTCATCGAAGTGAACATCCATCCGGCATCGAACTGGCGCGAGTTGACCGAGAACACCCGCATCCTCTATGAAGAGGCGCGCCAGGCCCGGCTCGGAACCGAGAAATTCATGCTCGATGGCCGCCACACGGGCACCGGAGGCGGCAATCACGTGACGCTCGGCGGCCCGACGCCTGCCGACAGCCTCTGGCTGCGCCGCCCCGACGTGCTGAAAAGCCTCATCGCGTACTGGCAAAACCACCCGGCGCTGTCGTATCTTTTTTCCAGCGCGTTCATCGGCCCCACCAGCCAGGCGCCGCGCGTCGATGAGGCGCGCGACGATCAGCTCTACGAACTGGCGATCGCCTTTGAGCAGATGGAGAAGATCCTGCCCGAGGCGCAGGAAAGCGAGCGGCCGTGGCTCATCGACCGGCTGCTGAGGAACCTGCTCACCGACCTCACCGGCAACACGCACCGGGCCGAATTCTGCATCGACAAGCTGTATTCGCCCGAAGGGTCGGCCGGCCGGCTGGGACTGGTCGAATTCCGCGCCTTCGAGATGCCGCCGCACGCGCGCATGAGCCTTTGCCAGATGCTGCTGCTACGCGCGCTGGTCGCCCGTTTCTGGCGCGAGCCTTACCAGGGGAAACTGGTGCCCTGGGGCACGCAACTGCACGATCGCTGGATGCTGCCGCACTTCGTCATCCAGGACATTCGCGATGTGGCGCGCGACCTGCAGCGTGCGGGCTACGCGTTCGACGAGCGCTGGTTCGATCCCTTCATCGAGTTCCGCTTCCCGCGCTACGGCGAGTTCGCGGCGGGCGGCGTGCGGGTCGAGCTGCGCGCGGCGCTCGAACCCTGGCACGTGCTCGGCGAGGAAGGCGCCCTGGGGGCCACCGCGCGCTACGTCGATTCCTCGCTCGAGCGGCTGCAGGTGAAGGCGACCGGGCTCGTCGGCGAGCGCCACGTGCTCACCTGCAACGGCCGCCCGGTGCCGCTTTCGCCCACGGGGAATGCCGGCGAAAGCGTCGCGGGAGTGCGCTACCGCGCCTGGGCGCCGCCGTCGGCGCTGCATCCGACGATCGGCGTGCACGCGCCGCTCGTATTCGACCTCGTCGACACCTGGATGAACCGTTCCATGGGCGGCTGCCAGTACCACGTCGCTCACCCCGGCGGGCGCCACCACGAAGCTTTTCCGGTGAACGCCTATGAGGCCGAGGGCCGGCGGCTCGCGCGGTTTGTCAGGATGGGGCATACGCCGGGGCGGATCGAGGTGCGGGAAGAGGCGAGGAATCCGAATCTTCCGTTCACCCTCGATCTGCGGCGGTAGCGCGACGGCGCCTCTCGCCGAGAACGCTGCTCCCGGGCGGGCACCTGCGCGGGCGGATCTCGCCCGGTGGCCTCGGGCGCCCAGGGCCCGAGGTGCTCCAGGATGCGCCGCACCACACCCGGATCGTCGATCAGGGCGATGATGCGCATCAGCCCCTTGCACTCGGGACATTCGAGCTGGAATCGGCTTCGTAGACCTTGCGGATGAGCCGCGCCCAGGCGGCCTTGGCACGCAAGGCGTACTCGGTCATCGGTGTAGCGCCGGCCGAGCCGAAAACTCTCCACAAGGAGCGGCTCGGGAACCGCAGGCAGCGGCGCGAACCGCCCGTCGGGCAGAAACGCCCCGTCTGCGGCAAGTACATGCACATGCGGGTTGAAGTTCGCCAGATCCCCGAAGGTTTGCACGAAACAGGATCAGTGGTCGGCGCGCACCTGTTCAGCTTCGGCAGCGCGCTGAAGACCGCCGCGTGGATGAACGCCACGCTCACATCGCCGGGGAAGGGCTAAGCTCGAGCGCACCGCTCGAGCGCAGGCACCCGTTCGCGCCGACGACCGCCAGTTCCGCTCCCCTCAGCAAGACTTCGATTTCCTCGTCCCAGAAGATCGGGCGGCGGAAGGTCGCCGACAAGGCGAACCGCTCGGGCAGGCCGCGCCCGGCGACGGCTTGCATCATCCAGGTGAATGACATCAGCCCTTGAGCGACCGGGGCGCGCAGCCCAACCGTTGCGGCGACCTCCGGGTCGAAATGCACTCGATAGTCGGGGAATTCGCTGCTGTAGTCCGCGACCCGCTGCGGCGTCAGCGTCTTGCGCGACACTTCGGTCCAGCCGTCGCGCTCGAAACGGGCGCCGGTGCCGCCCGCCTCGACACGCGCCCCGACGTTCACGCGGAAGTAGTGGAGTTCGCCGCGCGCTCTCGCAGTGCCACGGGAATCTTCCACCACGAAGGAAGTGCTCGCGAAGCGCCCCTTGGCGCTCTGGCGCAGGCGGGTGACGCGCCCGCGCAGGGTGAGCGGCTCGCCCAACCGCACCGGGGCAAGCTGCTCCATTCGCTGCCCGGCGTGCAGCCCGTCCATCGGCGTTCTTTTCAGGTAGCGCATCGCCCGGATAGTGTCGTTCGCGAGGATCGAGAGGTCGGCGGTGTCGCCGAAAAGCTCGGGCGGAATTTCGGCCGCCTCATGATAGCGTCGCTGCCGCTCCTCCGTCACCACGGTCTCCAAGCTCCGCAGTAACAGCCCTTCCTCGAGTTCGTCTCCTGGTTCGGCGTAACGCATGTCGCCGAGGAGCATATCCCAGTTCGTGGCGCGATAGACTCCGGCAGTACCACCCCTCGGAGGGTACAGTCGTGGCGATGATCGCATTCATCGGCCTGGGCGCCATGGGCCGGCATATGGCCGCGAGCCTGCAGCGGGCCGGACACGAATTGCGCGTGCACGACGCGCGGCGCGAAACGGCGGAAGCCGACCTTGCCGCCGGAGCGGCTTGGGCGGGCGACCGCAGCGGGCAGCACAGCATCCGGATCAACGACCAATGGCGGCTGTGCTTCGTGTGGACAGCTGCCGGCCCGGAGCGGGTGGAGATCGTGGACTATCACTGAAAGGATGACGCCATGAACAAGATGCGGCCGATCCATCCCGGCGAGGTGCTGCGCGAGGAATTCCTCGGACCCCTGGGCATGACCGCGCATGCGCTTGCGCAGGCGCTGCGCGTTCCGGCGCCGCGCATCAACGACCTCGTGCGCGAACGGCGCGGCGTCACGCCGGACACCGCGCTGCGGCTCGCGCGTTACTTCGATACCACGCCGCAGTTCTGGCTCAATCTGCAGGCCAGTTACGAACTCAAGATCGCCTCGCGCGAAATGGGCAAGCGGATCGAGCGCGAGGTCGAGCCGCGCGCGGCGTAGGGCTCGCAGGACCCTCAAGGCGCTCGAACGCGCGCTGGACCGGAGCGACCTGAGCCCGCGGTTCGAAGAACTGCTCCGCCGCGCCCGCCGGCCTTCATCGCGAGCAATCCGAAACGGATAGGTGCGTCTTGCGCGTGAAACCAGTACGCTAAGCTGCATGTTCGCGCCTTGAGCAGCCGGGGGAATAGTTACTCAGAACGTCAGAAGATAAGGGTTACACGACTATCCGGAGAATCACCCAGATGGAGAATCCGCCCACCCTCGAGTGCAAACCCAACGGCCCCTATCTGGTCAAGGACCTCGCGCGCCTCGCAAATCCGAGTGGCGAACCGATTCCCTGCAAACCGGTCATGGCCCTGTGCCGCTGCGGCGGGTCGGCGAACAAGCCGTTCTGCGACGGCACGCACAAGAAGAACGGTTTCTCCGGAACCAGGCTCGCCGACGGAAGCGCCGACCGGCGCGACACGTATCGGGGCAAGAACATCACGATTCTCGACAATCGCGCGATCTGCGCGCACGCGGGCCGCTGCACGGACGGCCTCGCCGCGGTCTTCAAGTACGGAAGCGAGCCCTGGATCGACCCGGACGGCGCCGGGATCGAAGCGATCATCGAGACGATCCGCAAGTGTCCGTCCGGCGCGCTGAGTTACAAGCTGGACGACGTCGAGCCGCGCCGCCCCGCCCGCGAGCCTGTGATCACGGTCACGAAGGACGGGCCCTACGAAGTCGCCGGCGTTCGCTTGACCGGCGAATCCTGGGGCGATGGGGCCTCGGCCGAGCGCTACACGCTGTGCCGCTGCGGCGGCTCGAAGAACAAGCCGTTCTGCGACGGCACGCACTGGAGCATCGGCTTCAGCGACGAGAGGAAATAACGCGCCGCCCGTTCCCAGGACGTTGCCGAAACCGGCAATTGGACGCTTCCATAACCGGCAATCGGACGGCGCCCAAATAGGAATTTGGCCGATCGGCTAATAGTAAGTTGGCCCGCACCGCGACCGCGGCGCACCGGCACACGGCCATCTTGATTTTCGTATATACGTATATACAATAACGAGGTGGAAAAGGATCCCACCAAGGACGATCGCAATATTGCGGAGCGCGGTCTGTCGTTGGGCCTCGCGGAGCGACTCGACTGGGCTACGGCTCTGATTTGGGAAGACAACCGCAAGGACTACGGAGAACGGCGCTACTGCGTACTTGGCTACATCGGGGATCGTCTCCATAGCGTGGTGTTCACGCCCCGCGACGGGAAGCCGCGGGTCATCAGTCTGCGCAAAGCTAACAAGCGTGAGGTGAAGCGACATGAAAAAGAGATCGAATCCCGAAAAGTCCGGCCGCGATAATCCGGAGTGGACCAGCGCGATGCTTGCCAAGGCTCGGCCGGCCCGAGAGGTCCTGCCGAAAATCTTTGGTGCCCGCACTGCGGCCGCCATGCTCAAGCCGCGTGGCCGTCCCAAATCTCCCGATTCAAAAGTGGCCATCAGCCTCAGGCTGTCGCCCGACACGCTGGCCCGTTGGAAGGCCACGGGCCCAGGTTGGCAGACACGGATGGCCAAAGTTCTGCGTGAGTCGGTGTAGATGCGGCCCAGCTCCAGGGGGCGGACGGGCCGCGAGCCCCGCGCCGTATCAACCGTCAACGGCGGCCCGCCGCACACCAAAACAATAGCCGGTCGCATCTTCGCGGCAACACTGGCCGGGCTGGAAGCCCACGATTGGACCACGCAGCGTGGCCGTTTCGGGCATCTGGTCGAGTCATTCGTCCTGCAGCAGCTCATGGCGCAGGCAGGCTGGACGGACCCCGATCTTCAGTTCTGGCACTATCGTGACCGCGACCAGGTCGAGGTCGACAATGTGG
>Ga0114945_10002397_pt1 | contig 11039 bp, 9 predicted proteins | sample OV2TP3_FD_87194 | JGI IMG/M metagenome (GOLD analysis project Ga0114945, IMG submission 87194) | Hot spring microbial communities from Beatty, Nevada to study Microbial Dark Matter (Phase II) - OV2 TP3 | ecosystem: Environmental > Aquatic > Thermal springs > Hot (42-90C) | place: USA: Beatty... | reverse complement strand
CGTTCGCAGCGCCTCGTCCGCGGACGGCACGGGCGGTCGCGGCTCGTACTCGACGCCGACCGCCTCCAGCGCGTCGGCGAGACGCTGAGCATCGTCGGCGACGACCGCCGCGATCGCCTCGCCGACGTAGCGCGTGACCTCGCCGGCGAGCACCGGCTGGCCGTACGGGCGCCCCTTCTGCGCGGCGCCGTACGCGGCGGGAATCGGTCCGCCCACTTCAGGAAGATCCGCGGCGCGCCACACCGCGATTACGCCGGGCAGCGCGAGCGCCGCCGCGGTTTCGATCTTGGTGATGCGCGCGTGGGCGTGCACGCTCCGCACCACGCCGAGCCGCACCATGCGCTCGCGGGTGAGGTCGTCGAGAAAACGGCCGGCGCCCACGAGCAGACGGCGGTCTTCCTTGCGTCGCGGCGAGGCGCCGATCAGGTCGTCGCTCATGCTCCTGTCGCGCGAGCATAGACGAGGTACGTCCGGCACTCAAATCGTTGTGTGCAATCGTGGGGAATCCGGCAGGTTCTCGAAGATCCGCTTAATCTCTGGGGAAGGGACGAGGCAGAGAGTTCGATACGTGTCGACGAAGGGGAGCCAAGAACTTCTGTCAGTCCGGCATCTTCCTTACGGCGATTTCCCGACCGAGATCTCGGGAGTCTGGTCGCGCCCGTAGTAGCGGCGTGCATAGTACGTCACCGTGTCGTTGAGGTACGCGCGAGCTTCTTGCCAATCGACGATCCCGTCGCCGTTCCCGTACGGCGGTCGATCCGCCTCGCCGCTCATCGCTTTGAGGAAGTACGAGGTGAACAGACTGCGCTTCCGGTCGTCCTCCCACGACGCGATCTGATTGGACGCTCCACCCGAGATCACCGTGATGTTGGGAGGAATCGGCACTGGCTTGGCCGCAGGCACGATGTCCGAGGCGGCCGGCTGAACGCGTCCTGCCTGGCTATTGCCTGAGAAACAGGCCTCGAGGACCACCGTCACGGAGACCGCGGGCAGCCGAGCGAGATTACGGTAGAGCGTCTCGAGCGGATAGCCGTTCAGTTCGATTCGTGCTGCGTCGGCGTCGGCCGGAACGAGGTAGGCGCTGCCACCGGCGCCACCCGGCGCGCCGTGTCCCGCGTAATAGACGTAGACGCGCGACCGGCCAGGCTTGGTCCAGTCGGCAAGCTGGCCCCGCGGATTGGTGTCGCTGCCGAAGACGCGCGTCATCTGCGCGCCCGTCGCGTCCTTGAGGAAGATGATATTTCCCTCGCGCACGCCAAGGAACTGGATCGCATACCGCCGAAAGCCCTCGGCGTCGGCGTCGGCCGGAACGACGTTCGGGATGTCCCGAGTGAGCCGACTGTAGTCGGCGTTGGCGACGATGACGGCGATGTCGTCAGGACGTTCGGGCCCCTTCTTGAACGTCACGTCGATCGGCTGGGTCGGCAAGCGTTGTCCCGCACCTGGCGCGGAGATGGCCACAGGTGGCGATGAACTTCTCGCGCGTTCCATCCCAGCGCCGGTGCTGCCCGCGAGACGTCCCGCTGCGATCTCTGCGGTCAGGACGCTGCGAAGCCTATCCCGAAACGCCGCGACATTATTCGAGATGGCAAGCGAAAGGGCGCGCATCGAGCGCGTCTCCCCTAAGAATGCTCCTGTATCATCGGCGCCCTCTGAGGCGATTGTCTCGTCGAACAAACGCTGGCCGCCACTGTCCGAGACGGTGTATCTGACCGACAGCGTAGTACGGAAGCCTTGGGAGAATATTGGGCTGTCGCCACCAACAGGGTGCGCTGTGATCTGAACGGGATTCGAGGGGTCACGGCCAAAGATGTCCGCCGCTCCAATAGCCGCCTCAAGCGCGCTCCTGAGAACCTGGGGGGCGACTTCCGCCCAAGGAATGCTTATTGGAGCAGGGACCTCGATCCTAATCAGCGCCGAGTCGATCAGGGGGCCTTGACGTAGCACCGTGAGAGGTTCCGGCCTGACGTCGATAGGAACGTTGCTGAGAGTCGCAGCGCAACCGGAACAGCAAAGCACAACCGTGATGACTGACAGCGCCAGCCGTCTGACTCGAAGCGGTCTTGGCACAGACGTGAAGAGGCCGCACGGCGAACTGCCTGGCCACATGCGTAACCGGTTCATATGGTTACTGGCAACTGAACCCACCGCCGACCTCGCGTCACAGGGCCACTGGGCGCTCTCTTGCAATGCGACCCACCCCACGGCTGCCGGCAATTCTAGCCCAAGCGCGTGACGATTGGCTACGCGATCACGGCTTTTCTGGCACCGAGCCCACCGGAAGCTTCAGCGACGATGGTGGCGACGTAGCAGCTCGAGATCGACGAGATCCTTGGGGCGGCTGAGCTATCCGAGTCAGACCTTTTCACGCCAGACATCGTGTTTCAGATCGGTCTCCCGCCGCGGCGCATCGACATCATGACCACGATCACCGGGGTCGGCTCCGAGGAGGCCCGGGAGACCCGCTCGGAAGGGACCTATGGCGGCGTCGGCTTCCCGATCATCGGGATCGACGGCTGATAAAAAACAAGAAGGCAGCTCGCTGACCGGGGCACCGAACGAGATGAGCGCTCGGTAGACCGAGCAGCGGTCTCCGGCGTTGGATCGATCCAGATGTCGAGGTCACCGGTGGCGCGCGGTTCGCTGTGAAGGAGACGGCGTAGGCGCCGACGACGAGGAACCTAGCGCCCGCGTCGGATAAGGCGCGCAACAGATCGCGAAAGTCCGGGTTCACCGGGGTCCCAGCCCTTGAGCCGCCAGATCTCCTCGCTGAGCCGCCAGGTCTCGGCGAAACGCTCGTCGGGACTGACTCGTGCCCAGAACTCCCGATCGAATTCGCTGTCGGGCCCGCGCCGCGTGATCTTGCGGGTCGTCATGTTGCGTTCCGCGCGGTCAGTTTATCATCTCCGATGGTCGTTCTGTAGCCGACTAGGCCGTAGCAGGTATCGTCGCCGCGACCGAACCGCTTGTGGCCGCGACCGCTACGAAAAGAGACTCGAGTTCAGGCGGTGGAGCGATGCAGAGAGTTCGATACGCATAAACGAAGGGGAGCCAACCGCTCAGCCGTTCTCCGCCGGACCGCTGATCAGGCGGCGGGACGTTCGGACCTTGGCCTGACGCCCGCTCCCACGCGACGGATGCCTGCCTTCTCTTCGACTACCGGGCCCATCAGTGAGGCCGCGGCCTCTTCCGAGATTCCCAGGAGACGAGCGAGCTCTACGGGCTCGAGAGGGCCCTCGCCGGGGAGGCATCCGATGATCGCGTCGTCGAGAGCGGTCCACCGGGAGTCCATGCGCCAAGATTGGCGTGGCCCTGCGGCGAAGTCCATTGCGCAAGCCGTTCATTCTCGTAGGACGTTTGGATGACATCGTGACGGCCGAGAGTCTCGACCTCGGCGTCGCCAGCATCGTTCTGTTCAGCGCCGCGCTGCACGCGGTCTGGAACGCGCTCGTGAAGGTGCGAGGCGATCAGGTCGTGAGCATGACGGTCGTCACGACCGCCGGGGCCCTGGTGGGGCTGTGCGCGATGCCGTTCCTGCCCCTGCCGCTTCCGGCCGCCTGGCCGTTTCTGGGAACGGCCCTGTTCGCGCACCTCTCGTTTTTCCTGGCGCTGGCTCGCTCCTATCGTGTCGGGGACTTCTCCCAGGCGTATCCGATCGCCCGCGGGGCGAATCCGCTGATGGTGGCGCTCGTCGCCTTCGTCGTCGCCGGCGAGCGTCTGACGTCGACAAGCGTCGTGGGCATGGGGCTCGTGGCCGCCGGCATCGCCGCGCTCGCCGTTTCGCCGGGTCGCCGAATCGACTGGCGCGGCGTCCTGGCAGCGCTGCTGACCGCGGTCACCATCGCGGTGTCCCTGGTCATCGACGGCCTCGGCGTCCGCAGGGCCGGCAATCCGTTCTCGTACCTCGCCTGGATCTTCTTGCTGGACTGCGTGCCGATCAGCCTCTACTCCGTGTGGCGCTATGGCGGGCGGGGCTACCTCGAGCGGGCGAGGCCGCTGGTCCGCTTCGGCCTGCTCGGCGGGCTGATGAACACGACGTCGTACGGGATCGCGATCTGGGCGATGTCGCGCGCGCCCATGAGCCTGGTCGTGGCGCTGCGCGAGACCAACGTGGTGTTCGGCGCCGCGATCGGCGCGCTCTTGCTGCGCGAGGCGCTCGGCGGCTGGCGTCTCGCGGCGGCCGCGGTCGTTGCGGCCGGCGTGGTCCTGATCAAACTCGGGGGCTAGGCCCTCCTCGGCGACATCGCGCCGGGGCGCGGCCCAGCCCGCCCGCGCCTTGACAGGGCGAACCCGCCCTTATAGCGTTCGCGGCATGAAAACGCTGGTGGACCTCGTCATCCCGGCGGGCGAGGCGCGGGCCTTCACGGTCCCGACGGGCCGGATTCTCAGGATCACCGCGCTCGAGGGCGAGCAGTGCTGCGACGCCATCTTCTTCAACGCGAACAACCATCGCGAGACCTTTCATGCCTGGTACTCGTACTCCTTCAACTGCAAGGAGGGCACCGGGAATGCGTTCCATCTGAAGACGCTCTACTCGAAACCGCCGTTCGAGCGGGCGATGCTGACGGTGGTGGACGACACCGTCGGGAATCATTTCGTGATCTGCGGTGGCCGGTGCAGCCCGGGAATCTACCGCCTGCGGGACGGCGCGGAGGGGCACCGGAACTGTCAAGGCAACCTGGCCGAGGCGATCGCGCCCTATGGGCTCGGGCCGCACGAGGTGCCTGACTGCTTCAACATCTTCATGAACGCGGGCGTCGACGAGCGCGGGCTGATGTATATCCGGCCGCCGCTCTCCAGGCGCGGCGATCATCTCGATCTGAAGGCGGAAATGGACGTCCTGTGCGCGGTCTCGGCGTGTCCGGACGACCTCTCGGTGTGCAACAACGGAAAACCGAAGCCGGTGGGCATCCAGATCCTCGGGCCCGCCTGAGCGGGAGACGGGGCCCGATCGATCGGAGGACAGAGCGATGGAGCGGGACAGGCTGACGGCGCTCTTCAAGGGCGAGCTCGAGCTCTGCCGAGTGAAGGACGGCGAGACCATGGTGGTGCTCAGCGATCCCGAGAGCCTGCCGGAGTACGTCAGCGCTGCCTTCGCCGCGGCCCGTGAGCTCGGGGCCCGGGTCTTCCAGATCGGTGTCGCCGACGCTCCCCACCCGCACCTCGTCGGCGTGCACCCCCTGAAGCACGTCCGGCCTGCCGTGGAGGCGATGAAGGCAGCCGATATCGTCATCGCCTTCACCCGGCCGCTGTTCACCCGGGAGCTCCGGGAGATCATGGACGCGGGCACGCGCGTGCTCATGGTGATCGACCATCCCGACGACCTCGAGATGCTGCGCTCGGGGCCGGAGCTCCGCCGGGCCGTGGAGGCCGCCGGGGGCCGGCTGGAGAAGGCGCGCGAGATGCGGGTGACGTCGGAGGCCGGCACCGAGCTCAGGGTGCGGACCGGAGAGTATCCGGTGATGATCCAGTACGGCTTCGCCGATGCTCCCGGCCGGTTTGATCACTGGGGGGCGGCGCAGGTCCACACCTTCCCGAACGAGGGCAGCGCCGCCGAGGGCGCCGTGGTCGTCGACGTCGGCGACCTGGTGGTCCTGCCGTTCAAGCGCTACGTCCAGGATCAGGTGCGACTCACCATCCGCGACGGCTATATCCGGGAGATCCGGGGCGGCTTCGACGCCATGCTCATGCGCGACTGGCTCGAGGGCTGGAACGATCCGGAGGGGTTTGCCGTCTCGCATCTCGGCTGGGGGCTGCACCCCCGGGGCCGCTGGAACTGTATGGAGCTGTTCGGGCCCGAGCGGTGCGTCGCGCACGGCCGCGTCTTCGCCGGCAACTTCCTGTTCTCGACCGGCCCCAACACGCAGGGCGGGGGCACCCGGGCGACCCCCGGCCACTACGACGTCCCGATGCGCGGCTGCAGCGTCTTCCTCGACGGCGAGCAGGTCATCGACCGGGGCAGGATCGTCGTCGAAGACATGAAAGCGTGAAGATCGCGGTCCAGGATCTCACCAAGACGTTCGAGGGCCGCGGGGTGAGCACCCGGGCGCTCAGCGGGGTGAGCCTGACTGTCGGGGACGGGGAGTTTCTCTGCATCGTGGGCCCGTCGGGCTGCGGCAAGACGACCCTGCTCCGAATCATGGCGGGCCTGGAGGCGCCCAGCACCGGGGCGGTCGACATGCGGCGCTCGGGCGATCGGGAGCGGCCGCTCAGCGCCATGGTCTTCCAGGAGCACAGCCTCTTCCCGTGGCTGACGGTCGTCGACAACGCCGCGTTCGGCCTCGAGATGCGCGGCGTCCCCCGACGCGAGCGCCACGCCAGGGCCAGGAGCTTCCTCGAGACCGTCGGCCTGGCCGCGTTCCAGGGCCACTACCCGCACGAGCTCTCGGGCGGCATGCGGCAACGGGTGAGCCTCGCCCGGGCCTTCGTGAACGATCCCGAGGTGCTGCTGATGGACGAGCCGTTCGCGGCGCTGGACGCCCAGAACAAGCTCCTGCTCCAGGAGGAGCTCATGCGGATCTGGGAGCACGACAAGAAGACGGTCGTCTACATCACGCACTCCATCGACGAGGCGCTCACGCTGGGCGACCGGGTCGTGGTGATGACGGCCGCCCCCGGGAAGGTCAAGGAGGTCATCGACGTCGATTTCGGCCGGCCGCGGGACGTGTTCGAGATCAAGGCCAAGCCGCAGTTCGGGGAGATGTCGCTGCACATCTGGCGTGTCCTCGAGTCCGAGGTCCGGGGGGCCAGGCCGGGGGTGCTCGCATGACGGGGAAACCGCCGCGCATGCGGCTCGAGACCCAGGAGCGGCTGCTGGCGATCGTCTCGCCGCTGGCCCTGCTGGTCGTGTGGCAGGTGATGAGCTGGCTCAAGCTGCTCGACGCCCGGTTCATCCCGTCCCCGATCACGATCGGGGAAGGCGCCTATCGGCTGGTGGAGTCGGGGGAGCTCTGGACCCACCTCTCCGTCAGCCTGTGGCGGCTCGCCGCGGGGTTCGTCGTCGCGGCGGTGCCGGGCATCCTGCTCGGCCTGGTCATGGGCCTGTCCCGCTGGGTGCGCATGATCCTGGACCCGATCGTGGCCGCCACGTACCCGATCCCCAAGATCGCGATCCTGCCGCTGATCATGCTGTTCTTCGGCATCGGCGAGGTCTCGAAGATCGTCATCATCGCCGTCGCCGTGATCTACCTCGTCCTGATCAACACGATGGTGGGCGTGATGACGATCGACCCGGTCTACTTCGACGTCGCCAAGAACTACGGGGCGCCCTGGCCCAAGCTCTTCACGCGGGTGATCATCCCCGGGGCGCTCCCGTTGATCTTCGCCGGGCTGCGGCTCGGCCTGGGCGTGTCGCTCATCGTCATCGTGGCGGCGGAGTTCGTAGCGGCGAAATCGGGGATCGGCTACCTCATCTGGATCTCCTGGGAGACCCTGGTCATCGAGAACATGTTCGTGGGCATCATCGTCATCACCGTGCTGGGCGTCGTCACGACGTTCATTCTCCGGGAGATCGAGCGGGCCGTGATCCCCTGGAGACGGGAACGCGCGTAGGGAAGGGAGCGGACCGACATGCCACGGGCTGCCGTCGCGCAATTCACAGGGAGCACCAGGTGGGAGGAGAACATCGCCGCCGTGGAGCGGTTGGCGCTCCGGGCCGCGGAGGCGAAGGTCGATCTCCTCTGCTTTCACGAGCTGGCCAACACCATCTACCCGCCCTTCGTCGAAGACCGGGCGCTCTTCGCCCTGGCGGAGCCCGAGGCCGGGCCGTCCGTCGAGGCCGCGCGCGCCGTCGCCCGGCGGACCGGCCTCATCATGGTGTACCCGTTCTGGGAGAAGGACGGCCTAGAATACTACAACAGCGCGCTCGTGCTCGGGCCGCGGGGCGAGACGCTGAGCAAGTACCGGAAGGTCAGCATCCCGGTGTCGGGGCTCATCCCCGGCGCGAGCGAGTCCTTTTACTTCCGCCCCGGCAACCTCGGCTTCCCGGTGATCGAGACGCCCTTCGGTATCCGGGTCGGGTTGATCATCTGCTACGACCGCAACCTTCCCGAGCCGGCGCGCTGCGCCGCCCTCAACGGGGCCGATCTCCTGTTCGTGCCGGTCACGACGCTCCAGGTGGTGCGGCCGTGGTGGGAGCTCCTCTTGCGGACGCGGGCGGTCGAGAACGTCCTGTTCGTCGCGGCGGCGAGCCGCGTGGGCGAGGACCGGGGCGGCGCGCCAGGCGCGTCCTACATCGGCGAGAGCCTGATCGTGGACCCGCGGGGCGAGGTCATCGCGCGCGGGAGCGGAAGCGACGAAGATCTGGTGTGGGCGGACCTGGACCTCGACCTCCTGCGTCGCCAGCGCGGGCGCTGGCTCTTCTTCAAGGCGCGGGCGCCCGAGGCCTACGCGCCGATCGCGTCCAAGTAGCCCGTCCCGGCGAGCGATGAGCTACATCGTCGGGGTGGACATCGGCGGCACGTGTACGGACTGTGTCGTCGTCGACGACGCCGGCGGGATGACCCTCGGCAAGGCCTTCTCCACACCCCCGGAGTTCTTCGAGGGCATCGAACACGCCCTGGAGATGGCCGCGGGACGTCTGGGGACGACCACGGGCGACCTCCTGACCGCGACGCGGCTCTTCCTCCACAGCGCGACCGTCGCGGAGAACACGCTCGTGAACGGCGACCAGGCGCGTGCCGGCCTCCTGGCGACGGACGGCTTCGAGTCCACCCTCTTCGCCACGCGCGGGGGCTTCGGGCGCTGGTCGGGCCTCACCGAGGAGGAGAAACGCAACCCGATCGACACCGACAAGCCGTCCCCCCTGGTGCCGCTCGGCCTCGTGCGGCCGCTGCGCGAGCGCATCGATCGCCGGGGGACCGTCCTGACGCCTGTCGACCCGGACGAGGTCGAGACGGCCCTGGGGAGCCTGGTCGGGTCGGGCGTCGAGGCGATCGGGATCTGTCTCCTCTGGTCCTGCGTCAATCCGGAAAACGAGCGCGCCGTGAGCGCAATCGTGCGTCGCCTCCACCCGGAGCTCTTCGTGACCAGCTCCCACGAGATCGCCCCCATGCTCGGCGAGTACGAGCGCATGTCGACGGTCGCGCTGAACGCGTGCCTGGGGCCGGCGGTCGCGCGCTACCTCGCCAAGCTCGACGTGTGGGTGCGGGAGCTGGGCTTCCGCGGCGCGCTCCTCGTCATGCAGGCGCACGGCGGCCTGGTGCCGGTGGAGGAGGCCGCCGCGCGGCCGATCGGCATGGTGGAGTCGGGACCGGTCGGCGGCCTCATGGGGTGCAAGCGCCTCGGTGATCTCAGGGAGGAGCACAACCTCATCTTCGCCGATCTGGGGGGGACCACCTTCAAGGTCGGCGTGGTCCGTGACGGGCTGATCGAGTACCAGCGCGAGCCCATGGTGCTCCGCTACCATTACACGCTTCCCAAGCTGGATGTGATCAGCCTCGGGCTGGCCGGCGGGAGCATCATCTCCATCGAACCCCGGACGGGTGTGCCGCGTCTCGGACCTAAGAGCGCCGGATCGTACCCGGGGCCGGTCTGCTACGATCACGGCGGCGCCGACCCGACTCTGACGGACGTCGACGCGATCCTCGGGTATCTCGATGCGCGGTACTTTCTCGGTGGCGCCGCCAGCCTGAACCTCGCCAGGGCGCGCGACGTCTTCACACGGCGCGTCGCCGAGCCCCTCGGCATGGGCCCCGAGGAGGCCGCCAGCGCCATGTACCGGCTCGCCAACAGCATGATCGGGGACCTCGTGCGCAAGACGACCGTGCAGCGGGGGCTCGATCCCCGGCGGTTCGTGCTGTTCTCGACGGGCGGGACGGCGGGCATGCACCTGCCGGCGGTCGGCCAGGCCCTCGGCGTGGAGGCCATCGTGGTGCCGCACTCGGCCTCCGTCCAGGGCGCGTTCGGCCTGGTCACCTCGGACGTCGTGCACGAGGCGCTGACGACGCGCCCCCTGCGCGCGCCGGCCGAGCCGGCGGCCGTGAACGGGATCTTCGACGCCCTCGTCGGCGCGCTCACGGAGCAGCTCGTCCGCGAGGGCTTCGGCCGGGATCAGATCGAGCTGGCGCGGGCGATCGACATGCGCTACCGGCGCCAGGTGCACATCATGACGGTGCCGGTCGATCCGGAGCCCGAGCGCGAGGGCCTGGCGGCCCTCACCGCGGCGAGCCTGGAGGAGACCCTGGAGCGCTTCGAGACGCTCTACCGCCAGAAGTACGGACCGGAGTCGACGTTCCGCGAGGCCGGGATCGAGATGGTGGCGTTCCGGGTCCGGGCGACCGGGACCGTGCCCAAGCCCGCGCTGCCGACGGCGGAGCTGGGCGACGCGGACGCCCGGGCCGCGATCCAGGAGATGCGGCGGGCGTACGTGCCCGACGACGGCCGGATGGACACGGTGCCCGGCTACGACTTCAGCCGGCTTCGCCCGGGCCACCGCATCCCCGGCCCCGCGATCGTCTGGACGCCGATCACCACGGTGGTCGTCCCGCGGCGCCAGGTCGCCCTGGTCGACGGCCAGCAGAACCTCGTGATCCGCGCGCGCGCCGAAGGGGCGGAATGACCACGACGACCGTGCACCCCGTGACCTTCGAGATCATCCGGCACCGGCTGAACCAGGTGATCGAGGAGGCCATCGCGGCGCTGGAGAACGTCTCGGGCTCGCCGGTCACCAACGAGGGCCACGACATGATGGTGTCCCTCTACGGCCCGGACGGCGGCCTGTTCGTGGGCGGCGTCGGCTTTCTCCACCACCTCACCAGCGCCGCCCAGGCCGTCCGGCACGTCATCGCCAGCTTCTCGGACGATCCGGGCCTCGGGCCGGACGACGCCTACATGCTGAACGATCCGTACACCGCCGCGCTCCACCCGCCCGACGTCTACATCATCTCGCCCATCCACGTCGAGGGGCGGCGCGTCGGCTTCGTGGCCAATTTCGTCCACGTGACCGACATCGGCGCCATCGACCCCGGCGGGTTCTCGCCCAACGCGCGCGACACGTTCCAGGAGGGGTTCGTCACCCAGGGGTTGAAGATCGTGGAGGG
>Ga0114945_10002396_pt1 | contig 11041 bp, 12 predicted proteins | sample OV2TP3_FD_87194 | JGI IMG/M metagenome (GOLD analysis project Ga0114945, IMG submission 87194) | Hot spring microbial communities from Beatty, Nevada to study Microbial Dark Matter (Phase II) - OV2 TP3 | ecosystem: Environmental > Aquatic > Thermal springs > Hot (42-90C) | place: USA: Beatty... | reverse complement strand
TGTGCACGCGTTCTACTCTTTATCTGAAGAGACTTCCTTTTTCTCTTCTTTGTCTTCCTTCAGCGTTGAGAGAAGCTCTTTCCATTCGAACCAACCGTCTTTCCCGCGGATCCATTTTTCCATCCAGTTGAATTCGGAGACCATTTTTACCACCTGGTTGCGCGCATCGGGAATGCCGTGCGTTGTTCCCGGATAGACAAACAACTCCGTTGGCACACCCAGCATTTTCAGCGCCATGTGCAACTCTTCGCTCTGCGGCCGGGGTACACGCGGGTCGCCGTCGACGACGTGAATCAGCGTCGGTGTTCTTGCGTTCTTGATGTACTTCAACGGAGAAACGTCCCAGTAATGATCGAACCGGTCGTAGGGTTTTCCCTGATAGTAGAATTCGCGGTTTCGTTGGATATCACTCTGCGCGTACATGGAAATCCAGTTCATCGTGCCGGCACCCGAAGAGATTGCCTTGAAACGGTCTGTATGCGTGAGAATCCAGTTCGACCAGTGCCCGCCGGCGCTCCAACCCATGACGCCCATCCGGTCGGCGTCAACAAGTCCGCTCGCGATAAGATGGTCGACTCCTGCCATGATATCTTCGTAACCCTGGCGGAAGTAATCTCCGCTGATTTCCATCTTGAATTTTTCTCCGTAATTCGTGGAACCGCGATAGTTTGGGAGGAGGCAGACATATCCAGCTCCGGCGTAGACCTGCGAATAGTTGGAGACGCTTGCATTGAAGTTAAGAACGGAGGCTCCGGCTGGGCCGCCGTGAATCTGCACAACAAGAGGATAGCGTTTTCCTTTTTCATAGTTCACGGGCATGACAAGCACGCCTTCGATCATTTTCCCGTCTGTGGATGTCCATTGAACAACCTCCACAGAACCAAGGAGAAACCCGTCAGCCTGCGGATTTACGTCGGTTAATCGCCTCCACGATGTTCGATTCTGAATGCGATCCAGGCGCGTGACAAAATAAAGGTCGGCCGGGTTCTTCGGGTCGTTATAGTTGACAAGGACAACTTTCGTGTCTTCATCCTGCGAGACAAAGACCACGCCTTTTTCATCTGTCAGTTGTGTGACCTTTCCGGTCTGAGTTGAAACCGAAAAGAACTGATTCGTCGCCCGCACTCCCTCGTTAAAGTAAATTGTCTTGCCGTCCTGGGACCAAAATCCGATGGAAACATCACCGTCAAAATCACCCCCCAACTTCTTCCATTGTCCGCTTTTCTCTGTCGTTTGTCTGATGTAGGCCCGGCCATTCCTGAAATACTGGAACTCATCCGACGCTGAAAATGCGATCATGGAATTGTCGGGGGAAAAGCGCAGAGCGCTTTCTGAGATCTCTCCGTTGTTTGTCAAGCGTTCAATGGAGCCGGAGGCGACTTCGAGAAGGTAGAGGTCGGCGGAGTTCGATGATTCCGTGACAGTTCGTTTGTACCTGTCGTTGGAAGTTCCACGAAACCCCACCCACTTTGAATCGAAGGAAATGGTAAGGTCGCTGACCGTATAGTCATTGCCGGAAGTGAGTTTGGTCTGCTTGCTGGAAGCGAAATCAAACGCCCAGAGGTGGTTGGGGAGAAAGGCTTCGTTTCTCACACGTACATCGAATTTCTTTTCCTTTCGATCTTTGTTCGACATGTCGGTGCTATCGGCGGACGTGAAATAAATGCGTTTGCTGTCGGGGGGAATCAGCCACGAAACCACGGTGGCCTTGTGCTTCGTCAGCTGATGTGGTTTCTCCTTGCCGATATCGGAAACGGCGATGGCCCATAATTGCCGGTCGTCCTCTTTTCCCGCCGAAAATACGAGCCATTTTCCGTCCTTACTGAAGGCGAATGTGCCGATTCCGTCTTTTGCTTCCGAGACTTTCAGAGCTTCGCCGCCGTCGGGCCGCATGACGTAGAGCTGGTTCTGCGTCGACTTCGACTCGGGCGCCTCGCGATTCGACGCAAAAGCGAACACCTTGCCGTCCCTTGCCCATTGTGGCGATGATTCGTTTTTATCCCTGGTGAATGTCATTTGCCTGCTCGATTCCACTCCCCGTTCAAGAGAAACAAGGTAAACATCCGTGAAACTTTTTCCCGCTTTCCAGTCCGGCACAGAGAGTGTGTGCAGAAGCCACTTTCCGTCAGGGCTCACGTCGGGGTTTCCCGCTGACCTCATTCCTACAATGTCCAGGAACGTCATCGGACGTTTGGCGGGAACGCCGGTCTGAGAAAGCAGGTTTACGCTGAACAGGCAGAGAAGAAAAAAGTTGACGTGAAATCGCATAAGACACCTCATTGATGATTGATAAATGAGAGATCGGGAAGGACAGAAAGAAAAAGCGTTCATGGACACGCAAAAAATGTAGATAATTGTTGGCGGAGATACAAGGATAGGAACGATTCCTGCAATCCTTGCCTTTCGGACATTCGATACCTATATTTTTTTTGCCTGACGATGCACGTTTCCCGAAAGGAAGTACACCATGGAAAAAATTCTCTCGTTTGTGGAATCGAACAAAGATCGTTACCTCAGCGAATTGAAGGACTTTCTCAGAATCCCGAGCGTGAGCTCGCAAAGCGACCACAATAAAGATACGCGAGTATGTGCAGAATGGGTGGAAAACCAAATGCGCACCATCGGCATGAACAACGTGCAGATCTTCGAGACTCCGGGACATCCTGTGGTGTATGGTGATTGGCTTGCGGCCAAAGGAAAACCCACAGTGTTGTTCTATGGCCATTATGATGTGCAGCCCGTCGACCCTGTGAACCTCTGGACTTCCCCGCCCTTTGAAGCCACGATACGGGGTGAGAATCTCTATGCCCGCGGCGCAGCAGACGATAAAGGGCAAGTGTATATCCATTTGAAGGCGATTGAATCCTACATGAAGAATGCAGGAAGCCTGCCGGTGAACATTAAGATGATTATCGAGGGGGAGGAAGAAGTCGGGAGTGCAAACCTCGACAATTTCGTCAAAGGCCACAAGGACTTGCTCAAAGCCGACCTCGTGCTTATCTCGGATTCTTCCATGTTCGCCAGGGGCGTACCTTCAGTGTGTTACGGATTGCGGGGACTATCCTACATGGAGGTGGAACTCACGGGACCCAAAAGCGACCTCCACTCCGGATCCTTTGGAGGTTCAGTCCACAATCCCATTCAGGCACTCAGCGAAATCATCGCGTCACTGCATGACAAGAATGGCAGGGTGACAGTGAAGGGATTTTACAACGACGTCCGGTCATTGACAAAGGCCGAAAGGTCCGCATTCACGAAACTGCCGTGGAATGACAAAAACTATGCAAAAGACCTCGGCGTGAAACAGTTGTACGGAGAAAAGGGGTTTACAACGCTCGAACGTTTATGGGCGCGACCGACGCTTGAGTGCAACGGCATTTGGGGCGGCTACACGGGCGAGGGAGCCAAGACAGTGTTGCCGTCAAAGGCGTTTGCCAAGATTTCCATGAGAATCGTGCCGGACCAAACGTCAGAAAAAATCGGAAGACTGTTTGAGCAGCACGTCCGACGTATTGCACCGAAGACCGTGAACGTAAAGGTTCAGTTTTTGCACGGAGGTGAGCCGGCGATCACTCCCATAGAAAGCCCCGGCGTTAAAGCCGCTGCAACTGCTCTTCAAAAAGGGTTCGGGAAGAAACCTCTTTACCAGCGGGAGGGCGGCTCGATTCCCATCGTTGTACAATTCAAAAAAATTCTCGGGCTCGACACCGTGCTTCTTGGCTTTGGGCTGCCGGATGAGAACGCTCACGCTCCCGACGAGTTCATCAATCTCGACAATTTTTTCGGCGGCATCCGCACTTCCGTTCATTTCTATAACGAACTGCCGAACTACTGGAAGTAACAAGACCTTTTCGAAGGATCACTCAGCGGCCTTGAGTCCTTCGAAGGGTCCACTCAGCGTTATTTCCTTCGATTTCCTGCGGAAAAAAGCCCCGCTTCCTCGGCCGGGCTTTCTTGTTTGTGCGCAGTTTTGTATCTTGCACACCGTATGATCACAAAAGAATTCCTTTCAAAGATCCCGATCTTCGAAAACCTTTCGCCCGCGGACCACGATGTCCTTGTCACGCTTTGGCAGACTCGTGTACTCCAGCCCGGCCAGGTGTTGTTCCGCCGCGGGGAGGTTGGAAACTCCATGTTTGTGATTGAAAAAGGGGTCATCGAGATCACCGTGCCCATCGAGAAGATGAAGAAGGATACACGCATCTCCGTGCTTCATGAAGGAGAATTCCTGGGCGAACTCTCGCTCATTGACGGATTGCCGAGGACGGCAACAGCCACGGCTATGGAAGAAAGCGAATTGCTCGAGATGAAGCGCGAGGACTTCATAGGCTTCCTGACGCAGCGGCCCGCGGTGGCGATCGCCATGACGAGCGAAATCGGAAAACGCCTTCGGGCAACGAATGAGCAGGTTATGCAGCTCGCGTCGAAAAACGTCAACGTGGAGATCGAAGAGACGCTGAGCTTCGGAGACAGAGTGGCGGACAAGGTTGCGGAGTTCGGCGGAAGCTGGGCTTTTATTTTTACGTTCCTCACGTTCATGGCGCTCTGGATGGGGTTGAACACACTTCAACTGTGGTACAGACCGTTCGACGAATATCCGTTTATTCTTCTGAATCTCATGCTTTCAACCGTTGCAGCGCTTCAAGGCCCCGTGATTATGATGAGCCAGAACCGCGCTTCGGAAAAAGATCGACTCAAAGCCGACCTAGATTACCAGGTGAACCTCAAATCCGAGCTGATGCTGCAGCAGCTCCATGCGAAGTTCGACGAAATGCGCGCAACGGAGCTTCAGACCATGCAGGAAATTCTCGAGCGCAACCTTGCCATACTCCAGCGCCGGATCCAGGAAACCGAAAAAGAACAATCCCGCCTGAAACTCCTCGATGAAGATCTACACAAGAAAGGGAGATCGCGGTGAAACCTCCCTCTTCGGCGGCAAAAGAGTTCTAAAAGACTCCCTTCGTATTGAATCCTACGGGTGCGTGGATGAACTCAATTCCGCGCTTGGAGTTGCTCGTGCCGGGCGGCCTCCCCAGGATGTTGACTCCATTCTTGAGTTGATCCAGAACGACCTTTTTGTGCTCGGCGCAGACCTCGCCACACCGCTCACGAGAAGCTCAAAGAAGATCCGACGCGTCCAACCTGCCCACGTTGAGAGGCTTGAAACTACCATTGACCGGCTGGAATTGTCGCTGCCCAGGCTCGATGCATTTATTCTTCCCGGGGGTTCATCGCTGGGAGCACAGCTTCACGTGGCCCGTACCTTGTGCAGAAGGGCAGAGCGGTTCGTGGTTCGATTGTCGAAGCAAGAAAGAATAGGTGGAACCCCGGTGATGTACCTGAACAGGCTCTCGGATTGCCTGTTTGTGCTGGCGCGCTACGCGAACAAAATCGCAGAAATGCCCGAAAAAAAGTGGACGGCATAGTATTTTCCTACGCATTTCATCCGTTTTCCGCCCTTGATATTTCAGTTTGTCTTCTCTATACTTAGGCTGTCTTCGATGAAGCAGTTTGACGTGGAACATGGAGATTGACTGGTGAACGACGAGATTCTTGACGAAGAATTAAGCATGATGTATGAGGAAGCTTCAGCCCTCAAGGTCCTTGATTCTTCGACTTTTCGAAAGCCGATCAAGAACATTCGAGTGAAGAAACCCCTCACCTTGTCGCCGGACAAGACGGTGGCTGACGCCATAGAGCTCATGCAGAAGAACCGGATGGGTTGCGTGGTCATTACCGAGGGTGAAAAAATGGTGGGCATTTTTACCGAACGCGATATTCTCTTGAGGGTGGCGGGCAAGAAGTTGTCAGAGCAGAGGAAACTCAGAGAGTTTATGACCGCCAAAGTGGAAGGCTTTCAACCCGAGGATAGTGTTGCTTTTGTCTTGAACGCAATGCATGTCGGGGGTTACCGCCATGTCCCCGTCGTCGACGAAAATGGAAGACCGCTCGCCGTCATCTCTGTGAAAGACATTGTCGGATTTCTTATTGAACACTTTTCCGAGGACATTTTGAACTTGCCACCCGCGCCCATGCGGAAGACCGAGCAGCGAGAGGGCGCGTAATCCTTTCACCCTAGAAAAGACAAGGAGATTACTTATGCCCTGGGTTATTACGCGACTCTGCGCAGATTGCCAGGATACAGCGTGCGTAAAGGTCTGTCCCGTGGATTGCATTTACGGTTTAACCGTTGACGACGCAAATTATCGAAAGCAGTTATTCATTCACCCGGAGGAGTGCATAAACTGCGCTGCCTGCGAGCCGGAATGCCCCTGGGGAGCGATTTTTGAGGATGCGTCAGTGCCCGAAATTTTCAAGGAAGACACCGAAATCAACATCAATATTTTCCAGGCTCACCCAAAAGAGGAAATGACGACGACACCAACGCCGATTCTGGAACATCCGACCCCGGAGCAAATCGATGCAAATTATAAAAAGTGGGGGTACCAGAAGTAACGCAGGCGTCAGCTTGAGATGAAGGCCCCGGACCGACAAGGTCGCGGGGCTTTTTTATTGCGGAGTAAAGCAATTCTATGGTCATAGTCGCAACATGTTGATTCGGCCTCTACGATGAAGAACCGGGCTCAGGTTGTCGTCTACGGCATCTCACTCGGATTACTTGCCGTTCTCCTCAAAGTAGTTGAATACCGCTTTGTGGTGTATGACCATGCGTTTGAGATCTATGCGGGCGTCGTCGCTCTCACCTTTGCAGCGCTTGGAGTCTGGTTTGGAATGAAGCTCAAAGCGCGGCGGGCGGCAATCAAGCTGCCCGATTCAGCCCCACAAAGCTTTCGCGTCGACCCCACGCTCCTCGACGAATTGGGAATCAGCAAACGCGAGTTTGAAGTGCTGGAGCTGATTGCAAACGGTCTCAGTACCAAGGAAATCGGTGAGAAGCTGTTTATCTCTCGCAACACGGTAAAAACGCACGCCTCAAGTCTTTTCCAGAAGCTCAACGCAAAACGAAGGACCCAAGCCGTCCGCAAGGCGAAATCTCTCGGTTTGCTGCCATAGAGGCCTCGTACCTTTGGGTGATTCTTACAAGAGCCGGCTGAATTCATCCAAACGGGTGATGCCAAAGACTCGCCGCGTCGTTATCTTGTGAACGAAAAAATTAGCGTTCACCATTCAAGGAGGTTGTATGAAAAACATTGTTCTGAAGTTTGGCTTTCTCTCGGGCGGGCTGATGGCGCTGCTCCTTGTTCTGACCTTTGTTTTATTGCGCGGTCCCTGGCTGTTTGAATACGGGGCACCGGTTGGCTATGTGGGCATGGTCCTCGCTTTTTCTGTGGTCTTCATCGGCGTCAAATCCTATAGAGACACTGTGCATCAGGGGAACATCAGCTTTGGCAAGGCTCTGCAAGTTGGGCTCCTGATCGCGGTGGTTTCCTCCCTTTGTTATGTCGTAACATGGCTCGTGGTCCATGGCTTCTTTTTCCCGGATTTTATGGATCAGTACGCCACTCATGCTGTCGACAAGCTGCGCCGTAGCGGGGCGACAGAAGCTGCAATCCAGAAGACGGCAGAAGAGATGAATCAATTCAAGGGCTACTATGCCAACCCGTTCTTCAGAGCCGCGGTTACCTTTGTGGAACCGTTGCCGGTGGGAATTGTAGTTTCGTTGTTGACAGCACTGATTCTCAAAAGGAAACCGGCCAATCAATAATCACCGCGTGAGGTCATGTGAAGATGCGAGCCAACACAAAACACATTTAATCTGTAGGGGCGACACATGCGCCGCCCCTACAGCGGCGGTTCGTCTTTTCATTTTTTCATATTCGCAGCATTTCCTTGACAAAAGACCAAATCCTCTCTATATTGAAAACGCTTTTTTGAAGCAGTTTTCGCTGATTTCTCCTTTCGAATTTCATTCGCAGCGTGCTCACAGAATTCGGTAAAATCCTGATCTTCTTCATCCTCGGAGCCGTGTTCGTCGCCGGCGGATTGATTGCCTCCTGGATTCTTCGTCCCAACAGACCTTACCCTGAAAAACTTCGACCCTACGAATGCGGTGAAGAGCCCGTTGGCAATGCGTGGGTGAGGTTCAACGTTCGCTTTTATGTCATTGCACTCATCTTTCTGATTTTTGACGTTGAGGTCGTGTTCCTCTTTCCCTGGGCCCTGGTCTATCGAGAACTGGGGCTTTTTGCTTTTCTAGAAATGGCAGTCTTCCTCCTGATCTTGATCGTGGGGTTCGCCTATGTGTGGGTTAAAGGAGATTTGGATTGGGATAAACCGAAACCCGTTATTCCGCAGGTGAACAGACCGATACAGTCAATCGATCAGCCAGTTGTCAAAAGCGAACCCGTAACATCCTGAACTTTTCTCCATGGGGCTTCTCGACTACAAATTCGAAAATAGCAACGTCTTCATCACCTCCCTTGAAAATCTCCTGAACTGGGCGCGGCTCTCTTCGCTTTTTCAGATGCAGTTCGGCCTTGCTTGTTGTGCGATAGAGATGATGGCCGCCTCAGCGTCCAATTTTGACATTATGAGATTCGGTGTAATTCCCCGCGCCACACCGCGACAGACAGATGTGATGATTGTCGCCGGGACTGTGACTCTCAAAATGGCCTCGCGCATCAAGCGGCTGTATGACCAGATGGCGGAGCCCCGGTATGTCATTTCAATGGGAAGCTGCTCCAATTGCGGCGGCCCGTACTGGGAACACGGATACCATGTGCTTAAGGGTGTTGACCGTGTCATTCCCGTTGATGTCTACGTTCCGGGATGTCCGCCGCGGCCAGAAGCATTGCTGGAAGGCATCATGAAGCTGCAGGAAAAAGTGAGAAAAGAGAGTTTGGCAAAGAAGAAGCAAACAGCATGACTCCGCAGGAAATCCACGAAACACTCAAGGGGAAATTCGGCGAGGCGGCCGTCGAAGCGAAGCTCGACGCGCTTCAGCCGTGGATACGGATCCCGCCGAACAAAACACGGACGATAGGTGCGTTCTTGCGAGACGATCCCTCGCTCCAATTCGACTTTATGATGTGCCTGAGCGGTGTTGATTATAATGACGGAAACCTTGGCGTTGTGTATCATCTTTTTTCCATGATTCACAAACACAAGGTTGTCCTGAGGGCCAACTGTCCGAAAGACAACCCGCATGTTCAATCGGTGAGCGAAGTGTGGGGGACGGCCAACTGGCATGAGCGCGAGGCGTTCGACATGTTTGGAATTCAGTTCGACGAACATCCCGACCTCCGCCGCATTCTCTGCCCCGACGATTATCCCGGGTACCCTCTCCGCAAGGATTTCAAGGTTCCCGAGTTCTACAACGGCATGAAAGTCCCCTACTGACCGATTGATTCCCTTCTATGATTGAATCGAAAGTCCTCCCCACCGATTATGTGACCGAACCGGGTCGCATTCGCACGTCGACGGGAAAAACCCTGAAAACAGATGAGATGATCATCAACATGGGTCCCCAACATCCGTCAACGCACGGCGTGCTGAGACTCGAGATCGTCGTGGACGGCGAAATCGTTGTGGACGTCATCCCGCACATTGGTTACCTGCACCGTTGCTTTGAGAAACATGCCGAGCACATGACGAATTACCAGCAGGTCATTCCATACGCCGACCGCATGGATTATCTCACTTCCATGAATAATGACTGGGCATACTCCCTCGCTGTGGAGCGTTTGCTGAAGCTCGAAGTCCCTCCGCGAGTGGAATATATCCGTGTGATTATGGCTGAGTTGCAAAGGATTGCGAGCCATCTCATTGCGGTGGGAACGTTCGGCATCGATATGGGTGCCTTCACACCCTTCCTCTGGTGTTTTCGTGACCGTGAGAGAATTCTGGATTTATTTGAAATGACGTGCGGTGCGCGACTGCTCTATAATTATATCTGGGTGGGCGGCGTCTCGCATGACCTGCCCGCACGGTTTGTCGAAAAAGCGAAAGACTTTTGCAGGTATTTCAAGCCGAACATCGTCGAGCTGAACAATCTTCTGACATTCAACGAGATTTTCATCAAGCGCACAGCCGATGTCGGTGTGCTGCCGAAAGACGTGGCCATCAATTACGCATGCAGCGGCCCAATGTTGCGCGGCTCTGGCGTCAACTGGGATCTGCGTCGCGATGACCCGTATTCGATATACAACAAGTTCGAGTGGGAAGTGCAGGTGGGGAAGGGCGAGATGGGCAAGGTCGGTGACGTGTGGGACCGCTACATTGTAAAAGTGCGCGAGATGGAACAGAGTGTGAAAATCGTTGAGCAGGCGCTAGCATCGATACCAGAAGGAAATGTTCAGGCCGCAATTCCCAAGAGGATTCGGCCAGAACATGGTGAGGCGTATGTTCGCACGGAGTCAGCGCGGGGCGAACTTGGCTTCTACATCATAAGCGATGGATCGACGAGCCCCTATCGCGTTAAAGCCAGGTCACCGGCGTTTGTCAACCTTAGCGTCTTGCCGGAAATCGCACGGGGCTGCATGATTGCGGACCTCGTGGCTATCGTGGGAAGCACGGATATAGTTCTCGGCGAAGTGGATCGTTAAGAAATCGCAATAGCCCCAACCTTCAAGGTCGGGGATTACATGCAAAGAGAAAGCATGGAAGAAGTCGGCAAAACAATACTGAAGCTCATACCGGTCATCGGCGACCAACTGTCAGAAACGACGTTGCTCGTTTTTCTCATCGGAGCTGCACCTCCGCTGATGTTCATTCTCTTGTACGCGCTCGTTACGCTTTACACGGAAATGAAAGTATCTGCGCATATTCAGGATCGCGTTGCTTACATGTACACAGGGTATCACGGGATTCTCCAGCCAGTGGCGGATATCCTCAAGCTCATTCAAAAAGAAGACACCGTTCCGGCTACGGCTGACAAAACGCTTTTCAGGCTCGCTCCGTACCTCGTTTTCATGGGCACGTACGCCGGGTTTGCCGTGATTCCGTTCAGCAGCGCCTACATGGGCAGCAACATCGACCTCGGTGTGTTCTACCTGATCGCAGCTTCTTCCATAGTTGTCATCGGCCTTCTTATGTCGGGATGGGCATCGAACAATAAATGGTCGCTCCTTGGAGCCATGCG
>Ga0114945_10002395_pt1 | contig 11050 bp, 11 predicted proteins | sample OV2TP3_FD_87194 | JGI IMG/M metagenome (GOLD analysis project Ga0114945, IMG submission 87194) | Hot spring microbial communities from Beatty, Nevada to study Microbial Dark Matter (Phase II) - OV2 TP3 | ecosystem: Environmental > Aquatic > Thermal springs > Hot (42-90C) | place: USA: Beatty... | reverse complement strand
TGCCGCCCGTTACCAAAATCATCGATACCTCACCCTCTCAAGATGCAACCCCTGGGCCGGCGCCGTGTAGTCCGGCCGGCGGATCCGCTTGCCGCTCCCCCGCGCGACCAGATAGGCCACCATCCGGCGGACCATGCGGTACAGAAATGCGTCCGCGACAAATCGAAACCGAATCTCATCCTTATGAATTTGAATCTCGATCCGCTCCATGTTTCGAATTGCTCGTGGCCCTCGGCCGCCATCCGCCAGGTGCGCGGAAAACCGGGAAAAATTCCTGGTTCCTGTCCATGACGCGGCCGACCGCTTCATCAGAGACATCGATAATTCTCGGCCAAGAGGATAATACCAGACATACGGCAGGCGGTACGGATCCGGAATGGGCGAAATGAGCAGTCGATAGAGATACTCCCGGCGACGCGCGCTTCGCCTCGCGTGAAAGCGGTCCGATACCTCACGTGACCGCAGAATCGACAGGTCGGGGGGAAGCAATCGGTTCAATATCCGGACCAGTTCGTCGGCGGAGGGACGGCTCTTCGGCGCGTCAAAATGCGCGACCTGATGCCTCGCGTGTACACCCGTGTCGGTCCGGCCCGCGCCCGTCACCGCAACCGGACTTGAAAAAAGTTGACTCAGGGTCTCTTCCAGGACGCCCTGAACGGTCAATCGGTTCGGCTGTTTCTGCCACCCGGAATACCGGGTTCCTACATACGAGAGATCCAGCCGTATTCTCATCCGGGCAGTTTCGGAATCACAACGGCCAGGCCGGCCAGGATCACGGCGGCGCCCAGGCCCGCCAGCGCATCGTCCAGAACAATCCCCCAGCCCCCTCTTAATTTCTCGGCCGCTCGAATCCAACCGGGCTTGCGGATGTCAAACAGGCGGAATAATACAAATGCCGCTATGAGAAAAGGCATCGACCGATGGTCCGTCAAACAGGCGATCGATAATGGGCTGAAGGCGATCATCTGACCGACAACCTCGTCCAAAACGATCACAGGCGGATCGGGATCCCGCAGGTCCTCCGCCGCCCGACCGCAGATCGGTATGGCCAGCGCCGCCAATCCAACCGCAACCGGCGCGTACCAGCCAAATCCCAATGCCGACAGATGCCAGCACGCCGGTATTGCGGTCAGAGATGCTACGGTACCTGGAATCCGGGGACAATATCCAATTCCAAATAGCGTCGCGATCATCCGGCAAACTCGGCCGCCGATCGGGCGCCGGTCAGCTCGTCCGGCTTCCGGAGACAAGATATCGATAATTTTTAAGGAAATAATCAATACCGGAATACAGGGTCGCCACGGTCATCACACACACAAAAATCGCAACTCCCGTGTGCCCATATTTCAAATAGGGCTGCACGGCCGGTATCTGACCCTGCCCGGCCGAATTCTGGATGATCGCCAGAATCAGAATATAATGCAGTCCCACCATCTGGATGATCGTCTTCATCTTCCCGCTCGGTTCCGCACCCAGCGCCACGCCCTCGACGGCGGCCAGCATCCGAATACCCGTTACGGCAAATTCCCTCGCGATGATCAGAGCCACCGGCCACGCGGGAACGTGCACAAACGGCGAGTTCACAAATATGATCAGCGCGGCCGAAACCAGTATCTTGTCGGCAATCGGATCCATTAACCGGCCAAAAACGCTGAACGCCGCGTACTTCCTCGCCAGATAGCCGTCATAGATATCCGTCAGTGACGCTAGAAAAAATAAAATAAGGCCCGTCACCTGCGCCGCAAGGCTACGCTCAAACGCCTCCGCCATCAGAAAACAGACGGAGAGCACCAGCCGCAGCGCGGTCAGCTGATTCGGAATGCGCGTTCGATCGATGGTCTATTCTCCCGCGGATTCCCGAAATTGAAACAATCGCTGGGCGTCCGGGCCGGGCCCTTCGATCGAAACCCTTCCGTCCTCCCGCGTCCGAAACACCTTGTCGAATACTTTCTTGCTCGTCTCCGGTCTGACCTCTGTCCCATCCAGCGTCATCCGTAATCCGTAGACGTTTCCCGCGCGCAGCCTTAGAAACTTCTCAAATGAAATCACCTGCCGCTCCCCGGATCGCAAAATCTTCTCATAACGCGTGCTCTCCGTCTCCAGATATAACCACACATCCGATAGGCCAACCATCTCCATTCGATGCCGCAAACCGGCGGGGGGCCGCGCCGACTGCTCCGGTTGCGCCGCCGGAGGTCGATCACCTTCCGGGACGAGGGGCTGGACTTGATCGGCCGGGTCCGCAGCCGCGGAATCGATCACGGCGGCCGAGGAAGACGGGGGCAAATCTGATTCGGCGGGCGCCGGCGTCTCCGTCGAATCCGGAGACTCCGGCGTGGACCGGGACTTCATCAGGGCATACGACCCGCCAAGAACCAGCACCAGCAGGACGGATATCAGCCCGAATGAAAATGTCTTTTTGTCCTCCGATTCGTCCGCCGCGGCATCTTCGACCGGATCGGAGGCGGCGGCCACGGGCTGAACGGGCGCGACAAAGGTCGCCGGACCGCCTCCCAGATGGGCCATCATATCCGATTCGGGGATTTTCAGAAACCGGGCATACGTCCTGACAAAATTCCGGATGTACACCGGCTGCTCAAATACCGCAAAATCGCCCCGCTCCATCGCCTCGATGTAGGATCGCTTGATCTTCGTCCTCTCCACAACCGTTGCGACCGTCAGTCCCAACGCCTCCCGCTTCCCCCTCAGCAAACTCCCTATTTTTCCGCTATCCACGGTCTTCCTCGTCCTGCGGAGGAACGGTTACCAGAACATCCCGCGGCGTCGGGCCTTTGTTCGGTCCCACAACGCCGTCCCGCTCCAGCATATCGATGATCTTGGTCGCCCGGTTGAACCCGATTCTGAATTTCCGCTGCAACATCGATGTCGACCCCTTGCGGATCTCGATGATGAAGCGTTTCGCGTCCTCGTATAACTGCGCATCGATCTCCTCCACGCTGTCCGCTATCGCCTTGGACGTGATTCCGTCCACCTGCAACATTAAATTCTCCGGTACGGAGTCCAGATCAACGTATCGGGGCTTCATCTGGCCACGCACATAGTCCACCACCCGGCGAATCTCCTCCTCGTCCACCAACGCGCCCTGGAGCCGGATCGGTTTCGGAGCGCCCGGAGGCAGATACAGCATGTCCCCGCGACCCAGCAAAGATTCGGCGCCCTTGCCGTCCAGGATGGTCCGGGAATCGAATTGCGATGCGACTTGAAACGCTATCCGCGCCGGCATGTTCGCCTTGATCAGGCCCGTGATCACGTCCACGCTCGGACGCTGCGTCGCCAACACCAGATGAATACCGACCGCACGCGACATCTGCGCCAGCCGCGTGATGGACCCCTCCGTCTCCTTCGGCGCCGATAACATGAGATCCGCCAGCTCGTCCACCACCAGCACAATGTACGGCATTATCGGCAACCCCAGTTTCTTCTGCTCATCGTTATACCCCTCCAGAGACTTGGTGCCGGAATCCGTCAGTATGTTGTACCGGCTGTCCATCTCCACCAACAGCCACTTAAACGCCCGCGTCGATCCCTTGGCATCCAGAATCGGCGGCGCCAGCAGATGCGGCACGTCCGTAAACATCGACAGCTCGACTCGCTTCGGATCGATTAAAATCAACCGCAATTGCTCCGGCGTCATCTGATACAAAAGCGTGATCAATAGACTCGATACACAGACTGACTTGCCCGATCCGGTCGCGCCCGCTATCAGAACATGCGGCATCTTCTGCAGGTCACTCATCACGGGTTTTCCGAGAATGTCCTTGCCAAGGACAAAGGGAAGCCGATAGGAGCCGGGGGAAAATTTCTCAAGCGCCAGCAGCTCCCGAATTTTCACGACCTGCGCCTTCGGGTTCGGCACCTCCACCCCAACCACGGATTTACCGGGAATCGGCGCCACAATCCGGATCGAATTCGCCGCCAGCGCAAGCTTCACGTCCGCCTCGCGCGCGGCAATCTTGCTCACCGGAACCCCCGCGGCGGGCAATACCTCGTATAAAGTCACGGTCGGGCCCGGCACAATCTGGACGACCTGCGCGTTGATGCCGAAATTTTTCAAGGTGTCCTCCAGAATCTGGCCCATGTGCTGCAATTGCTTCTGGTCATGCCCGCCATCCTGTTCCGGCGGCCACTTGAGAAGCTCCAGCGGCGGCAGACGGTATCGGGCCAGCCCCTTTTGAAATTCCGATTCCTCCGGAGACAGGACCTCCGATTCCCGCGGGCCGGACCCGGCGGAGGGTTTGGACACCGGTACGACTGAGGATGAACTGGAAGCGGGGGAGACCGTGACTGGAAAGGGTATCGACTTTTGCTGAATAAACGGCACCGCCGTTGCCGAAGAATCTCCCACCGCCATCGGCGACTGCGGCACGGGCGAAAAGACTGTCACCTCCACGCGCGGATTCACCGCCGGCGCGGTTGAGGTTACGGGAATCGGCCCGCGGCGCGATCGCCATGCCTGGTATCGGCCGTAGAGGACCTGAAGAAATCGAGGGCTGCGTTGAAATAAAACCGATGCCTTGTCCCGCAAGTAACCCAGAACCGAGAGAGGCAGAAGTCCGCCAAGACCCAGAAGGCCGCAAAAAAGGAACAGCAAAATCGAAGATTGCCCAAAAATGTAGGTCAGCCTCACATTGACATATTGCCCCAGCATCCCACCCGGACCGCCCGATACCGGCCACATCTGATGCAATACTCCGCTGGCGCTGCACATGACCAACATCGCGCTCAGACCCGTCTGCGCACGACGCCCCTCCGGCCATGACTCGCCGCGGACCAATCCCAGCCCCCATGCAAAAACGGCCGCCGGCCAGAACCAGGATGCCTGGCCAAAAAAGAAAAATGCTCGATGGGCAAAATAGGCGCCAAATCGGCCGCAGAGATTCGACACCACCGACGTCGACGACTGCGGCCAATCCTCCTCTGTATAACTGATGAGACTGAACACCAACAGGACGGAGAGGAGAATCAGACTCGCTCCCCCTATCCGCTTCACAGCCATCCCGGTCCCATTCCCCCCCTTCTCAACCCCCACTCGGACTATGTCACAGACCGTCCGGGGTTACAAGCATGCTCGAAGGGTCTAAACGCCGGATCCGATCGCCGGCCCACCCGGCCGGCCGCTCCCGGAGGATCCGCGCGGTCGATCCGATCGATTCGGCCGGTCCGAACGCGGGCCGCGGTCATACCGCATCGGCCGGTCCGGGCGGTCTGACCCGCGGAATCCCTCGTCACGGTCGCCGCGGGGCGGGCGGTCCCCCCCACGTGGGCGAACCGGAAGAGGCGGCTTGCCTTCCATCTCACGGAGGGCCGCAACGCGCGATAACCTCAGCCGGCCCAGATGATCAATCTCGATCAGCTTCACCGGCGTCACGGCGCCCTCTTTCAAAACATCCTCCACCCGGTCGGTACGGCTCTCCTGGATCTCCGAAATATGCAGCAATCCCTCATGTCCAGGCATGATCTCGCAAAACGCTCCAAAATCCACAACTCGCACCACCTTGCCCTGATAGACCCGGCCCAACTCTGGTTCGGCGATCATCATGTGAATTCGCTCACGGGCCGCTGTCGCGCCTTTCTCGGTCTCGGAATAGACCCGCACCGATCCGTCGTCCTCGATGTCGATCTTCACGCCCGTCTCCTCAATGATCGCCCGGATGTTCTTCCCGCCCGGCCCGATGATGTCGCCGATCTTGTCCTTCGGCACCATCATCATGAAAACACGGGGCGCGTAAGTCGATATGTCCGACCGGGGCTTCGCTATGGCCGCGTCCATCTGATTCAGAATGTGCACGCGCGCGACCCGGGCCTTGTCCAGCGCCCGGCGCATCAGATCCACCGATATTCCCTCAATCTTGATGTCCATCTGAATCGCCGTCACACCCGTGCGCGTGCCGGTGACTTTGAAATCCATGTCTCCCAAATGGTCTTCGTCACCCAGAATGTCGGTCAATATCGCCACACGGTCACCCTCCTTCACCAAACCCATCGCCACGCCCGCCACATGGTGCGGTATCGGAACGCCGGCGTCCATCATCGCCAACGATCCGCCGCACACGGTCGCCATCGACGAGGAACCGTTCGACTCCAGAATGTCCGACACGATCCGAACCGTGTACGGAAACTCGGCCTCCGTCGGAATCAACCCACGCAGCGATTTTTCCGCCAGCATCCCGTGACCGATCTCCCTCCGGCCCTGACCGCCATACCGGCCGGTCTCGCCCACTGAAAAGGGTGGAAAATAATAGTGAAGATAAAACCGCCGCGACTTCTCCCCCTGTACGTCGTCCGATCGCTGCTCATCTTCCGCCGTGCCCAGCGTGACGACGGCAAGCGCCTGGGTCTCGCCACGCGTAAATAAAGCCGAACCGTGCGCGCGCGGCAAAAATCCCAGACGGATCGTGATCGGTCGAACCGTGTCCAGGTCCCGGCCGTCATTCCGGCGGCCCTTCTCGAGTATGTTTCCCCGGACGATCTGGCCCTTGATCTCCTCCAGATAACCACTCGCCTCGACCTCCACATCCTCCCGGTCCAATCCCAGCTTCGCGGCGGACGCGTCCAGTACATCCTCTTTGATCCGCCTCAGCTCCGCGTACCGCTCCATTTTCGTCGGGATCACCAGCGCTTTCGCCAGCCGGTCCTTCGATAACGTCTCAACCGCTTTCTCCAACCCTTCGGTCTTCGCGGGTGATACCACGGCGGATTTCGGCTTGCCCACCTGACGGCGCAACTCCTCTTGCGCGGCGCAGATCCGGCCGATTTCCCGCTGGGCCAGCGCCAGCGCCTCCAATATCACATCCTCTGACACCTGGCGCGCGGCGCCTTCAACCATCGTGATGTCCGATTTCGTCCCGGCTACCACAAGCTCCAGCTCCGCTGCCTCCGTTTCCTCAACCGATGGATTCACCTTGAACTCCCCGTTGATCTTCACTACTCGCACGGCGCCCACCGGTTTCGCGAACGGTATGTCCGATATATACAACGATGTCGACGCGCCGATGATCGACAATACATCCGGCGGCGACGTCAAATCTGTTGAAATCGCCTGCGTCGCTATCTGCACTTCATTGTGATACCCCTCGGGAAATAGCGGCCGCAGCGGCCGGTCGGTCAGACGGCAAACCAGTATCTCCCGGTCCGTCTGCCGGCCCTCACGCTTGATGAACCCGCCCGGGATCATCCCCGCTGAATAGGCCTTTTCCCGATACTCCACTGTCATCGGCAGAAAATCGACACCCGACTCCGCTTTCGGCTCCGCACAGGCACAGGTCAATATCATCGTGTCTCCGTAACGGATCAATACCGATCCGTTCGCCTGCCGCGCCACATCCCCGCTCGAAATGCTCAGAGTCCGACCTCCCAGGTCCAATTTCACTTCACTCATCGTCACTCAGTCCTTTCTGATGCAACCCGTTTCTCGAAGGCGGGGTGGTGAACAAGGGGGTCAACAAGAAATATCAGTGATTGCCAACTGTTGATTGCGGACCAGCGACTCTCGCTGACCACTCGCTGATCTGCAATCTACAATTGACAACTACCTGTCTTTCCTGTTCCCCACCCTCGCCTGTATGCCCGCCGCACACGCGGCGGGACACTCCCGTTCGAAGGCTTCGAACGCTATTTCCGAAGACCCAGTCGCTTCACGACGTTCCGGTACCGGCCCAGCTCGCTGTTCCGAAGATGATTCAGCATCTGCCGGCGGGCGCCCACCATTTTGAGCAACCCGCGACGCGAACTGTGATCCTTCGGATGCTTCTGCAAATGGTCCGTCAGAGCCTTGATCCGCTCCGTTAACAACGCCACTTGTACGTCCGCCGAACCCGTATCCTGGTCGTGAATCCGATAGTCCCCGATTACTTTCTCTTTCTCCAATTTTTCCATTATCAATATCCCTTAACTTTTCCGCCGGGGTTTGCCGCCCGGCTCGCAACGCCCGCGGACGATCCCAATCGCCCGCGTAATGTCCTTCTGTATGGCTCGGCTCAGCAACTCCGCCGTCGTGAATTTCCTCTCCGGACGCAAAAACGCGGCCAGATCCACTCTCACACTCTCCCCCGGATGATACACCACCCGGCGGCCGTCAATCACATGCGCCTCCAATAACACACGCCGGCGGCTCTGTACCGTCGGCGCCACACCCAGATTCAAAACTACCGGCCTCTTCCGACCCGGCGCCCGACCAACGCCGGCACGATCCATCCAGCCGGCGTAAACTCCCTGACGCGGCAATAACTCGTTGCCGGGCTCGACATTCACCGTCCGAGCGCCCAGCCTCGCGCCTATCCCCGCGCCACGCACCACCCGGCCGCTGACCTCCACCGCGCGGCCCAGCATCCGCCGCGCCTCGGCCAACCGGCCGGCCTGAATGTCCCGACGGATCGCCGTGCTCTGGATGACTCGCCGACCCAGACAGATCGGCGACACGGCATATACGGCCGCCCGGCGGGCCTTCAAAAGCTCCCGAAGATCCGTGACGGTTCCGGCTCGGCCGCGGCCAAACCGGAAATCCCTGCCAACGACCACGCCTCGCACATTCCACTGTCGAAAGAGCACCTGTGACACAAATTCTGACGGGGTCAATCTAGATAGTCTTTTCGTAAAATTCAAGGTGAAAATCGTTTTTATCCCCAGACGACGGATGTGCCGGCATCGGTCCGCCAGAGGCTGGATCAATGCCACCGGCGACGCCGGTCTCAGAACCCGGCTTGGATGCTGCGAAAATGTCACCGCCATCGCCGAGATCCCTCGACGGCGCGCTTCCCGGACTGCCTTCCTCAATATCGCCTGATGCCCACGATGAACACCGTCAAATATCCCGATCGCCAGCACGGCCCCCCGCTGTCGCTCAATTGGCACAATCCGGCCCCGCACCACCCCAGGCCGGCAATCCCTTCGCCATGGTCTAGATGAATGATCCCTTGGGATGAATCTTGCCGCCACGCACTTCCCCAAATCCGCAAAGCCCGCTGCGGCCCACACCGAACACATGCTGGCCGCTCTCCAGATTCGGCCGGTCGAATAACACCGATAACGAAATGGAATGACCTGAAACAAAAGCCGCCTCCAGATCCCCCAGTCGAATCCGGGGCCAGGCGGTCAGAAGCTGCTCCGGTGAAAAAAGCACCGGAGAATCCGGCAGAGCCTTCGGATCGGTGGCTCGATCCAGAGTCAATTCGCCAATGGTTGTCCGCGACAGCTCCTCCACGGCGGCGCCGCAACCCAGCTCCTGGCCGATGTCGTGCACCAAACTTCGAACATACATCCCGGGGCCGCACAAAACTTCAAATGAAAATCGCGGGAGACGAATCTCACCCGGCTGAATCTCATAAATTTTGATCCGTCGAGCCGGCAGCGTCACGCTGACCCCCTGGCGCGCCAGCTCGTACATCGGCCGGCCATGGATTTTAATCGCGGAATACATCGGCGGCACCTGGTCACGCTCTCCGATATGCGACCTCAGCAACTGCTCAATACGCGGCTCTATCCCCGCCGGCACTTCCGACGTGCTCACGGCTTTGCCTGTCATGTCATACGTGTCGGTCGTCACACCCAGCCGCGCGGTGACCCGGTACCGCTTGGGCAAATCCGCAAGATGCGGCGCCAGCTTCGTGGCCGGACCGATGCATAAAAGCAATAGACCCGTCCCGAATGGGTCGATCGTTCCGCTGTGACCCACCTTCGAATACTTGTAGCGCTTCCGCACAAACGCCACGACATCGTGCGACGTCCAGCCCGCGGGCTTGTTCACCGGTAAAATACCGCAGGCCCTCATGTCGCGCTCGGATCCGCCGGCGGCGCCGAAGGGCGCGTCAGGCGCTCGATCTTCTGGATCATATCAAATCCTTTTTTCAGCGAATCGTCCCCGTAAAATGTTACCGCCGGAATTTTCCGCCAGGAGAGATGCCGCATCAGTCGCTCCCGAATGTCGGCCGACCGGCTGTTTAACGCCATAACCGCCGGATCGGTCTCGCCCTCCTTGAGATGACTGACGTAAACCTTGACGTGGGACTGGTCCGGGGTGAGATCCACACGGGTGATCGACAGGAGTTTGAAGGAGTCCGGAAGTTTCAACTCGTCACGGATGATCTCCGAAAAATCCCTCATCAACTGCTTGTTCATCCGCTCCATCCGCGTCTCTCTCGATCGCATCCTACCCGCCCTCCGCCATCCGGTGCTCCTCGATTCCCAGCACCTCAACCTCTCCCGCTGAATCCAGCGTCGATACAACCCGGTCCAGCCGCAGTCGAATCTCCGCCTCGCTCTGTCCAACCGCGGCCAGCGCCACTTCCGCATAATCCACTTTGATCGGTTCGCTGAAATCCGCCGCGGAAAAACCGTGCCGCGATCGGGCGCCCTGCACCAGACTCGACACAATCGACCGGCGGTCCTTCAGCGTCCGGCAGCCCGGAAACTGCAGCCGCAGACGAAATCCCATCATCACTCCCGCCATACCCCTTACAGTGTCGGCGCCATCTCCTCGATCAAATAGACCTCGAGGATGTCCCCGGATTTGATATCGTTGAAGTTCTCCACCAGTACCCCGCACTCGTATCCCTTTTCCACTTCCCGCACGTCCTCCTTGAACCGCTTCAACGATCCAATCTTCCCGTCATAAGCCACAACTCCGTCCCGCACCACCCGGATCTTCCCCCGGCGCTCGATCTTGCCGTCTTTCACCATGCACCCGGCCACCGTTCCGAACTTCGATATCTTGAATATCTCCCGCACCTCCGCCGTGCCGATCACCCGCTCCTCCATCCGCGGCGACATCCGGCCCGTGACGGCTTTCTTCACGTCGTCCAGCAAATCGTAAATGATCCGGTAACTCCGCATGTCCACGCCCTCTCGCTCCGATGTCGCCGTCGCACGCTCATCCGGACGCACGTTGAATCCCAGCACGGTCGCGTGGGAGGCCGCCGCCAACAGCACGTCGCTCTCGGTTATCCCCCCCAACGCCGCGTGCAATACTCGGATCGGCACTTCATCTATCCTCAACCGCTCCAACGCGTCTCGGATCGCTTCCAACGACCCCTGG
>Ga0114945_10002394_pt1 | contig 11050 bp, 19 predicted proteins | sample OV2TP3_FD_87194 | JGI IMG/M metagenome (GOLD analysis project Ga0114945, IMG submission 87194) | Hot spring microbial communities from Beatty, Nevada to study Microbial Dark Matter (Phase II) - OV2 TP3 | ecosystem: Environmental > Aquatic > Thermal springs > Hot (42-90C) | place: USA: Beatty... | reverse complement strand
TAAAGCTCCTCGTGGCGATCGCGCTCGAAGAGAAGCAGCGGTTTGCGATTCGCGAGGGCGGGAAGACGGTCGGCGCCGGGGTGGTGACGAAAATCCTGAAATAGCGATCCGAATGATCCGAATCCCCATCCAAATGCTCCGAATATTCGAGTTATTCGGATGTCATTCGTAGATGAGGATCGCATTGTCCTTTTTCCGCATGACTGATATCGTATCTACCACACCGATGACCGCACCGGTTCCCGCGCCGAAGCCGAAGCGTCGGAAGCCAACTCCACCGCCACCGGCGGAGGTCGTTGCGCCGACGCCAGATCAGAAGCCGGCTCGAGCGAAGCGGGGGAAGGCAGAGGAGGAGCACGCGCGGATTCGGATTAAGATTCGTGCGTACGACCACAAGATCATCGATGAGTCGTCGAAGACGATCGTGGAGGCGGCGAAGCGGAGCGGCGCGAACGTCCGTGGACCAGTCCCGCTCCCGACGGAACGGCGGCGGTACACGGTGAACCGATCGCCGTTCATCGACAAGGATGCGAGGGACCAGTACGAGATGCGGATCCACAAGCGCCTCCTCGACATCGTGGATCCGACACCGAAGACGATTGAGGTCCTCACGAGCTTGAGCCTACCAGCCGGCGTGAGCATCGAGGTCAAAATGTGAGGTGCGTGGGAAGGATCGGTTGGACGGTCCGATGGACATCGGACCTACGCCAATCGAAAACCGCCACGGACCGATGAGCATTCACGATTCAAAGGTTGCGAGATGAGTCTCTCCACGAGGTTCGTGCGGAATGGATTGAGAGACGCGATTGGATACGCGGTGGGATGATCCGATGCTGATCGGATGATGCCACGGCGCTTCCATCGCGTTTTCGTTATGGCGTTTCTCCTCGCCAGAAAAGTGAAGATGGAGCAGCGGTGGGCGGGTGATGTTGCGGTTCCGGTGACGGTCCTCGCGGTGGAGCCATGCGTCGTCACGCAGGTGCGTACGCTTGACCGTGATGGGTACGCGGCGGTCCAAGTTGGTGCGGGGACGCGGAAGCGATTGACGAAGGCCATGGCGGGACACGTACGGGGAGCCGGGATGTTCCGATGGCTCCGGGAATTCCGTACGAGTGATGAGGGACGAGTGAAGAGTGAAGAGTCCTTGGAATGGAAGGTGGGCGATCACGTTGACGTCTCCATATTCAAGCCGGGTGACCATGTCCAGGTCAGCGGGGTGTCGAAGGGGAAAGGGTTTGCCGGTGTCATGAAGCGACACCACTTCCATGGGCAGGACGCGAGTCACGGGACCAAGCATGCGCACCGAGAGCCGGGCTCGATCGGTGGTGGTGGCCGCCATGGGAAGGGGCACGTGATCAAGGGGATGCGGATGGCCGGGCGGATGGGTGGCGATCGCATCACCGTGAAGGGATTGGAAGTTGTTCATGTGGATCCTGATCGACATGAACTCATCGTGAAGGGCGCGGTGCCGGGTGCACGCGGCGCGCTCCTCGAAGTGCGGACGTACGAGGGACATTGGAAGTGATGTCGTATGCCCTTCGTTCCCATCTACAACCAAACAGGCGAGCAGACTGGCACCATGGAGCTCCCACCGGAGGTGTTCGGCGTGGCTCCGAAGGCAGCGGTGCTCCACCAGGTTGCGGTTGCGCATGCGGCGAATGCTCGGCATCCCATTGCGCACACGAAGCATCGCGGCGATGTGCGCGGTGGCGGGAAGAAGCCGTGGGCGCAGAAGCACACCGGTCGCGCGCGGCATGGTTCGATTCGCTCGCCGCTGTGGGTCGGTGGCGGGATCGTATTCGGCCCGCGAGCGGAGCGGAACTTCACCCAGAAGGTGAACGCGAAGGTCCGCCGGCTCGCGCTCCGAATGGCGCTCTCGGACAAGGTGGCGAGCAAGCGACTCGTCATCCTCGATGACTTCACGCCGGAAGGCGGGAAGACCCGATCGGCGAGGCGCGTGCTCGGCACCGCAGTGGCAAGGGCCGACGTTGCGAAGCGCGTGCCGTCCGTCCTCGTCGTCCTTCCGTCGGAGCGTCGGGCGGTTCGACGGAGCATGGAGAATTTGCCCCGCGTGAGTGGTATCGACGCTGCGCACCTCAACGCGATTGATGTGCTCCAACGGGACGTCGTCGTGGCGACACGAGCAGCGGTCGAACGCGCTGCAGCGCAGCTCAAGCAGTGAAATTGGTATGGCTCTCTGGAAGCGGAAAACCGAACCAACATCCACCTCAACGTCTGCCGCGGCTCCGCAGAAGCCGGTGGAGGCGATCGTGTCTCCGAGCGCGCAAGGCGCTCGTCCCCGGATGGGGCGGAGCGTGCTCGTGCGGCCGCACCTCACGGAGAAGTCGAGCGTGCTCGCGGAGCGACGACAGTACACATTCCTCGTCACCCCAGATGCTGAGAAGATTTCGATTGCACGTGACGTTGCTGCTCGATACGGGGTGCATCCGGTGCGCGTCCACATCATTCGCCTCCCCGGCAAGCACGTACGGTACGGAAAGATCGCCGGCCAGCGGAGCGGCGTGAAGAAGGCCATCGTGACGCTCAAGGAGGGCGAGAAGCTCCCGTTCGGCGTGAAGACGTAGGAAGTGAAGAGGGAAGAGTGAAGAGGGTAGAGGGGATCGTCAACTCATCACTTATAACTCATCACTCGTAACTTCTTGTGCCGCTCATCACCTACACATCGAACATTGCCGGGCGACGGAAGGCGTCGATCATCCGAGGCGACGTCGCGAAGAAACGTCCCGAGCGGTCGCTCATCGTGGCACGGCATGCGCACGCGGGGCGGAACGCGCGTGGGGTGATCACCGTGCGCCACCGAGGCGGCGGTGCCCCGCGGTTCATTCGGATCGTGGATTTCCTTCGGACGCGCTACGATGTGCCGGCGACCGTCAAGGCAATCGAGTACGATCCGAATCGGAACGCGCGGCTCGCGCTCCTCGAGTACCCCGATGGGGCCGTGGCGTACATCATCGCACCGCTCTCGCTCGAGGTCGGCGCGACCGTCGTCGCGTCGCGTGATGCGGCGCCGATCCGCGTCGGGAATCGTCTCCCGCTCGAGAAGATTCCGATCGGGATGGACGTGCATGCGGTCGAGCTCCAGCCCGGACAGGGCGGGAAGCTCGCACGTGGTGCCGGATCGTCCGTGCAGCTCATGGCGATCGAAGGCCCGTACGCCCAACTGAAGCTCCCGTCTGGGGAGGTTCGGCTCGTCCCTCGAACCTGCGCGGCGACGATTGGACAGGTTGGGAATCCCGACGCGCGCCTCCAGCGGATTGGGAGCGCCGGACGGAATCGGCGACTCGGCTGGCGCCCGAGCGTCCGCGGGAAGGCGATGAACCCAGTGGATCACCGCCACGGCGGTGGGGAGGGGCACAACCCGATCGGACTCCGTCGTCCGGTGACGCCGTGGGGAAAGCCGGCGCTCGGCGTGAAGACCCGGAATCCGAAGAAGTGGAGCAATAAACTTATCCTGGAGCGGAGGAAGAAGTAGCATGTATGTCGCGTAGCTTAAAGAAGGGTCCCTTCGTCGATCCGAAGCTCCTCGAGAAGATGAGTCGAGTTCGGGTTGGCGATAAGACCGTCATCAGGACGTGGTCGCGAGACTCCACGGTGACCCCGGCGATGATCGGGTTCACGTTCGGGGTGCACAACGGTCGCATCCACATCCCGGTGACGATCAGCGAACAGATGGTCGGCCACAAACTCGGGGAGTTCGCGCCAACGCGGACGTTCCGGCGCCACGGCGGGAAGATGCAGCGCGACCTCGAGGCGAAGCAGGCGGAAGCCGCAAAGGCGGCCACCGAAGCGGCGGCACCCGCTGCGAAGAAATAAGGTATGCAGGTCGTCGCTCACCTCCGGAATCTTCGGATGTCCTCGCGGAAGGTCCGACTCGTCTCGGATCTCATTCGGGGCATGGATGTCGACGAGGCAGACGCGCAGCTGCACCACCTCCCGAAGGCCGCGACGGTACCGATTCGAAAACTCTTGCGATCCGCCATTGCGAACGCGGAGCACAACGCGAAGCTGGATCGTCGGAATCTCTTCGTTCATCAAATCCTCGTCAATCAGGGACCGACGTTGAAACGTTTCCGTCCGCGGGCGTTCGGTCGCGCGGCGCCGATTCGGAAGCGATCGAGCCACCTCACGATCGTGCTTGAGGAACGAGTACCGACAGAGGGAAGAGGGAAGAGGGAAGAGGGAAGAGTGGCGACGCCAGCACCGGCGGTCCTCAGCGAGCGGCCGAAGGTGCCGCGAGCGGACGCACATGAGCACGCTGCGGGTCCACTTCGGCCAACGGGCACCACACCAGAGACGAAGGAACCGTTCGATGTCCGACGGAAAGGGAAGCACCGTCACCAGGAGCACGAGGATGCACGATCCGGAAAGCGTGCCGGCGGTTTCTTCAAACGCCTCTTCACTCGTCGCACCGGCGAACGCTAAGTATGGGGCAGAAAGTCCATCCAAAGGCATTCCGACTCAATACCGTCGCGACCTGGACGTCGCGGTGGTTCGCGCCGGGCAAGCAGTACCGGAAGTACCTCCAGGAGGATGTCCGCATCCGTCAGGACATCCGGCGGCGCTTTCGTGACGCCGGTGTCGCCGATGTGGACATCGAGCGGTCCGCGAACGCCGCGACGGTGACGATCCACGCCGCACGGCCGGGCGTCATCATCGGCCGCGGTGGTCAGGGCGCAGAGGGGTTGAAGCGGGAGCTCCGGGAACGATTCTTCGGTGTGGCGAAGGGGGCGCCCACACTCCAGGTGAACATCATCGAGGTCGAGCGCGCCGCGCTCAACGCAGACGTGGCCGTCCAGCAGATCATCACCGATCTCGAGAAGCGTATTCCATTTCGACGGACGATGCGGCAGGCGGTCGGTCGAATCGAGCGGGCCGGCTGCCTTGGCGTTCGTCTGCAGCTCTCCGGCCGCCTCGATGGGTCAGAGATCGCACGGCGCGAGGTGATGATGCGGGGTTCGGTTCCACTCCATACGCTTCGAGCGGACATCAGCTACGCCCAGGGGTTCGCACGGACGATCTACGGGGCGATTGGCGTGAAGGCCTGGATCTACCGCGGGGAGGTCTTTGGACGAGAACGAGGACGAGAACAAGGACAGCGGAAGCCGGGCGTGTCCTCGTCCTAGTCCTGGTCCTCGTTCGGTCTATGTTGATGCCCCGGAAGGTCAAGTACCGCAAGATGCAGAAAGGCCGCGGTCGCTCGGAACACCCCGCGACGCGAACGATCACGCTCGCGTTCGGAGATGTTGGGCTCAAGGCGATCACGTCCGCATGGGTCACCGCTCGACAGATCGAAGCAGCGCGGCGGGTCATCACGAGAGCGACGCACAAAGGCGGGAAGCTCTGGATTCGCGTCTTTCCCGACCACGCGGTGACGACGAAGGGGAACGAGGTGCCGATGGGCGGCGGGAAGGGTGGGGTGGATCACTACGTTGCGGTCGTTCGTCCCGGCATGATCCTCTTTGAGATCGGTGGTGCCGATCCCGCGCTCGCGCGCGAGGCGCTCCGATTCGCCAGCCACAAACTCCCATTGCGGACGACACTCGTCGAACGCTGACGTCTATGGATACCCAAACGATCCGTTCGAAACCCGACGCCGAGCTCCGGTCGATCCTTGCTGAGCAGCAAGCGCTCCTCGAGGACCTCCGGTTTCGTGCGAGCGCGCGGGAGCTGAAGAACGTGCATGAGATTCGGCAAGCGCGGCGCGCGATCGCCCGCATCTTGACCGTGCTCAGCGAACGGCACCGCCGTTCGCAAGCTCCGAGCGCCGAGCGCGAAGCGCGAAGCCCTACATCACAAGCGCGAGACGCGCGTAACGTGGATAGCTTGGAGCTTGCAGCCCCGACGCTCCGGTCGGGGCAGGCTTGAGGCTTGCAGCTCGTCTATGTCAATCCCTACCGCAAAGATCCACCGTCGTCTCGAAGGGATCGTCGTCTCCGACAAGATGTCGAAGACGCGCGTGGTGCTCGTTGAGCGATGGAAGTGGCATCCGAAGTACAAGAAGTCGTTCCGGGTGCGCCGTCGGTACCAGGTGCACGACGAGCAGGAGGCGACGCACGTAGGTGACCGCGTGACCTTCGAGGAGTGCCGACCGATCTCAAAGGAGAAACGCTGGCGCCTCGTTGAGGTTGTGAAAGGCGTAAAGGTATAGAAGGCGTAAAGGCGTAGCCGGGCATCGTGTCCCTACTTCTCCTACTCCTCTACCCCTTTTACCTCTCTACTCCCTCGATATGATTCAACACCGCACCATGCTCGCGAGCGCCGATAATACTGGAGCGCGGAAGCTCCAGTGCATCCGCGTGCTCGGGGGTGGCCATGGGAAGCGGTACGCGCGGCTCGGTGATGTGGTGACCTGCGTCGTGAAGGAAGCGACCCCGCATAGCGGGGTGAAGAAGAGTGATATCGTCCGCGCGGTGCTGGTGCGGGCACGGAAGGAGCAGCGGAGAGGCGATGGGAGCTACGTGCGATTCGATGAGAACGCGGTGGTCATCATCGACGAGAAGACCAAAGATCCCAAGGGGACGCGTATCTTTGGACCGATCGCACGGGAGCTCCGATCTCGCGGGTTCATGAAGATCATCTCGCTCGCCCCTGAAGTGGTATGAGTACGAATGTACGAATTTCTTACGAATGGTACGAATATCCGGATTCATAAATTCGTAGCTGATTCGTACATTCGTACCCTCTATGCGCATCAAGAAAGGTGACACCGTGAAGATGCATGCTGGACGTGATCGCGGGAAGACCGGGAAAGTCATCCGCGTCGTGCGTGATCGTGGAATGGTCGTCGTCGAGGGACTCAACCTCCTCGTGAAGCACCTTCGCCCGCGCCGTCAGGGGGAGAAGGGTCAGCGCGTGCAGTTTCCCGCACCGCTCCCCGCATCACGCGTGATGCTCGTCTGTCCGAAGTGCGGGAAGCCGACGCGGGTGGGCGTGCGCGCTCTGACCGACGGTCGAAAGGAACGGGAGTGTAGGAAGTGTAAGCAAACCTTCGCATGACCCTCAAGGACCGCTACCAGAAGGAGATCGTCCCACGACTCATGGCCGACCTCGGATGCACCAATCCGATGGCGGTTCCGCGTCCCAAAAAGATTGTGGTGAATGTTGGGATGGGGAAGACGATCACCGATCCGAAGATTGCTGAGACGGTCACCCAATCGTTGCTCCGCATGACCGGCCAACGCCCAGTCCGCACCCTCGCCCGGAAGTCCATCGCATCGTTCAAGATTCGGCAGGGGATGCCGATCGGAGCGATGGTGACGCTTCGGGGAAAGCGCATGTGGGATTTCCTTGAGAAGCTCATCCGCGTCGCGCTCCCTCGCATCCGAGATTTCCGCGGCATTCCGCCGACCGCAGTCGATCGGCAGGGAAACCTCTCGCTTGGGTTCCGCGAACACGTCGTGTTCCCGGAGATTCGATCGGATGAGGTCGAGCAACTCCACGGCGTGCAGGTGACGGTCGTGGCGAACGCAGGAGCACGGGAGCGCGGACTCGCACTCTTCCGGGCACTCGGGGTCCCATTTCGAGAAAAGTAAGATCAGTGAATATGGCGACGACATCACAGATAGTCAAATCGCAACGGTCGCGGGTGAAGCCGAAGTACTCCACACGGGTTGTCCGTCGGTGCTGGCGTTGTGGTCGGCGGCGGGGGTACCTGCGCGATTTCGATCTCTGTCGCATTTGCTTCCGCGAGCTCGCGAACAACGGCGAGCTCCCCGGCATCAAGAAAGCAAGCTGGTAAGCGCTGACGCGTAATCACGAATATGCGGATTCTTCGCGGATACACGGATATGCGGATGACGCGGATGCGGACGAGCGATTCGATCCGCGTATCCGCGCTATCCGCGACCTCATCCGCGAATCCGTGATGGCGTAAGCCCTATGATGACCGATCCCATTGCAGACATGCTCACGAGAATTCGGAACGCGCAGGCGGTTGGAAAGGAGACCGTCGCGCTCCCGATATCGAAGCTCAAGCGAGCGATCGCGGAGCTCCTCGCGCGCGAGGGGTGGCTCGCGCGCGTGGACACGCGTGCGGCTGCGGCGCGGCGACCAGGGAGCCCGTCATCGCGTGAGGAGCTCCTCCTCACGCTCCGGTATGTGAGTCCCGGGGCGCCGGCCATTACGAGTATCCGTCGAGTGAGTCGTCCGGGACGACGGGTGTACGTGACGCATGGAGCGATTCCACGGGTGAAGCGCGGGACCGGGCTCGCAATCCTCTCGACGCCGCAAGGGCTGCTGACAAATAAGGAAGCGCGCGCACGGAAGGTCGGCGGTGAAGTCATCTGCGAAGTGTATTGAGTATGTCCCGCATCGGTAAACAACCCATCACGATCCCGAATGGTGTGACCGTCTCCATTGCCGAGCGGTGTGCGACCGTGCGCGGTCCGAAGGGCGAGGTTGCTGTGCCAGTGCACCCACGGGTGCGCGTGGAGCTCGACGGTGCCACACTGCGCGTGTCCGTCACCGATCCAGCCGCGAAGAACGACCGCGCGCTCTGGGGGCTCGAGCAGCGGCTCATTGAGAACGCCATCATTGGCGTGACGAAGGGGTTCACACGAGCGCTCGAGGTACATGGCGTCGGGTACCGTGCCGAGGTGAAGGGGAGCGCGCTCGAGCTCCACCTCGGGTTCTCCCACCCGATCCGGTTCCCGCTTCCGACCGGTATGACCGCATTGGTCGAGAAGAATACGGTGACGCTCTCCGGGATCGACAAGCAGCTCGTGGGAGAGACCGCAGCGCGCATCCGGGCGATTCGAAAGCCGGACGCGTACCATGGGAAGGGTGTGCGCTACGTTGGCGAGGTACTCAAGTTGAAGCCAGGGAAGGCGGCCAAGGGCGCTGCGACGTCGTAGCGAGCAATGCCTATGCGATTCACCACCATCATCACGTCACGCCAGCGGCGGCATCGTCGCGTTCGCACCCGAGTCGTGGGGACCACCGCACGACCTCGGCTGTCCGTCTTCCGGAGCAGCAGCCACACGACGGTGCAGCTCATTGATGATGCGGTGGGACGGACGATCGTCGCGGCAACCGACCGAGAGGTGCCTCGGCAGCAGGGCAAGGCGGCAGCAGCGCAGCAGAGCAGTGAACAGCGTAAGGTTGCTGCTTCCCGGGAGGTTGGTCGACTACTTGCTGAGCGCGCGAGGGCGAAGGGGATCTCCAAGGTCGTGTTCGACCGCGGCGGTTACGCGTACCATGGCCGTGTACAGGCGGTTGCGGAAGGAGCGAGGGAAGGCGGTTTAGAGTTTTAAACGTACGGTATGCCACCAGGTCAACGCGGACAACGACGTGGTTCACGCCGGGATGGGCCACAACACGAGGGGGGTGGTGACGAGTTCGAACAGAAGGTCCTCGATCTCTCCCGCGTGACTCGCGTCACCGCAGGTGGGAAGCGCATGCGATTTCGCGCGTGCATTGCGATTGGTGATGGGAAGGGTCACGTCGGCATCGGCCTCGCGAAGGGCGCAGACGTTTCGAGTGCGATTGCGAAGGCGACGACGAAAGCGAGGAAGGAGATCCTCGAGGTGCCGATCGTCCACGAGACGATCCCCTACGACATCATCATGAAGTTCAAGGCGGCGAAGGTGCTCCTGAAGCCAGCGCCGAAGGGGACTGGGATTATCGCCGGCGGCGTCGTCCGACTCATCCTGAGCCTCGCGGGCGTCCCGAACGTCGCGGCAAAGATGCTCGGATCCTCGAACCGCGTGACGAACGCGAAGGCGACCATGCGCGCGCTGAGCGCGCTCAGCGCGCGACAGACGTGAGGCATGAGCCGTGAGACGTAAGCTTCGCGATTGCGGTACTCACGCCTCAGGTCTCAGATCTCAGGTCTTCACGTATGCCCTACGGTCTCCACAACCTCCGCCCCGCACCGGGGAGCCGACGATCATCCCGTCGGCTTGGCCGTGGGCACGGTTCTGGCCGTGGGAAGACTGCGGGCCGCGGCACGAAGGGCCAGAAGGCGCGTACCGGCGGACGGAAGGGCCTGAAGCGCCTCGGCATGAAGCGCATCCTCCTCGCCACTCCGAAGCTCCGAGGGTTTCGGAGCCTGCAGCCAAAGCCGGCCATCGTGAACCTTGGAGACCTCGACCGCGCGTTCACGGTCGGCGCGGTAGTAACGCCACGGGCAATCGCAGAGGCTGGGCTCGTGCGCGAGATCCGGGATGGTGTGAAAGTGCTCGGTGGTGGGACGATCACGAAGGCGCTCACGCTCAAAGGCCTCGCGGTCTCCGCACCGGCGAAAGCGAAGATCGAAGCGGCCGGCGGCAGCGTTGAAGGAGTAGAAGGCGTAAAGGTGTAAAGGAATATCCCTCTACTCCTCTACTCCTCTACTCCTCTACCCCTGTGCTTGAAAAGTTGACTGCCCTCTGGAAGCTCAAGGACCTCCGGCGTGCGCTCGGGTTCGTGTTGTTCGTCCTCGTCGTGTTCCGCGTTGCGGCGCACATCCCGGTGCCGGGCGTGAACCTCATCGAACTCCAGAAGTTCTTCGCGGGGAACCAAATCCTCGGGCTCCTGAACGTGTTCTCCGGTGGGACGATGGAGAACTTCTCCGTCGTCGCGATGGGTATCGCGCCGTACATCACGTCCTCCATCATCTTCCAGCTCCTCGCCATGGTCATCCCGCGGCTCGAGGAGCTCCAGAAGGAGGGGGAGTACGGGAGGAAGAAGATCAACCAGTACACGCGACTCCTCACCGTCCCGCTCGCCGCGCTCCAGGGGTTCGGCCTCATCTCGCTCATCCGGCAGTCGAACGGCGCCATCCTTCCGGACCTCACCATTGGGGGGACGGTTGTGCTCCTCATTACGGTGACGGCCGGGACGATGTTCCTCATGTGGATCGGTGAACTCATTTCTGAGAAGCACGTCGGGAACGGCATCTCGCTCCTCATCTTCGCAGGCATCATTTCGAGCTTGCCGGGCGTCATCCAGCGAACGATCCTCACGTTCGATCCCGCACAGATCGTGCAGCTCGTCATCTTCGCGCTCCTCGCGGTCGTGACCATCCTCGGCGTCGTCGCACTCACGGAAG
>Ga0114945_10002393_pt1 | contig 11059 bp, 13 predicted proteins | sample OV2TP3_FD_87194 | JGI IMG/M metagenome (GOLD analysis project Ga0114945, IMG submission 87194) | Hot spring microbial communities from Beatty, Nevada to study Microbial Dark Matter (Phase II) - OV2 TP3 | ecosystem: Environmental > Aquatic > Thermal springs > Hot (42-90C) | place: USA: Beatty... | reverse complement strand
GTCGGAAAAGTCTCTCGGATCGCAAAAACAGGTTTTCGATACCACAAAATTGCTTTCTCGACGAGAACTACCTGAAAATACGGCCCAAAAGCCCGAAAAAGTGCCAAACTCAAGTTATTATTTCTGGTTACTCGGTACTAATGCCGAGTGACCATCAATAAAATTTAGGTCACGAGGCCTTAGAGTATGCGCTATGGGATCTTCGCTGATGTCCATGGAAACCTGCCGGCCCTTAAGGCTGTCCTCCGGGCTCTACAATCGGAGAATCCGGATCAGTATTTGTGTGTGGGGGATATTGTGGGTTACGGGGCGAACCCGCAAGAATGCCTTGACCTGGTGGGGAACATCGAGGCCATTTCCGTAGCGGGCAATCATGAGTGGGGTGTCTTGGATAAAATTGACCTTGATGACTTTAATGATCTGGCCCGGGAGGCTCTTGTGTGGACCCAACGTCATATCTCGAGGGAGGCCAGGGACTTTTTGAGTCATCTCGACCCCACTTTTAAAAACAAAGATTTGGCGATGGTGCATAGCACCCTGCCTTATCCCGAACGTTTTGAATACCTGACGAATTTCGATCAGCTCGTTTCTATGTTCCCTTTCGTAGAGACCCCTGTTTGTTTTGTGGGCCATACTCATGTCCCTAAAATTTATGTTGAAGAAGGGTCCCAGATTTATGAGGCCGCCTCTTTCAAAATCGAAATGGCTTCTTCGGCAAGATATATTGTCAATGTCGGTAGCATCGGCCAGCCGCGGGACGGGAATCCCCGGGCCGCGTACTGTGTTTACAGCGTTGAGGAAAAAACCATTGCGGTTCAAAGGGTGGAATACGATATCTTAGAATCTCAAAGAAGAATCCGGGAGGCCGGATTGCCGGATTTTTTGGCCTGGCGATTGGCTTGGGGGATTTAACATGGATAGCCAAGCCCAAAAAGAAATCCAGAGACTCTCAAAACAAATCGAAGACCATAGTCGCCGCTACTACCAACTCGATCAACCAACGATCTCCGATAAAGAGTACGACGATCTGGTCAAACGTCTGACGGATCTGGAAAACCGGTTCCCCGATTTGAAAAGCCCGGATTCTCCCACTCAGCGCATCGGAGTGAAGCTCCAAGAGATGGGCCGCCCCATCCAGCACAAAGTGAAGATGTATTCGCTGGATAATACCTATTCTTTCGCGGAACTGGAAGAATGGCATAAAAGAACCCTGAAAGGGTTAGCCAGCGAAAAACCAGAGTATGTGGTGGAACTGAAAATCGACGGGGTTTCGGCAGCGTTAACCTACAAGAAAGGCGTCTTTGTTCAGGGCGCAACCCGGGGAGACGGCCTCCTGGGAGAAGATATCACTCACAATCTCAAGACCATTCCCGATATTCCCTTACAGCTTAAAAAGACCTCTTCCGAAGCCTTGCCAGAGCTTTTCGATGTTCGGGGTGAGGTTTATATGGAGATCAAGGATTTCGAGGCCCTTAATGAAGATAAGAAAAAAAGAGACGAGGTTTTATTTGCCAACCCTCGCAATGCCGCGGGAGGTTCTGTCAAACTTCTGGATTCGCGGATCACAGCGCAAAGAAAGCTCAAATACTTTGTGCATTCCTTAGGGTTCATTGAAGGAATAAAATTTAAGACTCATTTTGAATTTTTAAAGTGGGCCCAACGCCGCGGCTTCAGCGTCAATCCGCATTTCAAGCTCTGCAAAACTTTTCCAGGGGTCGTGGATTTTTGTGAAGAGTTTGCGAGAAAAAGAAATACGATCCCCTACGAGGTGGACGGGGTGGTCGTCAAAGTCAATTCTTTTGCGCAGCAAGAGCAACTGGGGGCCACCCTAAAAAGCCCGCGGTGGGCCGTGGCCTATAAATTCCAGGCCAAACAGGCGACAACCGTCATCAACGATATCATTGTCCAGGTCGGGCGCACGGGGGTCTTGACGCCGGTGGCGGAACTCGAACCGGTCGAGTGTGCCGGGGTAACGATTTCCCGTTCGACTTTACACAATTTTGATGAGATCAGGCGTCTGGGGGTTAAAAAAGGGGATCGTGTGCTTCTCCAGCGAGCCGGCGACGTGATCCCCAAGATCGTGAAAGTGGTTGAATCCAGCAAAGATCAGAAATCTTTGAGCATCCCTGAGCGTTGTCCGGAGTGCGGTGGGAAGGTGGACAAATTTAAAGACGTAGATGTGGCCTACCGCTGTATCAATCCGTCGTGTCCCCGGCAGCTGGAACGGCGACTCATTCATTTTGCCTCGCGGGGTGCCATGGATATCGAGGGGTTAGGGGAATCTGCGGCCCAACAGGTATTAGAAAAAAGATTGGTGAAGGATCTGGCGGATATCTATTTTCTTAAAAAGGAAGATTTGCTGGGATTGGAACTTTTTGCTGACAAAAAGGCGGAGAATCTTGTTTCGGCCATTCAAGAGAGTAAGAAAAGACCATTATCTCGCTTTCTCTATGCGTTAGGGATCATCAACATCGGTGAGAAGGCCTCTTATGTCTTGGCGCAGAGATTCCGTAGTCTGGATTCCATCATAAAAGGGAGGGCTGAAGATTTTAAAAAGATCCACGAGGTCGGAGACGTAATGGCCGAATCTTTGGAGAAATTTTTCAGCCAGTCCTCAACGCAAAACCTTATTCAGAAATTTAAAAAGGCCGGGGTCAACATGGTGGAGCCCAAACTCAAAGCGGAAGGAAAATTGGCCGGAAAAAGATTTGTCTTTACGGGAGAGCTCAAGGGATTGACCCGTCAAGAAGCCGGCAACCTTGTCAAGAAATTAGGCGCGGATGTCACGGATAGCGTTAGCTTAAAAACCGATTTTGTTGTGGTGGGCGACAGCCCCGGATCCAAATACCAAAGGGCATTAAATTTAAAACTCAGGATTTTAAACCAAAAAGAACTTGAGGAGATGATCAGGTGAAAATTCCTGCTCAAACGATGCGAAAGACCTGCCCGCCAATATACTCTTCAATGGGCAGACGGGTCTGCCTAGGAGGGCTGATATGTGCATTTCTGCTGGTGACTTTGGGGTCAAGCGGCTGCCAGCCTCTACGGAAGAAATTCATCCGACAAAAAAAGAAAGGCCAACAAGACTCGGAAATTACGCCGATCTTAGAGCCAATAGAATATCCCGAAAAGGTCCATTCTCCAGAGGACCTCTATAAAGAGCATTACTCTTTCTGGCAGGTTTGGTACGGGGATCTTCTGGCCGCGATAGACGATCAGGAAAGCCAAAAACGACAAGTCTACAATCTCGATAAAGCCATAGCCCACCTGGAAGAGATGAAGAGATTGCTTCTTCCCCAACAGCAGCGAAATCTCAAAATGTTTATTGAGAGCTTAAAGGAACTTAAGGGACGCCTCAGGCAGCCCTCCGTTTTGGGAAGCCCAACTTCCGTCAGATTGGAATTGGAGTCGATCGGCAAGAAGATTCGCCAGGAGTATCGGTTTGTGAAAATTAAAGAGGCCCTGGTCAAAAATGGAGCCCCACGGCCATGACCGTGGCACCTCCGCCCAACGATTTTCTTCCCGTGCGGCGGAATCCGCCGAAGCTAAAGGCGAACCGTCTTCGTTGAATACTTTCGTGTTCAACTCCACCGGTCTTGATGACGAGTCTGGCGAAGCTAAACGTTCAACATTTAGCGAAGCCAGAAGCACTTTAGCGAAGGCGGATGAAATAGCACCCTAAAAAGTGGCGTTATGAAAGAGTATATCGAAGAGTTTATTAATTATCTCTCCGTGGAAAGAGGGCTGGCCCATAACACCCTTTTAGCGTATCGATGGGATTTGACCGGATATACTCTTTTTCTCGCAGCCCGTGGTATTTTATCGGTGGACAAGGTGGCGCGTCGCCATATTACCGATTATATGTACCATCAAAAATCCCGGCATTTATCCGCCAAGACGATCTGCCGGCATTTGGCGGCCATAAAGATGTTTCACCGCTTTCTGGTCAGAGAGCGCCTCGCGAAGGAAGACCCCACGACTCTGGTCGAAACGCCCAAATTATGGAAAAGAGTTCCCGATGTTCTTTCTTCTGGTGAGATTGAAGGGATGATCAAGGCTTCCCAGGGGATGCGCCGGCAGCTCATCCGAGACCACGCCATCTTGGAGCTCTTGTACGCCAGCGGGATGCGCGTCTCGGAATTGGTCAATCTGAAATTGGAAAATGTCAATTTGGAGGGAGGCTACATCCGTTGCACCGGCAAAGGCAACAAAGAGAGGATTATCCCCATTGGCAAGAAGGCCCGCGAGGCTATCCTGAGGTATTCTAAGACGAGAGAGAAATTCTTGAAATCCGATTCTAACCCCGTTTTATTTTTGAGCCGCTTGGGCCGCAGGCTCAGCCGCCAGTGTGTCTGGAAGATCATTAAGGACTATGCCAGAAAAGCGGGGATTCAGAAGACGGTCAAACCGCATACGATTCGACACTCCTTTGCCACCCATCTGCTCGATCACGGAGCAGATCTGCGCTCGGTCCAAGAGATGCTTGGTCATTCGGATATTTCTACCACTCAGATTTATACCCATGTCGATCGGGAACGGCTGAAGAGGATCCATAAGGAATATCATCCGAGATCTTAAAACATGAAAAATCACCTGTCTCGTCTGGACCGAAACCTTAGGGAAATTTTGAAAACCATCGGCCAGAAGGCCGATCAAAAGGGAGTTTCGAGTTTTGTGGTGGGAGGATTTGTCCGGGACCTTTTTTTAAAAAAGACGAATCTGGACTGCGATGTGGTCATAGAATCGGACGCGGTCGCCTTCGCTCAGGAGATAGCCAAAGACTATAACGCGTCTTTGATTGTGTTTAGCCAATTTGGAACAGCCACCATGATTCTCCCTCAAGGATACCGAGTGGATTTGGCGACCGCCAGAAAAGAGTCGTATCCGCAAAAGGGGGCCTTGCCCGTCGTTTGGCCCGGTTCCATCCATGAAGATCTTTTTCGTCGGGATTTTACGATCAATGCCATGGCGATGCGGATCAATCCCAACCGGTTTGGAGAATTGGTCGACGATTTTAAGGGCCTTCGAGATTTAAGACAAAAGAAGATCCGGATCCTCCATGATGAGAGCTTCCGGGATGATCCCACGCGGATTCTCCGGGCTGTGCGATTTGAACAGAGATTCAACTTTCATATAGAAAGGCACTCCTTTCATCTCCTCAAATCCGCCTTGAAGGAAGGGGTCGAGGATTGTGTCAAACCCCAGCGGTATTTCGAGGAGTTCAAAAAAATTTTAGCAGAAGAAAGGCCACAGCGGTCTATCCACCGTTTATATCCTCTGGGGGGCCTGAATTTTCTAGGGGCCCCTTTAAAGGACATCACGAAGACGGTTCGCTTGATGAAAAAAATGGAAGAGACTTTGGTTTGGTTTCGTAAGACGTTTTTAGACAAAAAACCCCTGGAAAATTGGCTGGCTTATTTTATGGTTTTGGCGGATGATTTTTCTGAAAAGCAGTTGCGCAGTGTATTAAAAAGGTTCAATCTTAAAAAGAACGATCGCGTCAAACTCCTTTCTTGTCGTACGCTTCCTTCGGTCATTCGGGCTCTTCGGGATAAATCCGTTAAGCCGAGTTGGGTTTATCAAGTTCTAAAACCTTTGAGTTATGAGGCGATCCTTTTTCTTAAAATTAAGGCCTTAGACCGCACCAAGGCTAAGGCCTTTTCCCAACAGGTTGCAAAATGGATCGATGGATTTCTTTTGAAGTACGATTCTGTGCGGTTGAATGTTAACGGCAATGAGTTAAAAGCCCTGGGGATTCCTCAAGGCCCCTCGTTGGGCAAGATTTTAAAGGCGCTTCTCTACGCCAAAATTGATGGTTTCATCACAACCCATCAGGAAGAACTCAAACATGCCCTTAAGCTCGTCCCTTTAATAAAGGCATAGGAGATCATGATGAGGAGAATGGATAAGGTGAATCAGAGAATGAAGGAAGAGATCGGAGAGATCGTTTTGCATGAGCTCAAAGATCCCCGCTTAGAATTTGTGACGATCACTCAGGTTGTGGTCAGCCGGGATTTACAGCATGCCAGGGTGTATTATAGCGTGCTGGGAACCGAGGAGCAGGTTAAGAGGGCAAAATCTGGGCTAGCGAGTGCCCGGGGATTGATCCGCAGATTGATCGGAGAGCGCGTGCGGATGCGCTACACCCCGGAGATCGAATTTATCCGGGATCCCTCATTAGAGTATAGCGCCCGCATTGAGGCCGCCCTCAAGGAGATCCATCGTGAATTGGGCGAAGACCATTAAAGCCATCCGTCACCATCGATCGTTTCTTTTAAGCACGCACATCCATGCCGACTTTGACGCCATAGCCTCTGAGCTGGCTATGGCTCTTTACTTAAAGAGCCTGGGAAAGAAGATCACGGTGATCAATGCCGAGGAGCTCTCAAAAAGATTTCATTTTATGCCCGGTTGTCATCTCATTCAAAGCTTTAAGGACAGCCTTAAACGCCGGTTGGATTATGAGGCCGCTATTATCATGGATTGTGGGGATCTAGATCGGATCGACAAGGTCAGAAGCTTGATTAAAAAGGATAGACTCATTATCAACATCGACCATCACCTGACCAATGATTTATTTGGCCATCTCAATTGTATTGATCCGAAAGCCTCATCGACCGCGGAGGTCTTATTCAGATTATTCAAAAAAGCCAATTTTCCCTTAACGAGAGATATAGCGCTTTTGCTGTATCTAGGGGTGATGACAGACACAGGCTCATTTCGATATGATACAACGACCTTTTATACGCATCAGATGGTCAGTCACTTGATGAAGTTTGATTTTTCGGCCAGTGAGTTATATCGCCTGGTTTATGAAAGGGTGGACTTTGATGATTTGAGGCTTTTTCTTAAGGTGATGAGCTCTTTGGATCGCTTATGGGGAGGTAAGGTGATCTGTATTGAAATGCCCCAGAAATTGTCGAAGCGGTTTTCACCGGAATTTGACGTCCGGGATAAAATTTTTAACCTTTTAAGAAGTTTGAAGGATCTGGAAGTGGTCATGATTTTAACACAAGAAACCCCGGATCAAACGCGAGTGAATTTTAGAGCGCCAGGCGACCGGGTCAACGTCGCAGAGCTCGCATCGTTTTTTAAAGGGGGCGGCCATCGCCGGGCGAGTGGCTGTGTGATTGCGGCCAGTCTGCCCGAGGCCAAGAAACAAGTCTTCTTTCGATTGGAGAAGCTTTTATGAAAGATGGGGTTATTGTGGTTGATAAGCCGTTGGGGATGACCTCTCATGATGTGGTCCGATTTGTGAGGAAAAAATTTAAGATGCACCGCGTGGGCCATGCCGGCACCCTCGATCCCTTGGCAACCGGAGTTTTAATTCTCCTGATAGGAAAATCCACCAAATTGTTTAACAAGTTTGTTTGCTTTGATAAAGCGTATCAGGCCACCTTACTTCTGGGTGTGACCACGACCACCGCTGATATTCAAGGACGGATTATGAGAGAAATGCCGTGTGAAATGATCACCCGCCCTTGGGTGGAAGAGGTCTTCCGAAAATTCACCGGCGAGATCCAGCAGATTCCGCCGATGGTCTCAGCGATCAAGTTTAAGGGCGAGCGGCTTTACAAATTAGCCCGTCGAGGCCTGCAGGTAGAACGGCAGCCGCGTCCGGTTAAAATCAATGTGTTAACATTGACCGATTTCGTCTTGCCGCATGTCAAGTTTTATCTGGAATGTTCAAAAGGGACTTATGTCCGGCAGTTGGCAGAAGATGTGGGATGGCTTTTAGGCTGCGGTGCCTGTATTTCTCAGATCGAGCGAACTAGGGTGGGGCCGTTTGCCATCACGGATGCCGTAAAATTAGAGAATCTCAATGAAAGTCATATACGACTCTGGGACAACCGTCAAAGTAAAAAAACCAATTTTGACGATCGGTGTTTTTGATGGGTTACACCGCGGGCACCGGTTTTTGATTCAACAAGTGATCCGTAAGGCCCACCGGGCCAACGGCACCAGTTGTGTGATGACTTTCCAGCCTCACCCGGTGCATGTTTTACACCCGAGGCGGTGGTGCCCACTATTAATTTCCTTGTCTCATCGGCTTAAACTCTTAAAAGAGATGGGGGTGGATCTCTGCCTTCTCATTCCCTTCACAAAAAGATTTGCCCGTTTATCTGCCGAAGAGTTTATTGAGAAGTATATTGTAAAAAAGATTAACCCTCACGAAATCATCCTAGGAGATGATTTTCGATTTGGACAGAATCGGGAGGGTACGCTTGAGCTTTTAAAAGCCGCGGGTCAACGGCAGGGATTTAAGGTCTGCATTATTAAAGTCGTTAGGAAAGATCGTTTAAGAATTAGCAGTACCGTTATTCGCAAGTTGATTGCTGAAGGCAAACTTAAAAAAGCCAGCCAATTATTGGGTCGTCCCATTTCCTTCGGTGGACGTGTGGTTTCGGGGGAGTCCCGAGGGGAAAAACTGGGTTTTCCAACAGCCAACATCCACACAGAGGAAGGGGTCTTTGTCCCCCAGGGAGTTTATTTCGTGAAAGTCAAAATGGGGAAAGAAACGTATTATGGAATCGCCAATATTGGCGTGAGACCTTCCTTTGCCAAGAAAAATCAAAAGGCTGTTTTTGAGGTGCACATTCTGGATTTTCATAGGAATATCTATGGTCGACCCATCATGATCGAGATTCTGGATAAATTGCGCGATGAAAGACAGTTCAACTCAACCCGAGAGTTGATTGCGCAAATTCAAATGGACGAGCAAAAGGCAAGAAAATATCTCAGGTATCATTCCCCCGCTTCAAACCCTTAAAGCGCAGCCTACCCTTTTAACCCCTAGATTTGGAAATCGAACCTCATTTTCACCCCACACCTTGTGTTCGCTAAATTTTAGAAAAATAAGATGATTTATATGTTGACAAAAAAAGGGGGGATCTTTATACTGGCGTGGGGTTTAAAAGTGGCTGAAAGTGGAGGAAAGTGGTTGGTAGGAGATAAAAAGATCCTATGTTTTACGGCGAATATATTCACTCCATTGATCGTAAAGGCCGTCTCATTTTGCCGGCGCGTTTTCGCGAGATTTCCAAGGAAAACGGAATTGAAAGATTCTTTGTGACCCGTGGCCTGGATCGATGCATTTTTATGTTTAGCGAAGAGGAATGGAGAAACCAAGAACAAAAATTTAAAAACATGTCTTTCACGAAACAAGAGTCGAGGAGTTTCAACCGTATGCTTTTTGCCGGGGCGGTTGAGGCGATTCCCGATAAACAGGGACGTTTCATCCTTCCCCAATATTTGAAAGATTTCGCCAATATCAAACGAGAGACAATGATCATTGGGGTTTCCAATCGAATTGAAATCTGGGATGCCGATACGTGGAGGGAGTTTTATCGGGTCTCTAGCGGTTCTTTTGAACAGATTGCCGAGAACATTTTAAATGGGTAAAAATTAAGCTCCCCGGACCTGCATCCGGGGTTTGAAGGCTTAAGGCAGATCAAGCTATTCTTGGAGAAAAATAATGAAAGATGATACGAAAACGATGGTCCTGGAGGAAGGAGAAAGTGCTGATAGGATTTCGGCGCTTGTCCTTCAGGGAAAAAACAATTTGGTTCCGTTGGCTCCCGCGGATCCTATCTTTCACAACCATAAGGAGGGAGGGGGCGAGCTTCATGTTCCCGTCATGACCCAAGAGCTCATCGAGCATTTAAACATCAAACCAGAATCCTTGGTGGTTGATGCAACCGTTGGTACAGGAGGCCATGCGCTGGCTATCGCCAAGCTGCTGGGGCCGCAAGGACGTTTGATTGGGATAGACCGGGATGGCGAATCCCTGAATATATCTAGACAGAGGCTCAAAAAATTTGCGGGTCAATGTCAGTTGATTCATGACGATTATCGAAATCTGGATGAGATCTTAGATTCTCTGGGAGTTCTTAAGGTGGATGCCATGTTTTTTGATTTAGGGATCTCCAGTTACCAGTTGGCAAATCCAGAACGTGGTTTTAGTTTTAAAGTGGATGGGCCATTGGATATGCGCATGGATCAGGGAAGTTACATCTCGGCATACGATATTATCAATTTGCTCTCAGAGCGTGAAATATCGTCCATATTGAAGAATTTTGGACAAGAGCGTTGGCATAACCGTATCGCCCGTACTTTGGTCAATCAGCGTTCGAAGGGTCCGATTGAATCGACAAGGCAGTTGAGTGAGACCGTATTAAAAGCCATTCCTCTTCGTTACCAGAATGAAAGAATCCATCCGGCCACCAGAACATTTCAGGCCATTCGTATTGCCGTCAATCGGGAACTGGAAGCCTTGGAGATTGTTCTTGAAAAAAGCATTGATTTTCTTAAGGGGGGGGGACGCATCTGTGTCATTGCGTTTCATTCTTTAGAGGATAGGATTGTTAAGGAAAAATTCCGTTTCTTTGCTAAAACGGGGAAGTTAAAGCTAGTGACCCAAAAACCTCTTCGACCGAGCTTGGAGGAGATGAACCTCAATCCCAGATCACGCAGTGCACGCTTTCGAGTGGCAGAAAGGATCAAATGAAATTATTTCGATTTTTTCAGATAATGACCAGGATAACTCTTTTATCCTTAGTCTATATCAACCTCCAGATGCAAATTTTTGATCTTGCCTACGAAGCCAAAAAAAAAGAAAGAGAGATCCAAAGAATAACGGATGACAACAGCACGATCACCTACCATATCCTGACTTTAAAATCGGCGAATCACTTAGGGGGAAAACTTCTCAGTGACAGAACCGATATGCAATTTCTCGATAAAGATCAGATTGTCCGCCTGGAAACACCGCCGTCTGTTAAAGATCAAAGCAAGGCCATAGTCCTGAAAAAGGATGAAAAGAATCCCAGCGGGATTCTTAGCTTCTTTTCTCTAAAATCCCAGGCAGAGGCCAAACCCATCAAAAGGTAAAGAAAGTCAGAAGTGGTAGCGCGAAAGCATCCCTTCCGAGCCAGCCTTATTTTCCTTTTTTTAATTGTCTGTCTTCTCATTTTTTCGGTTAGACTAATTTTGATCCAAGTCTTCCGATCTTCTTATTTGGCGGATCTCGCTGAAAAACAGCACAGTCATATCATTGATT
>Ga0114945_10002391_pt1 | contig 11069 bp, 8 predicted proteins | sample OV2TP3_FD_87194 | JGI IMG/M metagenome (GOLD analysis project Ga0114945, IMG submission 87194) | Hot spring microbial communities from Beatty, Nevada to study Microbial Dark Matter (Phase II) - OV2 TP3 | ecosystem: Environmental > Aquatic > Thermal springs > Hot (42-90C) | place: USA: Beatty... | reverse complement strand
TGTCCCCACGTCCATCGCGACCATGTATCGGCTCCACGGCCGCGCCCTCCTCGCGGACACGCCCTGTCTGTCCTGTGGTCGCGAGCCTCAGGCAGTCTGATGTTTATGACACAGTAGTGTTAACTAAGCTCATACGTAGCCGTAGGCCATCCAGCCTCCGTCCACCGCCAGGACGGCCCCGGTGACATACGACGCCGCGTCTGAGGCTAGGTAGACCGCAGCTTCGGCAACCTCCTCGGGGAGTCCCAGGCGGGCCATCGGGGTCCGCCGCAGGAGCGCAGCCTCATCCACGATCTTCCGCTCCACGAGTGTGCGGACCCAGTCGGTCTTGATGTACGCGGGCGCGATGGCGTTGACCCGCACGCCCCGATCCGCCCACTCGATGGCCAGCACCTTGGTCAGCATGTTCACCCCGGACTTGGAGACACAGTAGGCGAGCCGCTGGGGGAAGGCCAGAGTCCCATTGATGGAGGAGACGTTGATAATGCAGCCCGCTCTTCGAGCCAGCATGCTGCGGGCGACTTCCTGGCTCAAGAAGAAGTACGCGTTGAGGTTCAAATCGAGCGTGTAACGGTAGTCGGCTTCGGTCAGCTCAGCAGACGGGGCGACCCGGGGCTGACCCGCGTTGTTCACAAGGATGTCCACCCGGCCACCGAGGGCCTCAATGGTCTCTCGGGCGAGCCGTCGCACCTCGTCGGATCGCGACAGGTCAGCGTGGATGCCGATGACGCGGCCGCCGCCAGCCCCGATCTCGGCCGCGACTCTCTCGCAGTCTCCCGAGTCCCTGGAATTGACGACGACATCGGCGCCTTCCCGCGCATAGGCGCGGGCGATGCCGAGTCCGATCCCCTTGGTGGAGCCGGTGACGAGGGCCGCTTTCCCTCGGAGTCTCATCGTCTCTCTTCAGGCAAGTGAGCTCGGGGCAGTTGCCGCCTCCGCTCCCGGCTGGCGCCCGAGACGAACACCGGCCGCGCCACGTGATCGACCTCGAGGCGGCAGAGCCATGACGGCGACGGCCACCGGACTGCCGTCCGTGTCGGTGCCTTCAGTGAAATCCTCGCCGAGGATGCCAGAGCTCGTGATCCAGTCGGGATGTTCACGGCCGGACGAACCAGGGATTCACGGGGCCATGTGCCCGCCGTACTTAGCCACGAACCGGGCCCAGGCCGCCGAAGCCGCCTCTTGGGCTCGATCCACCAGCCGCGTCGGGTCGACAGTCAGAAGCCGTCCGTTTTCCACGACGACTTCGCCGTCCACCAGGACCATCTCCACGTCGCGGGCGTGAGCATGATACACAAGGTTCTGGACCACGTTTAGGGCGGGCGTGAGACCGAACGCTCGGTAGTCCAGCACGACGAGGTCGGCCCGCTTGCCCACTTCGACGGAGCCGATCTCACGCTCCAGGCCGAGGGCCCGGGCGCCGCCCAAGGTCGCGAGCTCCACGGCTTGCATCGATGGCATCGTGGTGGCGTCCTGGCTGCGGATCCGGGCGACGAGGACGCACGCTCGTATCACCTCAAAGAAGTCGGCGAACATGTTGTCGATCGCGAGGCTGACCGTGACGCCCCGGTGGAGTAGCTCCCTGACCGGCGCGATGTGCCCCCGTACGGCGTTCATGAGGGGGCAGTGGGCGACCGATGCTCCCGAGCGCACGAGCAAGTCGAGATCCGCCTCATCGATGACGTAACAGTGAGCAGCCACCACGTCCGGTGCGAGGAGCCCGTTGTCAGCGGCATACGCGAAGGGGCTCTGGCCGTAGAGTCGCCGCGTCGCGGCGACCTCCCCGGGACCCCAGCCCAGGTGAATGCTGAGCCTCAGACCCCGACGGTCCGCTGCGGCGCGCGCGGCGCGCAGCTGCTCCGGTGAGGAGCTGATCGTCATGTTCGGGGTCATGAGGGCGGTGATACGTCCGTGGGCCCGCCCGTGCCAGTGCTCGGCGAAGTCGATCGCCTGGCGGAGCTGGGCCTCCCGCAGCCGGGCATCGAACCGATACTCGTCGTGTCGGAGACGCTCCACGTCGACGTCGTGGAGCATCACTCCCATGGCGCTTCGGATGCCGAGCTGTTCGACGAACGGGGCGTAGACCTCGGCATCCTCCTCCATCTCCAGGACGGTCGTGACACCGCTTCGCAGAAGCTCGGCGTACGTGAGCGACCCGACGGCCAGTCGTTCTTCCCGGCTCACGACCGTCGCCATAGGGAAGTACTGGCGTGTCACGCACCCCAGCCCGACATCTTCGGCCTGACCCCGAAACAGGGTATACCCGACATGGGTATGAGTGCTGATGAACCCGGGGATGACAACCTTGCCCCGACCCCCTATCACCCGGGTGGCATCCGGGTGTCGGGGGGCCACTTCGGCGCTCGGACCGACGTCGGCGATACGATTCCCTTCGACGTAGACTGCACCCGGATCGAAGACTCGGTGCTCGGCGTTAACCGTAATGACGATCGCGTCTCGAATCAACACGCTCATGCGATCCCTCGTCGGGTTCGGGTCGAGAAGGCGTCGGTGGTCAACGCCAGATCCGCGCGCTCCTCACCGGGGACGTCGGCCGGGAGCACCTCCCAGGCCTCGGCTCGCACGAGAGTGACGGCGCGCGCCTTCGTCGTCGTGAACCCGGCCGCCGGGTCCGGCCGCACGGCGCGGCTCTGGCCGCGACTGCGCGACCGGCTCCCGCGGCTCGGGCTCGCGTTCGAGTTCGGGGAGACGGCCGCGCCGCGCGCTGCGACGGCGCTCGCGCACCGCGCGGTCGCGGGCGGCTGGCCGCTGGTGGTGGCGGTCGGGGGCGACGGCACGGTCAACGAGGTCGTCAACACGATGAACAGCGGGCTCGTCGGGGTCCCCTCGGTCACCGTCGCGCCGCGGCACTGCGGCTGGCGGCCGGGGCGAGCAGGAGCCTGACGAGCGCGTCGAGGAGCACCTCGACGCCAGGGCGGATCGCGGGCCACGGCGTCCACTCGTCGGGTCGGTGGCTCCGCCCGCCCTCGCTCGGGACGAAGACCATCCCCGCCTCCGTCACGGCCGCGATGATCTGGGCGTCGTGACCCGCGCCCGAAGGCATGCGGAGCGTCGCGAGGCCCCGCCCGCGCGCGACGGCCGCGATCAGCCCTCGGAGGCGGGGCGAGAGCCGGACGGGCGGGTGGAGGAACAGCCGCTCGGCCACGAGCCCGAGCCGGCGGCGGTGAGCGACGCGCGTGGCGAGGGCCTCGGTCGCGGCGACCAAACGCGCGAGCCGGTCCGGCACGATCTCGCGCAGCTCCTGGCGGAGCCGCGTCTCGGCCGGGACGATGTTCGGCACCTGGGGCCGGACCTCGACGACACCGAAGGTGAGCCGCGCGTGGCGCGAGCCGCGCGCGAGCACGAGATCCCGAGCGCGGACGGCGAACTCAGCCGCACCAAGGAACGCGTCGCGCCGCGTCGCCATCGGGGTGGTGCCTGCGTGGTCGGCCTGCCCGGCGAAGCGGTACTCGGTCTGGGCGATGCCGATCACGTCCTCGACGACGCCGACGGGCACGCCCTGCTGCTCCAGCACGGGTCCCTGCTCGATGTGCAGCTCAAGGTATGCCACGAGGTCACGGCGGGACCGCCGGGCACGGCCGATGTGCACGGGGTCGAGGCCGACCGCCCGCATGGCGTCCGCGAGCGGCCGGCCGGCGGGGTCGCGCGCCCGCCGCACCTCGCTCGGGGCGACCTGCCCGGCCATGGCGCGCGAGCCGAGGCAGTCGAGGTAGCGCCCCTCCTCATCGGCGAAGGCGACGACCTCGAAGCCCCGCCCGAGCGCGACGCCCGCCTCCCGGATCGCCCGCGCGCACTCCAGCGCGGCGAGGACGCCGAGCGCCCCGTCGAGCGGGCCGCCGTCGGGGACGGTGTCGATGTGAGAGCCGGCCAGCACGGCCGGGCCAGGCGGACCGAGCCGACCGACGACGTTGCCGGCCAGGTCCACGCGGGTCTCGAGGCCGGCCTGCCGCATCCGCTCCACCAGCCAGGCACAGGCCTCCTCATACGCCGGCGAGAAGGCGGGGCGCGAGATCCCGCCGGTGGGCGTCCGGCCGATCGTTGCGAGCGCCTCCACGTCACGGCGGAGCCGTGCGAGGTCGATGGTCGCGCGCGCCGCCGCGGCCGCGGGAGGCGACCTCATCGCAGCTTGAGGATCTGCGTCAGGAGGTCCTCGCCGTGGACGTCGTCGTGACGGGGATCCCGCGCGCCACGCTCGCCATGCGTGCGCGGAGCCGCTCGTCCCACCCCGGACCGTGGAGGAAGCTCGCGCTCGTCCCGCCGAAGCAGATCACGTCGAGCGGGGCGGTCGCGAGGAGCTGGGTGCAGCGCTCTACCTCCACGGACTCCGCCATGCGGCCGAGCCCCTCGACTGTGGCCTCCGTGAGCCCGACCCGGGCCCGTCCTCCGTAGATGTCTTCGTCGCTCGCGCGCATTCGCCCTCCGTACCCGCACCCAGGTCTCAGTGCGCCTCGAGCAGTCGCCCCACGCCGCGGACCGGCTGGCGGACACCCGCGAGCCGGAGCGACTGCCAGATGGGCGCCTGGTTACTGGTCACGACGGGCTTCCCCGCGTGCAGCTGATGAACAGGCAGCCGTACATGCCCCTCCTCCCGGCCCGTCCGGGCCCGTGCGCTACTTGACGACGAGCTTCCGGGGGAGGCTCGTCAGTTCCTCGCACCCGGCCTGGGTGATCCGCACCGTCGCGCTGAAGCCGACGCCCAGCTCGCGATAGATCAGGCAGAGCGGAACCATGTGGAAGGTCATGTTGGGCTCGAGCAGCGTCGGCTCCCCGCGCCGCAGGCTCAGGATCTCGCCCTCGCCCCAGTCGGGCGGGAAGTTGACGCCGATGGAGTACCCGGTCCGGTGGGTGAAGTACTTCCCGAATCCCGCCTTCTCGATGACGCCCCGGCACGCCGCGTCCACTGCCTCGCACGAGACGCCGGGCTTGATCGCCGCCATCCCGGCCTCGAGCCCGCCGATGACGGCGTCTGCCAGCGCGCGCACGCGAGCGTTCGGCTCGCCCAGCGAGACGCAGCGCATGATGGCCGCGGAGTAGCGGAACTTCGCCGCCGAGACCTCGAAGTAGACGTGGTCTCCAGGCTGGATCCGACGGCCCCGCCAGGTGCCGTGCGGGAGGCTCGTCCGCTCGCCCGAGAGGACGAATGGCGGCAGCCCCATGTACTCGCTGCCGTTCTCGATCGCCACCCGGTGAACCTCGGCGGCGATCTCGTCCTCCGTCCGGCCGACCGCCACGGCGTCGATCCCCGCCTGCGTTGCGAGGTCGGCGATCCGCGCGGCCCGCCGCATCATCGCGATCTCCTCCGCGGACTTCACCATGCGCGCTCGCCAGACGACGCTCGTCGCGTCCACGAGCGTCGCCTTCGGAAGCGAGGACCGAAGGATCTCGTACTCCTCGACGGAGAAATACCAGCCCGCCTTTTCCACGCCGATCCGCTTCCCCCCGAGCCCCAGGCGCTCCACAGCCTCCGCCGTCACCTGGACAGGGTGTGCGTGGTCCTCGACGGGGACCGTCCGCGTCAGCCACGAGAACTCCTCGGCGTTCGGCTCCTCGAACCGGCGGAGGATGAGGACGGGCTCGTCCCGCGACAGCAGCAGGGCATGGTACTTGTAGTAGCCCGGCGTCTCGTAACCCGTGAGGTAGCAGATGTTCTCCGGGCTCCGTACGAGGAGCGCGTCGACGCCGAGGCGATGCATCCCCTCCTGCACCGCGTCGTACCGGCGGCGGTACTCCGCCAGCGAGAACCCGAGCCGCTCGCGGTCTCTCATCTCCATGTCGCGCTCTCCTCTTGGGTTGTCGTTCGCCTCCGTGCGTCGTAGCGAAGCTGCGCCTCACCCTACGGACGTCGGAGACCCTGCGGCCGGGGGCCGGGAAGGGTTACCGTCCGGACCCCGCTCACCGCGACCCCTCGAAGGGGCCCCGCACCAGCACCTGGCTGCCCTCGACCATCATGCGGCCTCGGGCGATGACCGTGTCGACCGCAAGATCGGCGTCGAGCAGCACGACGTCGGCGTCCTTGCCGGCCGTCAGGGAACCCTTCAGATCGGCGATGCCCAGTACGCGGGCGACGTTGCTGGTGACGAGCGGCAGGGCGTCCGCCAGCGCCAGTCGGTTGGTGCGCACGATGTGCACGAACTCGCGGTGAAGGATCGTCGGCGGCGCATTGTGGAGGCCGACCGGCCGGTCCTGCGCGTCCAGCACCGGCATCGAGACGTTCGAGTCCGACGAGAGCGTGATCTGCGAGAGGGGCACGCCGGCGGCGAGGGCGATCTTGACCGCCTCGTCGGGGTTCAGTCCGGTGAGGCTGCCCGATCGCTTGCTCAGGTTCGCGCTGAAGTCGATGGTGCCGCCGAGCCGCGCGAACTCGAGCGCGTGCGCCAGCGTGTCCGGGTGATGCCGGTTCACGTGGGTCGGCACGATCTGGCCGATCGGCAGATTGACCGCTTTCAGGAGGTCGAAGACGGGCTGGAGTCGGGTGGGGTTCCCCCCGACGTGGGCGTGGATCACGGCGGCCTTCCCGCTCACCCCGGCGGCGAGCCTGACCTCGCCGGCGACCCGGGCGAAGTCGGCCAGCGACAGGTTAGGATAGGTGTCCTCGGAGATGGCCACCTTCACCCCGAGCACCTTGTCGATGAGGGTGATGTCGGCCCGGACGCTGCTCGTGAGACAGGGGGGCGGAATGCGGAACGACCCGGTGTAGATGTACGTGCTCAGTCCGGACCGCTCCAACTCGTGCGCCTTGATGAGCAGCCCGTGCAGGTTCTTGAATTCCATGTCGATGCCCATGATCCCGACCGCCGTGGTGACGCCGCCGCGCGTGATCATGCTCAAGTGGAGCTCGGGGACGCGTCCGAGCGGGCCTTCGAAGTCGCCGCCGCCCAAGAAGTGGAGGTGCTGGTCGATGAAGCCGGGCACGACCAGCTTCCCTGCACCGTCGACGACCCGGATGTCACCGAATGGCGCGAACCGGGCGGCGAGATCGTCTCCGATGGCGAGGATCTTTCCGTAGCCGAGGAGCAGGTCGTTGCGGCCGAGTTCCTCGGGAGCGAAGAGCTGCCCGCCACGGACCAGCGTGAGCGGGGACTCCGGCGGTTCGGTGCCGGGAATGCTGGCTGGACGGATCATAAAAAATACCTATATATAAAATTCCGGCCGATGCGGTGTCAAGCGCACGGAGGAGCGCACGCCCGAGCGCGCCCGCTGCCGGCGGCCGATGGGAGACACGGGGTCGCGATGCGCTCGACGCGACGCTCGTCCGGGGGAAGTGGGTCATCGCGGAGGTCCGGCCCCGCGTCGGCGCGGATTGTCCGGGACGGCGCTTCGCAGATGGACTCGAAGAGATGCTGGATCCACGGTCGCCGCGCGGAAGGGTAGCGGAGAGCGCAGGCGCGGGCGCGCGCCTTGACATCAGCGGAGCGCGTCGCTACGGTGGGGACGCTGCGATACTTCCAGACCGGCTGGAGAGGACGTCCGGGCAGCCGGCAGGGGGCTATCCCACCACGGGAGGTTGATCATGGACCACACCGAACGGATTCCCGAGACACCTACGGTAGAGGCCCTCCAGAACGCTTGGCAGGCCGGCGCCCTCCCCCGCCGGGAGTTCCTGCGTCGCGCCGCGCTGCTGGGGCTCGGCACCACGGCGGCCGGCGCCCTGATGGAGGCGGCGACCCCGCACGGCGCGGCGGCGCAGACGACCGAGAAGCGCGAGTTGATCATCGCGCAGGCCGGGGACGTGTCGAAGTTCGATCCGCACCTCTCTACCGCCGCGAACGACATCCGGGTCACGTTCAACATCTTCGACACCCTGCTCACCCGCCGGGCGGACGGGAAGCTCTACCCGAGCCTGGCCACCGAGTGGAAGACCACCGCCCCGACGACGTACCAGTTCAAGCTGCGCCAGGGCGTCAAGTGGCACAATGGCGACCCCTTCACGGCGGAAGATGCCAAGTTCGCGCTCGAGCGGACGTACGATCCGAAGGCCAGGACCCTGGTCGCGACCGTCTACACGACCATCGACAAGATCGAGACGCCCGATCCTTATACGCTCGTCGTCCACACGAAGAAGCCCGATCCGCTGCTGCCGGCGCGCCTCGCCACGTATGGCGGCCAGATCGTGCCGAAGAAGTACCTGGAAAAGGTCGGGCCGGATACGTTCAACGCGCAGCCGATCGGGACCGGGCCGGTGCGCTTCGGCTCGTGGATCAAGGACGACAAGACGGTGCTCGAGACGTTCCCGGACTACTGGGGCGGGAAGCTCGACCTCGACCGCGTCGTCTTCCGACCGATCCCGGAAACCGCGGCGCGGGTCGCCTCCTTGCTCAAGGGCGAGATCGACCTCATGGCCCTCCTGCCGCCCGACCACCTCGAGCGCGTGAACCAGCATCCGACGACGCGCTCGGCCTCGACTCTCTCGGCGGTGCTCTACGTCCTGGCGGTCAACTCGAAGGTGCCGCCGCTCAACAACCCGCTCGTGAAGCAGGCGCTGTCGCTCGCGGTCGACCGGGAGGCGATCGTGAAGGAGCTCTGGCGGGCGCGGGCGATCGTCCCCAACGGGCCGATCGTCAAGGGCGACAACCACTACGACCCCTCGCTCCCGCCGCTCCCGTACGACCCGAGGGAGGCCAAGGAGCGGCTCAAGAAATCCGGGTACAAAGGCGAGCCGATCTACATCGAGACGACGGCCGGCTACACGGTCAACGACAAGGCCATGTCCGAGGCAATCGCCGGGATGTGGAAGGACATCGGGGTCAACGTCGCCGTCGAGGTGATCGAGTACTCGGTACGGGCCCAGAAGAACCGCGAGCGCACCTTCAAGGGGCTCTGGTGGTCGGATCCGGCCTCCACCGTAGGCGATCCCGACGGGATGATGTGGCGGCTCCTCACGCCGGGCGGGATCCAGGACTACTGGCGGCACCCGGAGTGGGACGAGCTGGGGAACGCCGCGCGCTTCAGCATCGACGAGAAGTTCCGGGGCGAGGCGTACAAGAAGATGACCCGGATCTTCCTCGAGCACAACCCGTGGATCGTGGTCTTGCAGCCCTACGACGACTACGGGCTCCAGAAGTACGTGGAGTGGGCACCGCACCCGCTCCAGTTCATCGAGGTGCGGCGCTTCAACCTCCGCATGAAGCGCAAGTAACGCCGCGCGGATAGCTCACGCCACCGCCACAGCCGGGCGTCCCGGCAGATCCTGCCGGGGCGCCCGGCTCCTTTTCGCGCTAACCCAACTTCCGCAGTTGACGGGGGTCAAGGTAGGGTTTTCAGGCATTTAGGCGAAAAGTCGGCACTACATTTTGTCGGCCAGCAAGAGGGGCGGTCGGATGCGGAGGCGCTCCGGGAGGTCGAGGCCGAGGCGGGCCACGAGGTGCGCCTGAGCGGGCTCCGGGCGGACGACGCAGCGGAGGCGGAGCTCGCGGCCATCGGCCGTGGGCAGGACGACATCCGTGCTCTGGATCCGGTGGAGTTCTTCGAGGATGGTGCGCGGGCTGTGGCCGAGGCCCGCCCGGGCCTGCCACTGCTCCAGGGTCTTCCAGAGCACGTAGCCGAGGAAGCAGACGAGGATGTGCGCCCGCACGCGGTCCTCCCGCTGATGCCAGATGGGGCGGATCGACAGGTCACTCTTGTGAATGCGGAAGGCGGCCTCCGCCTCGGTCAACTGGATGTAGGTGCGCCAGAGGTCCTCGGGGCTCCAGTCGGGGATGTTGGAGCGGAGCACGTAGCAGCCTTCGCTGGAGCGGGCCCAGGCCTCCCACTCGGGGCGGACGGTCCAGGTCAGGCGCACGCCGGCCGCGACCGCGGGGTCAGTGGTCAGCGTGATGACGTAGCGCCCCGCGGCGCGGGCGTTGCGCGCGAGCAAGCGCCCCAGTTGCCGCTCCAGGGGGCCACGCTCCCGCGGCCGCCGGGCGTGGGCGAGGCGCCGGGCGAGCCGGGCCAGCCCCTCGTCGATCCGGCGGCTGAAGCGCGCGGGGATGGCCTGCTCCTTCTCGCGGCGCTCCTGCGACCGGACCAGCACGAAGGTTTCGAGGCCGTCGGGGCCGACGCACGACTTGGCCTCGATGCCGTCGCGCACCACCTGCCAGTCCTGCGTGTCCATGAGCGGGCCCGCCCACTGACGGAGCTCGCTCTTGGGGGTGCCGACCAGGTAGCGCCGCCCGGTCTGGCGGAGCCAGGCCAGATTCGCCGCACTCGTCATGCCGCGGTCCATGACCCAGATGCGCTGGGCCGCGCCATAGCGGCCCTCCATGGTCTCGACGACCTCGCGGACCGTGGTCACGTCGGTGCGGTTGCCCGCGAAGAGCTCGTAGCCCAGCGGCAGGCCCTCGCGCGTGACGACCAAGGCCACGCAGACCTGGGGGCAGTCCGGCCGGTGATCGCGGCTGTGGCCGCGCTGGGCCAACGGATTCTGCCGCGCCTGGCCCTCGAAGTAGGTGCTGGTCACGTCGTAGAGGAGCAGGTCGTAGTCGAGGCGGAACAGTTCCCCCAAGCGCGCGACCAGGTGCTGCTCGAGCGCGGTCTTGTGGGGCAGCAGCCGATCCAGGGCCCGATAGCACCGGTCGTCGTTGACCACCGGGGCCGGCAGGGCCAGCAGATCTTCGAGCGCGGTCCGGCGATACCAGTCTTCGGCGAGGTGGAGCTCACTGGAAGGCTCGCACAGCCGCGCGAGGACCAGGACCGCGGCCATGGTCGCCCACGGCACCTGCTCCCGGCCGGCCGGCAGCAGGCGCTCGCACACCTCGTCCAGGCGCAGGGCCCGCCAGAGCGTCCAGGCAAGCCAGACGTCGCCGAAGCTCCGCCCGCGTTCCAGGCGCACGCGGTCGAGCCGCACGCGCACGGGCTCGGGCGTCCCCTCGACCGGCGTGAAGAGATCGGCCTGCTCCCGATCGCCCGTGATCGCGCGGGCCAGGGCCTTGGCCCGCGCCCGGCCCTCGGCGTCGAGTTCGCCGAGGTGCGCCACCGTCTGCTGGATCACCTTGCGCCCGACGCGCACCGAGCGGACCAGACGCCAGTAGGTGTGGGCCTTGCCGTCCTTCACGCGCGTCGTGTGGCGCAAG
>Ga0114945_10002390_pt1 | contig 11070 bp, 9 predicted proteins | sample OV2TP3_FD_87194 | JGI IMG/M metagenome (GOLD analysis project Ga0114945, IMG submission 87194) | Hot spring microbial communities from Beatty, Nevada to study Microbial Dark Matter (Phase II) - OV2 TP3 | ecosystem: Environmental > Aquatic > Thermal springs > Hot (42-90C) | place: USA: Beatty... | reverse complement strand
GTATGGCAGGTGCAGTCCTACCGGGTGCACCGCTTTGTCCGCTTCGGCTGGAAAGAGCTAGTGAAGCAGGTGATCAGCCGCTCCCGCGGTGAGAGAACATTTGATGGGCTTGTCACGAGGTCCTGAGCTGACCCCCACCGCATCGGAGACAAGCTTCCGGGACGAGGTCATCTGCGTCTGCTACCGAATCACCGGTGCCGAGATCCTTGGAGCCATCAACGAAGGCGCAAAAAGCTTGGAGGATCTCCAGCACAAGACGCGGGTCGCGACACGGTGTATGGGGTGCGAGGTCTTTGTCGAGGAGCTGCTCGCAGAGTTCGCTCCCATGGCCGACGGGAGTAGGCAAGGGCTCCGGCGCTGGATCCGTCGACATGGTACGTGGAGAGTCGTGGAGGCTGTCCGGAAGTTCCGGTGGGATCTACGCAAGTGGTGGGATCCGACGCGTCTTGCAACCTGGGTCTCGGAAGAGCCTCGGATGCATACGCGGTTGGTTATGGCGAACCTCGGACTCCCAGACCAACCGGCTCGTGATGCGTACTTCAGCTACGAGCTCCGAGATGAGGAGGGTACACGTGTCCATAAGGGTCGGACCCGCATACGGCCCAACCAGCTCTGGATCGCGGAGATAGCCGCCATGCTTCGAGAGGCCGGGATCAGGACACCCTGGGCTGGGTTGTTTTTCTTGGAGCTTCCTCAGGTGTTGGGGTCCCGGCGCTTCTACGTCCACTGGTACAACGATGTCTCGTTGACTTCGACGCACGAGAAGTACCCGGTGTCGCGGAGGAAGCATGAGGGGTATTGGACGCTTTCCAAAGTGGTGGCCGACGACCGGTTCGAAACTCACATCGCGCTCGCCAACATGGACCACCGCCCCTATGTGACCCACATGGTGCTCATGACCCTGGACGGGCAAGTGCGCGGTTCTACGCGTGTCACGTTGCCGCCGCTCGGATCGGTCTTTAAGGGCGTCAGAGACTTTTTCTGCAAGCAAGAGCCCAACTTCCGGGATGACCTTGTTCTCTACCTCGATAACCCCATCCAGCCCATCATGTTTTACTATTTCGTCCTTGATCGCGAGCGTGGAGCATGGCAGGGCCAACATCTCTGATCGACTACTACATTCCGCTCTATAGCTGGGTGCGGGAGGGGCAGGGCGTGCACACGCGCATCAACCTGACCCCATCTCTGTTCTCGCGCGATGCGAAGAAGCGGTTCAGAGCGGTGATCCGCCTCTACGCCGGCGGACGAACCGCGGTACTGACGCATGAGACCGAAGAGCTCGGCCTAAACCGGGCATTGCGCCTGGAGGTCGCCGAGTTGCTGGCAAAGGCGGGTCGTCACGAGATCGATGGGCTCCTGGAGATCACTACTTACAGGCTCGGTGTGCCCCCCGATAAGCCCCGCTTCCTGGAGAGCTGGTGTGACATCTGGAGCGAGGATGGGCGGCTGTCTGTGTCCATCCCGACGCTCCCCTATATGGGAGGGAAGCAGGTGCTCCACTCCAAGTCCCAGGTCATGCCGGGAGTCGCCAGCCGAGCCGATCTGGCCACCTGGGTGCTCCAGCTCAACCCGACGGGCCGTCCCATCTCGTTCACCCTGACGGTCTTCTCGGCTCAAGGGGACCGGCGCCAGAGTCCAAGACTCCGGGTGGCGCCGATGGGAGTCTACCTCGAACGGCTGGATCGCGTCGTGCCCGACCTGGAGGCCCACCTCCGGCCGGGGGGCGGCTTCGGGTCGCTGCTCGTGGAGGGGGACTACAAGCTCATGGGGTACACGTTGATGGAGCACCTGAAGGGGAATCAGATGACCTGCCTGGACCACACGGCCTTCTTCTACAACGCCTGATGGCGAACGCGGCACGCCCGTCGTCAGCCCTGGACCCCAGGGCGGGAGATCTTTCCCATGTTCGGTCTACGCCACTGCTTTCGGGCCTTCAGCTCGCCGAGGTACTGTTGGCGCTCTCGGCCAGCGTCTTGGTTGCCTATCGTTTCGGAGCCACACAGGCGGCGGACGCCTTCTTTATGGGCCAGGCCGTGTTGCTCCTTTTCACAAAGTTCCTCCAGTCCGGTCCTATGGCCAGCATGTTCTTTCCCGTGTATCTACGGGTCAAACAAGAGGGCGGGAAAGAGGCGGCATGGAGCCTGTTTTGTAACCTGTTGTGGACGCTGGCTCTCGTGATGACCTTTCTCGCGGTTCTCCTGATCTGGGCGGGTGATCTCGTGGTGGCACTCATTGCCCCTGGGTTCGATGCCGGGACGCAGGCACTGACTGCTCGAGTCGCGCGGGTGCTCTTCGCGACTGTGGTCACGCTCCCGCTTTCCACTCTCTTCACTTCCCTGCTCCATGCCCGAGGGTTCTTTGTCGTGCCAGGAGTGCTTGCCCTGATTCCGCCGGCCGCGTATCTGGGAGCGGCGGCCTGGGGCGCGGGCCGGTACGGGATCCTGGCGCTCCCCTGGGGGATCCTTGTCGGCGCGTTCGTGCACCTCGCCGCGTTAGCGTTGGCGGTGCGTTGGGAGCTAGGCCTGCCCTGGCATTGGCGGCTCGACTGGCATCAGCACGAGCTGCGAAAGTTCGTGCGTCAGGTCGTGGCCTTCAACCTGGTGGTGCCGTTCGCCCAGGCCCAGCTCTTCGTGAGCCGACTGCTCCTCTCGCTGCTCCCGGTTGGTAGCGTCGCGCTGATTGGCTACGCCGAGCGCCTAGCGGGCCACCTCAACCTTCTCTACGCGGTTCCGACCACGTTCCTTCCCGCGGTCACGCGACGGCTCGTCCGAGACGGCAGGGAGGAGTTCAGGCGCTTCCTCGCGGTCAACCTGAACGTCGCGAATCTGGTTTTCTTTCCCTTGAGCCTGGGTGTCATGATTTTGAGCCCAGACCTCGTCAAGCTGATCTTCGAGCGTGGCGCCTTTGACTCGAAAGCCTCTGGAGTCCTGTCGGTGATCCTGATCCTGTTCATGATCGGCCTCCTCGTGCAAGGCATGGCGAATCTCTTCAGCCGGAGCCTTTATGCCCTGGACCGCTCCGCAGACGTCATCAAGGCACGGATCCTCGTCAATATCGTGACTGTCGCCGCCTATCTGGTAATTCTCATGAGCCCCTCATTGTACGGTTTGGCCCTGATCATGGGTCTGGGCCCTGTCATGTTCTGGTTCGCCTATTTCTGGTTTCTCTCGCGTCAGGTGGAAGGAATGGTCACGCTTGTGTTCAACGGCTCGCTCCGTCGGATAGCCCTGAGCGCCGCTATGATGGCCATGGCGCTCCTTGCCAGCCGGGGCTTGGATAGCGTGGGAGGACCCTCCGGAAACTCCTTGCTCATTCTCGTGGTGAGCAGCGTGCTGGGACTCGTCGTGTACGGCACGTGCCTCATCCTCCTTCGCATCAGCGAGGTGGTGGTGGTGAAGGAGTACGTTCGATCCAGGCTCCCGGTGGCCTGGGGACGCGGAGCGGCGTGAGCAGCGGGCCGCGGCGAGTCGTTTTCAGCATTCCCCTCGGCTACTATGCCCGCACTCTCCTTCGCAGCGGGGTGCTCGACCGACTCCTCGAGACGCCGGCGACGTCGGTCCTGATCCTGACTCCCGCGCACCAGGAGGCAGCGTTCACCGAGGAGTTCGGCCACGACGGGCGAGTAAGTTTCGGGTCGCTCCACCCCGGTCCAGACAGGCTGCCGCTCTGGGAGCGTGCGTTCTGGAAGGTGGCGTGGGCACTCCGGGAGCGCCGGGCGCTGTTCCTTCCCCTCATGGCCGCCCACGCGAGAATCCACCTCGTCACGGAGCGCTGCCGTTACGCAGAGTGCTTTGAGAGTTTCCGTCCCACGCTGGTCGTGACGGGGTCACCGGGCTATCACTCGGCACGTGATATCCCGGTGATCCGTGATGCCCGACGATACGGCGTCGCGACTCTCTGCGTCGTCTACAGCTGGGACAACCTCCTGACCAACATGAACGGCCTCATGCCCACGCGTCCTGACTGGCTCGCGGTGTGGAATGAGCGTATGCAGAGAGAAGCGATCACGATGCACCACTATCCGCCCGAGCGCGTGGCGGTGGTGGGGCCTCCTCACTTCGACATCTACCAGGACCGGCGTATCTACCTCAATCGACGCACGTTCTGCGAAAAGCTCGGCTTAGATCCCACGCGCGCGCTCATTACCGTGGCAGCCAGCCACAACGCCATGCTTGACCAGTCCTTCGTCTTGGAGGCGCTAACTCGATCCCTGCGGGCCGAGCGGCTCGCGCGGCCAGCGCAGATCTTATGGCGCGCCCACCCACTCGACCGCACGGACTTCTACCGCCGCCATGCTGGCAGGGCCGACGTCGTGTTCGATTGCACCCTTCGGCGGTCGGAGATGCTGAAGTGGGACCCCGATAGGGCAGAAATGGTGCATCTGGCCAACATCCTCTATCATTCGGATGTAGTCGTGAACGTGGCCTCCACCATAACGATCGAGGCGGCTATTCTCGATCGTCCGGTGGTCAACGTCGCGTGGAGCCCAATCCAGCCTGACAGGTTCCAGCAGGAGATCGTCGTGGGGCATTACCAGAAGCATTATGCGTACGTCCTTGAGCATCGATGCACGTTTCTCGCGACAAGCGAGGATGACCTGATCAGTAGCATCAACCGTTACTTGGAGGATCCGGCTATTCACCGCCGGGAGCGGCGAGAGATGGCGGAGGAGATGTGCTACCGGCTGGACGGGAAGGCACACCAGCGGATTGCGGACCTGATTCTCTCCCTAGCGTGAGAGGAGCGGCATATGCGCATCCTGATCCTGGGCGGCGATGGCTATCTGGGTTGGCCAACGGCGATGCACCTGGCCCGGCGGGGACACACGGTAGGTGTGCTCGACAACTTCGCCAAGCGGCGGTGGGAGCTCGAACTGGGGGTGGAGCCCCTTATCCCGATCCGGACCCTCCACGAGCGCGTCCGCGCCTTCCGCGAGGTCACCGGCGTCGAGATCGAGCTCCAGGTGGGTGACCTCCAGGACTACCCGACGGTCGCCCGGGTGCTTCAGGAGTTCCGGCCGGACGCCGTTGTCCACTATGGCGAGCAACCCTCCGCACCGTACTCCATGATCGACTATGCCCACGCCGTCTACACCCAGGTGAATAACGTTGCCGGCACGTTGAACGTCCTCTTCGCCTTGCGCGATCATGTGCGTGACTGCCATCTAGTCAAGCTTGGAACCATGGGAGAATACGGAACTCCCAATATCAACATTGAGGAGGGATTCATCGACATTGAGCACAACGGCAGACGTGATGTGCTGCCGTTTCCCAAGCAAGCCGGAAGTTTCTACCACCTTTCGAAGGTACACGACAGCCACAATATCATGTTCGCCTGCCGGGTGTGGGGACTTCGCTCCACCGACCTCAACCAAGGGGTCGTGTACGGGATCGACATCGAGGAGACGCAGTTGGATGAACGGTTGGCTACCAGTTTTCACTATGACGAGGTCTTCGGGACTGTGCTCAACCGGTTTTGTGTCCAGGCGGTGTGTGGGATTCCCCTGACACCGTACGGGAAGGGGAATCAGAAGCGAGGATTTCTCAACATCAACGATACCATCCAGTGTGTGGAGCTTGCGCTGTTGCATCCTCCGACATCGGGCGAATATCGGGTCTTCAACCAATTTACCGAGATCTTCTCGGTCCAGGAACTGGCCGAGCTCGTCGAGAAGCAGGGACAAAAATTGGGAATGGATGTCCAGATTTCGCCAGTCAGCAATCCTCGGGTGGAGGCCGAAGATCATTATTACAACCCCATACATACGAAGCTTATCGACTTGGGCCTGAAGCCCCGCTACCTTTCGGACGAACTCTTGGAAAGCATGTTGGCCGCGATCGCCAGATTTCGGAACCGGATCCGTCGCGAGATTATTCGGCCGAAAGTTCGTTGGCGAGGGAAAGGCTAGCTCGTGCGTATTCTTGTAACCGGTGGACTCGGCTTTATCGGTGTTAACCTCATCGCAGCACTCAGACGCCGGCCTGGGGCTGAGATCCGCGTCCTCGATAACGGACGTGCGGGCAACTATCAGCTGCCATTTGGGGATCCCAGGATTCAGATCCGTCTGGGCGACATCCTTAACCCGACTGTCGTCGAGGAGGCCATGGCGGGAGCCGATGTCGTGGTGCATCTCGCTGCGGAGACGGGGATCGTTGAGTCGGTGCGAGTGCCTCGCAAGAGCCTCCAGGTGAATGTTGAGGGGACGCTTAATCTCCTCGAGGCGGCCCGTGCCCAAGGGATTAAACGGTTCGTATTTGCCTCGTCCAATGCCGCGGTGGGAGCCCATGAGCCTCCGTTAGACGAGAGCAAGGTGCCAGCACCTGTGTCGCCTTATGGGGCTGGAAAGGCTGCGGGGGAGGCTCTCGTTGCGGCCTACGCGCGGGCTTACAGGCTAGGCACCGTCTCGTTGCGATTCTCTAATGTCTACGGACCGTATTCGCAGCATAAAGGCAGTGTCATCGCGACGTTCTTCCAATCAGCCCTTGGCGAAGGCTCGCTGACGATTCACGGGAACGGTTCCCAGACCAGGGATTTCCTGTTTGTTGATGATCTCAATGAGGCAATCTGCCTCGCCATGGAGCGGGCCGAACCCGGTTCGGTGTTTCAGATTGCCAGTGGAGTCGAAACGCCCATCAGCGTCGTCGCCGACAAGATTCGACGCTTGGTGGAGGCAGATCTGGGAATCAGGATCTTGGTGCGGCATTCCGAAGCTCGCATCGGCGATGTCTCCCGCAACTTTTCCTCCATTGCGCAAGCACGCGCGCGGCTCGGCTTTGCCCCTCGAATTCCTTTGGACGAGGGGCTTCGTCGGACCTGGCAGTGGTTCAAGAGGGTCGGGCTTGCCCAGGCGCCACGGATGGGAGGGGTCAGCTATGGGGCAGAGTAACTATCGTGAGGTCAACGCCTGGCAGCGCCGCTGGAATGCCCTCGTTGAGTTTTGGAAGCGTGGCCTGGACCCTCGCTACCTGTGGTATCGCGTGAAATTCCGTTGGGCCCCAAAACTGGACATCGTCACCAGCTTTCCGACGCATCTTGATATCGAGCTGTCCGACGCCTGCAACCTCCGCTGCGTGATGTGCATTCAAGGGATTGAGGATGGCGTGAAGGGAGCTGGTGATATGGACACGGGTTTCGCCAAGGCGCTGATCGACCAAGGCGTGCCGCATGGTCTCCGCTCGATCAAGGTGAACTGGCGCGGGGAGCCCGCTCTTCACCGGGACTTGGTGGAAGTGATCCGTTACGCCAAGTCTAAGGGGATACTCGACGTCCAGATGAACACGAATGGCATCCCTTACACCCCTGGGCGGATCCGAGAGATCATCCTGACCGGTCTTGACCGCGTCATCATTTCCATCGACGGGGCGACGAAGGAAACGTATGAGCGGATTCGAGTCCGTGCCAGTTATGAGAAGCTTCGTGAAAATGTGATCCTATTCTGGAAAATCCGCAACGAGCTTGGCCGTGTCAAGCCGTTCATCCGCATCCAGATGGTCCGAATGAAGGACAACGCCCACGAGGTAACTCAGTTCATCGAGATGTGGAAGCCTTATGTCGACGACATCCGAATCAGCGATGTCTCCAACCGTGGACAGGGCGATGCATCGGTGGGCGATCAGGTACCGGTGGCTCGCGCCCGGTGCCCTCAGCCCTGGCAGCGGATGATTGTAGCTCGCGACGGCCGCGTCCTACCATGCTGCTCGGACTGGCACATGGAATGGATCATCGGAGACGCGAAAAAGCAGAGACTGGACGAGATCTGGCACGGCAAGGCTATGGGCGAGTTGCGTCAGCTCCTGCGCGAGCGGAAACTGGACGAGTACGCCCCATGTAACCACTGTTTTGTCAAAGAGAGCTATGTCTGGGAGCGGGTGACTCCTCAGACTCTGGAACAGATTCGGCGGGGCGAGAAGAAAGTTTACCAATACTAGACGATGCGCTTTTCCGGGGGGCACGTCGTCATCATCGCCGAGGTGGCCTCAAGCCACGAGGGCCGCCCCGACTTGGCTATGGCGCTAACTCGCGCCGCGGCCCACGCCGGCGCCGATGCGGTGAAATTCCAGCTGTTCCGCGCTGACGAACTCGTCGTCGCGCACCATCCCAAGGTCGATTCATTTCGCCAGCTCGAGCTCCCCCCAGCGGCCTGGGCTGATGTGGTCTCAATCGCCCGGGAGGCAGGGCTTGGGATTCTAGCCGATGTCTATGACCTCCCTAGCTTGAACCTTGCTGAGCAACTCGAGGTTGAGGGATACAAGATCACCATGACAGTCGTTGGCGACCTCCCGCTGCTGGAAGGACTTGCTGCCACAGGCAAACCTTTGCTCTTGGCGGTCGGTGGCGAAACCGAAGAGGAAATTGTCACGCTCCTTCGGTTCTTTGATGCGCGATCGTCCCCGGAGATTGTTCTCCTCCATGGGTTTCAGGGATTCCCCACGTGTCTCCAGGACACACATCTCCATCGGCTCTCTTGGCTCCGCGAGCGGTTTCGCCTTCCGGTGGGTTTTGCTGACCATTCCCCTGGAGATTTGTCAGTCTCGGCGATTCTGCCGGTCGTTGCGGTCGGATTAGGTGCCTGTGTCATCGAGAAGCATCTCACGTGGAATCGAGACGCCAAAGGGCGAGATCACGTCTCGGCCCTGAATCCAGATGAATTCGCCCAGATGGTGCGCTGGGTCCGCGAGGTGGAGACTGCCCTTGGCGAATCGTCCCCCGTTCGGAGTGAAGCTGAGATTCGCTATCGGGAAACAATGAAGAAAAAGGTGGTCGCGCGGTGTTCCGTGCCTATTGGCTCTTTGCTCGGGCGTAGACACGTGACGCTGAAACGCACGCCAGATCCTGGCGTGGAGGCGGAGGCGCTCCCGCAATTGGTGGGAAAAAAGATCCTTCGGTCATTGGCGAGGGATGAAGCGGTACAGTCCCAAGATCTCGTCGATCCGCAGGGGGTCATTTTAGTTGCAGTTCGTATGAAGTCCCACAGGCTCCCCGGTAAAACTCTCCTGCCTCTCGCGGGAAAGCCGGTCTTAGCCCACCTCATAGAGCGAGTCGCTCGAGCGAAACTGCCCAAAGGTGTGGTGGTCTGCACCTCCACCCATCCCGACGACCAGCGCTTGCTGGAGTGGGCGGCACAGGTGGGCGTCCCTGCTTACGCTGGGAGCGAGGATGACGTGATGGACCGATTCCTCGAGGCCGCCGATCAATACAATGCCGATTTCGTGGTGAGAGTCACCGGCGACAATCCGTTGACCGATTCTGAGGCGGTCGACGCAATGATCGACCTTCACCTTAAGGAAGGGGCGGACTACACGTTTACCGAGGATCTCCCCAGAGGGACTCGTCCAGAAATAATTTCGGTCGAGGCCCTGCGGCGTGCTCACCAACTCGCGGAGGACCCGCGTCACAGCGAGTACATGACGCTCTACTTTCGCGGTCATCCCGAGATCTTCACGTTGGCACATTGGCAAGCCCCGGAATCCGTCCGCCGCCCAAATTATCGACTGACCCTTGACACACCGGAAGACCTGGAGGTCCTCCAGCGCGTTTATGAAACCCTTCACCGCGACGACGTGATCTTTACGCTGAGGGACACTGTTCGTTTGCTTGACGCTCATCCCGAATGGGTGGCCATCAATGCGCACATTGCTCCGAGGATCCCTACGGAAGTCAACACCCGGCTCAGGAGCCCGTCATGAGCAATCCCAAGGTCAGCGTGATCCTCACCGCTTACAACTACGGGAAGTATCTCGATCAAGCAATCCGTTCCGTCCTGAATCAAACGTATCAAGACTTCGAGTTGATCGTCGTGGACGACGGCTCGACAGATTATACCGATGATGTGTTGCAGGCGTACGCGAGCCACCACAAGATTAGGACTGTTCGACTTGATCGCGCGGGCTTGGCGGCGGCGGCCAATGCCGGCGTGGCAGCGTCGCGCGGCGAATACCTCGTACGCCTCGACGCGGATGACTACTTCGACGAGAATCTCTTGCTCGTGGAGGCGCACTTCCTCGAGACCCACCCTCAAGTCCACATGGTGTTTCCCGACTACTATCGGGTGGATGCGCACAACGGGATCATTGAACACGTTCGCCTCCCGAAGGTTCATCACGAGGTGACCCTTCTCGACCGTAGTCCTCTCGCCGCAGGGGCCATGTTCCGCCGCTGGTGCTACGACGCCCTGGGTGGCTACGACGAGTCTCTCCGATATCAGGAAGACTACGACTTCTGGGTGAGATTTATTGATCGGTTCAACGTCTATAACGTGAATCTGCCGCTCATCTACTACCGCCAGCACGACCGGAACATGTCCAGGAACTTCGAAAACCGAATGGAAGCTCGGCGCCGGGTTAAGGAAAAGTTCGTCGAGGGCAAGGGGATCCGCGAGTCGAAGCGGGTGCTGGCCGTGATCCCGGCCATGGCCCGGATGCGGGACGATCGGAAGCTCCCGCTGCTCCCGCTCGGCGGGCGGCCGCTCCTGGCTCACACCGTGGCGGAGGCCCTCCAGGTCAAGCTCCTTGACCGGGTGGTCGTCTCGACGGAGGATCCGGAGGTCGCCGAGGTCGCCCGGAGGCTCGGGGCCGAGGTGCCGTTCCTCCGGCCGCGGGAGCTAGCCCGCTCGTCGGTCTCGGTGGAGGAAGTCGTGCGCCAGCTGCTGGGGCGGCTCTCGCAGGAGGATGGCTACGATCCGGACCTTGTAGTAATCCTCCACATCCTTTCCCCCTTCCGCCGCGCCAAGCACGTCACGGAGGCTCTCGACACCCTCCTCCTCTACCAGGCCGACTCGGTGATCTCTGTCTGTCAGGACCTCACCTTTCACTGGCGGCGAGGTCGGGAGGGGTTGGAGTTGGTTGGCTACCAAAAGCGTCTGCTCCGCGAAGAGAAGGAGACGATCTTCAAGGAAAACGGAGCCCTGTACCTGACCTCCGCCGGTCTGATCCGCTCGGGAGGCTTCCTCGGCGAGCGCATCAGCTATATTGAGATGGCGCCTCACGAGTCCTTGCGCCTGGAGACCGACTTCGACTTCTGGGTCGCCGAGCGCGTGCTCGAGAGCGGCCGGTTCGCGTAATTGGAGAAGAT
>Ga0114945_10002389_pt1 | contig 11072 bp, 13 predicted proteins | sample OV2TP3_FD_87194 | JGI IMG/M metagenome (GOLD analysis project Ga0114945, IMG submission 87194) | Hot spring microbial communities from Beatty, Nevada to study Microbial Dark Matter (Phase II) - OV2 TP3 | ecosystem: Environmental > Aquatic > Thermal springs > Hot (42-90C) | place: USA: Beatty... | reverse complement strand
TACACCGGAGGAAGAATTTTCTCGCTTGGCAGCTTGCTTTCGCGGTTAACCGAGTCCATGGAACTTCTCAGGCGACCGTGCCCCGACCTTGCCGCATCCGCTCGATCGCCCAAGCACCGACAAGCCAAAGGCCGCATCCCCCGACCGTCAACAAGGAGAAGACCTTACCGAAGGTACTGTTCGGAGAAACGGCCTCGGTGGCCTCGTGAAGGACTTCGCTATTGGGAAAGAGGCCGGCTTCGGTGAATTCGTGAAATGAATAAAGAAGGATTTGAACGACAAGGAGAAGAAGGAAAACAGAAGTCACTTGGAAAAAAAGCTTGAGGTTAACGAGATAACTGAATCGCCCCCACAGGATCGCCATTGCCACCGCCGCCGCGATGCCGAGGAAAATCCCGGTCACGATCCGTGGTTCCTGAATCTGAAGAAGGAGGAGCGCCATCTCCATTCCTTCTCGCGAAACCATCAGCGTTGTGAAAAGAAAAACGCTCCAGAAGGCGACTCTGTCCGATTTCCCCGTCGTTTTTTTTGTGAGTCGGTTTTCCATCTCCTGCTTCAAACGCGCTGCTGTGATCCACATCTGAATCACAAGTCCGCCCACAAGAAAGGCGGTAATCAGGCCAAAAACTCCTTCCCACAAAGGTTCATTCGCCGTTTTCATCACGGCAACCGCCAGGAGCACGCTCGTAGCGACTGAACCTGCAATTCCCCAGTAAACCGCCGGAATGAGCTGAGTCCGTCCGGTCTTGGCAAAGTAGGCCAAAATGATTGCCACAATCAGGAATGCTTCGAATCCCTCTCTTAGAACCACCACAAAAGCCTGAAGCATGAAAACCTCCTTGGACCTCCCTCGAGTTTCTGCAAATCCCCACCTAATTGAGAATGATTCTCAATTGCAGAAGTATAGGGATTCCCCTTTTTTCCGTCAAGCGTTTTTTTGACCTGACCTTAAATGGCGAGGAGGCTTTCGATGTCCGCCACACCGATGACTTCGCGGCGGGCATCGGTCACCAAGGCAAAGGACTGCCTTTTCGCCTGCAGGGTCAGGAAGGCTTTCTCAAGCGAAGTATCCTTGGAGAGAAAGATGGGTGAACGGAGATATTCGCGCAACCCTTTGACGTTGTCTTCTTCAAAGAGAAGATCAAAGACGTAAATCATTCCGATAATGATGCTCGGAATTTCTTCGTACACGAGAACGATTTTTGATCCGCTCCGGCGTGCGGCTTCTTTAGCATCCCCCACCCTTTGAGAAAGCTCAACCTGTGGCACGGAACTGGCAGGGACCAACACTCTGCCGACGGGGATCCGCTCAAAATCAAGAATGCGCTCTACTACTTTCTGCTCGTGTTCTCCCAGAACGCCGGAACGGACGCTTTCCTCAATCAAAAAGCGGAATTCGTCTTCGTTGACGAAAATGTTTTTTTTCGAGCTTCCTTCGGCCCGGCCCAAAAAAACTTCGGTGGCCGCCAGAAGGATCCGGGATGGCCATTCAAAAATCCGGGAAAAAATCAGAATCAGGCCGGCGTGATCGAGAAGAAATCCGCGGGCCCGGTGCCGGCCGTATCCCTTGGGGACGGTCTCGCAAAGAACCACAAGAACCGGCACCAGGATGATTGTCACCAACCATTCGCTTCGGACGCCGAATTTGCTTTCTAAAAATGCGGTGAGAAACACGGCGGCAAGGATGTTAACGAGATTGTTTCCGATCAACAGAGTCGTAAGGAACTCCCGAGAATCTTCAAAGAGGGACAAAAGACGTCCGGCCTTGGCGTCTCCCCGTTCCGCATCATCGCGAAGTTTGATGCGGTCCGTGGAGAGAAAAGCCATTTCGGCGGCCGAGAAGATGGCGGACAGAAAAAGACAGATGGCAATCGCCAAAAGAAAGGTCATCGCTTGGCCTTCACTACGATCTTCAAGATACGGGTTCTGGCCATGTCATGGATGCGGAAACTGAAATGGGACACTTCCAGGACGTCCCCTTTGCGCGGGACGCGCCCCATTTTCTCAAGAACGAACCCGCTCAGCGTTTCGGCCTCTTGAGAGCGAAGTTTGGCATGAAAAAATTCGTTAAACTGGGCCAGGGAAATTTTGGCGTCTACGACGTACTCTCCCGGAGTTCCCGCTTCTCGGATCGACTGCTCAGGGTTGGCGTATTCGTCATAAAATTCCCCGAAAATTTCCTCCAAGACGTCTTCCAGGGTCGCCACGCCGGCCGTCCCGCCGAATTCGTCGACACAGACCGCAAACCGGTCTCCGGTCTTTTGGAAGTCTCGCAGGAGTTCGTCGATTCTTTTCAGCTCCGGGACATAAAATACGGGCTTCAGGAATTTCTGGAGTTCGCCTCCTCCGTTCAGGATGACTTCATGGGTCGAGATGACGCCGGCAATCTGATCCATGGAATCCTGGTAAACGGGAAAGTGTGAAAAATGGAACTTTTTCATCACTTCAAGTTGTTTCTCCCAAAGATCTCCCGTCCGAATCCCCTTCACATCAGTCCGGGGGGTCATAATCGCACGCACGGGCTTCTCCCCCAGTTCGAAAAGTTTCTGGATCATCCGTCGTTCCTCTCGGTTTAAAATCCCTTCCTCTTCCCCGATTTTCACGAGCGTCTTCAGTTCTTGGGCCGAAATGGCTTCGGAAGATTCGCCTTTCCCGTGGAGGAGCAAGTTAAGAATCCAATCGCTCAAGATCCTGACAAGCCTTCGTAGAGGAAACAGAATGAAGGCGATGATCTCCATAGCGGGCGCGGAATTGAGGGCGATCTGTTCGTTGTTCCGGACCGCAAAAACTTTGGGGAGGACTTCACAGGCAAAGATCATCAGCAAGGCGAAGCCGGCGAGTGTCAAACTCATCCCTCCCGGCCCGAGGAACCTCAGAGCCAGGAGAGTAGCGATCGCTACCGCCCAGGTATTCGCCACATTATTTCCGATCAAGATAGTCACCAGTGACCTTCGCGGATGGCCGAGAAGGTCAGCCACGAGTTTTCCCCGCCGTGGATGATTTTCCAGGATACGGCGTTGCTCAATCCTTGTGAGGGAAAAAAGCGCCGTCTCCGCGGCAGAAAAAAAAGCAGAAAGGAAAAGAAGACCGCCCAGAATGAGGAGATGGACCCCTTCGCTCATGACTGCATCTCTTGATAAAGCCGCATCCGTCGTATATAGTTTTGGACCTGCTCCGGAATCCACGCAGAAACATCTTCTCCCCGGCCGATCTTGCCGCGAAGTTCACTGGCCGAGACGGCGACAATAGGCATCTTCAGGAGATGGAACCGGACCGGCAATTTTTCCGGAAGTTTCACGGAGGAACGGGGAGCGATAACCCATTCGCATAGCTTCATAAGTTCTTTGTGCTCTTTCCAACGGTCGAGGTCGTGAAAAGAATCGGCACCGGCAATGAAAAAGAGTTCGTGGGGAGAGGGGTAAATTTTTCGGAGTTCCCGGAGCGTGTCCACGGTATAGGAAATCCCCTCCCGCCCCAGCTCCAAGTCGCAGAGTTCCCACCGCTCTTCTCCGGTGATGGCCAACTCTACCATGCGGGCCCTCACGGGCGCGGGAGTAATCGGAGGGTCTTCCGTTTTGTGGGGAGAGAGAAAGGCGGGGACAAAAAGGATTTTGTCGAGTTGAAACTGGCGCACGGATTCCCGGGCCAACCTCAGGTGCCCCTTGTGAATCGGGTCGAAACTTCCCCCGAGAATTCCGATCTTCATTCAGCGGTCATTTCCGAATTTGTCCACGTCCCTCAACGACATACTTGTAAGAGGTGAGACCTTCTAACCCCATCAGAACGCGGGCGTGAATTTAGTCCGTAGAAATTCCGATCTCGGCTACGAACCCGTATTGAAAGCCGTCTGAGAAACGCGTCGAAGTATTGACCATCACCGAGGAAGAATCGATGGCTTCCACAAAACACCTCGCGGCTTTCCGGTTCTTTGTAATGATCCCGTCCGTATGCGCGGAGCCGTAGGTCTGGATGTGTGAGATGGCGGTCTCGAGGTCGGGGACCACGCGAACCGCCAAAATGTTGTCGAGGAATTCCTTTCCCCAATCATCCTTGCGGGCCGACTTGGCCCATGGAAGCCACGTACGCGTCCGGGCATCGGCGCGAACTTCACAATGGGCCCTGCGAAGTCCCTGGCCTAAGAGGGGAAGAAATCGCGAGGCAATCTTTTCGTGAACCAGCAATGTCTCCATGGCATTGCATGTCGCCGGTCTTTGACACTTGGCGTTTAAGGCCACTTTCACCGCCTGTTTCAGGTCCGCCTCCTTGTCAATAAAAAGATGGCAAACTCCTTTGTAGTGTTTGATGACGGGAATCCGGGAATGGGCCGCCACTTTCCGAATCAGCGTCTCTCCTCCTCGGGGAATCACCAAATTAATCCAATCATCAAGCTTCAGAAAGAGATCAACGGCCCGATGATCCGGTGTGGTCACAAAACTTACGATTTCCTTCGGTAACCGACATTTGCGGAGAGCCTCCCAGTAAATACTCACAAGAGCCCGGTTGGAATAGAAGGCTTCGCTCCCCCCGCGCAGGATGACGGCGTTTCCGCTCTTCAAACAAAGGGAGGCGCATTCCGAAGTCACATTCGGCCGGGACTCGTAGATAATGAAAATAACACCCAGCGGTACCGTGACCCTGGAGATCTTGAGGCCATTGGGTCGCGTCCAGCTTTTTTGGACCTCTCCGATCGGGTCGCCCAGACGAACGACCGTCCTGACCCCCTCGGCCATTTCCTGGATCCGCTTGGGCGTCAATGTGAGCCGATCAATTAAGACGGGGCTTAGTTTTCTTTTCGCGGCACCCCTCAGGTCTTTGGCATTCTCCAGCTCAAGGAGTTTTTTCCCTCTCTTTAAGAGGCGCACGATTTCGCTAAGGGCGCGGTTTTTTTCGGCGCTCGAGAGTGCCGCACTGACACGCGAAGCGGCCTTGGCCTTCTTACTTACCTCAAGCGCATAGGATCGCAACGATGACATCGTTTACCCCCAAACCACCAAATCGTTTCGGTGGACGATTTCGTCTTTGCGCTTATAGCCCAGGAGGGACTGAATTTCATCGCTCCTGCGGCCGGCGATTTTAGAAAGTTCCTCGTGCGAATAAAAGACTACGCCCCTTGCGAAAATTTTCGAATCAAAGCACAGTTCCACTACATCTCCGCGCGAGAACTTCCCCTGGCAAGAAACCACCCCGCGCGGCAGAAGACTCTTTCTTCCCGTCACTAAAGCTTCGTACGCCCCCCGGTCAACGCTAAGAATCCCTTTCTTTGGGGCGGAGAAAGCGATCCAGTTCTCACGAGCCGTTCTTCGCTTCTCACCGGCAGCAAAGAGAGTTCCTACATCTTCGCCCCTCAACGCCCTTTCCAGAATGTCCTGTTGGTGCCCGTTTACGATCAGTAACGGAATCCCCGATTGCATCGCAAGCTTAGCCGCTTCCAGCTTGGCCTTCATTCCGCCGACCGTCCGCTCCTTTTTCTGATCTCGAAGGTGAGAGGAAAGCTTTTCGATCTGCCGCCATTCCTCGACCGCCCTGATCCTCGAGCCATCTCCGAGATAAAATCCGTCCACGTCGGAAAGGATCACAAGAAGGTCCGCGTGAATCAGGCTTGCGACCCAAACCGAGAGAAGATCGTTATCGCCAAAAGTAATTTCTTCGGTGGCCACCGTGTCGTTTTCATTCACCACGGGAAGGATCCCCATGGAAAAGAGTTCCTCGAAGGTGTGCTTTGCGTTGAAGAACCGATTCTTGGTCTCCAAAGCGTCCCGCGTGAGAAGGACTTGTGCCGTGTGAAGACCGTGAGGGGAGAAAAATTCTTCGTAGGATTTCATCAACTTCCCTTGACCGATGGCGGCGCAGGCTTGGAGTCTTCGAAGCTCCGCGGGACGATGTTTGAGGCGGAGCGTCTGCATCCCCAAAGCGATCGCGCCGGAGCTCACCAGGACCACTTCTCGCTTTTGATGCAGCAGCGAAAGGATTCCCTTTCCCAGACGAGAAACTTCCTTCTGCAAAAAGACTCCTCTTTGGGAAGTAAGAATGCTGGTCCCGGCCTTGAGCACGATACGACGGGCCTCCTTCAAACTTTCACGCATTGGACCGCTCCTTTACGACCTGCGCAAGATAACGCGCCAAAGGCTCGATTCCCTCCCTGGTCTCGGCCGAAATCAAGAAGAGAGGGTCCTTCGGGCGGAAATTTTCCTTTTCAACTCGTTCACGCGCTTCTCTCAGATCCATTTTGTTGACCGCTATCACCCTAGGGATCTCCGGGAACGATCCCTGAAAACGCGCCAACACGCCGAGAAGAACATCGTACCCCTCTTGAAGCGAGGAAACAAAGTTATTGAGGGGATCGAGCATCAAAAGAATAACCTTAGCCCGCTCCAGATGCTTAAGAAAGTCAAAGCCCACCCCCCGGCCATCCGGGGATTCACGGTACAAACCGGGTAGTTCGCAGAGACGGAGCTGTTCAAAATCGGAAGTCTCGTGGATGCCGATTTCCGGATACTTGGTCGAAAAAGGATAGGGCTCTTCTTTGACGTGAGCGCGGGTAAGGAGGTTAAGTAGCTTTGATTTCCCGGCGTTCGGCAGCCCCACGAGAAAGACATCGGCAAGAATTCTTAGACTTAAGATCATTTGCAGAGTTTGACCGGACTCGCCCGGCCCGGCTTCTTTGCCTCCTTCATTCCCCGCTCCTCCCTTGCTTCCTTCGACAATCATGACTTCTTCACCGGAACGAGACAAATCCCGGACCAAAAAGCGTTTCTCCTTCTCAAAAATCATGGTCCCACAGGGCACAGCGATAATCAGATCGCGCCCCTTTTTTCCCTTCTTATGATTGCTTCCCCCGTGTCCGCCAGATTCTGCTACAAAGCGCCTTTGATAGAGAAAGGCTTTGAGCGAAGTCACGTTGGAGTCCGCCCGTATAATGACATTTCCCCCCTTCCCCCCTTCACCGCCTGTCGGAAGGAATTTCTTTTCGGAGATGTAGGTTCGGCTCTCACAACCTTTCCCTCCGTTTCCCGCTTTAGCAACAATTGACACTTCATCGACAATTCTGGCCATCGTTTGTCCTTATTTGCGTCCCCAATAAAAAATCCCAAGACCCCTGTGTCGCCTTGAGCCCGGTCGGCCGTTTCGACAGAGGACTTGGGATTTCGATTACTTCGTCGTAGGAATAACGTGAACCGTGCGGTTGGGCCGAAATTCTACCTTTCCTTCTCGAAGGGCGAACAACGTGTCGTCCTTGCCTAAGCCGACAAAAAAACCCGGACGGAACCGGGTTCCTCGCTGGCGAACGATGATTTGTCCGGGAAAAACCCGCTGTCCTCCATAAATTTTGACTCCGAGCCGTTGCGCGGTGGAGTCGCGACCGTTCTGGGTACTGCCTTGACCTTTTACATGTGCCATGTTTTACCTTCTATTTCGGAAAATTATTCCTGGAGCTGAATTTCCTTAACGCGGAGTTTTGAAAAAATCTGCCTGTGGCCGATTTTCTTGCGGTAGTTCTTCCGCCGCTTCAACTTAAAAGAAATGACCTTGGGCCCTTTTTCCTCTCCCAGGTATTCACAAACTACGCTGGCTCCTTTTACGAAAGGGTTACCGACCTCGAGCGATTTCCCTTTCTGGAGCATCAGGACTTTATTGAAGATTACCTCTTTTGCAGCCCCGTCCACTCTAAGTCGTTCTACGTCAACAACTTGATTGGGCTCCACCCGAACTTGTTTACCACCGGCTTCTACGATTGCGAAGGTGCTCATTTTTATAACCCGAAGAGAGACGGTATGTTATGAGAAGCCCCCTTAATTGTCAAGACTCTAGAGTTTGTACGTTTTCTCGAATTACCTCGGCAAATCTCATTGCTGCGAGAAGGTGGCTATGCCAAATCCTGCTTGAAGCGAGAGATGCCATTGCAAAATGTGCAAACGTTAGTCAAGACTTGGTTTCCTCGGCTTCCAATCGTTCAGCCGCCAGTCGAAGACGTCATATTTGACCTTGTAGTCGGCATCGCGCAGGAACTCAACCTTCTTGGAGTCCTCCAGATAATGGGCAAAAAAACTCAAAACGGCCATTTCCTCGGGCTTCCACTTGAATTCTCCTGGAAAATTCCCCCAATTAATAAGGAAATCGGGGGCATACCAGTGGAGGAGACGGGATAGAACGATCTTCTTTTTCCCCGGCTCAATCTGATTCTTTGAAGGATCGTTGACAAACTCCCGGACCGCCAAGAAAAGTTGCCCCTCCAGGCGCGGGCCGGTGTAGGCCTCTTGGCGAAGTCTGGCGGATCCTTTGGCCCCTTGACTGAGAGCAAAAAGGATCTTTTCGTCCCGAAACGTTCGCCGAAGGAAAACATTTTGTATTTCGTTGAGGCTATGCGTAAAAGAAGCGTCGTGCCGCTCGGCCTGCTTTTGCAGGCTCGCCGGGTCTTCGATTCTTCGCTTCTTCCTCGGCGCCCTTCCAACTTGAACGACTGCCTGATCCCACCCCCCGGGGATATCCATGATGCTTTTGATTGGATAGTTTTCCAAAACCGACTTAATCACGCCGGCATTAAATGCATTGATCCAGATTGCGATTCGCTCTTCTCTGGACCACCCCGCCAAGGCGAACGTTGAAAATGATTTCAATTTTTTCAAATAACTGTCAAGAAGTTGCGGGTCCTTTTGGGCAGCGCCGTAGTTGACTTCCCCTTTTTCATTCCCAAACTTTTTCAGGAATTGGTCCCAAAGCGAATGGTCGAAAGGGCCGGAGGTGATCTCTTCCGCCTGAGCGGGAAGGGGAAAAACCAGAAACAAAAAAACGGCGAGAAGAAATCGAATCAAGATGCGATGAGCTGCTCGATATTTTTGGGCAGCGCAAATCCGAAGTAGATGACTTTTCCGCCTTTGGCCAGTAAAACGGCAGCCGGAATTCCGACCAAGCCAAACTCATGGGCCACTTCCGCTTCTTGGTCGAGAACCACGGGGTACTGAATCTTTCGTTTTTCCACGAAAGTCCGGACCCGGGCCGGCGGCTCTTCCACATTGACGGCCAAGATCTGGAGCTGGGGATAACGTTTGGTCCAATCATTCAGAACCGGAATTTCCTCCACACAGGTGGGGCACCAGGTGGCCCAGAAAACGAGCAAAATCGGTTTTTGATTGGCTAAGGCCGCGAGCTCCACGTCCTCACCGGCAAGATTCGGAAGAACAAAGTTGGGGGCCTGATTCCCCAACAACTTCTCCGAGGAAGCGGTCCACGACGGAGCACAACCGCCTCCCGTGGAGGGGAATCCGCAATTTCCTAGGAGGAGGGCGATCCAGAGAAAAAGCAGGGTTGATTTTGCCATGTCAATGCTCGAGATGGGCCTGGCAGGCGAGAGCGGCTTCGCAGCCTTCTCCGCAACAGGAAACCAATTGCTGCACAGCGCCTGCGCGAACTTCTCCGCAGGCAAAAACACCGGGCACGGAAGTCTGGAGTTTCATATCGGTCTTCACGTAGCCCTTCTCGTCCAGCTCAACAAACCCCTTCAGAAAGCCGGTGTTGGGGTCGTGACCGACAAAAACAAAAACGCCGTTGGTTTTGAAATCTTGGACGGCTCCGGTTTTGACATTTTGCAGTTTGACCCCTTCAACTTTCTTTTCCCCGGCGATGTGCGTGACGACCGTGTCCCAAATGAACTTAATCTTGGGGTTTTGCTTCGCACGTTCCTGAAGGATCGGGCTGGCCCGCAGCTTGTCTCTTCGGTGAACCACCGTCAGCTTGGTCGCGAATCGGGTCAGAAAGATGCCTTCTTGCATCGCCGAATCGCCGCCCCCCACCACCACAAGTTCCTTCTCTTTAAAAAACGCTCCATCACAAGTCGCACAATAGGAAACGCCGCGGCCCGTCAATTCCTTTTCCCCCGGAACGCCCAGTCTGCGATAGGAGGCGCCGGTAGCCAGAATGATGCTGCGAGATTGAAAAGAGGCGCCGCCTGAAGTTTTTGTAACAAAATTTCCGTTTTTTTTCTCAATGGTTGAGACTTCGTCGTAGACCACTTGCGTGCCGTAACGCTTGGCTTGGTCTTCGAGACGCTGGGAAATTTCGCCGCCCGTGATCCCCTCGGGAAAGCCGGGGTAGTTTTCTACGAGATCCGTGAGGGCAATCTGACCGCCGGGAGCAAGTTTCTCAAGAAGTGTGGTGGAGAGTTTAGCGCGGGAGGTGTAGAGAGCGGCGGTCAGACCGGCACCGCCTCCTCCTATAATGAGGACATCGTCCAATTTAAAACTCGGCGACCCCGGCCTCTTTTAATACTTCTTCCTCGACGTAAATAGGAACGCCGGCCCGGAGCGCCAAAGCTACGGAATCCGAAGGGCGCGCATCAATTAGAATTTCCTTGCTGCCGTTCAACGCAAGATAAAGCTTGGCGTAGAAGGTGTTGTTTTGAAGGCGATCGATCAGCACTTTCTTGAGTTTGGCTCCCAGGCTCTCAATCACGCTGACCAGAAGGTCATGCGTGAGCGGTCGCGGCGGTTTGACCCCGCTCAATTTCAATTTAATTGCATTCACCTCGGCAATGCCGATGACCACCGGGAGGAAACGGTTTCCGTCCTTCTCCCTGAGTACGATCACTTGTTCATTCCGTGACTCGTCGATTTTGATCTTGCTCAACATCAATTCAATCATTCGTCTGTCCCCACTTCACCTCCCCCAGGGCGGCGTCCCTTATTGTTCTTTTCCCGCATCTTTGTCTGTTCGGAAAGATGGCGTTGGGTCTGCCGGATTTCCAGAATCTCGCGTTCCAGTGTCGCTTGCTCGCCCTCGAGGACCTGCGCCCTTAGCCCCCGATCCTGGACTTCCTGCCGCAGCCGGTCTCCGTCCGACATGAGCTCGCGCAGACGCGCTTCCTTCACCGCCAACTCGTTGGTCAAACGCGTTCTCTTCTCAATGAGATCAAGTTGCTCGACGCGGAACAAAAGATCACGGACTTGACGCTGGGCTGACTCAAACTGTTTTTCTAGAGCCTGGTTGGACTGGCGGAGCTGCCGGATCTCATTATCTTTCTCGGCGGAAAACTGAGTGAATTCCTCTTTCAAGCGTTTCTGATTCTGGTCCAGTTCCTG
>Ga0114945_10002388_pt1 | contig 11073 bp, 11 predicted proteins | sample OV2TP3_FD_87194 | JGI IMG/M metagenome (GOLD analysis project Ga0114945, IMG submission 87194) | Hot spring microbial communities from Beatty, Nevada to study Microbial Dark Matter (Phase II) - OV2 TP3 | ecosystem: Environmental > Aquatic > Thermal springs > Hot (42-90C) | place: USA: Beatty... | reverse complement strand
TGGACACATTCTTGCTCGCGAAGACATAGCGGGGGTTACTGTGCAGCCTGTCGTTCAGATCATCAATGGAGTATCCGTGCCGGAAGGCTATGCAGACGGTCAACATAGGAAGCCTCTCCTTTAAGGCCAAGCCGCCGCACCGACGCTCTTATCGCCAGGTGACTTCGGACCAGAAGAGATGCAGGAAGGTTTCGTAGGGAGGGAAGTTGCTGGTGTTCTGGTCCTTCGAGCGCACCCAGAGGTCGATGTCCATAGCGTGGTTCTTGGCCTCTCCCTTTGTGATAGAATGGCACCCTAAATCTACGGTACATACACATGCGCTACTCAGTCTTTCTAGAGCCCGTGAATGAACCGGAATTCGAGGGGTACTACTATGCCCACGTTCCCGCACTTGATTTGACCACGCATGGGAAGGGCGTAGATGGCGCTCTGGCCGCTGCGAAGGAACTGACGGAAGCCTGGATTGCGGAAAAGCGCACGCACGGTGAACAGGTCCCCGTCGAATCATCCCAGTCGGTCATAACGCATATCGAGATTCCGGATGCCCTTCTCCGCGCGTGAGGTCTTGGCGAAACTCCTCCGCGCCGGTTTTTGGCTTGCATATCATGATGGTGCGGTGTATTAGTAAGATGTATCTTTGGAGTGTAACCGATGGCCACGTTGCTCAAAAAAAAGACGCCGGCGAAGGCAAAAGCCAAATCCTCTAATTATCATGACAGGATTATTGTGCAGCCTATGGCCAGACTTGCGGCCCTCTTGAAATCTAAGGCCAACGATAAGAAGTCTACTTCCCGCTAGCCAATCGTTTAAATTCCTTCTCGGTAATTCCTAACGCCGCAGCCCACTCCTTCGCTAAATCAGGGCGATCGCCAACCCATGTATTCGCAATGAGCGTATCCACAATCTTCTGGTTGCTGTGCCCGGCCCTTCTCAGACGCGCCACCATCTCCCGTTGAACGGCCAGCAACTGCGTCTTATGCTCGCTCCCCTTTAACTGCTTCGCTAACTCAACGAGTTGTTCCGGACTGCAGCTCTCAACGTCAACCGACCAGCCTGCGTCTTCCTCCACCTAAATCCTCAGAAAAACAAAAGAGACCGGGAGCAGTACAAGAAACTGAGTCGGCCTACCGCCAGGTGACTTCGGGCCAGAAGAGGTGGAGGAACGTCTCGTAGGGAGGGAAGTTGCTGGGGTTCATTTCCACGGCTAGGCCCAGCGTTTCCTCTCACCGTGCAGGAAATACGCCGAGCGGGAAGAAAAATCAACGGACAGATCTGAGCCTCAAAGGGAACCTTGACGTCTGGTATAACACTAGTTATACTCTCAACCCATGAAGACGGCGATCTCCATCCCTGACGCGGAGTTTGAAGAGGCCGAACGGTTGGCGAAACGGCTGCGCGTGAGCCGGAGCCAGCTCTACCGGAGGGCAATCACAGATTTCGTCGCCCGTCATGCTGAAGCCCGCGTTACAGAGAAGCTCAACGAGATTTACGCTGAGGCAGCCGACTCTACCTTGGATGAAGCCTGGCAGCGGGCCCAAGCCAAGTCGGTCCCAGCGGAAAAATGGTAGTCAAGAGAGGCCAGATTTGGTGGGCCACCCTTCCCCCTCCCTCTGGATCTGAGCCGGGCTATCGTCGTCCTGTTCTCATCATCCAAGCGAATTCCTTCAATCAGAGCAACATCCGCACGATCATCGGAGCAATCGTCACATCTCACCTTCGTCTTGCCGACGCACCGGGCAACGTCCATCTCTCCAAGCGTCAGAGCGGGCTCCCGCGAGAATCCGTGATTAACGTCTCGCAAATCGTCACCTTGGACCGTTCGTTCCTCACCCATCAAGCCGGTCGAATCCCCCTCTCCAAGCAACGGGACGTAGACAACGGGCTCCGGCTGGCGCTTGGCCTGTAACGCCAACACCTACGCGATCCATAGATCTATCGCCAGGTGACTTCCTCCCAGAAGAGATGGACGAAGGTTTCGTAGGGAGGGAAGTTGCTGGGGTTCTGCTGCTTCGAGCGGACCCAGAGGTCGATTTCCATGGCGGCCGGATCAGTCTCGCCGCCGGGGAGGGGGCGCTTGACGGGATAGCGCACTTCGTGGGTCTTGGGGTCGCGGGAGCGTTCCATCACCATGAAATGGGCGTCATAGTCTTCGTAGAGCGCCTGATTGTTCTTGAAGACGGTGGCGGTGCCCCACCCGCCGAGATAGAGCCAGGTTTTCGGATACAGCGAATCGCCATTGCCTGAGTCGCCGTGCTCGTAGACGCGGGCGGCGATGCCGCCGTCTTGGTACGGTTGCTTTCCAGCAAAGCGGTCGAAGACGATTCGATACCGGTCGGTTCCGTCAACAAACTCCGCCAGGACCCGGCCGCTGTTTGTCACTTCGTTGACCTCGATCTCGATCACGCCCTGCGTCGGGATCAAGCGCTTACCGGCATAATCGAGATGGTCCCACGGGGAGGGGTCCTGCACCCTGCCGACCAGAATCGTCTTCAGGCCTCTGATGCGGTACTCGCCGCTGTAATGCGGATGTTCCGTCGCCTTGAAGATCCGGGTCCCTTCCTTGTCCTTCGGCGTCCCGAACTGGCTGTCCGCCGCCAATGCCGAAATTGAGAGACTGGCCACCGCGACGATCGTGAAGATGGCTATCGCGAGGGTTGTAAATGGCCTGGTCATATGGCACCCTTTCGCCTGCCTTTACTCCGAACCATACGAAAAATCAACGGAGGCGTTGGAGAGTCAGAGGTTCATCGCGCGCATTGAAGCTCTGCGGAAGCAATATCGTCGAGAGGGCGGTACGACAATCGAGACACTCAGGAAGGAATCAGGCCTCGCACGGCGCCATCCAAGGAAGAGAGCAAAGTAATTGCAGGCGACTCCGCGTCTCGTTATTCTGGCCGCTGCCGTACTGGCCGTTTGTGATGGGGCGCGGGCGGAGTGGGCCGGGACCGTCGAAGGGAATCTGTTTTACACGAATGACGTGTCGCTGTTTTCGGCGTCGCGGCGGCTATCGCTGCGCGAGGACCCCACTCAGCCGGTCGTGGACCGGACCCGGCAGGGCGAAGACATGGTGATGGAGCCCGTCGTCGAGGTCAGACGGGTGTCGACCTCCCGGTTGGGCGCCACGGAGATCTCGTTCAAGACCCAGGGGTATGTGTACGCGCAAAACCCGCTCTTCAACCACGGCACGTATCGGCTGCGGCTGACGCAGGACCTGTCGCCGAGCATGCTCCTCCGGCTGCACTACTACTACGCGCCGAACCTGTTTCTGGGCCCCAATCGCGAGCACCGGACCGGCACCGGGTCCACCGACGAGGAACGCGTGACGACGCATTTCTGGAGCGCCCACCTCGAGCAGCGCGTGGGTGAGAGTCTGAACCTGCGATTGCTTGGCCGCTACGGGCTGCGGTTGTACAATGAGGCGTTTGCGGAACGCGACACGCGATTCTGGACGATCGGGCCGCATCTGGAATGGAGGCTGTCACCGCGCCTGGATATGACCGTGGGGTACCATTACGAGCGCGGGCTGGCCGACGGCCGCAACCAGCCGCAGTTCAACGACGATGTCTCATACATCAATCACTACGTCTCCTGGGAGGCGACCTTTCGCTTGACGCAGCGAACCTCGTTCGTGGTTGGGTTTGACTATGAGCGGAACGATTTTACCAGTGAGCTGGCCGACGATGATCGGCGAGGGGCGCGTGAAGACGTCTACCAGGGCGATGTGAAGCTCCGGCACGCGGTGTCGAATGCCATGGCGTTGACTCTGGGTTTCCAACGCTCGCAGCGAAACGCCACTCTTGAGCGCCGTGCAATCAGCGACATCAACGTATGGGTTGGCGGAGATTACCGATTTTGACCGTCACAGCCCCCCACCGGCCGCGCGGATTCACGTTGATCGAGCTGATGATCGTGATCGGCATTGTCGGGATCATCGCCGCCATCGCCATTCCCAATTACTTTCGCTTCATGTTGAAATCCCGTCAGACGGAAGCGAGGACCATGTTAGCGAGCATCTTCACGCATGAGATCATGTTTCATGGAGACAATAACCGCTATAGCGCGTTCAGCGAGATCGGATTCGAGACCCCGACGCCGGCAGGGGGAAGCGAGATCCGGTATACCTACCGCTCGCAGGCGACTGACCCGAACGGTGTTCCGGGTGCGATTGAGCAGTCCCCCACATTTTTTGGCCCGATCCCGCCGGATAACGCGACCTTTCCAGCCGCTTCAAGCGCGACGGGATTCACCGCCACCGCCACCGGGAACCTGGACAAAGATCCGACCATTGACCAGTGGCACATCAACGACCTCAAGCAGAATTTACAGAATCCTGATACGAACGACGCCGTCAACTAGTGAGGAGTAAGGAGTGAGGGGTGAGCTGTGAGGCGTGAAGCGTTAGGCGTGAGGCGCACGTGAACGATCTCAAGCAGGGATTGCTGAGTTCAGACACCATCACTGACTCTTCGTGGGTACTTCCCTGAAGTAAGAATCGGAAGGCTGGGTCAGATCGTTGTTGACCCAGCTATTGTCGGCATTGACGTCGATTCCCCGAACAGGCGGCGGTTTCTGCAGATTGCGGATTTGGAACGTCCCGAAGGGCTGGATCTCGTCGTCGGTGGGCAATTGCCTGTGGGTCCATCCGCCGCCGAGCGCCCGGATGAGACCAACCGTGGATCTCAGCAGTTCGGCCTTGATCTGCGCAGAGGTGATGCGCGCAATGAGCGTCTGGACCTGCGCATAAATCAGCTCGAGGCTGGAAGCCAGACCGCCCTGATAGAGCTCCGAGGTCAGGTCTTGCGTTTTAAGGAAGGCCCCGACGGCGGCATCTTGCCGGGCGGCGGCATTGGTGAGCCTGTACGTCAAAGCCAAATTGTCCTCAACCTCCCGAAAGGCGTTGAGCACCGTCGACCGATAGCGGTCTTCCGTCTCGCGATACGCCGACCAGGACTGCTGCAATTGAGCGCGGCGATACCCACCTTGGAAGACCGGCAGCGACACGACGGAGCCATAGGACCAGAAAGCGCCGGCGAGCTTGACGATATCGAAGCCGACGTCTACGAATCCTCCCTCGGCTGAGAACCGCACATCCGGGAAAAAGGCGGCGCGGGCGATGCCGATGGCGCGGTTCGCCTGCGCCATCCGGCGTTCCATCGCGGCGACGTCGGGCCGACGTTCCAGTAGGGTGGAGGGGATTGTCTGTGGAATCGTGAAATTCGCCACTCGAAGATCGTCCACCGGTTCGATCGTGAAACTGGCTGGTGCGATATTGAGGAGAATGGCGATCGCATTCTGCGTCACCTGGCGCTGGCCCAGCAGTTGGTTTTGTTGCGTCTCGGTGCTGTACAGCAGCGATTCGACCCGGGCGACGTCGAGGGCGGACGCGATCCCGACGTTGAACTGGGCGTTGACGATGTCCAAGGAGGCTCTGTACAGAGCGACTGACTGGGCATAGATTGCTGCCTGCGCGTCATAGGCGCGCAGCGTAAAATAGTTCGCCGCAATTTCCGCCTGCAGGCTGAGACGTGCGAGCCCATAATCGGCGGCTCGCTCTTGGGCCCGGTAGGTCTCCACGCGCGTCGCATTGCGGATCGCCGACCAGAAATCGGGCTCCCAGGACGCGATCCCCGAACCGGCCGCGCCTGATCCGGTTATCGGAACATCGGGGTCGCGAAAGAGCGTATCGACTGATTGCTTATTGTCTGAGGCTTTCCCGCCGAGGCCGATCTGCGGGATCCGCTGCGAGCGGACCTTCATCATCATATCGCGGGCCTGCACGAACCGCTCGGCGGCGGCTTGCAGATCCGGATTGGCCGCCATGGCCTGCTCCATAAGCTTGTTCAGAACCGGATCGTCGTAGAGCGTCCACCAATCAGCACGCAATTCGTCATCCGAGGGCTTCGCCTCCACGAAGGGGCTCGCTCCGTGCCAGGACGCCGGGACGACGAACTCGGCCGGGTGATAGTCTGGCGCCAGATCGACGTGCGGCAACCAGTCACCGGCGCAGCCTGAAACAGCAACCACCAGCAGGATCATGCCGACCTTTATCCTCTTCCGATTTCCTGCCCGCTCGCTCACGGTTTCCCTTTTTCCGGAACTTTGGCGGACGCTCCCTTCGACTCCGGTGCGTCGCTCGTAACGAGGTCATAGCCGGCCGCCGGCGTGACGATTCGCACCTTTTCGCCTTCGAGTAGGGCGGCGCTGGGGTTGTTCATGATGCGGTCGCTCGCGGAAATCCCCCCTGCCACTTCCACCGCATTGTCCATAAGTTTGCTCACGGTGATTGGTTTGAAGTGCACGCGGTCGTCATCGGTCACTACGGCCACTTGCGAGCCGTGCTCCTGGAACACCAACGCGGTGGACGGAATCGTGAATGCTTGCCTATCGACCGGCGCCGTGAGCTCGACTTTGGCGTAGGAGCCGGGCCAGAGCGCTCTGTCCTCGTTGTCGATCGTGAAGACGGTGACCGCGGTGCGCGTGCTCACATCGAATCCATGGGCGACGGTCAGGAATTTGGCGGTGAAATGGCGATCGGGCAGTTGCGGCACGGTCACGTCGGCCGTCAGGCCTGGCTGGAGGAAGGGCCCGAACGACTCCGGCACGCTGACAAAGAGGCGCAACATATCTACGACGGCCACCGTAAAGAGGTTGGTTTTCGCATTGGGGGTGCTGAGGTTGCCTTCCTTACTGACCAAGTCACCGACGTTGATGTTGCGCTGGGTCACCACGCCGTCAAAGGGGGCGACGATGGTTTTGAACCGAATGAACGCCTCGATGTTCCTGACCTTTTGCTCCGCTGCTTTGACCAGCGCGGCTTGGACTTTCATCTCTTGTTCCTTCACCGTGATCGACTGCTCGGAGACCGCATGGTTTTTGCGGAGCGCGACCCAGCGTTTCGCGGTCACCACGGCGAGAGCATATTTGGCGCGCTCCGATTCTAGATCCGCCTTGGCCTGCCTGTATTCGGCGTCGAGATCCGGCGCGTTGATTTCGGCGAGGATGTCGCCTTCCTTCACGTGAGCTCCGTAGTCCTTGTACCACATCTTCACATAGCCCGTGACTCGTGCGTAGATCGGCGCCTCGTACCAGCCCACAATATTGCCGGGAAGCGTAATGGTCTCGGTCGCCGGCACCGGCTTCGGGTAGACGACGGCAGCGGTGGGGACAGCGCGTTCGAGCGTCTCCTTGCGCAACGCAGCGGCGTCGAGTCTGCTCTCATAGATCCGAAAGCCGACGTACAGCACGATCAGTAGGATTGCTGCGACGGCAATGCCTTTTCCCCGGAACGACTCAGCCATCAGGCAGGTTCCCCTTGGCGGACAGATCGTCTGCTGTAGATAATGGCATATACGCACGGCACGAACAACAGGGTGAACACGGTTGCGACCGTCAAGCCGCCGATGACGGCCCGACCCAGCGGCACATTGGGGGAATTGCCCATGGACATGGGCAGCATGCCGATGATCATGGCCGAGGCGGTCATGAGGACCGGCCGGATGCGGGCTTTTCCGGCTTCGACTGCGGCCCGCAGTGCGTCGCCGTGCTCTTTGAGCCGCTCGCGCGCATAGGACACGACGAGGATCGAATTGGCGGTCGCCGTGCCCATCGTCATGATGGCGCCCGTCAGCGCGGGCTCCGAAAGCCGCGTATGGGTCAGGAACAACGACCATGCGATGCCCGCCAAGGCGCCGGGCAACGCGGTGATGATGATGAACGGATCGAGCCAGGATTGGAAGTTGACGACGATCAGCAGATAGACCAGCACGATCGCGGCGAGAAGTCCGAAGATCAGCTCGGCATAGGCGTCGTACATCAATGCGGCCTGGCCATGGATTTCGAGCGCGGCGCTGCGGGGCAACTCCTCCGCCATGCCTTTGGCGACCTTCTCGACGCCTGCCAGAACCCCGCCGAGGTCGCGCCCTTCGGCGGAGACATAGATGTCGAACAGCGGCATGATGTTCCCGTGCGTGATCACACCCGGCGTTCCCTCGGCTGAAATGCTGGCCAAATTACCAAGCAGCTGCACGTCATTATCGTTCAAAGAATTGTTCGAGGAAGCGACCGGGACGGTCTTGAGACTATTGACGCTATTGATCTGCGGCTGCGGCGTGTAGACATTGATCAGGTACGACATGCCGGTCTTGGGATCGAGCCAATAGATCTGGTCGACTTGTTGGCTCCCGGCGGTCGTCATGAGCAGATTGGAGGCGATGTCCTTCTCGGTCTGGTTGACACTGAGTCCGAACGTGCGGTTGCCTTCGACCATGAGGGTCGGCGTGCGCATCGTCTGCTGGATCACCACGTCCGTGGCGCCCGGGACCTGGCGCAACTTGCCCGCCAATTTGCGGGCGAACTCGTAGTTGGGATAGATGTCCGGGCCGTTGATCTGCACGTCGATCGGCGCGGGCGCGCCGAAGTTGAGAATTTTTGCGGTCAGATCGGACGGCTGGAACGTGAATTCGGTCCCCGGGTAGCGCTCCTTCAAACCTTTGCGGAGAATGCGCCGGTACTCCCACACCGGCGACTTTTCATTCTTCAAGAGGATCGTCAGATCACAATCCTGGGAGCCGATGGTCGGCGTGGGGATGAAGGCGAGGTTGTGCGGTCCGACCGGCAGGCCGCAATTACTGACGATGTTTTCGACCTGACCGGGCAGCAACTCCTCGATACTGTTGGAGACCAGAGTGGCAATGCGTCCGCTCACCTCGATGCGCGTCCCGAGCGGCGCCCGCATGTGCATCTGCATCGTCCCCGACTTGATCTCGGGGAAGAATTCGCGTCCGTTGAAGAAGTAGAGGCTGAGGGAGCTAACAGCGATCGCCAGCGCTGTTGCGACGAAGGCGCCGCGACGGGCGATCACCTGTTCGAGCAGCACACCGTAGCGCTCGCGGAAGTGATTGAAGCGGCTCTCGAACCCCTGCTGAAAGCGGACGAAGACGTTCCGCGATGGTTCCGCGCCGGGCTGCCCGTGGTGTTCATGCGGCTGCGACATGGTGACTCTTCATCATATATTTCGCCATGGTCGGCACCAGCGTGCGCGACAAGATGAAGGAGGCCAGCATCGCGATGATGACCGCCTCCGCCATGGGCCTGAACAGGAAGCCGGCAACGCCGCCGAGCTCGAAGAGCGGGAGCCAGACGATCGCGATGCACAGGGTGGCGACGAGCGTCGGAACGACGATCTGATTGGCGGCGTCGACGATGGCCGATTCGAGCGGCTTGCCCATCGCGAGGTGGGTGTCGATATTCTCGATCATCACGGTCGCGTCGTCCACGAGAATGCCGACAGCCAGTGCCAATCCGCCCAGGGTCATGACATTGATCGTCTCGTTGAGCGCATGCAGGCCGATGAGCGCGGTCAGGATCGACAGCGGGATCGAGGTCCACACGATGAGCGTGGCCCTCCATGAGCCGAGCAGCAATAGCACGATGAGGCCGACCAGCGCGGCGGCGGTCGCCATTTCATACACGACGTCAGAGATCGAATCCTTCACGAAGGTCGAGGCGTCGTCGAGGAGTCTGATCTTCACGCCCTCCGGGACGACTTGCTCGGCGCGCGGGATCATCTTCTTGATCCCATCGACCACCGCCAGGGTCGAGGCCTCCGTGCTCTTCATCGCGACGATGATGACGATCTGTTTGCCTTTCACCAGTACCGCGTTCTGTTGCACCCGGCCCATGAGGCGCACAGCGGCGACATCGCGCAGATAGATGAACGCGTTGCCTTCCCGCTTGATCGGGATATTGGCGAAATCCTCAACCTGCATCGGTGACGCGTTCGTCTGAACGATCCAGTCAGTCGGCTTGATCTTGATGTCGCCGGAAGGCAGCACGAGGTATTGCTGCATGAGGATATCGTGAATGTCCACCGGAGTGAGGTGACGGGCTAGCAATTTCTGCTGATCGAGGTTGACCATGACCTGCATGTCCTGGCCCCCGTATGGGTGCGGCAGGATCACCCCCGGTACCGTCACGAGCAGGGGGCGGATTCGCATGTAGGCGAGATTATAGAGCTCCGCGGGCGTCATATTGTCGGAGCTGATTTCGAGCATGGCCACCGGTATAGAGGATGGTGCGAGACGCATGATCATGGGCGGGGAGATATCCGGCGGCAGCGCTTTGACGACCGTCTGCGCAATGGCCGTGATATCCGCTTCGGCCCTGCCCACGTCGACTCCGTCCTGGAGAAAAATATTAGTGATGCTGCTGCCGTAGTAGGAGTGACTATGGATATACTTGATGCCTTCCACTGTCGAGGTCAGGAAGCGTTCGAACAGATACGTGATGCGCCCTTCCACCTGCTGCGGCAGCAGGCCGGCATAGGTCCAGACCACGGAGGTGACGGGAATCTTGATATTGGGAAAGACGTCGGTCGGCATGTGGAGCACCGACAGGATCCCGAACAGCACGATCAAGATTGCGAGCACGACGAAGGTGTAAGGCCTACGTAGCGCGATGAGGACGATCTGGTTCATGCGCGAAAAATCCTAAGAGGGAGCAAAGTCCCTGCCGAGGGCGCCTATTCTACACTCAGGTGGACAGGGGAGCAACGGGAAGAGCATGCAGCGCATTGGACGGATTGAATCCTTAGGCGGTGATTGGTAGACTCGTGGGCCTTCATGGCTTGAATTTCAGGAGAATCACGGGCGCTTATGAAACAAGTCTTGACCATAGCCGGCTCCGATTCCGGCGGAGGAGCCGGCATCCAGGCCGATCTGAAGGCGATGTCGGCGAACGGGGTCTTTGGCGTGTCGGTGATCACCTCCATCACCGCGCAGAATACCAAAGGCGTGACCGCAGTCTATGACTTGCCGGTCTCGGTCATCGAGTCGCAGCTTGACGCGATCTTCGATGATTTCGAGGTGGCGGCGGTCAAGACCGGTATGCTGTCATCGGCCGCCATCGTGGAGGCGGTGAGCCGCAAGCTGGCGCAGTACAAGGTCTCGACCCTTGTGGTGGATCCGGTCATGATCGCCAAGAGCGGGCATGTGCTCCTTCAACCCGATGCCGTGGAGCGGGTGAAGACGTCTTTGATCCCTCTGGCCCTGGTCGTGACGCCGAACATCGCGGAAG
>Ga0114945_10002385_pt1 | contig 11075 bp, 12 predicted proteins | sample OV2TP3_FD_87194 | JGI IMG/M metagenome (GOLD analysis project Ga0114945, IMG submission 87194) | Hot spring microbial communities from Beatty, Nevada to study Microbial Dark Matter (Phase II) - OV2 TP3 | ecosystem: Environmental > Aquatic > Thermal springs > Hot (42-90C) | place: USA: Beatty... | reverse complement strand
TAATTTTATGGAGTTTATAAATAAAACTACTATAAAGCTTGATAAGGAAATAAACGAATTAGATAAGTTTGTATTTAGATTTATTAATATATTAAAAAAATATTCTGATTATGTTATTGTTAGTGGGTATGTTGCGATATTGCTAGGAAGGTCAAGAACAACAGACGATATAGATGTTTTTATAAAAGATCTTGATTTTGAGTTATTTAATAGATTATATAATGAATTAAAAAAGAAAGGATATTGGTGCTTGAATGCAGAAGATGAGCGTGAGATATACACAATTATTTATCACTGGAATTGGCTGTGAGATTTGCTTTAGAAAATCAAGCAACTCCTAACTTTGAGATTAAGTTTACAAAAAACAATTTGGCCAGAGGAAGTTTTAAAGATAGACTAACGGTTATAACTAAGTTGGGGGAAATCTATATCTCATCGCTTGAAAGGCAAATTGCATTTAAAAGATATTATTTAAAATCGTATAAGGACATTGAGGATGCTGTCTATTTAGAAAATTTATTCAAGGGTAAATTAGACAGAGGCGAAATAAATAAACACAAGCGATTACTAAGTAGGAAAAATGGAAAATCTGATACCAGGTAAAAACAATAAGGAAGAAAGGCTTAATTTTGTTAAATACTGGGCAAATTATGTCAAAACACATTCTGACAAAGAATGGAGCAGACAACAGAATATATTGATAAATTCCATTATGCTGAATGCAAAGAATTCAAAGCTTACACCAAAGCAGTATTTGAGGATAAAAGGGGAGTTGTAGGTCAATGCTCAGGCACTATTGATAGTAATAACACACTAATCAAAGATATTACTCATATAAACCCCATCCTTCTTATAACCCAATTTCTTGTAATACTCTTTTGCTCCAATACCACTTATTACTAGCATCTTTTTCTTGTCAAACTCTTCTTTTGCAATCTTTTCTGCTTCTTGTAAAAGAGTTGAGCCTATACCTCTATGCTGAAGTTGATCATTCTCGCCTTTATGGCCTAAAGATACTGGATTCCCGTACACATGAAGCTCTCTAATACCTGCGGAATTTTGTGTTATTTCAGGGAGAAATGGCTTATAAGGTATCCTTAATCTGCAAAATCCTACTAGAATATCTTGCTCAATGTCTTCAGCAGAGAAAAATATTTCAGTGCCTTGGGAAGCAGTATAAGTGATTTTTTTAATTTTTATATCTTCAAGATTTACTTTCCTTGCTTTAGGCTCTCTGCATCTAATGCATCTACACCTAACTCCCTTCTCTTTTGCAAGATCTTCTACATATTGCCTTAGATTAGTCTTATCAACACCATCTGATATCATATTAGTTGGAATATCTCGCTGTACTCTCATAACTCTAATATACTCTGGAATAACTTTCTTGAATTCCACAATTATAGAGGCTGCTTCATCAGTTGTTAAAGGTTTAAATTTTCCAAGTTTCCATTGGTTGTATAAGGCTGTCCCTCTCATAACCATACAAGGATAAATTTTAAATGCATCTGGCATATAATCTGAATTTTTTATATACTCTACTAAAGCCTTCATATCCATTTCTCTATTAACTTCAGGGAGCCCTGGCATTACATGATAACCTACTTTAAGGAAAGAGTCTTTCAAAAGTTGAGTAGCCTCTATGCTATCAATATTAGTATGACCTCTGTTTGTTAATTTCAAAACATGATCATAAATTGTCTGAATACCCAGTTCTACTCTTGTAGAGCCAAGCCTTAGAATTTGATTAATGTGCTGCTGCTTGCACCAGTCTGGTTTAGTCTCAATGCACATGGCTACGCATCTTGACTGAGAAGTCTCATTTATCAACTGTTCTTTTTCTAAAGAATCTCTGTTAATATTTCCTATTTTATTGTGATTATTATCTCTGTTATTATTGTTATAATTATACTTTAATTCAAGTATCTTTTGGTGTATTCTTCTTGTCCTCAATTCATCAGTTATATCCCCAGGTAATTCAAAGAATTGCTTAAATCTAACCATATCTATACCGTTATTATTCATAAATAATTGAGAGAAATCATTTAAAGCCTTAAATGCATATTTTACAAATTCTTCTTGATAATCTAGAGGATATGAAGAAAATGTACCACCCATTATAATTAATTCTATCTTCTCAGGATAATGGCCTGTAGCAATATACTGTTCAAGTCTATTGAAGATTTGTAAGTAAGGGTCGTAGTTATTCCTTGCTGCCCTTCTTGGATTAGGCTCTCTTCCAGTATAAGACTGAGGGACATCCCCAAATATTGAGCCAGGACCTCCTGGACAAAATGTACATGTTCCATGAGCACATTTTCTAGGAGAGGTCATAATAGCAACAACAGATACGCCACTCTGACTTCTTACTGGTTTATTAGTTATTTTAACTCTATTAAAATCATTTTCACTTAAATTAAGAAAAATTTTTATATCACTTGGAATCTGTTTTACATCATACTTTCTGCTAAGCTTGATCTTCAATTTAGATAACTGCTCTTTGCTAAGATTATTTGCCTTTAGATGAGCTATTACTTCTTCTATCAAGAGATTATCCTGAACTTGTTGCATAAGAGCTTAGGAATAATGGTAGGTTTTTAAAAGTTATTGTACGAACTTTTGAGGCTCTTTAGAATAATAATTTCGGTTTTTTACTCATTTCACTCATAAAAAACTTTCCAAGGGCACTTTTCATTAACAGAAGTAGGACTATTTGTATTAAACTTGATAAAATTTAGTGATTTCATTGTTTTGATGTATTTTCAATAAAAACAAAATCTTCAATCCAACCCACTTTCCAGTCCGCCCCGCCACCTGCCCTGACAGTTATGTCATTACTAAATTATGGTAAAAAACGAAAGATTTAGATATTGGCTTGTGATTTAAACCTGTATGGATATAGGAGATATGGTAAGGGAAACTCCAGAAGCAATAAAGATAGCTGCCGGACTTGCTGTTTTTATAGGGGCAAATTATGCAGGTTATCGTTTATGGGAAAGAAGCAGGAATAGAATGAATGGCGTTCAATTGAATACAATGGGAAATACAATGGAATTTGCAATAAGAGATTATCCCACCGGTATTCATTCTTATTTTGTTGATGTTTATGGACGCAGGGTAGCAACAGAATACTTTAATACAGGTGGCTTAAGAGGTTTACCAGAAGTTACTGGAATAATACAATTAAATCCAGGAAAACACACTATCAAATTTTCTTACGGTGCTGATGACACCAAAGAGGTTGTACGCGAAGTGCAAATTTTAGAACCTGTACCATAATCCCGTTAAAACTTTGCCAAATTTTTTCTTGTGTCATTAAATCCATACTTTTTATTATTTACACAATCTCCTTATCAAACTTAATTTCCAATGAATTCGAGCTTAAAATTTTGACGCTGTCAATTACACCCGCTTTAACACCAAATTCTTCGACTTTCTTTGGCAGTAATGCAGCTATTGAAGAACCAACCTTGATTATTTTCCTTTTGCCTTTAATTTTCTTATTGGCTTCCCTTAGCTTTATTAATTGTTTAGTTTGTTCTGGCGTGAATAAAGTTTCACCGCATTTATCGCATTTCATGCATTCAATTAAAAATTCATCAACTAAACATCTATCTAATTTGATACTTCCGCCGCATTTGCATGTGCTTGTTTTCATTTTGTTTACCTTAGTATTTTCCTTTCTTTTTATTAACTGTTATTATTTTTATGAAATCTGGATAATACTCGACAACGACAAAATAAGTTTGTCTTGATTTATCAAAATAATTTTTGAAGCAGATTCGCTTCTTTTCCTCTGTTGATTTTTCTTCATCAACTTTGCCTATTTGAACTGTTTTAACAGAATTGTCAACATCTTCCATATCCAAATTTTTGTCTTTGGTCGCATGGTCGCTAAAAAGTATTTGAGCTTTAGTTCTGTCAAGACCATTCATAACTTCTTTTATCCACAAGTCCATGCTCATTGCCTGTTATAATATTCAGTTAAAATCATTATAATATTTAAGCTTTACTATTTTCACGAGTTCGTCTAATGCAAACGACTGATACTGTGCCCTTGGACTTATTGCCTTTCGTCTAATCTTCATAGATTAAACAAACTTTTTACTCGTAAAAAGCCAGCAATAAGCGAAATTATTATGAGCCCAAAAAGAAAATTTTCTGCGGAAAATTTTATGGGATTAACAATCCCACTGCGTATAATACTCGTTTCGTGGCAAAATCGAATTCCTTGCGTCATTCAGATTTTGCGTAACTTTGGGCATTGTACGAACATTTTGCTCGCCTCGAGTTTTTTTTCAGACAAGAAAAACTTGCCTTGCTTCAACTATTAAAAGAAATCAGAGATTAGAATGTTTATAACCCAGAGATTAATTGAAGAGCTATAAAGATAATATAAAAGACAACCATAATTAATCCATGTTTCCAATTTAGCTCTCCATGGTTAATAACTAGCAAAGTATAGAAAAGACCTGCAACCAAGAATATTGAAGTAAGAATTATTGAAGAAAAAGAAATATGAAATGGTTTTATAAGTGCTGTTAATCCTAAGACAAAAGAAGAATTTGCCACAATACTTCCAAGGATATTGCCAAAAATAAGATCTTTATGATGCTGAAGAATAGAACGGATCTGGACAGTTAATTCAGGCATTGAGCCACCTATACCTATTACTACTAACCCAATAATAAAAGGCGAAATATCCAACAAACTTGAAATATGCAAAGAAGAAGTTACAAGGAATCGTGCACTTAGTAATAACGCTGTTAGTGCCCCTGTAAAAATCAAGATGTTTTTGTAGATAGACTTGAATTTAACGTTTTCTTTCATTTTACCAAATGTTTTCTCACTCTGCCATAGACCTCCCAAATACAGAATGAATGATATAATAAGTGTAATTCCATCAAACCTTGAAAGTTTGCCATCTATAACCAAAAGAACTGGAATAATGCTCAAAATAAGTGTTAATATAGGTGCATTCCCAATATTTTTTTTAGAAGGGACAAGCCGAATGCCAAATAATAAAACAATACCTAAAAGAGGAATTTTAAAAAGATTAGAGCCAAGTACTGTACCAAATATCATTTCACCAGCACCCAAAAATGCTGCTGTTATAGAAGCAATTAACTCTGGCAGTGCTGTGCTTATTGCTAGAACTATAAACCCAATAAGGTACTCTGAAATACCTAATTGCTTTGCATAGCTTGATATAGAATAAACCAGAAGGTCTGCTGCCTTTGCAAGAATTGCCAAACTAATAATAGCTACAACTGAATTGAAAAGCAATGGATTCTGATTTCCAAAATTAATTATGAAGTCTAGCATTTATCCATTATTTAAATACCTTATTTAGATACCATTTTGATTTATTATTCTTATATAAAATTCAATCATAACAAAAAATGTATAAAGCATTATAAGTGAAATGCCCTCTCTCCATGATAGCCTTGAGCCGCTCTCCACAAATGTTGCAAAGAGAAATGAAACTACTAGCATGAAAATAGCACTTGATAACAGTGTAATAAAATTTCCGCTAATTGGAGAGATTAAAGCAACAATCCCAAGTATTAAAGTTATATTTACGACTGCACTTCCAATTACTGTACCCAGAGCCATTTCTGGATGGCCTTTTAATACAGCACTGCTTTCAAATATTAGCTCTGGCAAGGTTGTCCCTATTGATATGAAAAATAGGCCTATAAAAATAACGGGAAGAGCCAGTTCAATAGACAAGGCTCTCCCAGACATTACTGTTAGTTCTGCACTTATAAAAAGCAATATCAGGTTACCTAAGAAAATTAAGAGAGATAATAAGACACTAACCTTAAACCCCTTTTTAAGATTCGTTTTAAATTCTTTCTGCTGCCTAAAAAGTTTAAAAATATAGAACAGAAATACTGAAACAAGTATTACACCATCAAACCTTGATAACTTTCTGTCTGGAATTATCAGAATTATGGGTATTAGCATTATGAAAAACATGTAAAGAGCATCTTTCCTTATTGTTTTGCTTTTTATTTTGATTCCTCTTCTAAGAAGAACTAGAATTCCAGTTATTAAGGTTAATCCTATTATATTTGCCCCAATTAAATTGCCAACTGAAAGTAAAGGTGTACCATCAAATGCAGAAGTGACACCTACAAATAATTCTGGTATTGAAGTAGAGACTGCCATTATAATAAAGCCAACTGCAAATTCATTTAGCCTTAAAGAGTGCGTTAATTTCGCTAAAGATTTAACACACCATGATCCTGAAAATACTAAGATTACACAAGAAATTACAAACAGTATTAAGTTAGTATACACCAATCTATCACCTAATTATTTAAATTTTTAGACTCTACCTACTCTTTATCAGCTTTAATTATTCTCATAATATTTTTATGCTTATTCTTTAGGATATTATTTTTATTTGCAGATAAGTTTCTATCAAGGTCTAAATAACAGCCCATTTTGGAGTATCTGCGATATTAAATTAACTAGTCTGTTGCTTGTCTGTCCTACAATGAGTTATTAATATTATCATAATTTGCAACTACTCGTATGTTTTGTTTCCATGTCCGCTAGTGCACATTACATCACTGATATGGGAACTTTGTTCCTAAATCCATCACTACGTTCAGGATAAAGCGGACATGGTAGACATAAAGTCACTCGTTTGCTAATTATTATATTATCTCTATATTATTGGCGGACTAATGGCACAGCTCACGAAGTGAGCGTAGTGATGCAAATTATTTTATTATATCTATTTTTATTTTTTGTTATATTATTTTTTAATTTGTTTGTTTTTATCTTATCCTTTACTTTTAGTTTTTGACTAATATCCTATTTTAATTTATTAATTGCTATACATTAATTTCTATATTTCTGCTCTTTATATACTTATACAATTCAAGATAAATAAACCCTAGGCTTGAGATAATTAGTATTGTGACAAATTCAAATATGTTTAATGGCACTGTCCCGAATACTTTATTGAAAAATGGCAGATAGATAACTACCATTGTAATAATAAAAGAAGATAGCACAGCTAGGATTAGCCATCTGTTTTTAAATATTCCAACCTTAAAAGCGGGATAGCGAACTGACCTTGATGCAAAGGCTTGGTACATTTCAAATGAGGCTACTGTCAAGAACGTTGCTGTTTGAGCCTTAATTAAATCATGACTCTGTGAGTATAGGAAGTAAAATATGAGCATAGCTGATATAGTCATCAATATAGGATAATAAACTATAAATGCCGATAGTCCTTTATAAATCCTTTCACTCCTAGGCCTAGGTTTTCTTGTCATTGCATGTGGTTCATAAGGATCTGCACTTAATGCAATTGCAGGCAAACCGTCTGTAACAAGATTTATCAGTAGAATCTGAATCGCTGTCAGCGGAAGAGGAAGACCTAAAAGAATTGTCAGGAATACAATCATAACCTCTCCAATATTTCCAGATATAAGAAATGCAAAATATTTTTTTATATTATCGTAAATCCCTCTTCCTTCTTCTACTGCATCAACTATTGAAGTAAAGTTATCATTTAATAATACCATATGAGAGGCTTCTTTAGCCACATCTGTGCCTGAAATACCCATTGCTACACCTATGTCTGCTTTCTTCAGTGCAGGAGCATCGTTAATGCCATCCCCAGTCATTGCTATTATATGTCCCTTTTTCCTTAAGGCATCAATTATTTTTGATTTATGGTAAGGGTTTGTTCTTGCAAAAATAGAATATTCATCAATAATCTTATCTAATTCAATATTTTTATTGTCTAACTCTTCTCCTGTAATTACTTTTCCTTCAATGCCAAGCTCTGTGGCAATTGCCTGCGCTGTAAGCTTATGATCACCAGTAACCATTATTATTCTTATTCCGGAAAACTTACATTTCTTAATAGAATCAAAAACTTCTACCCTTGGAGGATCTATCATCCCTTGCAGCCCAACAAAGATTAAATCTTTCTCTGTATTAGAGGACGCCCTTTCATTATTTCTCAAAGGCTTATAAGCAAAGGCTAAAACTCTTAATGCCTTGGTGGCAAATTGTTCATTAGCATTAAGTATTAGCTTCTTATCTTTTGCAGTTAATTTTCTGATTTTGCCATTATCATAAATTCTGGTGCATAGATGCATCATAATGTCAGGTGCGCCTTTTACAAAAGCAAGATTTTCTTTCAAAGATTTATGAATAGTTGCCATCCTTTTTCTTTTTGAGTCAAAGCCAATTTCATCAATCCTTGTATAGAGTTTTTCCAAAGAATCTTTAGTTAACCCTGCCTTTGCAGCACTTACAATTAAAGCACCTTCTGTAGGATCCCCAATTATTTTATTATCTCTAGTTAGAACTGCATCATTGTTAAGTGCTCCAATCTGCAATAACAGCTTTATATCATTAACTTTAACAGCTTTATTCTGGAAAAGAAACGAGCCTACTGGCGCATATCCAGAGCCTGTAACTTCAATAATCTTGTGATTTGTGTAGAGCTTTCTAACAGTCATCTCATTATGTGTTAATGTCCCTGTTTTATCAGTGCAAATTACAGTAGTACTTCCAAGTGTCTCAACAGATGATAATTTTCTAACTAACACATTCTTCTTTATCATTCTCTGGATTCCAATTGCCAAAGAAATAGTTACAACAGCAGGTAGCCCTTCAGGTATAGCTGCCACTGCAATACTAATTGCAACAAAGAAAATATCAAATATCGGCATATTTTTAAGATAGCCTGTAATAAAAATTAGGATACATATTGCAATCACTAAAGAACCTAAAAAATGCCCTAATTTTTTGAATTGAACTTGCAATGGTGTTAACTTCTCTTTTTCTTCCTGAATAAAAGTTGCAATTTTTCCTAGCTCTGTAGTCATACCAGTAGCTGTCACTATTGCCTTCCCTCTTCCATTAACTACAGTTGTTCCAGAAAAGACCATATTTTTCATATCGGCTGTTTGGGTCTTCTCTAAAAGAACATCAGGATCTTTTCTAATAGGTGTTGATTCTCCAGTTAGGACCGCTTCTTGCGTCTCAAGGTTAAAGACTTCAACAAGTCTTGCATCGCAATCTATCTTTTCACCTGTTTCCAAAACTATAATATCCCCTGGAACCAGATATTTTGAATTAATCTCCTGCAGTTTGCCATCTCTGATAACCTTTGCTTTTAATGATGCTAATCTTCTTAGTGCTTCTATAGCTCTTTCTGCCTTATACTCCTGCATAAATCCAAGAATAGCATTTAGAATAAGGATAACACCAATAACAATTGCATTAATATACTCTTTCAAGACAAAAGAAATTAGGAAGGCTGCAATAAGTATTCCAACAACAATATTGGTAAATTGAGAAACAAAAATCTTTAAAGCAGATACACTCTTAGTAACTTTTATTATATTTTCACCATAAGTCTCAAGCCTCAATCTTGCTTCTGAATTTGACAGCCCATTTTTTGAAGTCTTAAGCTTTACAAATATCTGTTCAATTGTTAGGCTATGATACATATATTTAACCTCTTTTTAGAGTATTTGGTTTATTTTTAATTGCTTTCTGCTCCTCAAACTCAATATACCACTTCTTTGATTTTTCATCATATTTAAATACAACATTATACTTCTTAGAAGTATCTAATGAGAAAAGCAGAGGCATTGGAATAGTTGTCTCAAAACTAGAACCTCTCTTATACAGTTTTCTTTTAAGGACTACCATATTTAGAAAAATAAGCAACCAGCTGCAAGCTGAAAAGAATTTTAGTTTCTTTTGTTTGGGGGTGCTGCACAGCTGGGATACTTATTTTTTACCTACTTTTAAAGATATTATTATTACAATTATTAAAACTTATTATTATACTTATATTTAAGGATTGTGGTTTTGTGGCTTTGAAGGATTTAGTCCAGCAAGTAAGAAGCTTTTTAAGCAAACTATTTCACTCTTTAGCCAACCTCCAAAAAAAATCAAAATAGTTTTGATAAGTCTTTACAATCTCTCTATTTTGTATTACAATAACATAATAAGGTAAATGCCATATAAAAATAGCCACTTTATCCCCATAAATCCAAAAACTTGATGGAAATAGGTAATCTGACTTTAAATGCCTATAAATTCCAGTTTTTGTTTTCAATATATCTTCTTTTTTGTCACATATTACTCTTTCTTTTATTTCTAATTTTTCTACTTTTCCTAGAAATTGTGGCAATGCAAATTCCAATACTTTTTCAAACTCTTTAATAGAACCCATAACACAATAATCCTTACCAACTTTAAGAACGTCCTGTAAAACTGTTTTCAAACCATCTTTTCCTTTATAAAGTTCTACTATTGTATCTTCTTTTGTTAAATTTGTTAATTTTTCAAGATCTGGAAGGATTGATTTTACCTTTTCTTTCTTTTCTTCAATATAATCTAGCAATACTTGTGGCGGAGACGGTTTAAAGTATTTCTTACCAGATTGGATATAGATACTAACCAAACCCTTTTCCCTTAATTTTTCTAATAAATCGTAAATATGAGTTCTATGAAGACCAATTTCTTGATGTATTCTGCTTACTAGACTAGGACCTATTCTTAATAAAGTAAGATAGACTTCTATTTCTGCGTCTAAGAAGCCGATTTCTTTTAAGACTTCTTTGTTCATGGCTTTAGTAAAATTTTGATGTTTATAAATTTTATTATTTTTTGTCTGTAGAAAGACAGCAAAAATTTGATAGATAACTTCGTAATATTTATTAATTCTTATAAAAATTAATTAGATAATGAAGATAGTATTCACCAAGCATGCAAAGGAAAGAATAGAAATAAGAAAGCTTTTAGAACATGAAGTATTAGAAGCAATTAAGTATCCAGACAAAACGATAAAGAAACATGACAAATATTTTTATCAAAAGAGACTGGACAAAGGGACTATTGAAGTGTGCTGCGAGAAAATAGAAAACAATATAAAGGTAATAACAGTATATTGGTTATGAAAAATGGAAATAAGCTACGATAAGGAAGCCGATGCAATATACATACAATTTCGTAAAGGAGAGTTCACAAAAAATAAAAAGATAGATGACTTTACTATAATTGATTTAGATAAAGATAATAAT
>Ga0114945_10002384_pt1 | contig 11081 bp, 15 predicted proteins | sample OV2TP3_FD_87194 | JGI IMG/M metagenome (GOLD analysis project Ga0114945, IMG submission 87194) | Hot spring microbial communities from Beatty, Nevada to study Microbial Dark Matter (Phase II) - OV2 TP3 | ecosystem: Environmental > Aquatic > Thermal springs > Hot (42-90C) | place: USA: Beatty... | reverse complement strand
TTTATTTGCCCTAATTTTGTCCTAATTTGATTATTAGATTCTCATCCAGAACCGCATCTATTCGGCCCAAACTCGAGTTGCTCTCCCATTTGGCGAGGGAGCTGCGTATAATTTTTGTTTATATTCTTTATCTGCTCATAGTTTGGAGGCGTCTATTGCTAATTATAACCAATAAATTTGTTTAGCAGGCTAAATAAAAACCATATCTTTACCTGACTTCCCAGCCATTCCACTCAGCCATCCCGCCTCTTCATCATCCAAATCCAGGTAAGTGATAATTTTATCTTTCATCTCTTTATTCCTGAACATCACGGGCAGATAAGGCATTGTGCTTTTTAAAATCTCCTTTTTGGATGAATGGGTTTTTAATGCAATTTTCTCTGCAATGGCTTTCTTCTTCATCGCCCTTTGGTTAGCCCACCATATCTTTAAGAGTCTTCCAGTAGGCTTATATTCTACCAACTGATTATATCTTTCATTTTTTGCGGCTGCAATTCCCGCCGTTATCAGGGCATTTATATAAACCAAAAACCTGTAATGCTGCCATCTCTTTATTCTTCTGCTGAAAACATCGGCTTTGCTCAGCATTTCATACGCGCCTGCCAAATCCTCCGGCTTTGTGTATTCTTTTGGCAGGTTCTCATCAATCCACAATAACTGCTCGTCTAGATCCTCTTTGACATTATCAAATGCGGATATTGCAATGCTTAGGTTAGTTGTCTTGAATATCCTGTTTAAAGCTGCCATAATATTAGCCAGCTTGTTCCTGTCTGACAGCTCCTCAATGCTCTCTTTCAGCAATTCCTTTTTGGAATGCGCCAATGTCTGCAAATCATTTATTGCAGCTCTTGCATCTCCTCCGGCTCTTCTTGAGAGCGCTTTAAGGGCATCTTCCTCATGCTTTATTTTTTCATGCTCACAAATTCTTTTGAGCACCTTAATTAATGACAAATAATCTATCTGCCTGAATTCTATCAAAACTGACTTGCTTCTTAAAGAGCTGAATTTATTTTCAAAAGGGTTTGTCGCTGTTAATATTATGGGATATGTTGAGCCGCCTATCAGCTTTATTATTGCCTGAACCCCTCCTCGGTCATTATTTCCCGCCAGGCCGTCTATCTCATCAACAAGGATAACCTTACGTTTTGCAAACAGGCTTTGCTGCTTTATTGCATTCCCTACTTTCAGATAAATTTGCTCTGCGTTTCGGAATTCTGATGCATTAACCTCTATAATTTCATACCCTAGCTCATTTGCTATTGCATAAACAGAAGATGTTTTTCCAGTCCCGCTGGGGCCATATATCAGCGCAGAATTTTTCTTTTCATTCAAAAAATTGGCTATGAAGCTTCTTAATTTCCTTATACTGTCATCCTGCCCAAATATGTCTTTTGTAGTTTTTGGGATGTATTTGCTGATAAAAGGCTGCATGGAAAAATGATATGGCTTTTAATTTATTAAGGTATTGGTGGCTTTCGCTGTTGAAATTAAGCTTATCACCCGATTTAGACAAGCAGAAATAAAACCCACAGATTAGACAGAGCATAAAAACGTAGTTATTCAGCTTTCTGAAGTTCACCGACGATGCCTGTCTGGAAAGTAATTTTTGCTTTCAGACGAGCAACTTCAGGATACCGAATTACTATGCTTATTGTTTTTTGTATCTTTTAGAATTTATATTGCAGCAAACCGAATATTTTAAATAACTGCCCTGCTATCTTGCGCATTATGAATTTCTTAAAAGCTCAAAGGCAAATACAGATAGGCAGGATAAGCACATCTGAGACAGAAATAATTGATATAATAAAAGCATGGGGCGCGATTTCTATAGCATTTGCAATTGTATTAAGGAGCCAGCTTCAATCCAATTTTTATCTAAGCTTTATGATCGCATCATTGACTGTAGGGGTTGGATTTCTTCTCCACGAGCTGGGGCACAAGATAACAGCGCAGAAGTATGGGTGTTTTGCCGAGTTTAGGTCATTTGACAATATGCTGCTCATTGCCATAGCAATGTCTTTTTTCGGGTTTATATTTGCAGCCCCGGGCGCTGTTATGATAGCCGGGCGCGTTAATAAAAACAAAAATGGCAAAATTTCAGCGGCAGGGCCAATTGTAAATCTGGCTTTAGCCCTGATATTTTTTGCAATGCTCTTTTTACAGCTGCCAAAATTCCTTGCAGCAGCGGCGCATTACGGATTCATAATAAACTCATGGCTTGCTTTGTTTAATATGATACCATTCTGGCTTTTTGATGGGTACAAAGTATTAAAATGGAATAAGCTTGCCTATGGGAGCATCGTCGCAACGGCTGTGGCATTGATGTTAATGCGGAGCCTAATATAAAAATATAAATAAAAATATAAGAAACAGAGCTAAAGGAAGATGCCAGGAGAGAAAAACTTAAAGTGCCCAAATTGCGGAAAAGAGCTTACAGAAGACGAGATTTATTGCTATTTTTGTGAGCTTGACGCAAATAAATTTTTTTTAAAAGCAAAGCATGACGGCAAATCTCCAAAAAAATAATTTACAAAAAAATTAAATCTCAAAGAAATTGAAATTTTTTGGATTAAGATTTATCGTCGGAAAATAAAAAAATAAAAAAAATTTAAGTTTTTTTATGGGAAAAATTTAAGTTTTTTTCGTCTATAATTGCAAAAAATAAAAAGATTTAAATACTACCTTTATAACTAATTTCAAATTCAAAAGAGGTATTTCAAAGCGTGGATTTAAAATGAGCGAATTTGGATTGCACGTTACAATTGATGCTTCGGGGTGCAATAAGCGAAAGCTGACGTCTGTAACGCGGGTTTATGATATTCTAAACAAGCTGCCAGAAAAGATAGGCATGACAAAGATGACTCTGCCTTATGTTGTAAAATGGCTGGATAAATTCTCACAGGGGACAGAGGGCATTTCAGGATTTGTGATGATAGCAGAAAGCCATATAAGCATACATACCTTCCCTGATCAGGATTATGTATTCATGGATATATTTTCATGCAAGCAGTTTGATGCGGAAAAGGCTATAAAATACCTTGTGAATGCCTTTGAGGCTGCCAAACATGAAAAAAATATCCTAAAAAGGGGAATTGATTTCCCGGAAAAGATAATTTTGAGCCATGCTTAGCAATTTTTTGTTTTTTTATTCTTGAAAAGCATAATTTATTGATATAAATGATTAATCTAAAAAATCATAATTGGTTAATTTAAACTTCAAATATGGAACTCAAAATATACAAAAACATCAATGAATGCGGCAGGCTATGGGAAAAGTTCAGCCCTAACAGAAGATTGTTTGATATGTGGAACTTTAGGCTATGTTTCTATGATAAGCGTAACGCTCAGCCGTATTTTATTGCAGGAAAGGAAAGAGGAAAAGTTGTTGGAGTCATTCCATTGTCTTTTGTTAAAAATACTAATCAATATACCTATTTTGGCGGCTGGTTTCCTGAAAGAAACTCCTTTTTTCTAAGAGATAAGACTAAGCTTGCTGAATTATTGGAGCAATGCCCTTATAATACTTTGATAGAGGGCATAGACCCTGTTGAGAATGGCTACTGCAATTTTTTAGATGATGAATACACATATTTCATTCACTTATCAAAATACCATAGTGACTTTGAGCGGTATTTTAGCTCTTTTGACAAGAAAAAGCAGAAAAATTTCAGGAGAGACTTAAAGAATATACCAAAATATAAAGTCTATCATAACAGGGTAAAGGATTTTAAGCGGCTTGTAGAGCTTAATATAAGGCAATTCGATGGAGAGTCCATATATAACAATGAATCATTAAAAGGCAGCGTTCGCAAGATGATAGCGCTGGCAAATAAAAAAGGCATGCTCGAGATGGTAAGTGTGGAAATAAATGGCAAGGTAGAGGCAGTAGACATTGGCGTTCTATCTGGAAAATGGTATCATGTGCTAACAGGCTCGTCAAATAACCAAAAAATCCCGAATCTTGGCAAGCTCCTCACAATGCTTGACATCAAGAACGCCATATCCAAAAAAGCCAGATATGTTGATTTCCTGGCATCTTCCGGCTATTGGAAAAGCCAATGGAACTTTGACAAGGAGATGTTATTCAAGTTTGTGAAGTGATGCCTGATAAGATTTATAAAATGCGTATCCTTTCTATTAGGCTATGGCGCAAAATAATTCTAAGCTGAAATTAGGGCTTGTGCAGGCTAAAGTCAGCAATAAAATTGACACAAACCTCAATAAGACTGCAAAGTCCATCAAAAAAGCAGCCGAAAAGGGCGCAAATATAGTCTGCCTTCAGGAATTATTTGCTGTCCCTTACTTTGCGCAGACTGAAAATAAGGAATTCTTTAAATTAGCAGAGGCAATTCCTGGCAAAATTACAAGCTTTCTTTGTCAGGCGGCAAAAGAAAATAGTATTGCCATCATAGGCGGCTCACTCTTTGAGAAAGGAGATGACAATAAGTACTATAACACTTCCCTTGTTTTTGACGCCAATGGAAAACTAATCGCCAAATACAGAAAAATACATGTACCTTACGACCCAAATTATTACGAGCAATATTATTTTTCTTCGGGAAACCTTGGCTATGCGCAGGCTGCCTTAAATAACATAAAAAATAACATAAATAACATAAAAATTGCGCCTTTGATTTGCTATGACCAATGGTACCCTGAAGCTGCTAGGATAAATGCCCTTAAAGGAGCGCAGATAATTTTTTATCCTACTGCGATAGGGTGGTTTGAGCGCTTAAAAAAATATGAGCCATTTTCAGCCAAAAGATGGGAAAATGCAATGCGCGCTCATGCGTCAATGAACGGGATTTATGTTGCGGCAGTAAACAGGGTCGGAAAAGAAGATGAGCTGACATTCTGGGGCAATTCATTTATAGCAGACCCTTATGGAGAAGTAATTGCAAAGGCGTCATCTTCAAAAGAAGAAGTCTTGATAGCTGAAATTGACATTAATAAGGTCAAAGCATCGCAGGAAGGCTGGGGATTTCTGAGGAATAGGAAACCAGAGAGTTATAAGGATTTGGCTAAATAAAGCAAAACAAAATGCTAAAAGATAAATTTTTATAAACTTTGACTCATTTAGCTAAATCCGCTTTTATTTATCATGATGAATTCTAAACCCACACCAAACTCCCTCGGCTACCGTATGCCGGCAGAATTTGAGCAGCAATCAGCTATATGGTTATCTTGGCCGCATAACGAGGAGACTTGGCCGGAGCATATGCTTAAAGAGGTTGAAGATTCTTATGTGGAACTAATTAAGGCATTGCATACTGGCCAAAAAGTCAAGATTTTGGTAAATGATGAAGCCGCCAAAACAAAAGCAGAAATTAAGCTAAAAAAGGCAAATGTAAATATTTCTCAAACTGCTTTTTACCAAATAAAAACAGTTGATGCATGGATTAGGGATTATGGGCCTGCTTTTGTTGTCAATCCTAATTCAAGGCAGAAATTGGCTATTGTAAAATGGAATTTTAATGCATGGGGGGATAAGTACGAAGACTTAAAGCAGGATAACTCTGTACCTTACGAAATTAATAAAGAAATGAATCTGACAATGTTTGAGCCAAAAATTGCCTTTGAAGGCGGCTCGATAGATGTTAATGGCAGCGGCACAGTTTTAACAACTGAGCAATGCCTTTTGAGCAAAAACAGGAATCCAAAATTAAGCAAAACAGAAATTGAAAACTATCTTAAGGATTACCTTAATGTGTCTAATATTTTGTGGCTTAAGAATGGCATTGCAGGAGATGACACAGACGGGCATGTTGATGACATCGCGCGGTTTGTAAATAAAAATACAGTGGTTTGCGCTTTTGAAGAAGATAAAAGCGATGAAAACTATGAAATTCTTGAGGAAAATTATGAGCTATTAAAAAATATGAAAGATGAAAATGGAAATAAGCTGAATGTGGTAAAGCTTCCAATGCCGGGTTTTGTCAGCGATGAAAAAGGCAGAAGATTACCTGCAAGCTATGCAAACTTTTATATTGGGAACTATGCTGTGGCAGTTCCTGTTTTTGGGAATGAAAATGACAAAAAGGCATTAGGCATTTTAAGTAGATTATTCCCAAGCAGAAAAGTTGTTGACATTGATTGCAAAGCAATGGTTTATGGGCTTGGAGCTTTGCATTGTATAAGCCAGCAGGAGCCGAGGGTTTAAACAACGTTGCATTCCTTAATTCGCCTATTCGGGTTTTGTAGCTTTATGCTTTAAATTATGAACATGCCTTTCTATGTTGTCTAATTCTTTTTTAATTTTATTTATACTCCTTGTCACCAAAGCCTCATATACATCTAGCTTACTCATTTTTCTACCTCCTTCTTTTTCTTTTTTATAATCTTAAAAAAACCCCTTAAATCATCACTTGTTGGTAAGACTAAAATACTTTTCCTTTTAGAATCTGGAATTTTCACTAAATCCACTCTTGAGCTTATTGTAATAGCCCTATTAATATTGAAATTTGATGCCGAAAAATTCAATAACCTCCATCTATCCGAAATATTCTGGTGATGTGTCATCTTTCTTTAGTTTTTCTTGTATTTGTTTTAGTTGATTTAAACTTTCTTGACCAAATTTCTCTAAATATGGAGGTTCTTTTATTTCTCCATATTTCTTTTCAAATTCTTCTATAAATTTGAAACCAAGAGTAATAAGCTTTTTGAATAATATAGTATCAATAATTACAACATTGTGTTCCGTCACTTCTGACGGTTGATTTTTATTGAATCTAGGGGTTATATTTTTATCTAGGGGTTATATTTTTAAAATCTAAAAATACGTCCCTCCCTCCAACATGGTAAGTAAATTCATTGGCATAAAAGGATGGATTAGGCACTTGTGTTACTTCTGGCTCAATAATTTTTAATTCTTCTTTCTTTTTTGCTGCCATCTTACTATACGTTTTACCCATTATTTAAAAACTTTACTAAGTTGCATTCGTCGGGATATGCGGTATGACTTCTCCTCTATAAGTTGTAAGCACGATAGCTATAAATAACTTGCGGGGAAATGTCGGATTGTGCAGTAATGACGGCGACAAACTAATGTATATACATTTGTGATACAAGGTTTATAAATAGCAAATTAATGATTCTTTGTAGAAGGTTGCTCGAAAACAATCCTTTTAGTAACATCAATTATTTCAATACTGGTATCTGTAAGACCTTTGATTTTGGCTTCGTCTTCAATAGAAATGTCTATACCATATGTATAATCTTCCCTCATTTCAATAACTTTATCCTCTTCTTTATCTTCTTGTAACTCTTCAATTTCAGCTTCTTTTAAAGTTTCAATAAACTTTTCATCAATATTTATTTTACCTTCCTCCTCAAGCCATTCGATTAAAGCTATAGTACATGTCTGATTTCTTGACTCGTAGCCAAATTTTGCAGCTATTGCTAAAAAGCAATGATAAATGCTGTAAAAACCCGCAGCTATTGACCAATCAGAAAAGCCAATCTCCTTAAATTTGCTGATAGCGTTAAGATTGTGCTCTGCCTTTGCAATGTGCTTTCCTGCATTATAGATATTGGGCTCTACTTTCAAAAGCCCCCTATGCTTTATTCTTTTACCTATATTTTTACATTCTTCAATTTCTTTATTTGCTTTGCTTATGCACCATTTAACATGGTTAGAGGCTTGCGACATTTTTTATTACCACCGTAGGCGGTACCAAAAAGCTAATCATATAGTCTGTTGCTTTTTGAGTACTTCTACATATTTAGCCTGTCCGTATAATATAACAGCATTTTTAACAATATCAATTATGGATTCTTTTCTTTCTTTAATGTTCTTCATAAGATCATTTTCTGTAAGTTTAATGGAATGTATTTTTTTAGGCAATACTGCTTGCTTTTCGTTAATAATTTTCCTAACTTCATCAAGGTCCCTTTTTTTAATTACTATCATAATATCAATGTCCTTTGCTTGCTCATAATTCTTGATAGCAGAGCCATAGAGCATTATAATTATGTCTTTTTTGAATAAAGCCTTAAATTCCTCTTTCCATCTTTTAAGATTATTGGCTTCATCTGAAAGCAGGAAAGTTATAAGGTTTCTTACATTATCATCTTCTAACTTTGGCTTATAAATTATTGATTTTCCAATTTTTTTGCTGCTAACTAAACCTTCATTGAGGAGTCTTTTAAACATCTTCTGAGCGCCTACATGACTTATGCCTAAAACTTTGCTTATGGAATTAGCATTGTAGAAAGCAGTAAAATCCTTGAATAAAATAAGTAATGCTTCTCTTTCCTTTTGTGTTAAAGATATCATAGTAATATGGAGTTACTATATGATAACTTTGAGTTACTATATAAATGTTTTGGTTTTCATGTGGTGATACTCGAAAATAGATAAGTTTATATTAATCATTACTTTTCTGGCGACAGAAAAGTAATAATATGGAGTTTAGACATTTCGAGATGGATTTTCTTACAACGATTGAAAAGAATTGCATAAGTCATAAGCTATTATTTCCAGAGTTAAGCCGTAGCATCCTAAAGAAAATAAAATTCAACATAAGTAGGGAAGATTTGATAGATGTATCAAGCAAATTAAAAGAAGGTTACGGTACAATTGTAAATCTGAATGAATTATCTAATCTAAAGCTGCAATATCATGGAAGATTCAAATCATTTCTAATTGGGTTTGGAATCAATCCTGAAAACCCAAATCAGCCTGACCTAAAAATGTTAAGATTTGATAATTCAGTAGAAAGTACACACAATGACGGGACAATGTGTTTTTTAGGAAGGAATAAAATCAAAGGGCCACATATTCATTGGTACAACTCATTTTATAGTGTATTCCTCAATCAAGGCATCTTTAATTTAAGAGAGCCCAATAGAATGATATATAACAAGATTATTGAATTGTTTATAGAAAATAATAAAAATCTGAATCTAAATGCAAATTTACTACAAAAATCTGTGTCATACAGTATTTTTCTTGATTTATGTAAGTTTATAATAAAAGAAAAAAGAAAACTTAGGGAAGATGGTCATATCACATCAAATAATAAATTAAAAAATGACCCAGTAGATATGCTAAAACAAATACTAAACAAAGAATTTTTAAAATAAAAACCCTAAGCCTCAATTGGCTCTTCAAGCCTTTTCTTAACGCTGACTTTATCAAGCCCTGCCTCTCGTCTTAGCACTTCTACCATATCAGTTTTCTCCCATGTAAAGTCTGGGTCGTCTCTTCCGAAATGGCCATAAGTTGCTGTTTTCCTGTAAATGGGCCTTCTCAAGCTTAAATGCTCAATTATCCATTTTGGAGTTAATTTAAAATGCTGTTTAACCAATTCAATAATCTTTGCTTCAGGAATTTTATTTGTTCCAAAAGTATCAACATTTATTGATGTTGGCTGCGCAACTCCAATTGCATAAGACAACTGCACCTCACATTTATCGGCCAAACCAGCTGCAACTATGTTCTTTGCAACATACCTTGCAGCATAAGCGCCGCTTCTGTCAACTTTACTTGGGTCTTTCCCGGAAAAAGCGCCTCCTCCGTGCCTTCCAACTCCGCCATAAGTGTCAGCGATTATTTTTCTTCCAGTAACCCCGGAGTCGCCTTCAGGGCCTCCAATTACAAACTTGCCAGTTGCGTTAATGTAAATTTTCGTATTTTCATCAATCCATTTGCCGCATATCGGCTCAATGACTTTTTTCTTTATTTCTTCCTTTAACTCCCCTTCGCTTATCTTTTCCAAATGCTGCTGCGCAATGACCACAGTACTTATTCTTTTAGGAACATCATCATGGTATTCAACACTAACCTGTGATTTTCCATCAGGTCCTAAGTCAGAGATAAGACCTTTTTTCCTTACTTCTGCAAGCCTTCTTGTCAACTTGTGGGCAAGCATAATTGGCAGTGGCATTAATTCAGGAGTTTCATTGCATGCAAAGCCATACATCATTCCCTGGTCGCCGGCGCCTTGCTCTTTGCCATCTGCCTCATCAACGCCTTGCGCAATATTTGGGCTTTGGCCATGAATACTCACTAAAACACCAGCATCTTCACAATCAATACCATATTGGGGGTTTATGTAGCCAATTTCTTTTAATGTTCTCCTCGCAATGCCTTGTATATCTGCATAGCCTCTTGATGTTACTTCTCCTGCAACAACAACTAATCCTGTTGTTGTTAAACATTCAACAGCTACTCTGGAATATGGATCTTGGGCAAACAAAGAATCAAGAATTGCATCGCTTATCTGGTCGCAAATTTTGTCCGGGTGCCCTTCTGTAACACTTTCTGAAGTTACGTAAGTTATTCTTGTCATTTTAAACCTCCATTACATTATTTTTTCTTTATTTTTAAAAATCTTTGTGAAAGAAATATTCTGATGGGAATAATTTTAAATATAAGTCAATTATGCATATGAGTTATGATATACGAACTAGAAGAAATCAAAAAGATAAGAAAGAGACTAGGCATGACACAAACAGAGCTTGCCAACAGGGCAGGAGTCTCCCAATCTCTTATCGCTAAAATCGAGTCTGGAAGGATTGACCCAACTTACACTAAGACAAAGAAGATATTTACGGCTCTAAGCGAAATGGAAAAAAAGGAAGAAATAAAGGCAGGGCAGATAATGACAAGCAAGATAATAAGCATCAGCCCAAATGCGCCAATAAAAGAGGCGATAGGCAAGATGAAGAAATTTCAGATCTCACAACTGCCTGTAATAGATGACAGCAAATTGGTTGGACTAGTATCAGAGTCAACAATTTTGGATGCTTTGCTAAACCCAAAAGGCGCAGAAGTCAGGGAAGTAATGCAGGAAGCTCCTCCAATTATTTCAAAAACAACTTCTATACAGGTGGTTTCAAATTTGCTTAGGCATTATCCAGTGGTTGTAGTATCTGAAGAAGGCAAATTAATCGGCTTGATAACAAAAAGCGACTTATTGGGAAAGCTGTATAAGGGATGATGCCCATTTTGTTCATGATAAGCGGGCTGAGAAGTTTTGCAATGCGCTGGAGAAAAATTTATAATTTATATATTTTATATATGAAAAGCTTATATTTCGTAACTTAAAAGTAAAAATCAAAAACAATATATTTATAAA
>Ga0114945_10002383_pt1 | contig 11082 bp, 9 predicted proteins | sample OV2TP3_FD_87194 | JGI IMG/M metagenome (GOLD analysis project Ga0114945, IMG submission 87194) | Hot spring microbial communities from Beatty, Nevada to study Microbial Dark Matter (Phase II) - OV2 TP3 | ecosystem: Environmental > Aquatic > Thermal springs > Hot (42-90C) | place: USA: Beatty... | reverse complement strand
GTCGATCGACCTCGAAGGGCAAGGTCAGGCTTGCGAGGTAGGGTAAGACGTCGGCATACTGGGCGGCCTCCTCGGGGGGAAGGCCATGCGATCGGAATTCGTCGGCACGTTCTTCCCGGGGGTTCCACTGCACGCGCTCAAGCGTGTCGCGCTCGGTTGCACCCATGATGATCTGGGCCTTGCCCAACTCGCGGATACGGAGCGCCTGTCCGCAGTGATCGCTATGAAAATGGGTGATCACGATTTGGGTGATGGCACCGAGGTCGAGCCCAAGATCGTCCAGCTTGCGTTTCAGCCCGACGAAGGCCTCCGGCGTGTTCATCCCGGTATCGATCAGGATGAAGCCATCATCAGCCTCTACCAGGTAGACATGGACGTGGTTTAGCCGAAAAGGAAGCGGAAGGGTTAATTGATACAGGCCTGGGGCGATCTCGATCGGTGCGCCATCGGTAGCGATGGAACGACGCTCAGATTGTGATTCCATTGAGGACGATCTCCGCCATATGGTAGGCGATGTCATCGATGGTCAGGCGGCCACCCTTGGTGTACCACTTGAACATCCAGTTACACATCCCCAGAATCGAGAAGGCCATCATCTTCAGGTCGAGCTCACGTCGGAAATCGCCCTTCTCCACTCCCTCTTGCAGGATCGCTTCCAGTAGCGCTTCATAGCGAAAATCGATACCCGCCACTTCGGCTTGCACCGGTCCGGACAAGCTGGCCTTTTCCTGCAGAAACACGAACATATGGGGATAGTTGTCCTCAAAGGCTCTCAAGTGCGAGCGAGTGAACTCAACGATCTTTTGTCGGGGTGGTAACGGAGACTCCATGAGCTTCTTCTGCCGGTCGATGAGCTCGCGAATGGGCTCTTTCGTGACCAGATAGAGGAGTTCCTCCTTGCTCTTAATGTGATAGTAGAGGCTCCCCTTGAGCATGCCTACCTCATCGGCCACATCCTGAATCGTGGTGGCATGGTACCCTTTTTCCTGGAAAAGCTTGGCTGCTGCTGCGATGATTTCCTTGATCCGAGGTGTCGTCATAGACTCACCCTTCGCGCATGGAACTGCGCTCGCTTCCCTGTGCGAGTGCCGCACTCTTGCCGACCAGGAACAATCGCTAGCGGGCTGGCCCACGGTCGGAAACCGTTGACCAAACATTTGGTTTGAGTCTACGGCCACTGCTTTCCCCCTGTCAAGCGTTTTTGCTGGCCATGACGTTCGACGTCGATTTACTCATCATTTTTATCTTTGCCGGCGTTTGCCGCGGTTGCCCGGGTCGCCATCCATTCGATCAACTGCTCCCGAGTCAGACGCTTACGGGGCTCTTTTTCGCCTTCGATCAGAAATTCATCCGCAGACTCCAGCGTCTCCTCCACCCCGCCCACGCTCGAATCGCCGAGCGGTGGCCGGGCGACCAGACCACGCCGGCTCACCATCCACGCGGCGTCGTTCGAACGTACATGAAAGATCACATCCAGACGATTCCGCACGGCGAAGGCGCGGAGGTCCTTGAGGGAGAAGTCCATCAGACATGCCTCCTTCCGTCTATCATCCCTAACCTACACCGAACGAGTGCATCGCCTGCACCACCACGAGCGCGGGAGCGCTATCGCCGGTTTCTCCCTAGTATACCCCAGCTGCGTTGCAACTGGCGGAAACACCTGCTGGGTGCGCGATGGATGTACGCACGGGGAAGACGGCTCTGGTCCGACGACCGATGAGGATTTCGCGGAGATCTCTTATAATGCGGTCATTCGTGCGGCTCAACGGGGTGAGCCACGCTGGCGCGCAAGCCATTGACACGGGTATGGGAGGATGAGCAATGATGGAGTACGATGCCATTGTGGTAGGCGTCGGTGGGATGGGGAGTGCTGCCCTTTACCACCTCGCTCGACATGGGCTACGGGTCCTGGGAATTGAGCGATATAATATCCCCCATGAAATGGGCTCTTCCCACGGGCTGACCCGCATCATCCGGCTGGCCTACTATGAGCACCCCTCCTATGTCCCGCTGTTGCGGCGGGCGTACGAGCTGTGGCGGCAGCTGGAGCACACGGCGCAAGAGCGCCTCCTCGTCATCACGGGCTCCATCGATGCCTCGCCTGCAGGGGGGGACATCATCGAGGGGTCAAGGTTATCCTGTGAAATCCATCATTTACCCCATGAAATCCTGGACAGCCAGGAGCTGAACAAACGCTTTCCAGCCTACCGGCTCCCATCAGGGATGTCCGCGCTCTACCAGCCCGACGGAGGATTTTTGCTCTCCGAGCGTTGTATCGTGGCCCACGTGATGGCCGCCCTGGAAATGGGCGCTGCGGTCCATGGCCAGGAGCAGGTGCTCGACTGGGAGCCGACGAACGACGGGGTAGAGATGCGGACGGACCGAAACCACTACCGCGCGGCAAAGCTGGTCCTCTGCGCCGGAGCCTGGCAAGCGAAGCTGGCCCCAGACCTCGCAAGGCTGGCCGTTCCCGAGCGGCAAGTGCTGGCATGGTTTCAGCCGTTACGCCCGGAACTGTTCAGGCTCCAGACGTTTCCCGTCTTCAATATGGCCGTCGAGGAAGGCCGTTACTACGGTTTCCCTGTGTACGGAATCCCTGGGTTCAAAGTAGGCCGCTACCACCATCTGTCGCAGGTGGTTGACCCTGATCTGATGGACCGTGGCGTGCATGGGGAGGACGAGGAAGCGCTGCGCAACTTTACCGCTCGGTACTTTCCCGATGCGGCTGGCCCCACCATGTCCCTGAAGACCTGCCTCTTCACGAATACCCCCGACGAGCATTTCATCCTCGATCTGCACCCCGAGCTTCCTCAGGTCGCAATCGCCGCTGGCTTCTCCGGGCATGGGTTCAAGTTCTGTAGTGTGGTGGGAGAGGTGATGGCTGACCTGGTGCAAACGGGATGCAGCCGACACAACCTGGACCTGTTCACAATCCGGCGGTTTGAAACGAAAGTATGAAACGAAAGTATGATATAAATGTGCCGAAAAGGAGCGGTGCGGGAATTCGTCGCCGTCTGAGCCACGGGAACCATTACGCTTGACAGCCTCTAGCCTTCAGAGTAGGGTAAGGCATCGCCCAGAAGGAGGAGAGCCTTTCTCGGAATGGGCTACAGCTTTTTTGTCCAGGTGGCTCCCTCGCCAGATACGGTGAGGCGATGCGCAGCCCCTTGAATCAGTGCCCTTCGCGGTAGGAGAATCGTGATGCCCACAACGCTGTTCGTCGGTAACCTCTCCTTCGAGGCAACGGAGGAGGATCTCCGAACACTCTTTGCGCAGGCGGGAGCCGTCAAATCCGTCCAAATCGTCACAGATCAGATGACGGGCCGCCCGCGCGGCTTTGGATTCGTGGAGATGTCCACCCAGGAGGAGGTCACCAAGGCCATTTCCCTGCTGAACGGCCAGTCGTTCCGCGACCGCAATCTGACGGTCGAGCAAGCCAGACCCCGGCCACCGCGAGGCGCAGGGGGGCCGCGAGGAGATCGCAATCAGCGAGAGGGTCGGGGCCGCCCACGCTAGTGCCCGCCCCGTCTAACGCAGCGGGTTCCGGTCTGTCATCCGTTCTGATCCTCGCGTGCATGCCCTTCGATGGCCCTGCGATTGGGAGTATCTATGGGGGGATGGAGGGAGACAAGGAGTGAGCGCGAAGGAGCGTGGCATATTAGTCGGGCAAGTGCGAATCGGAGTAGATGAGGAGCTCTGCGCATGGATCATTGAAGCGGGAGAAACGCCCTCCATCGAGTTGCAAGTGCAGCAGGTCGATGGCAACGACCATGCAATTCCCCCGGCCCAGAAGTTACGGATCCCGGCCCCTCTGCTCCCTGAGCTGAAACTGCTGGTCCAGCGCCTGGAAGCGCAGGTGCTCGCTCAGAGTATCCCAGCGCAGTCGCACGAGCAAAAGCAGCTCCGGCAGGAACAGGGGCCGGCCTTTGCCCATCCGAGCGAGGCGGAGTTTGCCCGCATCCTCGACTTCTATAACATCCGCTGGGAATATGAGCCCAAGACCTTCCCTCTGCAGTGGGATGCTCAGGGGAAGATCTTGGAAAGTTTTACCCCAGACTTTTATTTGCCGGAGCAGGACCTGTATATCGAGTTGACGACTCGGAAACAAAGCCTCGTGACCAAAAAGAATCGTAAAGTACGCCTCTTGAGAGAGATTTACCCTCAGGTGAACATTAAAATTTTCTATGGTAGGGATTTTCTACGGCTACTGCAGAAGTACGCCACATGGGAGGAAAAAGAATAGCCCCGAGAGCCGCAGGGTTTTCTGGATCCTTACAGCGCTTACCGTTTCCCTTTAGCTAACTTCTGACGAGATCGGGTTTCACACCGTTCTTGCCAGCCTGCTAACCTTTGGGAACCGCTAACCACCTTGGGATCTGTTCAACCCTTTACAACTCTCGGGGCTAATTTTAATATAGGACGTCCTGGCATCTATGTCAAGCGAAAGCCCAGAAAAAAATTTCGACACCGAAAATCAGGCCATTGCTGAGGTCTTGATATCCCAGGCCGAGCTCAGTGCAAAGGTGGCGGAACTGGGACGCCAGATCTCAGAGCAATATCAGGGCACAGATCTGGTCCTCCTCAGCATCCTGAAAGGAGCCGTGGTCTTCCTGGCCGATCTCATGCGCGCGATCACCGTCCCGCTAGCCATCGACTTTATCGCCATTTCCAGCTATGGCGCGCGCGGCGCATCTGGGGCGGTGCGCCTTGTGAAGGACCTGGACCAGGATATCACCGGCCGACACGTCCTGGTTGTGGAGGACATCGTCGATACCGGCTTGACGCTGGGATATCTTTTGCGCACCCTCAGCGCGCGCAATCCGGCGAGCCTGAAGATCTGCACACTACTGGACCGTTCGGTGCGCAGGATCGTAGACCTCCCGATCGCCTTTCGAGGGTTTGAGATCCCCGATCGCTTTGTGGTCGGCTATGGCCTGGACTATCTGCAACACTATCGGAACCTACCCTTTATTGGGGTTCTGAAAGGGGACATCATCGAGCGGCGACGTCGATAGGTGTGCACATCCACTTGCATGGGCGCCCTCCGGCTAGGCCGTCACCTTTTTCAAAAACCCCTCCAGGACATCCAGGAACGTCCCAAGCTCGGTGTCTGTCATCGGAACGGACAGACATCCTCCCCCGCGGATGCTGAAGAAAATCCCATTATTCAGGCCATGCAGGAAGAATTTGTACGCCAGTGACTTATTGCTGCGCTGGGCGCTCCGATAGTCGATCACCGGCTCCGCCGTCCAGTGTAAACCAAACAACGACCCATCCCCGGTGACCTGCGCTGGCATGCGGTAACGCTCGCACAGCGCCTGCAGCCGTTGGCGAAACTCTGCGCCCGTCCGATTCAAACGCGCGTACGCAGCGTCATCCAACCCCTGCAGGGTGACCAATCCCGCCCGCATCGTGACCGGATTTCCATTAAACGTTCCCGCATGCGGGATCCTGGGTGCCCCCGCTGTGGCATCGAAGGCGGCCATGATGTCGCTCCGTCCCCCGACGGCACCGACGGGAAGGCCACCGCCGATGATCTTGCCCAACACGGTGAGGTCGGGGATAATCCCCAGCTGCGCCTGTGCCCCACCCGCTGAAAGGCGGAAGGTCTGCACTTCGTCGAAGATCAGGAGAAGCCCCAGGCGGTGCGTGAGCGCTCGCAAGCCCTGTAGGAACTCGCGGCTGGCGGGGACATAGCCCGTTGAGCCCAGGATCGGCTCGACGATCACGGCGGCCAGCTCCCGCTGATGGGCGCTGAGCAGGGCGCTCGCGGCTTCCAGGTCGTTGAACGGCAGGATGAGGACGTCATCAAGGGTATTGGGCGTGATGCCGTCGGAGGCTGGCACTGGAGTGGGACGGCGGGCGTCCCCGCTTTGCGCAAGGTCCGGCGTGACGCTGACGGCCACGTGATCTGCCGTCCCATGATAGCCCCCCTCGCATTTTGCGATCTTCCCGCGTCCGGTGAACACGCGCGCCGCCCGCAGAGCGAACAGGACGCCCTCGGTGCCGCTGTTGGTGAAGCGGATCTGCTCGACGGATGGAATGCGCGCCACCAATAACTTCGCTAATTCCATCTCAGGCTCGGTGGGAATCGCGAAGGCCGTCCCCCTGGTCGCCTGGTCGGTGATCGCCGCCACCACGGGTGGGTATGCATGGCCGAAGATCAGAGAGGTGGCATTGTTGTAAAAATCGAGGCGCACGTTTCCATCGAGATCGATCATACGAGGGCCCGCCCCTTGCACGGCATAGAAGGGGTATGGGGCAAAATAGGCTGTCAGTCGGGTGTTGCCGCCGGGAATCACCTGTTTGGCCGCTTCGAAGCGGGCCAGCGATGTCGGGTTCTGCCGTCGGTATTCCTCTAATTCCTCGCTGGGGTCAAACGACTGCACGAGACGTTGGCTCGCCTGCATCATTCCTCTCCTCGTAAGCCATCAGCGGTCAGCCAGCAGCAGTCGGCACAAAGGCGCACAGGAGTGAACTGAGTCATGACCACTCAATGCAGCGCCTGTCGATTCGGAGGCGACTCTAGCGCAGGCGTTGGATAGAAGTCAAGTGAGCACGATTAAACTCGTGGCTGCTGCACGCTCTCACCCCCATCAGATGTATTGATACAGGGTGCATGCAGAAGATACTTTCGTCTCTGTGTTGATACATCTATTGATTTTCATTGACTCCTATATCTTTCACAGCTAGCTTATGCACGTCATGCGTCATGGGTGCGAGGACAAGACGATGGGGCTGCCCCCGGTACGAGCCAGCGTGTGATGCGGTTTACTCATCTGACTGGACGCTTCACTTCGTTCACGGTCTATTGTTGTCACATCAGAAGGAGTGGTCATGTCAACGATCTTGGTGGTGGATGATGATCCCTGTAACCGAAAAATCCTCACACAGCTACTGCGGGAATCCGGTCATCATCTCCTCGAGGCTGTCGATGGGGCAGAAGCCCTCGAGTCCGCGCGGGCCTGGCATCCCGATCTCATCATTACAGACCTCCTTATGCCAACCATGGACGGCTACGAGTTCACCCGGCAATTGCGCGCCGATCCGGCCATCGCTGATACGCACATCATTTTCTATACCGCACACTATTTGGAGCACAAGGCGCACCTCCTCGCCGATGTTTGCGGTGCCTCGCTCATCACCAAACCCTCTCCCCTCGATGTGATTCTGCGTAAGGTCGAGGCCGTCCTCGACCTGCCCTCTTCCGCTCCCCCCCCTCTGCCCTTCTATGACTTCGACCGTGAACATCTGCGGCTGGTGACGGATAAACTCTTTCAGAAAGCGCGAGAACTGCGGGCGGTCAATCAGCAACTGGAGGCCCTCGTCGATCTCGGCCAGCAGCTCGCCGCAGAACGAGACCCGCTGCGTATTCTGGATACCGTCTGTCATGCGGCGCGTGACATTATCGGAGCGCAGTTTGCTGGCGCCGGTGTCCTCACTGACGATCGCGCGACCTTCCTCCCACTGACCATCAGCGGCCTGGACCCCGAGGCCGCCGCGCGTATCGGCCCTGCATTACCTCGTCAAGGCATGCTTGACAGGCTACTCACCCAGGGTTCTCCCTTGAGTGTCAGCGACGTCACCGCCGATTGGCACGCCCTGGGGTTACCTCCTCAACACCCTCCCATCCAATCCTTTCTCGGCGTGCCGATTGCCTCAGCCACGCAGCGATATGGGGTCCTCTACGTCGCCAACAAACTGGGAGAAGCGGAGTTCAGAGCCGAGGATATGGGTGTGCTTGTGACCATTGCTGCCCAGGTGGGTGTGGCGTATGAGAACGCCCGGCGCTACCACGCGCTGCAGCACTACATCACCCGGCTCGAGCAAGAAGTGGGTGAACGCCAGCGGGCCGAGGAGCAGGTAAGGGGAACGCTGCGCGAAAAGGAAGTGTTACTACAGGAAATTCACCATCGCGTCAAAAACAATCTGCAGATCGTCTCCAGTCTCCTCTCCCTCCAGTCACGCTATGTTCAGGATCCGCGCGCACGCGAGCTGTTCAAGGATGGTCAACACCGGATCAAATCCATGGCGCTCGTTCACGAGCAGCTCTATAAGTCCCAGGACCTGGCGGGGATCAACTTTGGACCCTACATTCAATATCTGGCCGCCGACGTATTCCGCTCATACGGGGTCATGCCAGCTCGCATTCGCCTGCACATGACGCTTGCGGATGTCTCGCTCGGTATCAATACGGCCATTCCCTGCGGCTTGATCCTGCAGGAACTCCTCTCCAACTGTCTGAAGCACGCCTTCCCAGCCAATGCCCGGGGGGCAGTTTCGATCGATCTACACTCGGATGACAACCATCGGGTCCTGCTGAGCGTGCGCGATACCGGGGTCGGTTTACCGACAAAGGTCGATCTGCAGAACCCGGACACGCTGGGGCTGCAGCTGGTCAGCGCGCTGGTCGATCAGTTGGATGGAACACTCGAGGTAAATCGCTCCCCTGGGACAACCTTTACCCTGACTTTTCCTGGATGACCGCGGCTGCTGTCTCATTCCGCGGGTTCCAGGCGCTGCACGGTCTCAGCCTGGGCGCAGATGCGATCCCAGTGATACTCCATGGGATAGAGTAGCACCGCCGCCCAGCGGGCCAGTTGGTCCGCGTAGTGGGGGCTCCCTGGATGCCCCGAGGAACCCAGCGGTACCACCCACGCGCTCCGATCCCAATCAGCCAGATCGAAGATATAGCGGGCCACCGAGGTGCCGCTCACCGCGTAGCCCCCTCCCACCGGATGGGATGCCGCCTGTACGGTATCTGCATCCCCTCCCATGGGGACTGCCGGAGGATTCAGCAGCGAAGCCACCTCAGGGAAACTGGCGGCCAGCGGATGCTGAGGAAGCAGGCGGTGCAATCGTCCCCACTGCCAGGCTGCCATGTCATCGCCCAGCTGCTGCTGTAACCATGCCACCGCACGGGCCAGCGCCGATGCCAGCAGCGATGCCCAACTCAGTCCGGGTGGCAGCAGGCTGCGCGCATCAGCCTGCATGAGGTCCGACAGTTGCGCGCGCAGGCGTGCCATATGCGCCGCTCCCCCACCCGGTTCCCTGCTAAAAGCCTCGGGGGTCAGAGGCCCGACCAGCCCCTCGACCAGGGTATGGAGCAAGTGCTCACGACAGACGGCATATAAGGTGGCAGCCACGCTCTCACGCGCCATGCTCCCATCCCAGCCCTGCAGATACCCTTGCGCCTGAGCCGAGCGAGGGTCCAGCGGGACCAGGGACGCCAGGAGGCGGGTAAATGTACGCGCGGGCAGAGAGAGACAGTCGGCATGGATGGCCGCCATGTCGGCGGCGGTGGCCTGTGTGAGGGTCCCAAGGCGTTGCTGGATGCGGCGAGCACGAAAGGGGGACTCATAATACAGCGCCAGATAATGCGGGTAGTCGTCACCTACGATGCGATTGTTGGCGGTCACGAAAAACCCCGGCTCGGGATTGTGGAGGTGAGGCAGCTCCTCGAAGGGGATCAGCCCCTGCCACTCATGCTCCCCGGTCCATCCAGGCACGGGGAGCCAGGCGTTGGCCAGCGAGCGGCGCGGGATCTGTCCCCGCGTCCGATAGCCGATCGTCCCCTGCACGTCGGCGAACAGCACGTTATTACACGGGTCCACCCAGGGCCGCATCGCCTCCTCGAAGGCTGCGGCCGAGGACGCTCGCAACATGGGCAGCAGCGCGTTGAAGCCAGCGTTCGGCGCCGCGGTGGCGGTATAGCGAAAGGCCAGGGCATGCCCCTGGACGGGCTCTCCCACGACGATCGGCCCGTGATGCGTGACGGTCACCTCGACCTCCACGGCCTGGCCGCCCCGGACCTCGATGACCTCCCGATGGCGCTCGGCCCGACGCCACTGGCCTTCGAACTCGTACAGGGACGCATCGTCGGGGTGGAAGCGCTCGATGTAGAGATCCTGGTAGTCCCCCATGGCCGTGGTGATACACCAGGCAACGGCCTGGTTATGGCCGAAGTGGGAGAAGCCCGGCACGCCTGGAAAGGAAAAGCCGATGGCATCGAAGGTGGGGCAGGCCACATGGTTTTGGTAAAAGACGTTCGGAGTATCCAGGGCACGATGGGGATCGCCCGCCAGCAGGGGTGCGCCGCTTGCGGTCCGGCTTCCGGCGAGCACCCAGCTATTGCTGCCGGCATCCAACTCCTGCACCTGCGCGAGGACGTCCGCTCCCTGGCGCAGGGCCCAGAGCCCGTCGAGAGAAGCTTCCCCATAGACGGCCCCCGGCGGGAGGATCAGAGGGTAGTCCGGCTGATAGCCCTCGCACAACTGCGCCGTGCGCTCGGGTCCGAGCTGGCACAGCAGACGGGCTCGCCAGAGCTTCCCCTGCCATACCCCTCCTGTGAAGAGGTGCCGGATCTTAAAGACCGCGCAGGCGTCCCAGGGTTGCCAGGGCGCTGGCATGGCCTGGAGCAGACGGTACTCGATCGGCAGCCGTGTGGTCGTCTGGAGAAAGGCATTCACCCCCGCGGCATAGGCGTCCAGCATGGCGCGTGTCTCGGGGTTGACTGCGGCGTAGTCGGCCTGGGCGCTGGACTCCAGGCGGAAGCGTCGCAGCAGCCGGTCGTAGGCGAGCGCCGCCGGCCCCGCGTATTCCGCGGAGCGGCCGTAGGCGCGATGTCGGTCGTAATCCATCTGCCACAGGCGGTCCTGGGCATGCACGAACCCCTGTGCCCAGAACGCATCGTGCACAGACTGGGCACGGACATGCGGGATACCCAGGGCATCCCGATAGATCTCGACCGGCCGCGCGAGCCCGCGCAGGTGCACCGTGCCGCCCAGCTCCGCCACTGCGGCCCGCAGGTCATCCAGGCTGAGGGATTGCAGCATGGTAGCCATCTCCTCCGCTGCCGTGTACTATTGAAACCGCCAACACTCGCCACCCCATCATACGCCATGGGCGCGACAAGTCAACGCTGCAGGTGTGCCTCCAGCAATTCTCATTTTAGCCATCTGGTAGGAAAGCAGCCTAAGCCGCGGCTCATGAGAGTCGCCGATCCCCCTGGGAGCGCGGCCATCTTGGCCGCTTCCGGAGCAGGCGAGACGCCTGCGCTCCCAGGAAAAGGTCGCAAGAGGT
>Ga0114945_10002381_pt1 | contig 11087 bp, 12 predicted proteins | sample OV2TP3_FD_87194 | JGI IMG/M metagenome (GOLD analysis project Ga0114945, IMG submission 87194) | Hot spring microbial communities from Beatty, Nevada to study Microbial Dark Matter (Phase II) - OV2 TP3 | ecosystem: Environmental > Aquatic > Thermal springs > Hot (42-90C) | place: USA: Beatty... | reverse complement strand
TGAGAGATTATTGAAGGGCGGGTATTGATACCTGGTGCAACGTGGTGCATCGTGGTGTATCCTGACGCCATGTCGATCGCGAACAAGCCCGTCCGTCAAAGCGTCAGTCTTCCCGCGCATGTCGCTCGCCGGGTGAAATCGCTGGCGCAATCGAGCAAGGCGAGCACCAGCCGCATCATCGCCGATCTTATCGAGTCCGGGCTGGATGCCCGGGAGCAGGAAAAGAAGCGCTTCTTCGAATGCGCCGACCGGCTCTCGCACTCCCGCGATCCCGAGGAGCAGAAGCGTCTCAAGGAAGAGCTCGCCCGCATAACCTTCGGTGAGTGATGCCGAAGGTCCGGTGGAGCGGCCTTCCTCCGGCGCTTCGCGACCATTTGTTCGAGAGGCTGCGCGAGCGCAAGATCAGCGCCGAGGACCTCTACCAACTGAAGGCGTGGAGGGAGTCTGAACCCGAGGCGCCGGATGGACCCTGGTACAAGGACTTCGGCTCCTTCAAGATCTGCGGCGAAGGACAATTTCCGAAAACGTTTCTGCTCCGAGGCCAACCTGCCAAAGGGGAGAAACTCTAGGCAACGTTGCGTCTGACGTCCTGGTCCAGGACGCCCCTTCGTGCCACGCCTGACTTGATCTCGCAGGGCGAGCCTTAAGTTGAGCGTGTCGAAGAGCGACCGGGCCGTCGGGCAGCCAGGCGTGCGGGGCGCGACCGCCAGGGCATGCCGTGGGCGTGTAACGGTTGGGTTCGTCCGGGGGCGGCGTGCCGCCGTCGGCCGCGATGACGGGCGAGCTGTGGCGTTCAGGTGCGCACGGCTGAAATAGAATCAGCCCAAAAGGAACGAGGACAATCCTATGACCGCCCGCAACGCCCCGCCCTTCCGCGCCGACCATGTCGGTAGTCTCCTCCGGCCGCAGGCGCTCAAGGAAGCGCGCGAGAAGCGCGCCAGGGGCGCGATCGGCGCCGCCGAGCTCAAGGCGGTGGAGGATCGCGAGATCGAGCGCGTGATCGAGAAGCAGCAGGAAGCCGGGCTGCAATCCATCACCGACGGCGAGTTTCGCCGCTCGTGGTGGCATCTCGACTTCCTGTGGGGGCTCAAGGGGATCGAGAAGTTCATTCCGAGCGCCGGCGTCGCCTTCGCCGGCGTGCAGACGCGCACGGAGGGCACGCAGGTGACCGGGAAGATCGGCTTCGACGGCCACCCGATGCTCGAGCATTTCAGGTTCGTGCAGGCGCACACGAAGCGCATGCCGAAGATGACGATTCCCGCGCCCTCCGCGCTCTACGGCCGGCCGATCACCCTGCCGATCGACCGCAAGGCGTATCCGGCAAACGACGAGATGTTCGCCGACCTCGGGCAGGCCTACCGCAAGGCGGTGCGCGCCTTCGCCGACGCAGGCTGCCGTTACCTGCAGCTCGACGAGGTGTTCATCGCCATGCTGTGCGACGCGAGCTATCGCCAAAAGATGAACGATCGCGGCGACGACCCCGAAAAGCTCACGCTGCTCTACGGCGATCTCATCAATACGGCGATGTCGGACATTCCTTCGGACATGACGATCACCATGCACCTGTGCCGCGGCAACTACAAGTCGACGTACATGGGCAGCGGCGGCTACGAGGCGGTGCAGGAAGTCCTGTTCGACCGGATCAACGTGCACGGCTATTTCATGGAATACGATACCGAGCGCGCCGGCGGCTTCGAGCCGCTGCGCCTGCTGCCCAAGGGCAAGATCGCCGTGCTCGGCATCATGACCACCAAGACCGGCAAGCTGGAGAGCAAGGACGAGCTTAAGCGGCGCATCGGCGAGGCCGCGAAATACGCCCCGCTCGATCAGCTGTGCATTTCCGGCCAGTGCGGCTTCGCCTCGACCGAGGAAGGCAACCTCCTCACCGAGGACGAGCAGTGGGCGAAGATCCGCCGGCTGGTCGAGGTCGCCGACGCGGTCTGGGGTTCCGCGTGACCGATTACTGGCTCTCGAGGCTGTTCTTCGACCTGCAGAATCCGGCGGCCGCGGCGCAATACCGCACCGACCGCGAGCAGGTCCTTTCAAAGTATCCTCTGGAAGAACCCGTGAAGCAGGCGCTCCTCGCCGGCGACGTCCCCTACCTTGCAAAGCTCACCAACCCGTACCTGCTGCGCTACTACTTCTTCAGCGTCGGCATGAAGGACGACGAGTTCATGCGGAGGCTGAACGGTGGCTAGCCTGGTCGGCGCCTACGCTGCGAGCCACGGCCCGCTCATCGTACGCGAATGGCATGCCGTTCCGGAAAATCAAAAGATTCGACTCAAGAATGCATTTCTGGAGCTCGGCCGCCGCCTTTCCACGGCACGGCCGGACGTCCTCATCGCCGTGTCGCCCGACCACTGGTCGAACTTCTTCCTCGACAACATCCCCGCTGTCTGCCTGGGCATCGGGGAAATCAACGAGGGGCCGCCGGAACCCTGGATGAAGGATTTTCCTCACAAAGAAATACATGGGCACGCAGGTTTCGCGCTTCACCTCGCGAAAACGGCCCTGCAGGAGGGCTTCGAGCCCTCGGTTTCGCATCGACTCAAGCTCGACCACGGCGTGTGCATCCCGCTCTGGCGCATGGTGCTCGAGCGGCTGCCGCGCATCGTGCCGATCCTCCTCAACAGCATCGAGCCGCCGCTGCCTTCGCTTTCACGCTGCCTGGAATGGGGTCGATTGCTGAAGAAAGCAACTGATTCCTATTCGGAACCGCTGCGGGTTGCCATCCTCGCCACAGGAGGCCTGAGCCACTCGATTGGCGAGCCGACGATGGGCGCGATCTACGAGGACTTCGACAAGGAGACGATCCGGCTCTTCGGTTCTTCGGAGAAGGACCTCGTCCACTTCCTCGAGGAGGAGCTTCCCTCGCACGGCAATGGCTCGGAGGAGGTGCGCAACTGGCTGGTCGCGCACGGCGCCGCCGGCAGCCGCGGCTTCGAGCTGATCGACTACCTGCCGGTGCCGAAGGTGATCGTCGGCTGCGGCTTCGCCGCCTGGCGGCTCTAGGCGAGCAGAGCGCTCACCTTCGGCCAGGGATCCGGCTGAAGGTCCTTGAACGGCGCCTGGTCCTCGGGCGTCATGCGCTCGAGCATTTCCTTTCTTACCGACGGGCGCTCGCGCATGCGCGCGTACCAGGCGCCGACGCGGGGTTGCTTTTCCCAGATCTTTTTCAGTTCCAGAAGATCGAGCCGCAGGATGTACGGGATGACGGCCGCGTCGGCGAGCGAGAAGCGCTCGCCGGCAAGCCAGGTCCCGCGCCCGAGCGCATCGTCCATCATCTTGAGGAGCTTCTCGTGGTGGCCGAGGGCATCGCGCACGTACTTCGAGTCCAGCCCGTGCAGCGCCACGTCGCGCTTGTATTCGGTGCGCTGCCTGCTCGGCGACTTGGCGAGCCGCGCCTCGATCTGCTCCCCGGTGAGCCCCGCGAACCAGGGGCGGAATGCGGTGGCGAAGGTGAGGATCGTGCACGAGTTGTGCACGTACTCGTCGATCAGCTTGTTGAACATGCGCACCGCGGCGCGCCGCTGCGGCTCCTGCGGCATCAGCGGCGGCTCGGGAAACGCCTCGTCGAGGTAATACAGGATGACCGAGGATTCGACGACCGGCCGCTCGTCATGGACCAGGGTCGGCACCACCCCGTTCGGATTCAGCTTCATGTACTCCGGAGCGAACTGATCGCCGCGCAGCGTCATCAGGTGCTCGCGGTACTGCAGTCCCTTCTCCGCCAGCGCAACGCGCACCTTCTGCGCGCACACCGAGTTGACGCTGTGGTAGAGCTCAAGCATTGATGACGCCCGCGATGCGCTCGGCCGTGAGCGGCAGGCTGCGCGCCCGCACGCCGAGCGCGTCGTGCAGCGCATTGGCGATGGCGGCGGCCGTCGGCCCCATGGTGCATTCGCCCGCGCCCACCGAAGGAAAGTGGTTTTTCAGAAGGTGAACCTCGACCACGGGCACCTCGCTGAACTTCAGGATCGGGTAGTCATCCCAGCCGAGCGCTCCCGGTCGCCACGCCTCCTTGAGCGTCCAGCTCGCCGCCTGGATGCATCCGCCTTCGACCTGGTTCACCACGCCGTCCGGGTTGACCGGCAGGCCGACGTCGACCGCGGCCACCAGGCGCTTCACGCGCAGCTCGCGCTCCGCCTCGACTTCTGCGAAGACTGCGCAGTAAGCGCCGAGGTTTTTGTATTTCGCGAACCCGAGTCCGTGGCCCCGGCCTTTCGAAAAACCTGATTTGTCGACGACTTCCTCGATCACGGCACGGGCTCGAGGATCTTCGAGGTGTCGCAATCGAAAATCTGCGCAATCGATGCCGGCAGCCAGAGCCAGCTCATCCATGAAGGATTCGATGGCGAAGACGTTGCCGAATCCGCCGAGCGAGCGCAGCGACGAGCCGCGCACCGGCATCTCCCTCACGTAGTGGTTCATCACCAGGAGATCCGGAACGTCGTACAGCGGGATGGCGTTGCGGTCGGCGCCGCCGGCGGGAAGCGCCGGGTTGACTGCGGGCGAAAGCTCGAAGGGCTCGGCGATGTGCGCGGCCGCGGCGAGCGTCGGCTTGCCGGCGCGGCCCGGGCGGTGCGTGTGGCCGTTGCTCCACAAGTCGTGGCGCCAGGACACGATGCGGCCCGCGGCGTCGAGGCGCGCCTCGAGCGCCACGCACATCGCGGGCCCGTAAGGCTCCCACGCGAACTCGTCGTCGCGCATCCATTGCAGCTTCACCGGCCGGCCGCCGGCAGCTCGCGCGAGCAGCGCCGCATCGAGCGCGGCGTCGTCGGCGCCGTTGTGGCCGTAGCAGCCCGCGCCCTCGACGTGCCGCACCACGATGTCCTCCTCGCGCAGGCGCAGCACCATCGCGAGCTCGCGCCGCAGGCCGAAAATGCCCTGGCTGTGCGTCCAGACCTCGAGCTTCTCGCCCTGCATGCGCGCCAGCGCGCACGACGGGCCGATCGAGGCATGCGCGATGAACGGCTTGGTGTAGGAAGCCTGCACGCGCTTGACGCCGCGCGCTCTGGCAGCCGGATCCGCCACCTCTTTCGCGACGTTGTGCTCCGCGACGTGATTTTTCAGGAATCCGAAGAAATCATCGGGAACGGCAGGCGCGTTCTGCCACACGGCGTTGGCGCGCAGTTTCTTCGCCGCGGCGATGGCATCCTCCTCGCGCTCGGCCAGCACGCCGAGGAAACTGCCGTCGCGGATCACTGATTCCTTTACCGAAGAAGTATCTATGGACAGGAGCTTTGAGAATGCATGCGGCGGCCGCGCTACCCTGGCGTGAAGCATGTCGGGGAGCGCCATGTCGTGCACGTAGGCCGCTCGCCCGGCGAGCTTGTCCGGCAGGTCGAGCCGCGGCGCGCTCGTGCCGACCACACGGTAGCCCGAAGCCGGCTTTTCCGGCGCGTCCCCCGGGACATCGCTCGCCAGATTCAATTCCCAGTACGAGGCGGCCCCGCTCCTCTGCAGCAACGCGCGCAGTCCGGCGCAAGCCTTGCGCAGGCCCCTGCCGCCGTCCTGGATCGAGAGGCTTCCCGAGGTCACACCCTCGTCGGGGCTGTCGGCCGTGCTCGGCGGAAGAACTCGAATTTTCTGCAACTCGATTCCGAGTTCTTCGGCAGCGATCTGCGCGAGGGCCGTGGTAATTCCCTGCCCGAGCTCGACCTTGCCGCTGGCGATCGACACCGTGCCGTCGGGCTCGAAGTGCACGCGCTGCGTCAGGCGCCGCGCGTCGGCGGGGGGCAGCGCGCTTCTCATATCCGAGCGGTCAGCGGGCTTGTTCATGTGCAGCCCTGAGCACGGCGCGCACGACCCGGTTGTGCGAGCCGCAGCGGCAAAGGTTCTTGTCGAGAGCTTCGCGAATCTGCGCTTCCGTAGGGGAAGAATTCCTGACGAGGAGCGAAGCTGCGCTGATCACGATGCCGCTCATGCAGTAGCCGCACTGCGCCGCCTGCTCGGCGATGAGCGCGCGCTGCACGGGGTGGAGCTCCCCGCCTTTCCCCAGGCCTTCTACCGTGGTGATTTCCTTGTCCGAGAGACTCCAGATCGGAAGATCGCAGGACGCCATCGGCTTCCCGTCCACCAGCACGAAGCAGGCGCCGCATTGCCCGCTGCCGCAGCCGAAGCGGCTGCCGACCAGGCCGAGATCGTTGCGCAGCACGTAGAGAAGCGGGGTGTCCGGATGCGCGTCGACCGTGCGCATCACGCCGTTCACGTTGAGATTCATTGCAACTTCAAAAGACCCATCGCATTGCCGAAATAGATCTTGCGCTTGTCGCCTTCCGGCAGGCCGAGCTCCTCGATCGAGCGGATGCCCTCGCGGATGAACATCGGGCCGCCCTCGGGGTCGAACGGGCAGTCGCTCGCGAACACCACGCGGTCGGCGCCGAAAAAGGCGAGGCCGCAGGCAAGCGGCGCTGCCGCGCCGCCGAGCACCGTGTCGCCGTAGAACATCTTGAAATACTCGATCGGCGGCTTCGACAGCCTTTTCAATACCTGCGATTCTTCTTCATCAACGCTGCGCGAGCCGAGCTGGGCCCACAGCGTCTCGGCGCGCCCGGCGAAGTACGGAATCATGCCGCCGCAGTGGTGGGTGATGATGCGCAGCCGGGGAAGCTTCTCGAGCAGGCCCGAGAACACCATGCGCGCCATCGCGACGCTGGTTTCGAACGGCCAGCCGAGCACTTGCCAGATCTCGTACTTCGATTTCGGCTCGCCGGGGTAGTCGGTTCGGCTCGCCGGCCGGGCAGGGTGCATCCAGACCGGCATGTCGTGGTGGTTGGCGATGCGCTCGAAGACCGGAAAGAACTCCGGCTCGTCGAGCGGCCGGCCGGCCACGCTGGTGATGACCTGGATGCCGCGCGCGCCCAGCTGGTTGATCGCGCGGTCCATCTCATCGAGCGCCGCACCCGGGTTGTTCATGGGCATCGAGGCGACGAACGCCGGGAACTCCTTCGGCCAGCGGCGGCACATCTGCGCCATGCCGTCGTTCGCGACGCGCGCGTACTGCGGCGAGTGCGCGGCATCGCCCAGCAGCTCGGGGCTCGGCAGGCCGAGCGTCAGCACCTGCTGCACGTCCGGAAACCTCTCGCGCAGCATGGCGACGCGGTGCTCGATGTCCCACAGCATGCGCAGGTTCACCATGCGCTTCACCATGCCCGGCTCCTTCGAATGCTGCTTGACCAGCTCGAGATAGGCCTGCGGCATTACGTGGTTGAAGATGTCGATTTTCATGCCTTGGCCTTTTGTATCGCTTCCCAGACGCGGCGGGGCGTCGCCGGCATGTCCAGGTGGGTGACGTTCAGGGGCGAAAGTGCATCCAGGATCGCGTTCATGACCGCCGGCGGCGCGCCGACGCAGCCCGCCTCGCCGATGCCCTTGACGCCGAGCGGGTTGGTTTTCGCCGGCACGTCGATGAAGTCGAGCTCGTAGTGCGGCGGCAGGTCCGCCGCCCGCGGCATCGCATAGTCCATGAAGCTCGCCGAGAGCATCTGGCCCGATTCGCGGTCGAACGCGACGTTCTCCATGAGCGCCTGCCCGATGCCCTGGGCGAGCGCACCCTCGATCTGGCCGTGGCAGATCATCGGGTTGATCACCCGCCCGACGTCGTCGACCACCGCGTAACGGTCGATGAAAACCTCGCCCGTCTCGGGATCGATCTCTACCTCGCAGACATGGCAGCCGTTGGGGAAGGTCGGCGGGTGGCTCGAGGCGCCGCTCGCGTCGAGCCCGACGCCGAACTGCGGCGGCAGCCCTACGGGGCGGAAGAACGCCTTCGCCACCTCGGTAAGCGGTATGGCCTTGTCCGTCCCGGCGACGCTGAATTTGCCGGTTTCAAAGACCAGGTCTTTCGGAGAAACCTCGAGCTGGTGAGCGGCCAGAGGCTTCGCTTTCTCGATGATGCCGTCGGCGGCGGCCCGCAGCGCCGAGCCGCCGAGCATCGCGCTCCTCGATGCGTAGGTGCCGCGGCCGAACGGCACCGCGTCGGTGTCGCCCTGCACCAGGCGGATGCTCTCGAACGGCACGCCGAGCCAGTCCGACACCAGTTGCGCATACGTGGTCGCGTGGCTCTGGCCGTGGGAGAACGTGCCGGCGACGATGGTGACCGTGCCGCCCGGATCGAAGCGCAGCTCCATGCGCTCGTTGAAGACGCCGGAGTCCTCCAGATAGTAGATCAGCGATCGGCCTCGCAGCTTTCCTTTCCTCTCGGTTTCCTCCTTTCTTTTCTCGAAGTCCTTCCAGTCCGAAATCTCGATGGCCCTGTCGGTCAGCCGCGCGAAATCGCCCGAGTCGTAGGTCCAGCCGACGTGGGCGGCGATGGTCCAGTTCGCCGTGGTCTTGTGCGGCATGGCGCTCGGCGGGATGTAGTTGCGCCGGCGCAGCTCTACCGGGTCGATGCCGAGCTTCTTCGCCGCCTCCTCCATCAGCCGCTCGGTGACATAGGCGGCCTCCGGGCGCCCCGCGCCGCGGTACGGCCCGAGCGGCGTGGTGTGCGTGAAGATGGCCTTGGCTGCGACCAAGATGGCGGGCACAACGTACACGTTCGGGATGTTGCGCAGCGCGCACAGCGCCGGGACGACGCCGGCGCTGGTCACGTAGGCGCCGACCGAGTGCAGTGCCTGGGCGCGGATGGCGAGGATCTTGCCGTTGGCGTCGAGCGCCATCTCGGCGCTCACCCGCTGCTCGCGGCCGTGATTGTCGCCGAGCATCGATTCGGTGCGCGTCGCCACCCATTTGACCGGTCGCCCGAGCTTGCGCGAGGCCCATAGCACGAGGCCGTCCTCGGGGTAAGTATCGCCTTTCATGCCGAAGCCGCCGCCTACGTCGGGCGCGATCACCCGGATGCGCGTTTCGGGTACGCGGAAGATGGCCTGCGCGAGCACCTGGCGCGCGCCGTGCGGATTCTGCGTGCTGGTGTAGAGCGTGTACGAATCGTTCGCGAAATCGCCGATCGCCGCGCGCGGCTCCATGGTGTTCGCCGTCACGCGGTTGTTGTAGAGCTGCACCGAGACGACGTGCTTCGCCGCGGCGAATGCGGCATCGGTCGCCTCCTTGTTGCCCATCATCAGCGGGAAGGCGAGGTTGCCCGTGCCGTTGTCGTCCCACACCTTCGGCGCGCCCTCCTTCGCCGCCTCCTCGACGTTCACCACGGCCGTCAGGATCTCGTATTCCACCTCGAGGCGCTCCGCGGCGATGCGCGCCTGTTCGGGCGTGTCCGCCACCACGAAGGCGACCCGGTCGCCGACGTGGCGCACCTTGGCCGGCTCGAGCAGAGGCCGTAACGCGCGATAGCCCTTGGGTCCGCCCATGTCCTCGGGCATGAACAGCGGCGGGATGCCGCCGAGCCCGTCCTTGCTCGCGTCCGCGCCGGTGAGCACGAGATGTACGCCCGGCGTCTGCAAGGCTTCTTCGGCATTTATTGAAAGAATCCTGGCATGCGCATGAGGCGACATCACCACCGCGCCGTGCACCATGTGCGCAAGCCGGATGTCGTCGACGTAGCGCGAGCGCCCGGTGAGGAAACGCTGGTCCTCGACGCGGCGCACGGGCTGCCCGATGCCGAATCTGTTCACGTCAGCTCCAGAGCTGCTTAGTGGCGAGGCGGGCGCCTTCCGCCATCGCCCGGAACTTCGCCCACATCACGGTCGGATGGACCTCGGGCCGGTAAGTCGCCTGCGACGAGAAGCCGCAGTCGGCGCCGGCGATCACGTTGTCGCGGCCGACCAGCCTGGCGAAGCGCGCGATGCGCTCGGCGACGAGCTCCGGGTGCTCGACGATATTGCTTGCGTGGGTAATCACGCCGGGGATCAGCGTCCTGCCCTCGGGCAGCTTGAGCGTCTCCCAGAGATGGTACTCGTGCTCGTGGCGCGCATTCGCTGCCTCGAAGGAATAGGCGCCGGCATTTATTCTCAGCATGTACTGCGCCACGTCCTTGAGCGACGCGTCGTGGACGCGCGGCCCTTCGTTGATGCCGTAGCAGGTGTGGAAGCGCACCTTCTCCGCGGGAATGCCGCGCAGGCCGTGGTTGATCGCGTCAACGTGGATCTGCGCGCGGCGCCGCCGCTGCGCGCCGTCGAGCGCCGGATCGGAGAAAAGGTCCGACAGAAACGGGTCGTCGATCTGCAGGAGCAGGCCCGCGTCGACGATGGCGCGGTACTCCTGGCGCATGGCGTCGGCGACGGCGAAGAAGAACTCCTCTTCGCTCGCGTAGTACTCGTTCGATCCGGCGCCGCTCGGCGCGACTGCCGGCATGAATGCCGCCGATTTCGTCCCGGATATCGCGGCCTTCAGGGTGTCGATGTCGCGCCGTAGCGCCTCCTCTCCCCGGTAGCTGACCGGCCCGGTGCAGACCATCGGCACCACCGGCGCGACGGCGCCGCCGAGCATGGCGCGAGCGAAATACTCCTTGTAGTACTCCGGGAAGGCGGCGCGCTCGGCATCGAAAAAGGGGACCTTCCTGCCGGGGCGCGGCTCGAAGCCCGCCAGCCGCTCGGTCACGTAGATGAAGAAGCCGGGCTTGGATTGCTCGCCGTCGGCGACGATGTCGATCCCGCATTCGGCCTGCCGGCGTACGCAATCGGCGACCGCAGCGGCCACGCGAGCCTCGTACTTCCCTTTGTCGTACGGCAGGCCCGCCACCTTTGCCTTCATGAGGTCGAGCAGCTCGTGCGGCCGCGGCAGGCTGCCGACATGCGTGGTGAGGATCCTCATTCCATGACCGGCAGGATGAGCGCGGAGGGATGTCTTGCGCTGTGCCAGACGGTGTCCTCGCCGATCTTGCTGGGCGCATAGTAGTGCGTCCACAGCACGTCGGTGACCGGCGAGAATTCTTTCATCATGATGAGCTATGCTAATCCCAGGATGAACTTGTTCAAAGTGATCCGCATGGCGAAACGGGGCGCCGACACGACGCCGGCGCGCTCATGGCGATCGCGCTTTTTTTCCGGGAGCGGCGCGCAGCCCGTCGATCTGCAGCCGCAAGAGCCGCCTGAGGTCGGCGACGCCTTCCTCCGGATGCGGATCGTCCGCCGCGATCCACCAGCGCAGCGACGCCGAGTAGACGAAGAAGATGTGGCGCGCGATCAGCGAGG
>Ga0114945_10002380_pt1 | contig 11092 bp, 10 predicted proteins | sample OV2TP3_FD_87194 | JGI IMG/M metagenome (GOLD analysis project Ga0114945, IMG submission 87194) | Hot spring microbial communities from Beatty, Nevada to study Microbial Dark Matter (Phase II) - OV2 TP3 | ecosystem: Environmental > Aquatic > Thermal springs > Hot (42-90C) | place: USA: Beatty... | reverse complement strand
TATGGCGAAGAAGTCTACGACGTCACCGAGGCGGTGCTTCGGCTCTTGAACGAGCGGTTTGCCGCCCGGGCCACCAAGGCGAGTAAACCCTGAATGTTGGATTTCGAAAATCGCAAATCTAAAATCGAATGACCGAGCGTGAGCGGCAACGGAGCCTCGCCAAGGAGGTCTCAATCAGCGGGGCTGGCATCCACACCGGCGACGCGGTGACCGTGCGCGTGCTTCCCGCTCCACCCGACGCCGGAATCATGTTCATTCGGACGGACCTCCCCCACCGCCCGACGATTCCCGCCACGCCCAGCTATGCGCTCGACACCGAAATCGGGATGCGTCGCACCAGCCTGTCGAAAGACGGGGTGATGGTCCAGACGGTGGAGCACTTCATGGCCTCCCTGTGGGGCCTGGGGATCGATAACGCCTACGTCGAAGTCTCCGGCTTAGAGTTGCCGGGCTTGGACGGCTCGGCGGCCCCGTTTGTGCAACTGTTGAAATCGGCCGGTACCGTCGAGCAGGACGCCCCGCGCAAGTTCTTCTCGCTCCGGGAGCCGATCGTCCTGGACGAAGGGGACTCGACCATTGCGGTCTTGCCCGACCGGACGTTGAAGATCTCCTATACCTTGAGCTACAACCACCCCATGCTCAAGGCGCAGTTTGCCAGCTTTGCCCTCAACGGCCAGTCGTTTGAAGAGGCGATCGCGCCGGCCCGCACGTTCTGTCTCCTCGAGGAGGCCGAGGCGCTCCGGGCTAAAGGGCTGGGCAAGGGCGCGACGTACACCAACACGTTGGTGGTGGGAAACGGCGGGGTCATCCAGAACACCTTGCGCTTTGAGGACGAGTTTGTCCGGCACAAGATCCTCGATCTCCTGGGAGATCTGTACCTGTTGGGGGCGCACCTGCGGGCACACGTCATCGCCCTCAAAAGCGGCCATCCGCTGAACATCAAGCTCCTCCACAAACTCCATCAGGCGATGGAGCAGTGGAAGCTCGGATCCCTCCGGTCGGGAAGCCAGGAGGTCATGGTTGGACCCCAACTGGACATCACGCAGATCCAGAAGATCCTGCCCCATCGCTATCCGTTCCTCCTCGTGGATCGGATCATTGAGTTGACCGAGACGAAAGCCACCGGATTGAAATGCGTGACGATCAACGACTACTTCTTCCGGGGCCATTTTCCCGACCGGCCGGTCATGCCGGGCGTCCTCCTCATCGAGGCCATGGCGCAGGTCGGCGGGATCCTGATGTTGAATAAACCGGAGAACAAGCGGAAGCTCGCCTACTTCATGGCGGTGGACCAGGTGAAGTTCCGCAAACCCGTGGTGCCTGGCGACCAGCTCGTCATCGAGGCCGAGCTCGTCAAGCTGCGCTCGCGGACAGGCCAGATCACTGCCAAGGCCTACGTCGAGGGCAAAGTCGTGTGTGAAGGTGAGCTGATGTTTGCTCTTGTAGATGAGTAGAAATTTTGCTACGCAAAATTTCTTAGATGGTGAGCTCACCCAATAATAAATTTTCCAAAGGAAAATTTATTAGCCATCCGACGGCGATCGTGGATCCCAAGGCCACGCTGGGAGAAAACGTAGAGATCGGGCCGTATACGGTGATTGGGCCGCATGTCCGGGTTGGTCCCCGCACGAAGATCGGGGCCCACGGTGTCCTGGAGGGCTCCACGACGATCGGTGCCGACTGTCAGATTTTCACCGGCGCGGTGATCGGGAGCATCCCCCAGGATCTCAAGTATGCCGGGGAGAAAAGCGAGTTGGTCATTGGCGATCGCAACCGGATCCGCGAGTATGTGACGCTCAACCCGGGCACCAAAGGCGGCGGGGGCAAGACCATCATCGGCTCTGACTGCCTCCTCATGGCCTACGCCCATGTGGCCCATGACTGCCTGATTGGCGATCGGGTGATCATCGCAAACAGCGCCGCCCTTGCCGGCCACATCCTCGTGGAGGATGGGGCCGTCGTCGGGGGACTGGTGGGCATCCATCAGTTCGTCCGGGTCGGGACCCTCGCCATCATCGGCGGTTGCTCCCGGGTCGTGCAGGACATCCCGCCCTACTCGACCTGCGTCGGGTACCCCACCAAGGTCTTTGGGTTGAACAACGAGGGGTTGCGTCGGGCCGGGATCTCCAAGGAAACGAAGGAACAGTTGCGCCAGGCCTTTCGCATCCTGTTTCAGTCTGGTCTGTCGATGCCCCACGCCTTGGAGAAGGTGGCCCAGGACGTCAATCACTGCCGGGAGGTCGACCATCTCCTCAACTTCATTCGCCAGTCAACACGCGGCGTCTGCCGCGCCTAGTCCATCGCTGGCCAACGTGTGGGGTCAACCAAAGAACTGAAGAACCGAGGAACTGAAGAACCGAAGCATTTCACAATCCCAATCTCACTGACAGGGCTGAACCCTGTCAGGCGTTCCTCGTTCTTCCGTCCCTCCGTTCTTCCGCTTCTTAGTCTCAATTGATGAGCAATTCCTGTGTCATCATTGCCGGCGCGGGCTCCTTCCCCTTCCACGTCGCGCAAGAGGCCAAGCGCCGGGGCCTGAAGGTCTGTGCCATCGGCCTCCAGGGCTGGGTCGAGCCACACCTGGCCCAGCATGTCGATGTCTATGAGGAGGTGGCCATGGGCCAGCTCGGGCAACTCATTGAGCGGCTGAAGGCCCACCAGGCGCGGCAGGCCGTCATGGCGGGGAAGGTGACGAAAGAGGTGCTGTTTGATTCGCGCGTACGCTTTGATGCCGAAGCCCTCGGCGTGCTCACCCAGCTGAAAGAGTTTTCTGTCAACAGCCTCTTGGGGGCGATCGCTGAGCGTCTGTCCAGGGACGGGGTCACGCTGCTGGACTCCTCCACGTTCCTCCGGGACAACCTCTGTCCCGTGGGCGTGCTCACCCAGCGTAAGCCGACACCAGTGGAACAGGAGGATGTCCGCCTCGGGGTGCAGGCGGCCAGACAGCTCGCCGCCATCGACATCGGGCAGACCGTGGTGGTGAAGCAGCGCGTCATCGTCGCGGTGGAGGCCCTGGAAGGGACTGATGCGACGATCAAGAGGGCGTGTGAGCTGGCCGGAGGCGACTGCGTCGTCGTCAAGATGGCTTCGCCGAAGCAGGATATGCGGTTTGACCTGCCGATCCTCGGACCTCAGACGATTTCGGTCGCGGCCGCCTCAGGGATTCGGTGTCTGGCCGTCGAAGCCCACAAGACACTCCTGCTCGACCGCGAGGCGTTGATCGCGCAGGCCAACACGGCTGGCCTCAGCATCGTGGGAATCGAAACGCAAACGAGCGATGCTGGATGATGGATGCGAGATGATGGTCTATCGCACGAAGCGGCAGGTGTCATCGGGCGGGGTGATTGTCCGACAGCATCGAGCTGACGCGCAGGTCTGCCTCATCGCCAGGTCCCGCGACGGCCAGCTCGTGTGGGGTCTTCCCAAGGGCCATGTGGAAGCCGACGAGGATCCGCAGGCCACAGCGGTGCGGGAGGTCCGTGAGGAGACGGGCTTACTCGGGGAACCAGTGGCCAAGCTCGGGACGATTTCGTACTGGTTTGCCATGAAGCCTGCCTGCCACGATAAGCGAGGGGCAGGCAGGCAAGACGGGATCCGGTATTTCAAGACGGTGCACTTCTACCTGCTCCGCTATGTGGAAGGCACAACCAGCGCGCACGACCACGAGGTGGAGGACGCGGTCTGGCTGTCAATCGACGACGCGATCAAGGGGGTCAGCTATGAGAACGAGCGGCAGATCTTGCTCAGGGCTCAACGCCACTTGAAGAAAGTGACCTCATGATTCCCGTCCGTGACACGATCCCGGCCCGCCGCACCGCCTGGGTGGTGCGTGGGCTGATCCTGGCCAATGTCGGGCTATTTCTCGTCGAGGTGATGCAGGGTGAGGCGCTCGAGGCGTTCCTCTACCGGTTCGGGATCGTCCCAACTTACTGGATGCTGGCGAGTCCCAGCGACCTGTTCCGGTGGCCAGGGCTTGTGGCCACGCTGGTAACCTCTCAGTTCCTCCACGGGTCCCTCCTCCACCTGGGCTCGAACATGCTCTACCTCTGGATCTTTGGCGATAATGTCGAGGACCGGTTGGGGCACGGGCGCTTTGTCCTGCTCTATCTGGGCAGCGGAGTCGTCGCCGGGTTTGCGCAGCTGCTCATGCAACCCCACGCCTCGGTTCCCATGATCGGGGCCAGCGGCGCCATCGCTGGGGTCCTGGGAGCCTATTTCCTCCTGTTTCCCTTCGCGCGGGTTGTCACGTTGGTGCCCTGGTTGTTCGTCTGGGAATTCGTCGAGCTTCCGGCATTCGTGTTCCTGGGCTTCTGGTTTCTCCTGCAGTGGCTCCAGGGCTTGGTGACCATCGGCCAGGTGGTCGATGTGGGGGGTGTGGCGTGGTGGGCGCATGTGGGCGGGTTCGTGAGTGGGCTCGTGCTCGTGCTCGGCCTACGGCCTCGCCGTCATTTTTAGTCCACCGTCTATAGTCGGTAGTCCATAGACATGTTGTATCACTTACTGTGGACTATGGTCTATGGACTATGGACTGTTTGAGATGAAAGCCGATCGCCTGTTGCTACAAGAAAAAGAGCCGTTTACAAAAATCGCCGCGCCCTGTCCGTATTTTGGGACCTGTGGCGGGTGCACGTTGCAGGACCTGGCCTACACCGACCAGCTCACGTTGAAGAAACAGCGGCTGCTCCAGGCCCTTGGGACGCTCGATCCCCGGCTTGTGGTCGAGGTGGTGGGCTTACAGGATCCCTGGCGCTATCGCAACAAGGCCGAGCTGACCTTTGGCGAATCCAACGGGCACCTCACGTTGGGCTATCACGCCGCGCGGTCGTTTTGGCGCATCGTGGACATCGAGGATTGCCTGCTGCTCCCGGAGCCGATGAGCCAGCTGCTCCGGGATGCCAAAGCCCTTGCACAACAGACCCACCAGCCTGCGTATAATCCCCGAACCCATCAGGGGTTTTTCCGGTATCTCGTGATCCGGTCAAGCCATGGAACAGGGAAGCTGCTGGTGTGTCTCATGACGACTCAAGGGCCTCGGCGCGTCATCGAGGAGCTGGCGGATGAACTCCTGAGGCGGCACCCCGCCATCGCGAGCTTCTACTGGGGCATCAACATGAAAGTGGCCGACGTGGCGATCCCGGATGAGCTGTTTCTCGTTCGAGGAAGCCCCTACCTTGACGATCGGATCGGGCCGTTTGCGATCAAGCTCCACCCCATGAATTTCCTCCAGCCGACCCCGGTGCAGGCTGAGCGCATGTATGCGCGGCTCGTCGAGCTCGTGAGCAGCCTCCCCTCGGGCATCGCCTGGGATCTCTACTGTGGGATCGGGCTTGTGGCGTTCTATCTCGCCTCGAAGTATCGAACGATTCATGGGATCGACATCGACGCGCGCAATCTGGAGATGGCCCGGCTCAACGCCAACGCCAACGACATCACGAACGTGGAGTTTCATCTCGGCCGTGCAGAAGAACTGCTCACCAACCGGCGCTTCTGGCTCATGGAGGCCCGCCCAGAGGTCGTCGTGGTCGATCCACCGCGGTCGGGTTTACACAACCGGGTGATTGCGTCGATCTTGGCGGCTCGCCCGCAGCAGATCGTGTACCTGTCCTGCAACGTCCAGGCCTTGGTCCGGGATCTTGCGCAACTGCTGACCGGCTTTCCACGCTACCGGCTGTGCCAGACCGTGGCGTTTGACCTGTTTCCCCACACCACCCACATCGAAGTCCTTGTTCTCCTCGAGCGAATCTGAGCACCACACCTGCCCTTCGCCTAGGCAGTCCGTTCGTGATCAGTTATACTGTATGTAGGTTGTTTTTTCTCGGGATGCACGACTGGTCTACTAGAACTCGTTTCAAAACCCAGGGATGACACCACAGAACCACAGAGGAGACACAGAAACACAGAGCTTGATCAATGGGTACAAATCGGCGTAACCACCTCCAGCTGACCGAACCCTGGCGCATCTTCCGGATCATGGGCGAGTTCGTGGAGGGCTTCGATGAGCTGTCTAACATCACCAATGCGGTTTCGGTCTTCGGCTCCTCCAAAGTCACCCGCGCGGACACGTACTACCGGCTGACCGAGGAAATCGCCCGGACACTCGTCAAGGCCGGCTACGCGGTCATCACCGGGGCTGGTTCGGGCATCATGGAGGCGGCCAACAAAGGGGCGACGCAGGCCAACGGAGAATCGATTGGGCTGAACATCGAGATCCCATTACTGCAACAACCCAACCGTTTTGTCAAACGCCTCCTGAACTTCCGCTACTTCTTCAGCCGCCGGGTCATGTTCGTGAAATACTCCAAGGCCTTCGTGGTGATGCCTGGCGGCTTCGGCACGCTGGATGAGTTTTTCGAGATCGTCACGCTCATCCAGACCAAACGGATCCAGCCCATCCCCGTGATTCTCGTCGGACGGGAATTTTGGAAAGGGCTCCTGGAATGGATGGAACACGAGGTGAGACGCCGTCGCTACCTCGACCCCGAGGATCTGCGACTCTTTACGGTGTGCGAAACTCCCCGCCAGATCTTAGAGACGGTCCAGGCGTTCTATCACAAGCCCCGCCCTAATGTTGCTGAGTCGGGACGGAAAAGATTCGTGAATCACTTTATCGATCGAGCCGATTCTGCGACATCGGGGCGACCTCGCAAAATTAGGGCGGGGTGAGGATCGCCTGCCTGCCTCGCTATGCTCGGCGCAGGCAGGCCAACATCTCGTCGTGGATCTTTCTATTCGAAGCCACGACCCGTCCTTCCTCAAGCCGAACCGGGCGGCCTTGGAAATCGGTCACACGCCCCTTGGCCTCCTGCACGAGCAGGAGGCCTGCCGCGATGTCCCAGGGCATCAGGTCCTGTTCATAGAACCCATCCTTCCTGCCGCACGCCACATAGGCCAGGCTCAAGGAGGTGCAGCCGATTCGTCTCACCGCATGACAGCGGAACTGAAACGCGGTAAACCATCGCAGGTACGGCTCTGGGTTGTGGTGGAACGTTGGGGAGAACCCGGTTGAGAGCAGGCTCTTGGCGAGCTGCCTGGTCTTCGAGACATGGATCGGTCTGCCATTGAGCCGCGCTCCCGAGCCCTTGATTGCGGTGAACGTCTCGTCCCTGGTTGGATCATGGACCACCCCGACGACGAGCGTGTCCTGGTAGGTGAGCGCGATCGAGACCGCGAAGAGCGGCACGCCATGGACGAAGTTGGTCGTGCCGTCCAGGGGATCGACGATCCATCGGTACGGCGCGTCGGGATTGGTGCGGATGCGCTCCTCGCCCTGGAAGCCGTGGTCAGGAAACCGGCGCTGGATCGCGTCATGGATGAGCCGCTCAGAGGCCCGGTCGATTTCCGTGACCAGATCGATCGCGCTCCGCTTGGTCTCGATCGTTTTCGGTTTGCCCATCCGCGCCACAAGGAACGTGCCGGCCTTGTGGGCGGCTTGCGCGGCGACTTCAAGATACTTCGGGAGAGATTGACGAGACATGGCGTAAATTATACCATGTTGCGCTTTTGCGGTGACATCTTGGGGGTTTGCGATAGGCTCGATGATCCTCGCCATTGACCAGGGCACGACAGGGACCAGTTGTCTGATTGTTGATCGCAGGGGGCGCGTCGTCGCCCGGAGCTATGAGGAGCTCCCCCAGTACTTCCCGAAGCCTGGCTGGGTCGAGCATGATCCTGAAGAGATCCTGGCGATCACCCTGCGCGTGATCAAGCGGGCGCTTGATGAGGCTCATGTGCGCGCCACGCAACTTTCCGCCATTGGGATCACGAATCAGCGGGAGACCACGATCCTCTGGGATCGGAGGACTTCCCGGTCGGTCGCCAAGGCCATCGTGTGGCAGTGTCGGCGTTCTGCCCCGATCTGCGAGCAGTTGAAGCGCCAGGGGTTTGAGCCGGCGTTTCGCCGGAAGACCGGGCTCGTCCTCGATGCGTATTTCTCAGGGACCAAAGTCCGCTGGTATCTGGACCACCTCAAGGGGCTTAAACGCCGTGCCACAAACGGCTCGGTGGCGTTTGGGACCGTCGATACGTGGTTGTTGTGGCAGCTGACCGCAGGACATGTTCATGCCACCGACTACACGAACGCCTCACGCACCTTGCTCTATAACATCAGGACCTTGCGCTGGGACGGGGAGCTTTTGCGTATCCTCGGCGTCCCAAGCGCCCTGCTTCCGACGGTCAAGCCATCCAGCGGATCATTCGGGGTCACTGCGCGCATCGGGTCCTTGCCAGCCGGGATCCCGATCACCGGCATCGCGGGCGATCAGCAGGCCTCGCTGGTGGGCCACGGGGGTGTGCGGTCGGGTGAGGCCAAAAACACCTATGGCACCGGCTGTTTTTTGCTCCTCAACACCGGTTCCCGAGCCATCATGAGCCAGCACGGCCTGATTACCACGTTAGCCTATGGCAGAACCCAAACGCCGAGCTACGCGCTGGAGGGAAGCGTGTTCATCGCCGGGGCCGCCATCCAGTGGCTCCGTGACGGCCTGAGGTTGATCAAAACCGCGCAGGAGACCGAACCCATTGCCAGGCGCGTGAACGATACCGGCGGGGTCTACGTGGTCCCAGCGTTTGTGGGATTGGGCGCCCCCTATTGGGACATGGAGGCACGTGGCGGGATTCTCGGCATCACGAGAGGGACCACGCGAGAGATTCTCGTGCGCGCGACGCTGGAGTCCCTGGCATTCCAGACCCGGGATGTGGTCGAGGCGATGCGGCACGACGCTGGCATCCAGTTGAAGCGGTTGCAGGTCGATGGCGGAGCCGCCCAGAATAATTGGCTCATGCAGTTTCAGGCCGATATCCTGGGAATCGAGGTCGTTCGGCCCAAGCTGATCGCTAACACAGCGAAGGGAGCGGCGCTCCTCGCTGGAATCGGGATTGGCTGGTGGCATCCGAATCGGCTGGAGCCGTTGTTGGGCCCACCTGATCGGGTCTTTCGTCCCCGGATGACACCGGCTGAACGCAAGCGCCGGTACCAGGGCTGGAAAGAAGCAGTGGAGCGCGTGCGGACGAAACGTCTCACGGCGTGAGGGGGATCATGGCCCGTCGCGATGAGCAGTTGGCACGGCTGCGATCCGAACCGTTTGATGTCCTGATCATCGGCGGAGGCATTGTGGGGGCTGGCATCGCCCGTGATGCGGCCATGCGGGGCCTTCGCGTGGCACTGATCGACCAGGGAGATTTTGCCAGCGGGACGAGCTCCAAGACCTCCAAGCTCATTCACGGGGGCTTGCGGTATCTCGAGCACGGACATGTGCGCCTGGTCGTTCAGAGTCTCAAGGAACGTCACATCCTCCGGACTATCGCGCCGCAGCTCGTGTGGCCCCTCGCCATCATGATGCCGGTGTACCAGGGCGATGCCAGGGCTCCGTGGAAGATCGCCCTCGGCCTGTTCCTCTATGACTGGCTGGCCCTCAACCGGAACATCCACACGCATCGGATGCTCTCGGTACGTGGCACCCTCCGCGTGGAATCGAAGCTCAACGCCTCGGGCTTGCGGGCGGCCGCCTCGTATGTCGACTGCCAGATGGACGATGCGCGTCTGTGCCTCGCGAATATCTTGCAGGCGATCAGCTTCGGGGCGATTTGCTTGAATTACGTCAAGCTCGTCGCGTTTGAAAAAGCCAACGGCGTCCTCTGTGGGGCGGTCGTCCAGGACACAAGGACGAGCGAGTCGTTTGCGGTGAAGACCACCGCGGTGGTGAACGCCACCGGGCCATGGTCCGATACGGTCAGGCGACTGAGCGATCCACAGGCGGGAAGTGGCCTTTCCCCCACCAAGGGGATCCATCTCGTGGTCCAAAGGCTTTCCCAGCAGGCGGTATTCTTCCAAGCCCAGGATGGGCGGATGATCTTCCTCCTTCCCTGGGGCGACTACTCGGTGGTCGGGACGACCGAGTCAACCGATTTCGATTCGCTTGATCACCTGCAGGCAAGCCCTCAGGAAGTCGAGTACCTGCTTGCGGAGACCAATCGGATCCTGCCAGAGGCGTCCCTGCACGACTCCAGCATCGTGGCGACCTATGCAGGTGCGCGGCCTCTCTTAACCTTCGCAGGCTCTTCGTCGAGGGCCTCACGGGAGCACCGGATCGAGATCGACCGATCCGGCCTGATCAGCGTGATGGGCGGCAAGTATACGACCTATCGACTCATGGCCAAGCAAGCGGTGGATTTGATCGTGCGACGCTTGCGACTGCGCACCGAACGGTGCCTGACGGACCAGATTAGCCTGCTTGAGCCGACTCACCCAATCGTCCTCGATCGCTGGCAGGACGTGACGCGCAAGATCTCCCCGGAGCTGTTGGGCAGGCTGCTGTCGGTCTATGGCACCGGGGCGTTTCGGATCTTGCAGCTGTTGGAATTCGAGCCAGGCCTGGCACAACCGGTCTGTCCGCATCATGATGTGATTCAAGCGGAGCTGGTCCATGCGATGCAGGAGGAGCTGGCCTGCACGATGAGCGACATCCTCATCCGGCGGACCAGGATCGCCTACAGCGTCTGCCAGGGATTGGATCTCCTCTCCACCCTCGCAGGCCTCCTCCAGCGCTACTGCCGAGTGTCTGGTGAGCAGCTTGAGATGCAGCGTGAAGAGTATCGCCATTTCCTTGCCCAAAGCCTGTCCTTCCGTCGTGAGTTAGTGCCGGTCCATGGCATTCAGTGACGCCCAGCACTACGCTAGGATTCGGTATCGCCTCATTCTCATCGAGGTGGTCGGTTGGCTTGTCTTTCTCTGGGTCTACCAGGTCTTGGGACTCTCGGCCCTTTCCGCTCAATGGATTTCGACATTGACCCAGGCGGAGGCGCTCAGGATCGCGGGGTATCTGGCGATCTTTGGGGTGTGTTCGTACATGGTGTTCTTGCCCCTTCAGGCGTATGGGGGCTTTCTCCTTGAGCATCGCTTCGGTCTGTCCCGCCTGAGCCTGCATGGCTGGCTCTTCCGAGAGGCCAAGCGGGTGGTGGTGAGCGCGGGGATCGGGCTTCTTCTCGTCGAGAGCCTGTATGCCTTGCTCCGCCATGCCCCAACGCGCTGGGTCGTCTTTGCGACGATCGGCTGGGTGGTCTTTAGCGTCGTGCTGGCCCGGGTTTTTCCGACGTG
>Ga0114945_10002379_pt1 | contig 11100 bp, 10 predicted proteins | sample OV2TP3_FD_87194 | JGI IMG/M metagenome (GOLD analysis project Ga0114945, IMG submission 87194) | Hot spring microbial communities from Beatty, Nevada to study Microbial Dark Matter (Phase II) - OV2 TP3 | ecosystem: Environmental > Aquatic > Thermal springs > Hot (42-90C) | place: USA: Beatty... | reverse complement strand
GACCTTCAGGTTATGAGCCTGACGAGCTTCCTGGCTGCTCCACCCCGCGATATATACATCAGGGATTAGGGTGATAGGGTTTAGGGTATAGAAGACTCTCCACTAACCCCTAAAACCTAAACCCTGTTCTATTCCTTATTTTCCACCGGCACAATCTTATACACTACTTCACCTTCTCTAATCAATCCCATCTTCTCCCGCGCGACTTTCTCTAAATATTCCGGATCATTCTCCAGCCGTTCTTTTTCTCTTGTTAATTGCGCGTTCTTCGCCTGCAGGGCCTGAATCTCTTTTTGGTATTCCAAATTCTTCTGCTTTAAATCCTGCATCTTGGTATAGGACGGCAGGAAATAAATGAACACAAATGTCGTGATGATAAAAAGCCAAATGGCGTTTTTGAGCATAGTCTTGAAAAGAGGTCAGAGGCAAGAAGCAAGATGCCAGATTTTCTGGCTTCTGACTTCTTACATCTGGCTTCTTAAAGTTACCAAATCTTCCCCCACAACAGCCCGGCGTATTGTGCCTTTTTACCCAATTCTTCTTCTATCCGCAGCAATTCATTATACTTCGCCAGACGGTCCGTGCGCGAGAGAGAACCAGTCTTGATCTGCCCGACGTTGGTCGCCACCGCCAGATGCGCAATGGTCGTATCTTCAGTTTCACCGGAACGGTGCGAGATGATCGACGTATATTTATTTTTCTTGGCGAGATCGATCGCCGCCAACGTCTCGGACAAGCTCCCAATCTGATTGACTTTTATCAGGATGGAATTCGCGACCTTTTTCTCAATACCTTCTTTCAGACGTTTGACATTGGTCACAAACAAATCATCGCCGACCAACTGTGTCTTAGTCCCCAACCGTTGAGTTAACTCCTTCCAACCATTCCAATCATTTTCATACAACCCATCTTCGATCGACACGACGGGATATTTACCCACCATCTCCTCATACACCTGAATCATCTCTTCGGTGGAATTCTGCTTTCCATTATACTCGTATTTACCGTTTTCGTAAAATGAAGATGAGGCTGCATCAAGGGCGATAAAAATATCCTTACCTGGTTTGTAGTCAGCCTTTTCAATGGCTTCAAGAATAACATCAATCCCTTCTTCATTGGATTGAAGATTGGGGGCAAAACCACCTTCGTCTCCGACGGACGTGGCCAGATGTCTGTCATGTAAAATTTTCTTTAAGGTATGAAAGACTTCCACAGCCATGCGCAGGGCTTCAGAAAAGGTCGGTGCCCCAATAGGCGCAATCATAAATTCCTGGACATCCAAATTATTGTCAGCATGCACACCACCGTTGATGATATTCATGAGAGGAACCGGTAAAATCTTGGCTTTTGTGCCACCGAGATAACGATAGAGCGGCAATTTTTTTTCATTGGCAGCGGCCTTGGCAACAGCCAGTGAAACACCCAAGATAGCGTTGGCGCCAAAATTTCCTTTATTCTCAGTACCATCCAACGCGAGGATAATCTTATCAATTGCTTCAAAATCGGCCTTCTGGCCTTTAATCTTCTTTTTAATAACGGTATTAACATTGGTCACGGCTTTGGTGACCCCTTTACCCATATATTGGCTTTTGTTACCGTCGCGTAATTCAATGGCTTCATGCTCACCGGTGGACGCCCCGGAAGGAACGGCCGCACGGCCCATCACGCCTGATGATAAAATCACATCCACTTCCACCGTCGGGTTGCCGCGGGAATCAAGGATCTGGCGGGCTTTGACGGTTTTGATTTTGGACATGAATTTTCCTTTTAAAAGTGATAAATGGTAAGTGATAGGTGGTAAGCTAAATTATTTCAAACTTACCACTTACCTCTTATCACTTACCACTAATGATGTGCCAAATTAACATAGTTTGATTTCAAAGTCAAGGATTTATGCTATACTTGTACCGTATGAAAAAACTTATTTTATTCCTCCGCATCCATTGGCTCAAACTCATCGTTATTACGCTCTTTGCCTGTGTTTTTCTGGCTACATTCTTCTTCCTGTATCAGGGCCTCAAGAATTACATCGGCCTTGAATCCTTTAGCCGCAAACAAATTTCGGCGTACATGGGCTTCTTTTTGATTATCGGCATTTTTACCGCTTTTATTCAGCTGCCGCTCTTTTTTGGGATGCATTATTATTTTATGCAGGGCGGAGGATTGGCGTTAGGCAGTGAAAAACTGGACAAATCCAAGGTCAATGTCAAATGGAATGAAGTGATCGGCATGGAGGGCGCCAAACGCGAAGCCTGGGAATTAGTGCAGCTTCTCAAAGATCGTTCTCTCGTTAAGGCCATCGGCGGAAAAATCATTAAAGGGACTATGATGATTGGCCCGCCGGGATGCGGAAAAACCTATTTGGCCAAGGCCATTGCCACGGAATGTGGCCTTCCGCTTTTGGCGGCGGTAGGAAGCGAATTTGTGGGGATATTCATCGGTGTCGGGGCGGCCCGTATAAAGAACCTTTTCAAACAGGCCAGGGCCCTCGCCAAAATGGATGGCGGCTGTATTGTCTTTATCGATGAAATCGATTCCTTTGCCCGGCCCCGACAAGCCGAGAAAGGATTTGGAGGAGCGACCGATCACAACGCCACGGTCAACCAGTTCTTAACCGAGCTGGATGGCCTGCGCCAAACCGAGAACAATATCGTGGTGCTGGCCGCCACCAACGTTCCTGAACACGAACTCGACCCCGCTATCATGCGCGCCGGACGATTTGACCGTAAAATTTATATCACCAAACCGAACCTTGTGGAACGAAAAGAGCTTTTTAAATTTTATTTATCTCGTGTCAAGGCAGAACCTAACATTGATTCAGATCTCTTGGCCAAAAAGGCTCTATGGTTTTCTCCTGCGGATATTGATAACATGGTCCGGGAGGCAGGCCTCATCGCCTTACGCGATAAACGCGATATTATTAATTCCAAAGACCTCTCGCAGGCCTATGACCGCGTGACCTTCGGCCTTAAGTCCAACATTTCCTTAAGTGAAAAAGAAAAAGTCTGGACCGCCTATCATGAGGCCGGCCATGCGATTATCTCTTATTTGGTCCACCCTACCGACGACGTGATCAAGGCCACGATCATCCCTCACAAAGGGGCCCTCGGGTTTGTTTTTCGCACTCCAACGGAAGAAACCTATAGTGCGGATAGAGAACATCTTTTAGCCAATATCAAAGTGACTTTAGCGGGGTTCGTGGCTGAAAAAACTAAATTTAATTCAACCACGAGCGGCGTTAGCAATGATTTTGAAAAGGCTATAGCCATGGCCTATGACATGGTCTGGCGCAATGGGATGGGAAAATCCGGGCTCGTGGGCGATTTTACGATATTAAGCAATGGCTACTACGGAGGAAATCTCGTTTCGGAAAAAACCAAAGAGGTCCTCGATCAAGATATTCAAGAAATCTTACAGTCGTGCATCAAAGAGGTGGAAAAAATTCTGACGGAGAACCGTGACCTCTTTGAATATTTTGCGCAGGAACTCTTGAAAAAACAAGAATTGGAGTACGATGAGATCGAAACCATTTTCCATAAATTCGGTGTGCAATCCGCCCGTCCCCTGATACTAAACAAAGCTTCCTCGAAAACTTAAATGTTCAAGCCACGGTTTGTTACTCTTCTCATCATCCCCCTCTTCGTCATCGTTGGTTGCTCTAAACTTAGCCCGCCGCCTGTTCAAACCCTTTCTGAAGCCGAAAAAAAATTCAATCAGATCTGTCAGGAAGAATATAATTTTACCCCCGTCGTCTTCCGGCTGACGAATACCGTCTGGATTTACATTCCACTCGAACAAAACATTTTTGAATTTAAGGTCTCGGATAAAGGGCCGTCCTCCTCGACGCAGGCCAGCAAAAGTTTTGCCATCAATTATCTGGAGGGACAATTTGCCAACGGGCAATTTATGATTCAATACGACATCGGAGCGGTCAAAAAATATGCCAAAGACCCCGGCTACAGCACCAGTTACACGGAGGAATTCCAGAAAAAACAGCGTGGTATTTTAACCGCCGTTTTCCGTGCTTATGCGGAATTACCGACGGACAAACGCAGCCCTGACATGGCACCGGATTTTTTTGTTCTCGTGATTGCGGACATCAAGACGGGGCTGGAAACCAAGACCATATTCTATTTTCCGGATTTCAAGCGCGCCATGACCGATCAATTTTTCTATGAGGAGTTCACCCGCCGGACCGTGAGCGATGACCCCATCGGCCAGAACCATATTATCGATGACCGCAACGGTGCCCATTTAAACCCCACAGAGATCACGTTGCCGGAATTCCTGGCGAAACAGATCGTTTTCCGCATCCGCTATAAATTTCAGCGAAGCGATTTTCCGCCGGACGGCGATATTCGTGAAGAAATAACTAAAATCATTTCAGAAACTTTAGCAAATTATAACTTTAGGGATTCTGAAAGTATCGAACTCGAAGATTTAACAACGGGTGAGAAAAAAATAATTGAAAAACAAAATTTAAAATAGCGTAAGATCACGGCCTGCCAATTTTCTATCAGATTAACTGGGGACACATAACGTAACCTAAATTTAAAAACATATGTGGTATAAGAACTTTATGAAATAAGGTTACGGTATGTGTCCCCAATTTTCTCACAAAGTCAGCATAATTCTTGACAGTATGTTTCTCATACTGACCTTGCATTCCAATGCTTATTCAATTATACTTATAACAGATGATTAAACAAACGTATTCCTTTCGTTCACTTCTGCAGTTATACTTGCCACAAAGTTTCCTAGTGAGTCTTCCCTAAGTATCAACGAAAGAACATCCTTAGGATCACTTAACATAGATAAATGTCAGATACGTTCTAAAATGAAAGAGTTTGCCAAAATGAGTACAACGAAACCAAACAATAAAACCAAAAACATGACGTGGAAAACCATGATCGAAAAATATCAAACTCCGCACGCCTGGCGCAGTATCTGGCAGCTGGTCAACACATTAATCCCCTATGCCCTCTTATGGTACTTGATGGTCCTTAGCCTGAAGGTATCCTATTGGTTGACGCTGTTTTTGGCAGTTGTGGCAGCCGGGCTTTTGGTACGGACTTTTATTATCTTTCATGACTGCGGTCACAGTTCGTTTTTTAAATCCCAAAAGGCCAACCGGTTCTGGGGATTCATCACCGGACTCCTCACTTTCACCCCGCATAATTACTGGTGGCACAAGCATGCCGAGCATCACGCCAACGCCGGAGACCTGGACCACCGCGGCATCGGCGATGTGTGGACCATGACCGTCGAGGAATATTTAAAGGCCCACCGCTGGGTGCGTATTAAATACCGCTTTGCCCGCAATCCCTTTTGCCTTTTTATCATCGGACCGGCGATCATGTTTTTAATTGCCCACCGCATCCCCCACAAAAAAAGCGGCCCGCGCAGCATAAACAGCGTTCACCTGACCAATCTCGGTATTTTGGGAATGGCAATCATACTTAGCTTATGGGTGGGCGTAAAAACTTATCTATTGATCCAACTGCCGGTGTTGATGATGGCGGCGTCAGCGGGCGTGTGGCTCTTTTACGTCCAGCATCAATTCGAGGGGGTTTATTGGGAACGGCATCCCCAATGGGATTATGTCACCGAGGCCTTAAAGGGGAGTTCATTCTATAAATTGCCGAAGGTCTTACAGTGGTTTACCGGAAGTATCGGCTATCATCATATTCATCACTTAAGTCCCCGCATTCCCAATTATTATTTGGAAAAATGTTTTAACGAAAACCCTCTTTTCCAAGAGATTAAACCGATCACGTTTTTTGCAAGTCTCAAATCCATCACGTATCGACTCTGGGATGAACAGCATAATCGTTTGGTAGGTTTTGGGTATCTGAAGGAAATGAAGAAAGCCTGATCATCGTAGCCTATTTAGGGACTTCTCCTAACACCAATTTTTAAAATAATCACGTAACGTACAAAACGCGTTTTCCGCTTCGCAGGGTTGCCTAATTACTGAGCATTAACACCTGTCCCCTTTTTGCGTTGGAGGATCTCTTAAGCGGCGAGAAAAAATCCTTCGAACGCTCAGCCCTCTAACCATCGCTTCCGCCGTGAAAACGCTTTCTTGAATCCCCCTTGGTCTTATCTTTTCCCGCTTATTATATGTTATACTTTCACTATCTTATGAAACCCAAAAAAAGAGCATCAAAATGAAAATAAAACCATCCTCTCTTCCACTTTTAACAATCATCCTGTCCTTTTTGATGGCTCAAACGGCTCTGGCCTTGACTTGTGAAGATATCGATAAAGACGAAAAATCTCTGCAGGCCGTACAGAATTGTCAGCAACAAAAAGCATCCGTCAATCAGATAGGTGATGAAATTATAGGATATCTTCTCTATCAACCACCAACGAGCAAACTGTTGCCAGGGCAGGTCAAACGGCTGGTTAAATTGATTAACAACACAATTGTCTTGAAGGCGAGGTATGATTCTTCCAAAGACCAAAACGAACGTCTCCTTCTCGCCCACAAGATTGACAGACAGCATGCCAAAATTAATTCCCTAATAGTAAAATTTTTTGGTAAAAGAATTCCGCTAGGCGACGAGTCTCTTAAGAAAAAATTTGACCAGTTGACCGCCCTCATCCCGTGTGTCAATGCCTGTAGCGGTGGAACCTTCTTAACGGCTACGAATACCCCTCTTCCTAACTTTGCGCCTTTAGAGCCCGTTTTTGTTCCCACGCAACTTGCCCTTGCTGATATGAATAACGCACCTCTCGTAATCAACATTAATAACGATAACATAGATGAGGTTCTAGTGTCCGGTTCTTTTAACCAAAATGGGTCTGACTCAAGGATGATCTATGCCTTTCGATATAATGGCGCGGTACCCGGATATCCCATTATAGCACCTGAAAATTTAGGTATTCTGGCTGCAAACGTGGCCGATGATATTATCGTTGCAGCGGCACTGGATGGGGATACGGTTTATATTTGGCATCTCAATGGAACCTTAAAAACAGTATTTTCAGCTCCTGCAGGAGCGGTTTTTACAAATCCAACCATTGCGCAGGTTATACCAGGAGGACAAAACGAACTCGTTTTTGTAGATCCCATTGGCAAACTTTATGTAACCAATCAACAGGGTAATATTTTACCCGGATTTCCAACCACTCAAATACCTCCAATACTCGGTGGTTTTTTCCCTACCCCCGTTCCCAATGGTTTTCGTGGATGGGCTACTGTGGCTGACATGGATAATGATGGCCTGCCTGAAATAGCGGTAAACGCAATCTATCAGAAAATCTATGTCTTTGAAAATAATGGAGCTCTCAAGTTCTCCCAAGATTTAGGAGCAGTTGCTGGTTTCAACAGTGATCCCATTGGCAGTCCTTTTATAGCCAAATTGTCACCAGCAGGATCTTCAAAACGTGTTGTTACCGAAGGTGAGCAAAAACTTCGAGCATTCAATGCAAACAGTAATTCAACGATTAATGTTAGCCTTCCAGAGGATGAAGAGTACCTGAGTGAATCTGCCGGCCTTATCCCACTCGGTTCTAACGTCGCCCATATAGCGACATCCAGCGATAATGGAGACGCCTTATTCAACGGTCCGAATCCGTTCGAGTACGCAGAGTATGTTTCTAAACGCTACTCCAATACAGGAGGAGTTATTGCCTCAGAAAAACCCTTTGATGACGCTTCCTTTTACGCGGGAACAACTCATCTTACCGCTGATGTCAACTGTGATGGGACAGCCGAAACACTCATTACCACAGAACCTTATGGCCCTAATCCCCCAAATCCTATTGAACCGGTTGTTATACAGGCCTTTACCCAGAATGGACCGTTAGATTTCGAATATCTTTCTCCCCCAGCAACTGTCACTCCTGTCACTCTTTCGCCGGTGATACAAACCCCACATCCCTACCCAAACTCAAATCCACCCTCTATTATTCAACAGGATATTATTACGATGCCTGGTTCTTTTTCCAACACCGCAATATTCGTGAAGGCTGCTGAAACGGAATTTGATTATTACGATAGGATTGAGATTTTTAATTCCACCACTGGCGAAATAGTTATGACCATAAAGGGCTCACGGTTTTTAAATGGAGTTTGGACGCCATCTGTGGCGGGAAATAGTATCGGCATCAGGCTAGTTGCTAATGGGTCAGGCAATGGTTATGGCTATCGGGTTGAACAGGCTGCAAATACGGTCTCAACACGATATACAAAGAACTTGCCAATTTATCTTGAAGATGACATTTTAGCGCAACCGGCTGTCGGTAAATTCTTTCCCGACCCTTCCAATCCTACCAATGGAAAAGCTGGAATCGTTTTTGTGCTACCCACTCATTTAGAGTTTGTTCCGTTTTATAATTGTACCGGCACGGCCGCAACAACCAGCAATTGGCCGCAATTTCGCAAAAATCCTGAACGTAATGGCGCTCTTTAAAAAGAGGCGAAAAGGAATTGAGGAATTGGGACACATACCTGAACCTTAATTCATTTCTTTTTAATAAATACAAAAACAAACACCAGGTGTTTGTTTGGATTGACCTCTCCCTATCTCTTAAACAACTCCCGCAGCTCTTCTTTAGCTTTCTCTAAGATTTTCTTTTGGGTTGGATTAAGATGCGCGCCGGCGCGGTTGATATAAAAATTGAGCATCGACATGGCCGACTGATAGCTCCCTGCTTTGCGGCGATGGCTCTCCTCGGCTGAGCTCTTCAGAGAACGGGCAATACGCCGCGGGTCTTTCCACGTAAAAACACCTGGCTCTAAGTCAAGGGCGTTGCTGAATTTGGTGACCCGTGAAGACCAATTTGAACGTTTTTGACGACGAGCAACAGCATATCCTTGAGAAATCACCCCAAATCCCTCGCCTTCCGAGCGGATAATATCTTTTTCTAATTTTTTCTCTTCTTCGTTTGGCTGGTTTTGTATCATCATGCCCTCTTTTTTTTGGGGACACATACCGTAACCTGAATTCAAAACCGTATGTGATACAAGATGTTAAGAAATAAGGTTACGGTATGTGTCCCACAGCATCGACTTTTCGTCCACGCACCTTTAATTTCCCGTCGACAAAGAGTTGAATGGCTTTGGGATAAAGACGATGCTCGAGCTTATGGATCTTCTCGGTTAGGGTTTCGAGGGTATCGTCGTCAGCGATCTTGATGGCTTCTTGGAGGATAATCGGCCCGTGGTCCATCTTCTCATCGACAAAATGAATCGTCACACCTGTCACCTTCACCCCATACGTCATCGCATCCTTGATACCTTGAACGCCTTTAAAGGACGGCAAAAGCGAAGGGTGAATGTTCAAGATTTTTTGATAAAAATTTTTCACAAAGAAAGGTGTGAAAAGGCGCATATACCCAGCGGAAACAATAAAATCGATTTTTTCTTCTTTCAAATGAATCAGAATATCGCGATCGTAACTTTGTCGGTTTGTGTAGTCTTTTGGATTAAGAACCAAAGTTTTGATGCCAGCTGCTTCCGCGCGCTTCAAGGCATAGGCCTCTGGATTATTGGAAAAAACTAAAGCCAACTCGGCCTTGATTTCGCCACTCTTGACCGCGTCGATAATGGCTTGAAGATTGGAGCCCTGTCCGGAAACAAAGACAGCAAATCGCATATGAAACTCCTTTTAAGTCACACGCCACAGGACACACGTAAAATTTTTAGCAACCTGTGACTTGTGTCTTGTGACATGTGACTTATTTAATTATGCCTTTTTTTCGTTGTCGTGGCAAGGCCTTCTTTAAAACCAATCAGTCCCACTAATCCAACACTGGTGATCGTGAGACCGACGCCAGAGAGAATCCATACGGATGCGAAATATTCCGACAAAATAGAGCTGACAAACATCGCTGCTAAAAAAGCAAAGTGAATCACGACCTCAAGCGCGCTAAATACTTTCCCGCGCATGTTCTCTTTGCACACCTGTTGGGCTACTGTATTGGCCGCAATAAAAATAGGGCCGCTGATAAGGCCAAGCAGGAGGGACAAAAGCCCAGCCAAAATAATATTGGGATAGCGATGAACAATAAGCGCAAACAAAATCAGTGCCCATCCGCCGAGGATTAAACAGATAAAAGTGGTTTTATACCACGCCATCTCTTTGCCGTATCGACCGTGAACAAGAACGCCGCCAAATAATCCCATCCCAAGCAAGACCGCTAAAATTCCTAGATCTTTGGTCACGCTTTGAAATGATTGCTGGATAAAAACAATGATCACGATATAAATCGCCCCGGCCGCCGCAAATAGTGTAAAAAGCATAGAGATGATGAAACGAATTTCTTTATGGGCAATCAAATATTGTAGACCTTCCCTAATTTCTGTCATCAAAGATTTTTTTAGGATACCTATCACTTCCTGTCCGGCTCGAGAAATTTTTGCTTTGTTAAGAGTAAGTTTTAAAGGCGAGGGAATTGAAAAAACCAATAATCCTGATACAAAAAACGTCACAGAGTCAATGATAAATCCCCCTTGGGCGCCAAAGAGATCCACCAAAAAACCGCCCATGGCACACCCTAAGACAAAGGCGAGCATTCCTGTTGTTGTTAAAAGCGAATTGGCCGTCAAGAGGTTCTTATCATCAACAAGATCAGGAACGATCGACATCTTAGCGGGGACATAAAATCGGCTCAGACAAAAGGCAAAAAAAACCACCACATAAATAGGCAACATCGATTCACGGTAAATAAAAACAAAGGGAATGCTTAAAACCAAAAGACCGCGTAGAAAATCGCAGACAAAAAGCGTTCGGCGTCTATCCCATCGGTCGACGTAAACACCGGCAATAGGTCCTATAATAAAAACAGGAATAATGGTAAACGATAGCAATTTCGCCAATTCCCATGCTGAGCCTGGAGTGCGTTCCGCAATCAGCCCAATGAGGGCCATCTGGTGTACGCGATCCCCAAATTGCGAAATCAACTGAGCCCACCAAAGGCGAAAAAAATTAATATGATCGACGTTACGAATAAATTTCCACATCGAGTCCTACCTTATTATCAATTCCGAAAAGGGCGAAGATCCTGCGAAGCTCCCACGCGAAAGTTTTGGAGCGAAGCAGGATAGAGTTATTCCCCTTTCAACGACTTGGCTAATTCGAAATAATAATT
>Ga0114945_10002378_pt1 | contig 11101 bp, 12 predicted proteins | sample OV2TP3_FD_87194 | JGI IMG/M metagenome (GOLD analysis project Ga0114945, IMG submission 87194) | Hot spring microbial communities from Beatty, Nevada to study Microbial Dark Matter (Phase II) - OV2 TP3 | ecosystem: Environmental > Aquatic > Thermal springs > Hot (42-90C) | place: USA: Beatty... | reverse complement strand
TGCCGATGATCAGCGGTGTCGAGGAAATTGAGCAGGTGCGGGACTATGTGAACCGGGCGCAGCGGGAGCTGTCGCGGGAGCGTCGGGTATTCCGGCCGCTGCCGTTGGGAATCATGGTTGAGGTCCCATCGGTTGCGGTTTGTCTGGAGCGGTATTTGATTCACGCCGACTTCTTCTCGATCGGCACCAACGATCTAATCCAGTACACCCTGGCGGTCAGCCGGACGCTGGATCAGCTGTCCTATCTCTATCAACCGCTGCATCCCAGTATTCTCAGACTGCTGTGGCATGTCGTGATGGTCTGTGTCGATTCCGGCAAGGACGTTTCCATTTGCGGGGAGGAAGCCAGCAATCCGCTCATCATCCCGTTTTTTCTGGGCGTCGGACTTCGGGAGTTCTCCATGGCGCCCCCTTCCATTCTGGATATCAAAAAATTGATATCGGGACTCACGGTCCCCGAATGCCGTCAGATCTCCCAGGACATGCTTGGCTTTGCGACGGCCCGTGAAGTGGAGTCCTATATCCGGTCAGAGGTTTTCCCGAAGCTCAAGTTGATTATTCCGGATCATTACAGTTTCGTCTCCGTCGAAAGTGAATTATAATCACCGCTCTCAGGCAAAAAAACGAATGGATCGTTCCGTCACGGCGGCGTCGACGCGGGCATCCCGCTGTGTGTGTGGCAGGTACCGGGTGATCTGGCAGTGGAAGAGGACGCCGGCCCGGAATCCGTGGGTTGTCTGGCCGAGCCATCGGTCGTAATATCCCCCGCCGTGGCCGAGGCGGTATCCGTCGAGGGAGAGGCCAAGGCAGGGAATGAGGAGGAGGTCATTTTCCCCGGGATTTTTAGCGTCCCGGCCTCCGGTCGGTTCCGAAATCCCGAACAAGCCGGGCCGAAATTCCGAGATGGACGATACGATGACAAATGAAAGGCGTGGACCGATGACTCTGGGAAACGCCACCTGGCATCTCCGGCGGATGAGCCGGCGGTAAAGTGGCCAGAGGTTCGGTTCAGCCGGAGTGGGAGCGAACGCGAAAAAGCGGCGAGGCCGTCGGTCCCGGATGAGTTTCCCAAGGGTCGAGCAGATGATCCGGCTGAACCCCGCCCGGTCTTCCCGAGTCAAGAGCGCCCGTTTCCGTCTCATCCGTCCCCGCCACTCCTCCTTGGCCTGCATTTCCAATCACCGTAAATATCATCCCAAAGAGCGTCAACCTCTCCCCGAAAGGGGCCGGGTATTGACATTAATGACATTTGAACCAGGGTTCGAGGCCAAGATATCCACCGAATGGCACCGAAAGGGGCCGGGTATTGACATTATTGACATTTGAAACGGGGATAGCCCTGATATGAAAAATCCACCATCTGTAGCCCATCTGCCCGCCTTCCCGGGCTGGCTTGCCGCTCTCGGGCCGGGGGTAGTCTGGATGGCGCTGGCGCAGGGCTCTGGCGAGCTAATCTGGTGGCCCTATTTGATGGCCAAGTATGGGCTCGGATTTTTATGCCTTCTGATTCCGGCCTGCCTCCTGCAGTATATCGTGACGTTCGAAATCGGCCGCTACACCGCGATGACGGGCGAGAGCATCTGGCAAGGATTTGTTCGGCTGAGTCCGGCTTTCGCGTTCGGATTATGGATACTCATGTTGATTTCATTTCTGTGGTTCGGCGCCTTTGCATCGGCGGGTGGAACGGCGCTGGCGGAATTGACACACTGGCCCGCGGGATTGGACGCCAAAGGCCGGAGTCTTTTTTGGGCCGGTGTATCCATCGCTCTCTTTGTTTTCGCGCTCCTCTCGCGGAGGAAGACATACCATCTGATCGAAAAAGTCATGTGGTTCGTTTCGATCTCTACCCTGGCGGGCCTCTTTCTCAGTTGTCTGAACCGGGAGATCCAGCCGCTCCTTGGAAGTTTCACATCCGCCCTCTTTGTTTCGCCCGGTCTTCCCCGTCCCTGGGACCCGGCGGATATGGACAAACTTCTCACGGCCCTGACCTTCGCCGGGCTGGGCGGATTCTGGACACTATTTTACAGTAACTGGATTCTGGGCAAAGGCATAGGGATGGCCGCATCCGGTTCGACGGCAGGATCGCTGCCCGATCCGGCCGATCCCGATCTTGCCGACAAGGGCCGTCGATGGCGAAATTTTCTGGCGGTAGACACCGGCATCGGCGTTGTGGGCAATATACTCACGACCCTCATGACCTGTTTCCTCGCGTACGCCATATTATTCCCTAAAGGTCTGATTCCAGCCGGTTGGACGATTGCCGTGGAGCAGAGCCGTTTTTTCGAGCTGTCCTGGGGCGCATCCGGCCGCGCACTCTTTTTATTCATCTCGGCGGCCTTTCTTGCCGACACGTGGTTGTCGACCGTGGACGCGGTCGCGCGGGTTCACATGGAGATGGTCCGTCGCTATTTTTTCTCCGGCCGGTCATGGAACGATCTGGCCGCCTATCGAATCACGATTCTCATTCTGACGGCGGTCACCGCCTGCACCATGCTGACGGATCAGCCCGGAGAACTGATCATCCTGTCAGCGATCATTGGATTTGTCGGCACCGTCATATACACGACAGCGTTGCTCATTCTGATCCACGGCCCTCTCCGGCGATCGCTGCCGGAGCCGCTGAAGCCGGGCAGACTGGCATTAATTTTATTGACTCTTTCGGCGCTGGTTTACGGGGTCCTGGCTGTGATTTACGTGAACGAGAGATTTTTCAAAATCGACTTTCTCTCTTGACAACAGTACCGTCGCACGGTACACAAATGAGGTTTGCGTGACTTTTAAAATGAATCGGATCTGAGGAGGCGCTGAGTATGGCTTACATAGTTACGGAGGCATGCATCAATTGCAAGTACACGGACTGCGCGATTGTCTGTCCGGTGGATTGTTTCCATGAAGGGCCGAACTTCTTGGCGATCGATCCGGATGAGTGCATCAGTTGCGGTCTCTGTGAGCCGGAATGTCCGACGAAGGCGATTTATTCGGAGGACAATCTGCCGGAGGACCAGAAGGAATATGTTGAGATCAACGCGTGGCTGGGCAAGAGCTGGCCGGTGATCAAAGAGAAGAAGCCGCCGCTGTCGACGGCTGAGGAGTTCAAGGAGAAGAAGGGCAAGCGCTCTCTCCTGAAGGAATCCTGATCCCTTAATTTTTTCACATTCCACTTGACAGACGTCGATTCCCAATTACACTTGGCGCCGAACCTGAAGAGGTGGAACAAAAAATCTGGAAAGGACAGACTTTTTGTTTTATTGGGTATGAAGAAAGCCAACGCAGGCAGGGACCTGATGACGCGCGGGGATCTATTGAAGATTGTCCGGTTGACGCCCAGGCAAGTTCAGTACTGGGATGAGACGGGGCTTCTCATTCCGCGCCTCAAAACGAAACGCCGACGCTATTATGATTTCGCCAACGTGGTCGAGTTCAAGATGGTTGAGTCACTCCTTCGGGAGGGATTTTCAACGCAGCGGATCCGCGGATTTATCGCGCATCTGAAACGCATGATGCCGAAAGAGGAGAGCCTTCTGGCACGTCTTCAGATTCACACGGACGGTCAGACCCTGATTTTTCAGGAAAAGGGGGCCTACTTTGAAACAAACGGCCAGGGCCTTCTCCGGCTCGATCTCGAGCAGCTTTATCATCGTATTCGTCCCCGAGCGTTGCTTTCCAACGCACCCATGGGCACCCGTGAGAGGGGGTCCGCCCGCGTCCGGCAATTGCGCGGACTTCGATCCAGGGATGGTGAGATCCATTCCGGACGGAGGGCTGCCGGTTGAGGTGTGGGTACCGAGTATGGCCTTGGGGGGCCGGCTCGGACGTACTGAAGGGGGAAGATGGGATATGGGGAGCATTGATGAGACTGTCCCGGAGGGGTCAGCGGCGGAGGAGTCTGCATTTTTAAGCTTGATGATTCAGCGGTTTGATCATGGCGTCACGGAGGGCCATCTTCACACGCTGTTGTATGTCGGTCAGAAGCTCCGTCTGATTCCGGTCCGGTACGAATTTCAGTTTCAGCATCTGGTTCCATTTTGTGAAGATCTGGATTTGAAAGTTGCGATGTTGCTATGGAGCAATTCCATCTGCATTCAGGACAACCGGATCAGGGCGGTTCGACCGCCGCCTCCCGGGAGGAAGGGCGTTTGGGCGGTTGACGTGTCATGTCTTGACAAATTGTTTGCGCTTTCCTACGATGCCCTTAAGTTTTTGTCGGTCATGTTGCATTTGGAGCAGGATCTGCAAAAGAGCCGTCCGGAAGCGATCAAGCAAGCGGTGAGGTTGTTCCCCATCCAGGAGGATCAAGCCCGGAAACTGGTTCAGAATTGCAGCGTTTGACCGGCACACAATTATGACAGAAGGGTTCGCGACGGTGTCTGTCAGGGGATAGGTGGCAAACGATCATGGTGGCCGAAACGCTCAAGTTGAAGGATAAGGACAAAGAGGCGATCAATCTCAGCGCATTCCAGCAGGAGGAGAAACAGCGTCGGCGGATTCAGATTCGCCAGCGCCGGGTTCTCCGGGATGCCCGCCAGGTTGAGATTTTCATCCGGCTTCACGAGTACAATCGATATCATCGGGTCTATCAGCTCCTGGCGTACGACAAGATCATCAAGGAGATCGCTCTGGCTGGGTCGGTCGGCAGTGTCGCGTTCGAGTTGATGGATCGGCCGGGAGGGGCGAAGGCCGTGAAGATGGTGATCGAGCATGCGGAGTTGAACACGCCCGGTATCCAGGAACGGTTGGAGTTCGAATCCAAAGTTGAGACGCACGAGTTCACGTTATTCAAGGCCATGGCCATGATGGACGAGGTACGAATCTCCACCGGCAAACACGGAGGGATCCGGCTCGAAGTCGTGAAGAATCTACACCCGCGATAATTCAGTTTTATCCGATATGGAAGTAACTGAAGTTCGGGTCAAGCGATTTGAGGTTTTGCAGGGGAAGTTGCTGGGGTTTGCTTCGGTCACCTTTGACGGTTGTTTTGTCGTCCACAACCTGAGGGTGGTTTCAGGCGAAAAGGGTATATTCGTCGCCATGCCTTCCCGGCAGCTTCCGAACAACAAATTTGTCGATGTCGCGCATCCGGTGACCAACGAGATGCGGGAAAAAATCCAGCAGGCGGTCCTCCGCCAGTTCGAACTCACACCGCCGGAATCAGGAACCTCCACGCCTTCCTCGCCGCCGGCCCCGGCCGATTGATCTCCGACACACGCCTCCGCGCGCCGGCTCTTCAACTCTTCGCCGGGCTTTTTTTTCTGACCACCCCTTTTGTTTCGTTCGCGCCGCCTGCGCAGTCCGCAGGGCTGGACGTCGGAATGGAGTGGCATGTGATTCTGATCGAGGACAGTTTTGTTTACGTGAACGCGGGCAAGGATCGTGGCCTTCAGGTGGGGGATTTCCTCACCGTAACGCGTCCGGGCAAGGCAGTGGTTGATCCGGTCAGCGGCGACACGCTTGGCGACATGACGCTGTCGATTGCCAAATTGCGTGTTCAGTACGTTGCCCCCCATTACAGCCGGACCTACCCCTTGGAAATTGTTTCGAAGATGGTGATCCAACTGCGCGACAGAGTAGTTCGATGGGAGGGGGAACGCATTGGTGTTGTTCCAATGCCGCAGACGGTGGATCTGGAAGTCGAGGAGCCCCGCCGGGCCTCGGGAGGCGATCAGATTTTCATCAAGGATACGCGTAGAACGGGGGACGTCGTCGGAGATTTTGAATTTGAGGGAGAGATTTTGGACTACGATCTGGGCGATCTCGACGGTGACGGCGTCAACGAACTCGTTGCTATGGAGCTTCGCAAGTTATCGGTCTACCGGATCGTCTCAGGCGTTCCGGAGGCGATCTGGACCGAGTCCATCCGCGGGTTTCAATACATCGTCCTCGAGATCCACGACGCCGACGGCGACGGTAAACAGGAACTCTATGTCGGCCAGAAGCTCGGCAATGTCGCCCGGACCGATGTCTATCGAATGCGGGACGGCCGCGTTCTGAAAGCCGGGGAGATCAAGGGTGTTTTTGTCCGGCAGATCGGCGAGGATCTCTACGCCCAGCGATATGGATTTGCCAAGCCTTTTGCGGGTCCGATCATGGAGATCCGGTATGATCCGAACGCGAACGTCGTGACGAAAGTCCGCGACCTCGCCGACGGAGCCTACAATATCCTGGCAGTCGGGATAGGAAAATCCCGGATGGCCTATCTGGATTTCAACGACCGGTTGACCATCGTCGACCGGTCGGGCCAGATGGTCTGGCGAGGCACCAACGCGCTGGGTGGGGGCACGCACGATCTGGTTTCCGGCAACGGTCGTGAAAAGGAGGAGATGCAGAAGAAAATCATGTTCGACGATTTCGACGGCAATGCCTCTGAAGATTTACTCGTCGTCAAAAATGAATTAAACCCCTTCTGGGGCGTCACGGGGCTGGTCGGCGGCGCGAAATACAAAAACGGCAAGTTTATGATCTATACGGACCGGCCGGGAGGGTATGATGTGTTGAAGGAGACGAGGGAGTTTGAGGGGTATGTGACCGATTACGAATTCGGGCGCGTGGGCGGCGCGGACCGGCAGCTGAGTCTGTGTCTGGTGTCAGCGGCCGGCCGGCAGAAATTCAAGAGCCGGATCATTGTGCTGAGGGAGCTATGAGAAATCAGAAGGGCAAGTTTATTTTTGTCACCGGCGGCGTCCTGTCGTCTCTCGGCAAGGGCATCACCACCGCGTCGCTCGGCGCCCTTCTCAAATCCATCGGACTGAAAGTCACCGCCATCAAACTCGACCCCTATCTCAACGTCGACGCCGGCACGATGAACCCCTTCCAGCATGGCGAGGTCTTTGTGACCGATGACGGCGCCGAAACCGATCTGGATCTCGGGCACTACGAGCGGTTTCTGGGCGTCCGGATGTCCGCCCGGAACAACATCACGACCGGCAAGGTCTACGCGTCGGTGATCGCCAAGGAGCGGCGTGGGGATTATCTGGGCGCCACGGTCCAGATTGTGCCGCACGTGATCGAGGAGATAAAAAAACAGATTCTGGCCCTTGAAGACGGGCTGGACGTCATTCTGGTCGAAGTCGGCGGGACGGTGGGCGACATCGAGAGCCAGCCGTTTCTCGAAGCCATCCGGCAGCTTGCGCTGGAGCGCCGTGGCGACGCCGTTTTCGTCCATCTCACCCTCGTACCCTATCTGTCGACGGTACAGGAATTGAAGACCAAGCCGACGCAACACAGTGTTCAGGAATTGCGCCGGATCGGAATTCAGCCCGACATCATTATGGCCCGGTCACAGGTCAGGATCTCCGACGCCGCCCGGACAAAAATCGCGCTTTTTTCCAATGTCGATCCCGAATCGGTGATTCCTCTTCCGGACGTCAAAAGCATCTACGAAATCCCTCCCCTTTTCAAAACCGAAGGCGTGGACCGGCTTCTGCTCGGGCGGCTCGGCGGCCGCAAGTCCGATACCGCATCGAACACGCTCGACCGGTGGACTCGGATCGCCCGGACGATCCAGTCGGCCAGCCAGACGGTCGACGTCGCGGTTGTCGGCAAGTACATTGAACTTCACGACGCGTATATCAGCATTATCGAGGCTCTCCAGCATGCCGCGGCGGATCTTGACCGGCGGCTGGTGATTCATTGGATCGACGCGGAGCAAATAAAGGACGGCCAGTCGGAATCGCAGTTCCGGCAGGTTGGTGGAATTCTGGTTCCCGGCGGGTTTGGCGAGCGGGGAATTGAAGGCAAGATCCAGGCGGTGGCTGTCGCGCGCGCGGGCCGCATCCCATTCCTCGGTCTCTGCCTGGGTCTGCAGGTAGCCGTCATCGAATTTGCCCGCAACATGCTCGACCTGGACGGCGCCGGCAGCACCGAATTTCTCCTTCGGCCCGCCCATCCGGTGATCGATCTCATGGAGGCGCAAAAAGCGCGGAAACAGCTCGGCGGCACGATGCGTCTCGGCGCGTTTACGTGCCTCCTTCGGCCCAAAACCCTGGCGCACCGGATCTATCGGACGACAAAGATCGTGGAGCGGCACCGGCACCGATATGAAGTGAATTCAGCGTATGTGAAACGTCTGGAGAAAGCGGGTCTGATAGCGTCGGGCGTCGATGCCGCGACCGGGCTGGTTGAAATCGTTGAATGTCCCGCGCATCCCTTTTTTATCGGGGTTCAGTTCCATCCCGAGTTTCTCTCTTCTCCGCTTGCGCCGCATCCGCTTTTTCGGGCGTTCCTCGCGGCGTCGATGGCCGGCCGAAAATGATCAAGACGCGGGAGGTTCCGGTTCGGCCCGGAGTCGTAATGGGCGGCGGCCGGCCGTTGGTATTCATCGGCGGTCCCTGTGTGATCGAGAGCGAGCGGATGCTGATGCGGACGGCGGAATCCCTGGCCGACGTATGCGAGTCGCTCGGGATCGGGTTTGTATTCAAGACGTCGTATGACAAGGCCAACCGGACCAGTGTTCGATCATTTCGAGGGGTGGGAATTCGTGCCGGCCTGAAGATGGTGGAATCGGTGAAGCGCCGGCTGGGCGTGCCGATCCTGCTGGACGTTCACAAGGAATCCGAGTGTGGGCCGGTGTCGGCGGTTGCGGATATTCTCCAGATTCCGGCATTTCTATGCCGCCAGACCGATCTCATCCAGTCCGCTGCGCGCACGCGGCGGGTTGTCAATATCAAAAAGGGCCAATTCCTTCCTCCGACCGACGCCCCCTATGTCGCCGAAAAGGTCACGTCGACCGGAAATCCGAATGTCACTTTTACGGAGCGCGGCGCATCGTTTGGTTACGGCAACCTGGTTGTCGATCTGCGTTCGATTCAGATCATCCGGGAGTTCGGGTTTCCCGCCATTTTCGACGCCACGCACAGCGTCCAGATGCCCGGCGCCGCTGGAAAGACCGGCGGCGACCGGCGATTTGTTCCCCTTCTTTCCCGCGCGGCGGTGGCCGCCGGAGTGGACGGCCTGTTTATGGAAGTTCATCCAAATCCTGACCGGGCAAAATCCGACTCGGCCAATCAAATGCCGCTCTCGCACATGCGAACGCTGCTTCGAGAATTGATCGAGATCGACCGGTTGGTCAAATCCCGCGGCGGGAAGCCATCCGATGCCGCGCCGTAGACCTCTGCGCTCGGCCCTGTTGCCCGTGTCCTCCGATGGGTCACCGACCTCCGTATCCCCGGCGTCGACACTCCGTGAAGCCCGCCGGGTGCTCCGGGTGGAATCGGACGCGATCCGCGCGCTCATCCCGCGACTCGGCACGAATTTTGTCCGGGCCGTCGAAGTCCTGTTTTCCTGCAAAGGCAGAGTTGTTGTCACCGGCATCGGCAAATCCGGAACCATCGGCCGGAAAATCATGGCCACGCTCGCCTCGACCGGCACGCCCGCTCTTTTTTTGCATGCCGTGGAGGCCCTGCACGGCGATCTGGGAATGGTCCGGAAGGAGGATGTCATTCTGGTGGTGTCGTACAGCGGGGAGACGGAGGAACTGTCGACTCTGCTTCCCGCCTTTCGCCGGCTGGGGGTTCCCCTCATCGCCCTGACAGGCAACTCGCGGTCGACTTTGGCCCGCCTGGCCGATGTCATTCTCGATGTGCGGGTCAGCAAAGAGGCCTGTCCCATGAATCTGGCTCCGACCGCAAGCACGACCGCCACGTTGGCTCTCGGCGATGCCCTCGCGGTGGCGCTCTTCAAACTCCGGAAATTCACCCCAAAAGATTTCGCTCAGATCCATCCCAGCGGGTCGCTTGGCAAAAAATTGCTTCTCCGCGTCTCCGACCTCATGCACAGCGGCGCCGCCGTGCCCCGGGTACTCGCAACCACGCCCATGCGGGAGGCAATCCCCGAAATGACCGCCAAGCGGCTGGGATTTACGGTGGTGGTCGATTCAAAGGATCGGGTATTGGGCATCATCACCGACGGCGATCTGCGCCGGCATCTGCAATCCGAATCGGATTTTCTCGACCTGGCCGCCGGAAGGATGTGTACGCGTCTGCCCAGAACCATTTCCGCCGACGCCCTTGCGGCCCATGCGTTGTCGATCATGGAAAAAAATGCGATCACGTCGCTGATCATCCTTGACGGTCACAAGCGCCTTTTCGGGTGTATTCACATTCATGATATTTTGAAAGCGGGCGTGGCCTGAGATGAAACCGGCCGCCGTTCCCTACAAAAAATTGAAATCGATACGGCTGATCCTGCTCGATGTGGACGGCATTCTGACCGACGGCCGCATTTATCTGGGCTCCGGCCCATCGGGTGATCTGTTTGAGATGAAGGCCTTTCATGCCCTGGACGGGCACGGTCTGATTCTCGCGTCGCGGCTGGGGTATGAAGTGGGACTGGTGACGAGCCGGGATTCGGCGCTGGTGTCGCGCCGCGCCCGGGAGCTGGGCATTCCGCACGTGTTTCAGAACATCAAGGACAAATGGCCCGTGGTCCGGCAGTTTCTGGCGCGCCGGCATTTTAAGCCCCGGGAACTATTGTTCATGGGCGACGACCTGATGGACCTTCCGGTTTTGACCGCGGCTGGTTTTTCCGCGACCGTCCCGGAAGCGCCGCAGGAGGTGCGATCGCGCGTCGATTACGTCACTGATGCATCCGGCGGCCTCGGCGCGGTGCGGGAGGTCATGGAATTGCTTTTCAAAGCCCAGGGGAAATGGTCCCGGCTGGTGAGTTCATTCGTGCGCAGATAAATTTGACCTGCGGTGCTTTGAGCGGTATAGTTGCCATGTGTGACTGTGGTGTATAAATCCGAGGAGGTGAGGGAGTTGACACGTGTGAAGGACATCGTCCGGCCGGATGTGGCCGGGGCGGCGTTGGCCGCCGGTTTGAGTGTGTCAGGGGGAGCGAATTTTTTTGAGGATCTGAAGGCTGCCACAGGGCAGCTCAAATCGATCGCGAAAGGTCAGCCGCTTTCGTCCAGGCTGGTTTCGGAGCAGGCCGTACGGCGGCTTCAAGAAAAAGTTCAATCCTGAGATTGGTCGAAGCCTGTGTTATCGCAGTATCTGCCGATTCTCCTGCAAGCACTCCTGGCGGTGGGGTTCGCTTGCTCGCTTCTTGCCCTTACCCATCTTTTCGGCCCCCGGCGTGACAATGCGGCCAAACTCGCCCCGTTCGA
>Ga0114945_10002377_pt1 | contig 11108 bp, 12 predicted proteins | sample OV2TP3_FD_87194 | JGI IMG/M metagenome (GOLD analysis project Ga0114945, IMG submission 87194) | Hot spring microbial communities from Beatty, Nevada to study Microbial Dark Matter (Phase II) - OV2 TP3 | ecosystem: Environmental > Aquatic > Thermal springs > Hot (42-90C) | place: USA: Beatty... | reverse complement strand
GGCGGCGAGCTGCGCGAGCCGCGCCTCAGGCGGCGTGGGCATGCGCAGCCGCCGGCGCCGGACGCGCGCAGTGCGCGACCCACAGCGCGGCGCCGAGCAGCAGCACGGCCCCTCCCTGGTGCGCCGCGCCGAGCCCGACCGGAACGCCGGCAAGCAAGGTTGAAATACCGAGCGCTGCCTGCAGCACGAAGGCGCCGAGGAGCGCGTTCGCCGCCGGCGCTGGGCGGTGGCGCCACCAGAGCACCGCAATCCATACGAACAGTATCCAGAAAAAGCCCCGGTGCACGAACTGCACCGTGGCCATGTTGTAGGAGAAATTCTGCCACCAGGGCTCGAGCATGAGGATTTCCGGCGGGATCAGGTGCCCGTCCATGAGCGGGAAGCTGTTGTAGGCCGCGCCGGCGCGCAAGCCCGCCACCATGCCGCCCGATAGCGCCGCGACGAAGACGGCCAGCGGAACGATCCGGACGATCCCTGCGGAGCCTATGCGCCCGTCCCGGACGTTGAGCAGGTCCATTGCCAGCCACAGCTCCGCGGCGAAGATCGCGAGCGCGATCCCGAGGTGGGCCGTCAGCCGGAAATGGTTGACGCGCGGGTCGTCGACCAGCCCGGACTTCACCATGTACCAGCCCATCGCGCCCTGCAGCGCGCCGAGGGCGAAGATTCCGGCGAGCTTCCACGCCAGCGGGTTTTCGAGCTTTTTCCTGAAGAGAAAGAAGAAGTAAGGCAGGAGAAAGACGAGGCCAATGACGCGCGCCAGCAGCCGGTGGATGTATTCCCACCAGAAGATGCGCTTGAAGCCCTCGAGCGGCATGTCGAAGTTCACCAGCCTGTACTCCGGCGTCTCGCGGTACTTCGCGAACAGCGCCTGCCAGTCTGCCTCGGAAAGCGGCGGGATCGCGCCGATCAGCGGCTGCCATTCCACGATCGACAGCCCCGAGCGCGTCAGGCGGGTGACTCCCCCGACCACGACGATGGCGAACGCCAGCGCGGCACAAACGAGCAGCCACGCCGCGACAACGCGACGGTCCCGGGCGGTCATTGGGCGGCGATTGTGCACAGCCGCGTGCCGGAAAGCTTGATCGAAATCAAATTCGGCCTCGCAGGCGGCTGCTTAACTGGCGCTTTCGCGACCCACAAGAGGCTGACATGAGCACCGAACGCATCGAGGACGAAATCCCCGAGGAGCCGGTCCCGGTGATGCAGCAGCTGCTCGACAACCCGTTCCTGCTGCTGTTCCTCGGCATCGCCATGCCGACCGTGCTCTACATCATCTGGGGCGTGATGGAAATCGTGTCCCTGCCGATCGCCAAATAGAGGAGCAGCCATGACCATTTCCAGCACCGCCGAGAGGGTCTGGTGGAAAGAACCGCTCGAGCGCACCGAGCTCGTCTGGATCGTGATCGCGCTCCTCTGGTGCCTGATCATGTTCTTCATGATGCCCTACTGGCACATCTACGGGCAGCAGAACCTCGCCAACGAGGCCTACCGCGCCAAGCCCGCGGATTTCGCCAAGAAGGCCGAGGAGATGATTGCCAAGTACAAGGTGCGCGAGGAAGGCGGCGACCTCAAGGTGCCCGTGGTGCGCCCGCCCGCCGGCAGTGACGTATACCTCGTCGCGCAGCTGTGGCGCTGGTACCCGATCCTCGAGCTGGAGGCGGGCAAGTCCTACCGCATCCACCTGATGTCGATGGACTGGCTGCACGGCTTCTCGCTGCAGCCGGAGAACATCAACATCCAGGTGCACCCGGGCTACGACCACGTGCTCACGGTCACCCCGACCAGCCCCGGCACCTACTCGATCATCTGCAACGAATATTGCGGCGTCAACCACCACACGATGGCGAGCCGCCTGTACGTAGTGAAATGACCGCGGTTACGTGAGGGAGAGGACATGGCTGTCAACCGGATGTTCAGGACCTGCCCCACCACCGGCCTGCTGTTCCACGAGCCGGCCGAGAAGCTGATGCGCTGGAACGCAGTGGCGGCCGCGGTGTCGCTGCTCCTCGGCGGCATTCTCGCGATCGGCGTGGTGCTCACCCGCTGGCAGGCCGTGCACCTGCTGCCGCCGGACATGTTCTACCAGGTGCTTACCGCCCACGGGCTCAACATGCTCGTGTTCTGGATCATCTTCTTCGAGATGGCGGTGCTCTACTTCGCCTCGAGCACGCTGCTCAGATGCCGCCTGGCGGCGCCGAACATGGCGTGGGCGGGCTTCTGGCTGATGGTGACCGGCGCGCTGATCAACAACTATTCCGTGCTGCGCGGCGACTCGAGCGTGATGTTCACCTCGTACGCGCCGATGGGCGCGCACCCGACCTTCTACCTCGGCCTGATCCTGTTCGCCGTCGGCGCGCTGATCGCCTGCTTCGTGTTCTTCGGCACGCTGGTGGTGGCAAGGGCCGAGCGCACCTACCGCAACTCGGTGCCGCTGGTCACCTTCGGCGCGATCACCGCGGCGATCATCGCGGTGTTCACCATCGCGGCGGGCGCGATCATCCTGATCCCGACTTTCCTTTGGTCGGTCGGGCTCATCGAGCACATCGATTCGCTCATGTACCGCACCGTCTGGTGGGCGTTCGGCCATTCCTCGCAGCAGATCAACGTCGCCGCCCACGTCTCGGTGTGGTACGCGGTCGCCGCGATCGTGTTCGGAGCGAAGCCCATGTCCGAGAAGGTGAGCCGCACCGCCTTCCTGCTCTACATCCTGTTCCTGCAGCTCGCGAGCGCGCACCACCTGCTCGCCGATCCGGGCCTGACTTCCAACTGGAAGATCTTCAACACGAGCTACGCCATGTACCTCGCCGTGCTCGCCTCGATGGTCCACGGCCTCACCGTGCCGGGCTCGATCGAGGTGGCGCAGCGCGCGAAGGGCTACACGCAGGGACTGTTCGAGTGGCTGAGGAAGGCGCCCTGGGGCAACCCGGTGTTCTCCTCGATGTTCATGTCGCTCGTCGGCTTCGGCTTCCTCGGCGGCATCTCGGGCGTGATGATGGGTACCGAGCAGCTCAACCTCATCATCCACAACACGCTCTACGTGCCGGGCCATTTCCATGCCACGGTCGTGGTCGGCACCACGCTCGCCTTCATGGGCCTGACCTACTTCCTGATCCCGGTGCTGTTTCGCCGCGAGCTGGCGTTCCCGGCGATGGCGAAGTGGCAGCCCTACGTGTTCGGCCTCGGCATGAGCGCGGTGGCGCTGTTCCTGATGGGCGCCGGCACCCTCGGCGTGCCGCGGCGGCATTGGGACATGAGCTTCGCTGGCAACGCCTTCCCGCACGAGTTCCCGGGAGCGGCCTGGCTGATGATGGGCGCCGCCGGCATCACCGGCCTGGTCGCGATCGTCGGCGGCGGCATGTACCTGCTCATCACCGTCTGGTCGGTGTTCCTCGGCAAGCGGATCGTCGGCCCCGGCTTCGAGCACGTGCGGGCGCGCGACGGCGTCGCGGCGGCCCCCGCCCGGCCCGTGGCGGCGGCGGTGACCGGCTACGGCTCGGCCGGCATGGTCGCGCCGGGAACCTTCACGCTGGCGATGGTGTTCCTGGTCGCGTTCGTCCTCTATTACTTCATCAACTGGAAATACCTGTCGACCGTCTGGCCCTTGAAGTGAGAGAGATCCTCAATCTCTTCAAGCTGCGCATCGGGCTGGCGATTTCCCTCGCCGCAGCCGCCGGCCTCGCCGTGGAACAGGGGATCTCCCCCTCGTACCCGGCGATGATCGCGCTGGTGGTTGCCGTCCTGGTCGCCTCCGCCGCCGCGGGGGCGTTCAACCAGTATGTCGAGCGCGATCTCGACCGGCGCATGGCGCGCACGCGCGGCCGGCCCTTCGTCACCGGGGCGCTCAGGCACGGGCCGGCCTGGTTGTGGCTGATCGGCGCCCTGACCGCGGCGGCGGTGATCTCCGCCAGCCTGGCGACAAATTTCATTGCAGGAATATACGTTTTCCTCGGCGCATTCACCTACGGCGTCGTGTACACGGTATGGCTCAAGCGCCGCACCTGGTGGAACATCGTGGTCGGCGGCCTCGCCGGCAGCTTCGCGGTGCTCGCCGGGGCGGCCGCGGTGACGCCGCTGCCGGGACCCGAGGCGCTCGCGCTCGCAGTGGTTCTTTTCCTCTGGACGCCGCCGCACTTCTGGAGCCTGGCGATCGCCTGCCGCGAGGATTACGCCGCGGCGGGCGTACCGATGCTGCCGGTCGTGGTCGGCGAGGCGCGCGCCGCGCGCGCGATCCTCGCGAGCGCCGTGCTGCTCGTTGCGGCCTCTCTGATTCCTTTCTTTTTCTCCCTCGGGGCAGTCTATCTCGCGTGCGCCACTGCAGGAGGTCTCTTCTTCCTCGTGCGCTGCAGGGCTCTCGTGCAGCGGCCGGGCCGCGAGCGCGCGCGCGCCGCGTTCCTCGCCTCGCTCGCGCAGCTCGGCGCCGTGCTCGCCGGGGCGATGCTGGATGTCGCGCTTTCTTAGCATTCTGCTTCTCGCCGTTTCCCTCGGCGCCGAAGCTTTCGATGAAAAACTCGCCCTGAGGGAAAGCCAGGCGGCGATCGGCCGCACCATCGGCGATTACGCGCTGCGCGACACCGAGGGCCGGACGATCCGGCTCGCGGACCTGCGCGGCAAGCCGCTCGTCGTGAGCTTCGTCTACACCGGCTGCTTCCAGGTCTGCCCGGCGAGCACGCAGTTCCTCGCCAAGGCGGTCGCGCAAGCCGAGCGCACCCTCGGCCGCGGCGCCTTCCGCGTCGCGACCATCGGCTTCAACCTGCCGTTCGACAGCCCGCCGGCGATGAGGACGTTCGCGCGCAAGTTCGGCCTCGCCTCGCCGAACTGGCTGTTCCTTACGCCCGAGGCCGAGACGCTCGAGCGCCTCGTCGCCGACTTCGGCTTCCGCTACGAGGCGACCGCGGCAGGGTTCGATCACCTGCTGCAGGTGAGCATCGTCGACGCCAGCGGCCGCGTTTACCGCCAGGTCTACGGCGACGAATTCGACGCGCCGCTTTTCGTCGGGCCGCTGCTCGAGCTGGCGCAGAACGCGCCGGTCCCCGCCGGCAACGTGCAGGCCTTTCTCGAGCAAGTCAGGCTCCTGTGCACGGTCTACGACCCCGCCGCAGGCCGCTACCGGCTCAACTACGTGGTGGTGATCGAGCTCCTCGTCGGCGCGAGCGTGATGCTCGGCGGCATCGGTTTCCTGTTCTTCGAGTGGCGCCGCCGGCGACGCCCCGCCTGATGACGGCGTTCAGGCTGCAGTGATTTCGATTCGAGTCGTATAGCCGAGCTGGCCGAGCAGCTCCTCGCAATCGGCCCACGTGAGGCCGAAAGCGCGCACGTCAGCCACGCCGAGCCGCGCCACGACGCGGGAAATGGACGCAGCGTCCTGGTCGTCGAATTCGCCTTCCATCAAGGCGTTCTCCGCCCAATCCACCAGCTGTTCCTGCGTCATGCGGTGACGCAGGTACGCAGCGATCTTCTCCGCGACGGTCTGCTTCGTGACGATCATGCGGGCATCCTACGCTTTCCGATGACCCTCATCCACCGGGTACTTCTCGTGAATCTCCCTCAGCCTGCCTTGCTCGTCGTATACCTCCTGCCAGAAGCGGAGCGTCGTTTCGGCTGCGTCCACTTCCTCGAGGTAACGGGCACGCCAGCCCTGCCAGCCCACGATTTCCGTCCAGTAGCGGCGCCCGCCACCGGACAGCTCCTCCCAATTGCCGAATTTCTTCTCGTTCTGTGTTCGGGTGCTCATATGGACACCCAACACTCAGCGTCTAGGGGACCGGAACGGTTGACAAGACAGGGTGCTCAGGATCGAGGCGATGCGCAAGGCTCGGCGCTAAGGCGTTTGACTCACATCAAATTCACCAGCGCCACCCGCCCCTAGCATGCGGGGGTGATCCACCGTATACACCTGATCGGGCAGTGGTTTTTCTTGAAGGTCGAGGCGCTGTTCAACCTCGCCTTCGGCGACCGGCTCAATCCCCTCTACTACCTCGGGCCGATCTCCTACTACCTCATGTGGCTGGTGGTGGCGAGCGGGCTATACCTGTACGCGTTCTACGAGACGAGCGTTGCCGGCGCCTACGACTCGGTCGAGGCACTCACCCACGCGCAGCCCTACGCGGGCGGCGTGCTGCGCTCGGTGCACCGCTACGCCTCCGATGGCGTCGTCATCACCATGCTTCTGCACCTCGCGCGCCACTGGACCTTCGACCGCTACCGCGGCTTCCGCTGGTTTTCCTGGGCGAGCGGCCTCGCGCTGCTGTGGCTGGTGTACGCCTCGGGCATCAACGGATACATGCTTCCCTGGGACCGGCTCGCGCAGTTCACCGTGGTCGCGACGGCCGAATGGCTCGACTGGCTGCCGCTGTTCGGCGGCGCGCTGGTGCGCAATTTCATCTTTTCCGAGAACGTCAACGACCGGCTGTTCTCGCTGCTTTCCTTCATCCACATCGGCGTGCCTCTCGCGGTGCTGGCGCTGCTTTGGGTGCACACGCAGCGGGTGCCGCAGGCGCGCACCGCGCCGCCGCTGCCTATCACGGTGACGCTCACCGCCGCCCTGGTCGCGCTTTCGCTCGTCAAGCCGGCGCTCAGCCAGCCGCAGGCCGATTTCGCCGCCGCCGGGACGGCGCTCGCGTTCGACTGGTTCTATCTGCCCGCCTACGCCCTGCTCTATCGCTCCTCGCCCGCCGAGGTCTGGCTGCTCCTCGGCGCGGCGACGGCTTTTTTCTTCGCGCTTCCCTGGCTGCCGCCGAAAAAGCCTGCCGCCGGGCACTTCATGCTTGCGCGTCCGGACAACCGCATCGTCCCGGTCCGCGAGGGGGAAACCCTCCTCGACGCCGCGTTGCGCGAGGGCCTGGCGTTTCCGTTCGAATGCAGGAACGGCGGCTGCGGCAAGTGCAAGGCGACGCTCGCCTACGGGGCGCTCGACTACGGCGCCTACCAGCACAACGCGCTGACCGACGCGGAGCGCGCCGCCGGCAAGCTGCTCGCCTGCACCGCCACCCCGACGAGCGACGTCGAGATCGAGTATGTGCCTGCCAGCACCCCGGGAAACATACCCGTTCGCGCGTGGAGCGCGACGGTCGAGAACCTGGAGCGGCTCGCGCCGGAGGTGATGCGTGTCACCCTCAAGCTCGACGCCGGCGAGCGTATCGCGTTCTACGCCGGCCAGTACATCAACGTGCTGCTCGAGGACGGCGCGAAGCGCAGCTTCTCCTTTGCCACCGCGCCGCAGGTGAACGATCGCATCGAGCTGCATATCCGGCGCATTGCCGGCGGCCGCTACACCGGCCACGTGTTCGAGCGCATGAAGACCGGGGAGCGCGTGCACTTCGAAGGGCCTCTCGGCTCGTTCTTCCTGCGCGAAGACTCCGAGAAGCCGATCATCTTCGTCGCCGGGTCGACCGGCTTCGCGCCGGTGAAGAGCATGCTCGAGTACGCCTTCGAGCGCGGCATGAAGCGCAGGATGCTGCTCTACTGGGGCGCGAAGCGCCTCAGCGACCTCTATCTCGCCGACTCGCCGCGGCGGTGGGAGCGCGAGCATGAAAACTTCAAGTTCGTGCCGGTGCTTTCCGATCCCGCGCCCGAGGACCGCTGGCAGGGTCGCACCGGCCTGGTGCACGAGGCGATCCTCGCCGATTTCCCCGATCTCGCCGGCTACCAGGTGTACGCCTGCGGCTCGGCGGCGATGGTCGAGGCCGCGCACCCGGCCTTCCGCGCGCACGGCCTTGCGCGGGACGACTGCTTCTCGGACGTATTCCGCCTCGCGCCGCGCGGTGCGCCCGAAACCGAGCTGGTAAGGCTCGGGGGCGCGGCATGAAACAGGCACTGCGGGTCGCCGCGCAATTGCTCCTCTATGTGCCGCTCATGGCGCTGATCGGCTACTTCTCGACCGAGCCGCGCTTTTCGGTCGTCGGCAAGGACGAGGCGCTGCTGCGCCTGTCGTTCATCCATGCCGCCGAGCGCCGGCAACCCTGCCGCAACCGCAGCGCCGCGGAGCTGGCGAAGCTGGCGCCGAACATGCGCGCCCCGCTCGACTGCCCGCGCGAGCGCGCCGCGGTGCTGGTCGAGCTCGAAGTGGACGGCGCAGTGGTCTTGCGGCGCGAGGTGCCGCCTTCGGGGCTCAAGCGCGACGGCAACGCCACGCTGTACCATCGCCTGCCGCTGCCCGCGGGCCGCCACCGCGTGGTGGCGCGGCTGCGCGACCGCGACGAGGGCGGCTTCAACTACGTGCGCGACGAGACCGTCGAGCTCGCGGCCGGGCGCGTGCTGCTCATCGACTTCGTCGCGGCGAGAGGCGGCTTTGTTTTCCGCAGTTAAGAGCCATCTCGGGGCGCTCGGCTTCTGGCTGTTCTGGCTGCTCGCCGCGAGCGGCATCTATCTCTACATCCGCTTCGACACCTCGGTCGCCGGGGCGTATGCGTCGATCGACGAGCTGGAATGGTGGTTCGGCGGCGTGCTACGCAGCGTGCACCGCTACGCCGCGGACGCGTTCGTCGTGGTCGTGGCCGCGCACCTCGTGCGCGAGCTCGCCGCCGGGCGCTTCCGCGGCTGGCGCGCGTTCTCGTGGATCTCGGGCGTGCCGCTCGTGTGGCTGCTGTACGCCTCCGGCGTCGTCGGCTACTGGCTGGTGTGGGACGCGCGCGCGCAGTTCTCCGCTCTCGCCACCGCCGAATGGCTCTACGGCGCAGGCACCGGCTTCGAGCCGATGGCGCGCAACTTTCTCGGCGCGGAGCAGGTCTCGGACCGCCTGTTCTCGCTGTTCGTGTTCCTGCACATCGGGCTGCCGCTCGCGCTGCTCGCCGGGATGTGGATCCACGTGCAGCGCCTCGGCCGGCCGGCGAGCGTCGCACCGCGCGCGCTCGCCCTCGGCATGCTCGGCATGCTGCTCGTGCTGGCGGCTGCGCGCCCCGCCGCCTCCGAGGCGCGCTGGGACCCGGCCGTGCTGCCGCAGACGCTGTCGCTCGACTGGTTCGTGCTTTTTGCGCACCCGCTCATGTACGCCACCTCGCCGGCCGCGCTCTGGGCGCTCGTCCTCGGCGCGACCGCGCTCGCCGTCGCCCTGCCTTATCTTGCGAAAAAGCCGCAACTCGTTGCGGCGCGCGTCGATCCGGCAAACTGCAACGGCTGCGGGCGCTGCATCGCCGATTGCCCCTACGAGGCGATCATCCTGAAAGACGAGAAGGCGTCGGTGTTCCCGGAGCGCTGCGCCGCGTGCGGCATCTGCGCCGGCGCCTGCCCGTCCTCGACGCCGTTTCGCACGGTACACGAGCTCGTCTCCGGCATCGGCCTGCCCGATCTCGCCGTGCAGGACCTGCGGCGCTCGCTGCACGAGGCGCTGCCATCGAATGAAATCGTCTTCAGCTGCGAGAAATCGAAAGCCGGAGGCATCGGCTTGCGCTGCCTCGCCATGCTGCCGCCGTCCTTCGTCGAGTACGCGCTGCGCAACGGCGCGCGCAGCGTCAAGGCGGTCGGCTGCGCCGAAGGCGAATGCGCCTACCGCCTCGGCACGGCGCTGAGCGAGGAGCGCTTCTCCGGGCGGCGCGAGCCGCGACTGCGCGCGGCGGTGCGCAGCTCGAGACAGGGCCATGAATACTCGTTCGCTCTTCGCTGACGCATCCGGCGCCGCGCCTGCGGCGGCCTTCGCATTTCCCGTGCCGGGCGATGCGCGTCGCGCCCTCGCGCGCGGCTGGCTCGCGCTCGCGCTCGCCGCGCTGGTCGGCGCGGGGCTCTTCTCGGTGCTGCTGGTGCTCTCGCGCGTGCCCTACGTAAAGGATGCATTTCCGCTCGCCGACTTCTTCCGCGTGGCGCTGGTGGTGCACGTGGATTTTTCCGTGCTGGTGTGGTTCGCCGCCTTCGGCGGCCTGCTCTGGAGCCTGAACAGCACGCCGCGGCTGCTCGCGCTGGGGTGGGCGGGGCTCGCCGCCGCCGCGGCAGGCGCCTTCGTCATGGGCGTCGCGCCGTTCCTGCAGGCTGCGCCGCCGGTCATGAGCAACTACGTACCGGTGCTCGACGGCAGTGTCTTCATTTCGGGATTGTCGATTTTCGGGCTCGGCTGCACTCTGCTGGTTGGGCGCTCGATGCTCGCCGCGCCGCGCGTCGGGCCACGGCCCGACGGCGTCGGCGCGCTGCGCTTCGGGCTGAACGGCGCGCTCGTCTCGGCTGCCGTAGCCCTCATCGCCTTCGCCTGGTCCTACTCAGGGCTTCCCGCGGGGCTCGACGGCAAGGCGCGCTACGAGGTGCTGTTCTGGGGAGGCGGGCACGTCCTGCAGTTCACCTGGACCCTGCTGATGTTCGTCGCCTGGCTCTGGCTCGGCGAGGCGAGCGGCGCCTGCGCGCGCCTCACGCCGCGCATCGCCATTCTGCTGTTCGCGCTCGGGCTGGTCTCGGTGTTCGCCACGCCGGTGATCTACCTCGCCTACGACGTCGCCTCGTTGGAGCATTACCGGCTGCAGACCTGGCTCATGCGCATCGGCGGCGGGCTCGCCATCGCGCCCTTCCTGCTGTCGGTGGGCCATGCCCTGTTCACGGCGGCGCCTGCGGCACGAGACCAGCGGCCGCTTCGCGCCGCGCTCGGCTGGTCGGTGCTGCTCTTCGCGGCGGGCGGCGTCATCGGCCTCGCGATCAACGGCAGCAACGTGCGCATCCCCGCGCATTACCATGGGGCGATCGTCGGCGTGACGCTCGCCTTCATGGGTCTTACGGTCCACCTGCTGCCGCGCCTGGGCTACGCGAGGCCGAACCCCAGGCACGCCACGCTGCAGGCCTGGCTCTACGGCGCCGGCCAGCTGGCGCACGTCGTCGGCCTGGTGTGGTCCGGCGGCTACGGCGTGCAGCGCAAGGTCGCCGGCGTCGACCAGGTCCTGCGAACCGCGGGTGAAACAGCCGGCATGGGGCTGATGGGGCTGGGCGGCCTCGCCGCCGTGGCGGGCGGCATGCTCTTCATCGTCATCGTGGTCCGATCGCTTTGGACATCCTCTACTTCACCCTCATCGCGATAGGGCTCTACGTCGTGGCCGACCGGCTGCTCGAGCTGCTCGAGCGCAGACGCGGCAGGCGGTTCGAGAACCGCCAGGCCGTTTTCTTCGCGCTCATCCTGCCGCTTGCGCTGGCGACGTTCTGGC
>Ga0114945_10002374_pt1 | contig 11114 bp, 8 predicted proteins | sample OV2TP3_FD_87194 | JGI IMG/M metagenome (GOLD analysis project Ga0114945, IMG submission 87194) | Hot spring microbial communities from Beatty, Nevada to study Microbial Dark Matter (Phase II) - OV2 TP3 | ecosystem: Environmental > Aquatic > Thermal springs > Hot (42-90C) | place: USA: Beatty... | reverse complement strand
TCGACTCCAACGCCCTGTTCCGCCATCCGGAAATCGTCGCCTACCGCGACCTGGACGAAGAAGATCCGGCCGAAGTCGAAGCTTCCAAGTTCGACCTGGCCTACATTTCGCTGGACGGCAACATCGGCTGCCTGGTCAACGGCGCCGGCCTGGCGATGGCCACCATGGACACCATCAAGCTGTTCGGCGCCGAGCCGGCCAACTTCCTCGACGTGGGCGGCGGCGCCACCCCGGAGAAGGTGACGGCGGCCTTCAAGATCATGCTCTCCAACCCGAGGGTGAAGGCGATCCTCGTCAACATCTTCGGCGGCATCATGAAGTGCGACACCATCGCCGCCGGCGTGGTCGCGGCGGCACGCGAAGTGAAGCTTGCCGTGCCGCTGGTGGTGCGCATGAAGGGCACCAACGAGGACCTCGGAAAGAAGATCCTCGAGGATTCCGGCCTGCCGATCATCTCGGCGGACAACATGGCCGATGCCGCGAAGCAGGTGGTAGCCGCGATCCAGAGGAAATCATGAGCATCCTGATCGACAGGAACACGCGGGTGATGACGCAGGGCATCACCGGCAAGACCGGCCAGTTCCACACCCAGACGAGCCGCGCCTATGCCAACGGCCGCGCCTGCTTCGTGGCGGGGGTGAATCCGAAGAAGGCGGGAGAGAGCTTCGAGGGCATTCCCATCTATGGTTCTGTTTCGGAAGCAAAAAAAATTACCGCTGCGACGGTCTCGGTGATCTACGTCCCGCCGCCTTTCGCCGCGGCGGCGATCGAAGAGGCGGTCGACGCCGGTCTCGACCTGGTGATCTGCATCACCGAGGGCATCCCGGTGCGCGACATGATCCTCACCAAGCACCGCATGAGGGGCAAGAAGACCCTGCTCGTCGGGCCGAACTGCCCGGGCGTGATCACTCCGGAGGAGGTCAAGATCGGCATCATGCCCGGCCACATCCACAAGAAAGGGCCGGTGGGCGTGGTCTCGCGCTCCGGCACGCTGACCTACGAGGCGGTCGGCCAGCTCTCCGAGCTCGGCCTCGGCCAGTCGACCTGTGTCGGCATCGGCGGCGACCCCGTCAACGGGCTCAAGCACATCGACGTTCTTCGCATGTTCAACGACGATCCCGCGACCGAAGCCGTGGTGATGGTGGGCGAGATCGGCGGCTCCGACGAGGAGACCGCGGCGCGCTGGGCGAAGGAGCACATGAAGAAGCCGGTGGTGGGCTTCATCGCCGGCGTCACGGCGCCGCCCGGAAAGCGCATGGGCCATGCGGGCGCCATCATCTCGGGCGGCAAGGGAACGGCGCAGGAAAAGCTCGCGGTCATGGAGGCTTGCGGTATCAAGGTGACGCGCAACCCGGCTGAAATGGGAAGGACTCTAAAATCCATACTCGGGTAATCCGCTTTCCGCTGCTGGCGAGCCTGCCGTACGCAGCGACCATCTTCCTCTCGTCGTTCCTGCTGTTCCTGGTCCAGCCGATCATCGCCAAGCAGATCCTGCCCTGGTTCGGCGGCTCGGCGGCGGTGTGGACGACCTGCCTGGTGTTCTTCCAGTGCGTGCTGCTTGCCGGCTACGCCTACGCGGACTGGACCACGCGGCTCGGCGCGCGCCGCCAGGCGATCGTGCACGTCGCATTGCTGGCGGCGTCGCTCGCCTTCTTGCCGATACTCGCTTCGGTCGGCTGGAAGCCGCAGGGCGAAGAGCAGCCGATCGTGCGCATCCTGTTGCTGCTCGCGGCGACCATCGGCCTGCCGTACTTCCTGCTGTCCACGACCACGCCGCTGCTGCAGGCCTGGTACTGGCGCCGCTTCCGTACGCGCGTGCCCTACCGCCTGTTCGCGCTTTCCAACCTCGCCTCGCTCGTCGCGCTGCTCGGGTTCCCGCTCGCGTTCGAGCCGGTCTTCGACCTGCGGAGCCTCGGCTGGGGCTGGTCGTTCCTTTTCGCTGGTTTCGCCCTGCTGTGCGCCGGCACCGCGTGGCTGTCGATGAACGGCTTTGAATCGGAAGCGAACTCGTCCGCTGAACCGCCGCAAGCCGTTTCCACGCAACACCAGCTGCAATGGCTGGCGTTCTCGGCGATGGGGTCGGTGATGCTGCTCGCGGTCACCAATCACATCACGCAGAACATCTCGAGCGTGCCTTTCCTCTGGGTGCTGCCGCTCGCGCTCTACCTCGTGAGCTTCATCCTCGCCTTCGACCATCCGCGCTGGTACGCAAGGCCGGCGTTCATCGCCGCGCTCGCCGCCCTGGTGCCGGCGATGGCGTATTACGCGCCCTCGCTCGAGCTGCAGCTCGCGGCGCCGCTCTACCTCGCGGGCCTGTTCGCCTCCTGCATGTTCTGCCACGGCGAGCTCGCGCGCCTGCAGCCCGACCCCAGGCACCTCACGCGCTTCTACCTCATGATCTCGCTCGGCGGCGCGCTCGGCGCGGTGCTGGTGGCGATCGTCGCGCCGCTCGCGCTCTCCGGCTACTTCGAGCTGGGCATCGCGCTCGCGGCCCTGTCGGTTCTCGTTCTTGCGCGGATGAGGGGCTTCGTCCTGTGGGGCGGGGCTGCCGTGGCGCTGGCGACGGCGGGACTGGTGATTCGCGCGGGCTACGACTATTCCGCGGGCGTGCGCGTGATGCAGCGCGACTTCTACGGCGTGGTGCGCACCGCCGACCATGCCGACCCCGTGCCTTACCGCTCGATGTACCACGGCGGCATCATGCACGGCGGGCAGCTTCTGGGCGATTCGTTCCGCAACACGCCGGCGGATTATTTCGGGCCGGGCTCGGGCTACGGCCGCGTGTTCGCATCGCTGCGCGAAATGAGCCCGAAGAAGCCGCTCTCGGTCGGCGTCATCGGGCTGGGCGCCGGCGTGATCGCGGCGTGGATGCGGCCCGGCGACCGGCTGGTGTTCTACGAGATCAGCCCGCGGGTGGTGGATATCGCGCGCCGCGAGTTCACGTTTCTTTCCGATACTTCGGCAAAGACCGAGATCGTCATGGGCGACGGGCGCCTGTCGCTCGAGCGCGAGCCGCCGCGCGGCTACGATGTCCTGGGCATCGATGCCTTCTCGGGCGACTCCATCCCCATGCACCTCGTGACGCGCGAGGCGATGGGCCTGTACGTGAAGCACCTCAAGCCCGACGGCGTGATCGTGTTCCAGGCGACCAACCGCTTCATCGACCTGCTGCCGGTGGTGCAGCGCCTCGCCGCCGAGTTCGGCTTCGAGGCGGTCAATGTCTCCGACGCGCCCGACGCCTCGGAGGGGCCGGAGTACTGGTATTCGTCGACCGACCAGGTCATCGTGACGCGCAACAGGCGGCTTCTCGAGTGGCCGCGCATCGCCGAGGCTGCCGAGGACATCGAGGAGCGCGCCGACCTGCCGGTCTTCACCGACTCGCACCACAATCTGCTAAGAATCCTGAAGTAGGCTCTTCGGGCGTAGACTTGGCGGCGCACCATGGAAGGAGGGGCCGTGAGCACGTTTCCGATTCCGATCACCACTATCTTCGCTGGGCTGCTCGCGCTGATGCTCGTTGCCATCAGCATCCGCGTCACGGTACTGCGGGTGCGAAAGAAGATCAGCTTTTTCGACGGCGGCGACCCGGAGATGGGGCGCAGCTTGCGCGTGCAGGGGAACTTCATCGAGTACGTGCCGATGGCGATCATTCTCATGGGCATGCTCGAGTGGATGGGGTCAAGGCCCTGGGTGATCTACTCGCTCGGCGCCGCGCTGCTCATCGGGCGCTTCGCGCACGCCTGGGGGCTCTATGGCGAGATCTTCCGGCTGCGCGTCGTCGGCACCTCGCTCACCTGGGTCGTGCTCGCCGCCTGCGGCCTGCTGGCGCTGGGCGCGGTCGCCTGAGGACGCCCCTGCGCTTCAAGCAAGTCGACGTCTTCACCGATCGCCCCTTTCTCGGCAATCCGCTCGCGGTGGTGATCGGCGCGCAAGGCCTTGACGCGGCCGCCATGCAGCGCATCGCCTGCTGGACGAACCTGTCGGAAACCACGTTCCTTCTGCCATCGGACAAGGCAGATTACCGGTTGCGGATCTTCACCCCGCGGCAGGAGCTGCCCTTCGCCGGCCACCCCACCATCGGCAGCGCCCACGCCGCGCTCGAGTCGGGCTTCGTCGCCAAGAAACGAACCCTGACCCAGGAATGCGGCGCCGGGATCATCGAGCTTTCGCTCGAGGCGGACGGGCGTATTTTCCTTGGTGCCCCGCAGCCGAAGATCGCGCAGGTGGACGGCAGCTTCGAATACGGGAGGAATCCCCTGCGGGTGGACGTGGGACCGGTGTGGATCGTGGCCGAGCTGCCAAGCGCCGCGGAACTTGCCGCGCTGCAGCCCGACATGGCGGCGATCAGCGCGCTCAGCAATTCTCTGGACGCCACCGGAATCACGCTGTTCGCGCCTGCGGGAGAATCCTCCTGCGCCATCCACGTGCGCTCGTTCGCCCCTGCGCACGGCATCCCGGAAGATCCGGTGTGCGGCAGCGGCAACATCAGCGTCGCCGCGTACCTGAGGCATACCGGATCGCTGCAAAAGATCGGTGCTTCATATACTGCAAGACAAGGGATGCAGCTCGGCCGCGACGGGCGCGTCTCGGTCCGGGTCGGTGAAAATCAGATCCAGATCGGCGGCCACGCGGTGACCTGCGTCGACGGAGCGCTCAAGATCGGGGTCTGACCCGGGTCTGACCCCGAATTCTAGGCGGGGCCGGGGGCGAGGTCGGGCTCGCCGCAATGCTTGAGGATCTCGCCGCGCACCCGGTCGCGCAGCCTGATGGCGGCGTTCCAGTCGTCGCCTTCCGGCGCGATCGGCTCGCCGAAGGTCACCGCGACGGCGGAGCGGCGCGGGTACCAGGTGCCGTCGCGCAGCACCGAGCGCACGCCGCGCAGCGCCACCGGCACCACCGGGATGCCGGCCTGCGCGGCGACCTGGAAGGCGCCGGTGCGAAACGGCGCGAGCCCGGTGTGCCGCTTCAGCGTTCCCTCGGGAAAGATGATCGGCGAGACGCCGCGCCTGGCCGCTTCGGCGAGCTCGTCGGCATGCTCGGCGCTCTTCTGCACGTCGAAGCGCTCGACGAATACCGTGCCGAATCCCTTGAGCAGCGTGCGCATCACGAAGTTGCCGAGGAATTCGCGCTTGGCGACGAAGGCGTAGCCGCGCCAGTCGAGCACCGACAGCATGACGACGGCGTCCATGTAGCTGGTGTGGTTCAGCGCGATGACCGCAGGGCCGTCGGGCAGGTTCTCCAGCCCGCGTGCGACCACCGGGATGCCCGAAAGCCGCAGGAACAGGCGCGAGACGCCGCAGCCGACTTTCCAGGTCGTCTTCACGCTGGTGAATGCTGCCGCGAGAAACGCCCACGGAGCCAGCAGAGCGAACACCAGGTAGGCGCGCGCGGCGAAGAGCGCGCCGCGTGCGACCCTCCAGGCGCGGCTGAGCTGCGGCAGCACGCCGGCGACCGCGAGGCGCACGAACTGCCACCACACCGCCTGCGGCCGCACGGCCGAGGGTCCGCGCTCGTAATACTCGCGCGCGGCGACCCGGCGGATCTTGCCGCTGGAAGTCTTCGGCACGGTATGCGGCGGCGCGAGCACGATGTCGTCGACCGGCGCGCCGATCAGGCCGACGGCGAGGTCGTTGATTTTCCTTTTCACCGACTCGTGGATCGAGGGATCCGCTTCGCGCGTCTCCGCCAGCACGACCACGCGCTCGGTGCCGCTCGCGCGGTCCATCGCGCCGAACACGGCGACGCAGCCGCGCCGGATGCCGGCAAGGTCGCCCACCGCTTCCTCGAGCTCATAGGGGCTGATGTTGCGGCCGCCGCGGATGATGATGTCCTTCTCGCGCCCGGTGACGTAGAGCATGCCTTCGGAAAGGTAGGCGCGGTCGCCGGTGTTGAGCCACTCGCCGTCGAAGAGCCGCCTGGTCGCCTCGGGGTTGCGGTAATAGCCGCTGGTCGCCGACGGCCCGCGGAACTGCAGCTGTCCCTCGGCTCGGTCGGGCAGCTCGAAGCCGGCGGCGTCGACCACGCGCAGGTCGTGATCCGGGATCGGCCGCCCGCAGCCCACCACCTTGAGCGGAGAGGGATCCGCGTCGCGCGCCGGCGTCGCCTCGCCGGTGCGCGAGAAATGCTCGCGATCGAGCAGATCCATGCGCCAGGGCTCGCCCGGGGGCGTGAACGCGAGCCCGACCGACGCCTCGGCGAGGCCGTACACTGGAGAGATCACGCGTTCTCCGAGCTGGTATTTTGAAAACCTTTCCTGGAAGGCGACGATCGTCTCCGGGCTCACCGGCTCGGCGCCGTTGAACGCGAAGCGCCACGACGACAGGTCGAGCCCTTCGAGATCGCTTTCATTGATTCTTCTCAAGCAGAGCTCATATGAAAAGTTGGGGCCTCCGGAGATGGTTCCCCGATGGCGGTGGATGGCGCGCAGCCACTGGCCGGGCCGCGACAGGAAAGCAAGCGGCGACATCAGCACCACCGGGAATCCGAGGAACATCGTGGCGAAGCAGCCGCCGATGAGGCCCATGTCGTGGTACAGCGGCAGCCAGCTCACGAAGACGTCCGCCGTCGTCGCGCGCGCCGCCTTGCCCATGGCACGCACGTTCGCGAGCAGGTTCGCATGCGTCAGCACCACGCCTTTCGGCTGGCCCGTGCTTCCCGAGGTGTACTGCAGGAATCCGATCTGGCCGGAGCTGCCGCGAACCGGCGTAAAAGCGGAAGAACCCGGGGAAAAATCCTTCGGCACCAGCACGGCGCGCAGCGATTCGACCTGCGCGCGCAGCAGCCAGGCGAGCGCCTTCGCCTCCGGGATCGTCACCATGAGCGAGGCGCCGGCGCTCTTCAGGATGCCGACGTGCCGGGTCATGTGGTCCTCGATGGTGGTGAGCCGCGCCGGCGGATAAAGCGGCACCGGGATGCCGCCGGCGAGCAGCGTGCCGTAGAAGCAGAAGAGATATTCCCTGGACGTCGGCAGCATGATGGCCACCGTCTGGCCTGGCGAGAGCCCGGCTTCGGCGAGCCCGGCGGCATAGACGAGCGCCCCTTCCCACAGCGCGCGGTAGGTGATGCGCTGCTCTTCCTTGTCGCCGTAAAGGAAGACGGTGAGCCGCTCGGGCTGCCGCTCGACGTGGTACTCGAGCGCCTCGGTCAGCGTCCGCGCATGATCCGGCGAGCGCACGCCTTCGGACTGCACCAGGCTCGCGACGCTGCGATCGGCCGCCTGCGGCGCCTGGCCGGCGGCGGCAAGCACGAAGCGCAGCAGGTCGCGCGGCGTCTCGCTCGAGGCGAGCGCCTGCTCGGGCAGGCTGGCGGCGAACTCGCGCTCCAGGCGCAGCACCAGCTCGACTCGCGCCAGGCTGTCGAGACCCAGGTCGCGCTCGAGCGAGCTGTCGAGCGCGACATAGGCCTCGACGTGCGGGCGCGCCTCGCGCGCCACTTCGGCGACGACGGCGAGCAGCCGGCTGGGATCGATCGCCTTGCTCATCTGGCGAGCGAGTGTACCGGACGCTCCAGGCATTCTTTCTCCAACGCCGATACCAGGTCGAGAAGCGCCGGGCGCGAATAGGCGCCCATGAGCGCGATCTGGATCCAGTTCCGCTCGAGAAGATATCGGCTGTTGTAGGCGATCGAGAACCCGCATGCGGCAAGCCGCTTGCCTGCGTCGGCCGACGAGAGCTGCGCAGGCAATGCGATGGTGGCGACCGCCGGCGATGCATGCGCCGCCGGCGCCACGCACGCGAATCCCGCCGCGTCGAGCCCGCTGCGAAGCAGATTCGAATCCTGCTGCAACGTCTCGTAGCGCGCTTTTCCGATGCGTTCCAGCCCGGCGGCAAGCGCTGCCAGCAGGTTCGAGGAATGCGTGAACGGCACGGCGTCGTCCTCTATGTAGAGCCGAAGGTCCAGATAGCGCGGCAGGGGCGCCCCTCGCGGCGCGGGGGTGTCGCGGTGGAGCACGATAGCGAGCCCCGGATATGCGCCCAGGCCTTTGCCGCTGACGGCGCTGGCAAAGGCGACGTTGCGCAGATCGACCGGCACGGTTCCTATGCTGCTGATGGCGTCGACGCAGACCTCGGTGCCGGCGCGCTCGCAGAGCGCGCCGATGCCGGCCAGGTCGTTCAGCATGCCGGTCGACGTCTCGCAGTGGACGAACCAAAGCCATGCCGGCTTCGCCCGCAGGCGGACCGAGAGCTCCTCCGGATCGAACGGCGCGCCCCATTCACGGCGACAGGCGTCGAAAGCGAGCTGCCAGCGCCGCGCGTGGTCTATCAACCGGTCGCCGAACTCGCCGTTCGAGAGAACCAGCCCTCTTCCCGGCGTGCGCGAAAGCTGTCCGCCGACGACGTCGTTCGCCAGAGTTCCCGAGCCAAGCAGTATGGCTGCATGCCGGGCCGAGGTCAGCGCCCGAAGCCGGTCCTGCACTTCGCGCAGCAGCCGCGCGAACGACTCGCTGCGGTGCGATACGGCGCGAGCGGCGAATTTGCGCCCGACGGGGAGGGCGATTTCCACAGGCCCGGGAAGAAACGACAGAGCGTCGCGCTCGCCCCCCTGCTCCTCGAGCAGCGCGCCGACGCGGCTTTCGAACCGTTCCAGCGTAAGCATCATCGGCTGATACTCGGCGCCCGGGCGGCCGACGAGGGGGCCAAAGGGCTCGAAACCGAGATGGCGGTAGAGTTTCAGCTGGCGTGTCGCTCCGGAAATGACGGCGAGGTCGTAGCCTCGCGCGCGCGCCACCTGGAGCAGGCGCAGCACGAGGCCTGCAAAGACGCTGCTTTTCCGGTATTTCGCTTCGACCGCCAGCAGGCGGATCTCGCACGGCCTGCGCTCCGCGGGCAGATGCGACTGCAGGTCCGGCAGCTTCTCGTCGAGCGAGAAAGGCCGCCGGCCGCGCAGCGCAACCATGCCGGCGAGAGCGCCGCCGGCGAGGCAGACGACGTAGGTGTTTTCCGCATGGAAACGGTCGACGAGCTTGCGCGCCGCGTTCGCGGCGTGCTGCGGAATCTCCTCGACGAAGGTGCGGTAGTTCAGCGCATGGATCATCTCAAACTCGCGAGCCTCGGTCGCGACCTTGTAGACCAGCGGCTGATGCGGCGTCATGGCTTTCCCCCAGTTCGGCAGGACACATCAAAGTCCCTGATGGGCCGGGCGGCAACGAGAATCAGCTTGGTATCATGTCCTGCACCTTTTCACCTCATGGTACGCGACTGGCGCATGGATTTTGCCGAGAAACTCGTCTCGATCGCCCGCCCGGTGTCGTTCCTGAAGGGGGCGCGGTTCCGCGCCCTGGTCGAAGCTTGCTGCTGCTCGAATTCCCCAAGGCCGCGTTCCTCGAGCTCTACAACGGCGCTTCAGGAACGACGGTCAGCCTGCAGCACGCGACCCACAGGAGCCTGTTGCGCTCGATCGCGCGCACCAACAACCAGCTCGAAGCAGTAGCGCACCGCCGCGAGCCGGCTGCCGCTCGTGATGAAGAGGCTCACCGACGAGGAGAGCGTGATGTCGAGCGCCTCGCGCGCCCTGCGCAGGATGCCGAGGGTGCGCTCGATGGCGGCGAAGACGTCCTTTTCGGAAGACGAGGTCGCCGTTGTGCGCGAGCGCCCATGGCAGGCCTTCGAACTGCGGCGCGCACCTTCTCGGCGAGGTTCTTCAGGTTCGAGCAGCACCGGCTGGCCGAGGTAAAGGAGCGCGCGGCACATGGCCGTATTATGCAGGCATGCAAGCGAGCTTCGACATCTGCGTGCTGCCGGGCGACGGCGTCGGCATCGAGGTGATCGAGGCGACGGTCGCGGTGCTCGAGAAGCTGCAGCAGGAGTTTTCCCTGAGATTGCGCGCTTATCCTGCCGGAGCGCTGCACTACGGGAAAACCGGCGAAGCGCTTCCGCAAGCGACCTTCGAGGCGGCGAAGAGGGCCGACGCGATCCTTTTCGGCGCCATGGGCTGGCCCGAGATCCGCTACCCGGACGGCACCGAGATCGCGCCGCAGCTCGACCTGCGCTTTCGCCTCGCGCTCTATGCCGGGGTGCGCCCGGCGCGCGCCATCCCCGGCGTCGCGCCGGTGCTCGCCGACCCGCGGGCACGCGAAATCGATCTCGTGCTGGTGCGCGAATCGACCGAGGGCCTGTTCGCCTCGCGCGGCAAGGGGACTGTACAAGATGACCGTGAGGCGCGCGATACGATGGTCATTACGCGCAAAGGCTCCGAGCGGGTCCACGAGTTCGCCTTCCGCCTTGCCGCCCGAAGAAAGAAAAGCGTGACATGCGTCGACAAGGCCAACGTATTCGTCTCCATGGCGTTCTTCCGGAAGGTTTTCGACGAGGTGGCGGCGCGCCATCCCGGCATCGAGGCGCGGCATCACTATGTCGACGCGATGGCGCTCGACCTGGTGCGCAAGCCCTGGGAGTTCGACGTGCTGGTCACCGAGAACATGTACGGCGACATCCTCTCGGATCTCGCCGCCGGGCTGGTCGGCGGCATGGGAATGGCGCCTTCTGCCGACATCGGCGACGGGCATGGCTTGTTCCAGCCCTGCCATGGCTCGGCGCCCGATATCGCGGGGCAGGGCAGGGCGAATCCCACCGCCGCATTCCTTTCCGCGGCGATGATGCTCGACTGGCTCGCCGAGCGATCGGGCAACGGCGCGTTATCCACCGCGGCGCGCAAGCTCGAGCGCGCGGTCGATGAGGTGTTTTCTTCGAGGAAAATGATTCCCTTCGAATTCGGCGGCAACGCCGGCACCGCAGCGATCCGCGCCGCGGTGGCCTCGAACCTCTGAGGGTGAAGAGGCCCGGATGAAGCTGCTCGTCCTGCCCGGCGACGGCATCGGCCCGGAGATCACCGCCGCGACGATCGCGGTTCTCGAATCCGCAAGCAAGAAATTCGATCTGAGGCTCGGCTACGAACACGCGGACATCGGCTTCGCTGCGCTCGAGAAGCACGGCACCACCCTGCCCGACGGCGTGCTCGAGCGCGCGCGAGAGGTCGACGGCATCCTGCTCGGGCCGATTTCGCACCTCGACTACCCGCCGCGCGAGAAGGGCGGGATCAACGTCTCGGGAGCCTTCAGGGTCAAGCTCGACCTCTATGCCAATGTGCGCCCGGCGCGCACCCGGCCGGGGCTGGGG
>Ga0114945_10002372_pt1 | contig 11117 bp, 9 predicted proteins | sample OV2TP3_FD_87194 | JGI IMG/M metagenome (GOLD analysis project Ga0114945, IMG submission 87194) | Hot spring microbial communities from Beatty, Nevada to study Microbial Dark Matter (Phase II) - OV2 TP3 | ecosystem: Environmental > Aquatic > Thermal springs > Hot (42-90C) | place: USA: Beatty... | reverse complement strand
GAAGCGATGGCTCACTCCCACTCAACGAAAAGCACGTTGAGTGGGGCACCCTCCGGATTCTGCTCGACTATACTTCCTCCTGGCTCGTGGCGGATCTGTGGGCCACCCGCCCACACTAGCCCTCTGCCCCGTCGAGGGTAATCAGGAAGCTGAATGTGGGCCACCCGTCACCCTCCGGATTCTGCTCGACTATACTTCCTCCTGGCTCGTGGCGGATCTGTGGGCCACCCGCCCAGTGGATATAGACGAATGGGCCTCCTACGTCCGGCGAGCCCTACTTGGATTTCTCACGCTGTATTTTCGGGCAGACAAGCAAGCACTAAGGGACCCGACCCTTGACCGAATTGCCGAGTCCAACTTCGACAACTCCCGCGGGGACGCACTGCGAAAGGAAGCAGACATCGACGCTCTGTTCGCGGAACTCACGACCACATGACACAAACGTCCCTCCCGCCGAGGTGTGAATTATTGTCAGGAGCGGTGGCTGAGGTCCCCCGCCCATGATTCCTGACGGTGCCCCATATTCGCGCAGCGCGTAAGTCCGCCGCCGCCCGCGCACGCACGCCGCACCCGCCGCGTTGCCGCTCGCCGCGCGGCGTGATACCTTCTGGTTTTTCGCCGGAAAGGCCCCGCTCGCCCATGATCCGTCCCTACCAGGGAACCGCGCCGCAGATTGCCGCCACCGCGTTTGTGGACCCTTCGGCGCAGATCATCGGCGACGTCACCGTGGGCGAGCATGCCAGCATCTGGATGAACGCCGTGTTGCGCGGCGACGTCAACTCCATCCGCATCGGCGCCCACTCCAACATCCAGGATTGCAGCGTGCTGCACGGCATGCGCGATAAATACGCCGTGGTGGTCGGCCAGTGGGTCACCGTGGGCCACTCCGTCACCCTGCACGGCTGCGCCATCGAGGACCGCTGCCTCATCGGCATGGGCTCGGTCATCCTCAACCACGCGCGCATCGGCGCGGGGTCCATCATCGCCGCGGGCACCGTCATCCCCGAGCACACCGTGGTGGCGCCCGGCTCGCTGTGGATGGGCGTGCCGGGAAAATTCAAGAAAGCTCTGGGCGCCGGCGACCAGGAAACCATCCTGCGCTACGCGCGCAATTATCTGGAATATAAGGACTCATACTTGCGCGAGGCCAAGTCCTGAGGGTGGCACAACCGGGCGCGAGGAACTGCAAGCGGTTTTTGTGAATGGTGCAACGGCGGGTTCTCTTGAGATATGTTGACATCGCCGGAAAAAAGCAACCCCGAGATCCCTCGACTCGGGTTTCCCGCGCTGGAGAAAACGCGCGGGAGCCCTCTCTCGCTCGGGATGACAGCCACAGAAGAGGCACTACTTGATCAAAGCCGTGCGAGGAACCCGCGACCTGCTGCCGCCGGAGACGGCGCTGTGGAACTTTGTGGAGGCCGCCGCCCGCGACGTCTTCCACCTCTACGCCTTCCGCGAGATCCGCACCCCCATCTTCGAGGAGACGCAGCTCTTTGCCCGCTCCGTGGGCGAGGAAACCGACATCGTTTCCAAGGAGATGTATACCTTTGAAGACCGCGGCCGCGCGCAGAGTGAAAAAGGACAGTCGCTGACGCTGCGCCCGGAGAACACCGCGGGCGTGGTGCGCGCCTACATCGAGCACAAGCTGTGGGAGCGGCCCGGATTGCAGCGCCTGTACTACCTGGGTCCGCAGTTTCGCCGCGAGCGCCCGCAGAAGGGCCGCTACCGCCAGTTCTACCAGATCGGCGCCGAAGTCATCGGGCCCTCGGCGGCGGGCTCGGAATCGCCCGCGGTGGACGCCGAAGTGCTCGAGATGCTGGCCACACTGCTCGACCGCCTGGGCATTGCCGGCTGGACGCTGGAGCTCAACTCGGTGGGCTGCGCGCACGACCGCCCGAAATATCACGAGGCCCTGCGCCAGGCGCTCTCCGGCGTGATCCAGGAGATGTGCGCCGACTGCCGCCGCCGCTACCAGCGCAACCCGCTGCGCGTGCTCGATTGCAAAGTCCCCGAAGACCAGCCCATCATCGAAAAACTTCCCCGCATGCTGGATTTTCTGGACGACGGCTGCCGCGCCCACTTCACCGAAGTGCAGGAACTCCTGCGCGCCCTGGAAATCCCCTATGTCATCAATTCCAGAATGGTTCGCGGCCTGGATTTCTATAGCCGCAGCACTTTCGAGTTTACGCACGGGGCGCTGGGGGCGCAGAACGCCATCCTGGGTGGAGGGCGGTACGACGGATTGTCGGAGGCGCTGGGCGGGCCGCGGGCGCCGGGAATCGGATTTGCCATCGGCGAAGACCGGCTGGTGATGGCGTTGAGCGAGGCGGCGGGGGCGGTGGAGCAGCCGGTGCAAGCGTACCTGGCGCCGGTGGGCGCGGGCATGAACCGCGAGGCGGCGCGGCTGGCGCGCGAGCTGCGGCGGCACGACCTGGTGGTGGAGACGGGCGAGGAAAGTTTCCGCCTGAAGAAGTCGCTGGAAACGGCGAGCAAGCGCGGCGCGCGCTACGTGGTGATTGTGGGCGAGAACGAAGTGCAGTCGGGCGCGTTCGCGGTGAAACACCTGGCCACGGGCAAACAGGTGGCGGTGCCGCGCGCGGAGCTGCCGGGCGTGCTGCGCGCGGCGGAAGGATTTGCGGAGGGGAAGTAGCAAGGCCTGAGGCGAGGGGGGGAAAGCAGCGCGGCGCGGCGGAGTTGCGGAAGGGAAGCAGGCGCGAGACGGGGCGAGCGGCGGGCGCGGCGGAGGGGAAGACATGTCAGCGGGAAAAGAGAGCGTGAAGGCGGGGATTACGTTCGGCTCGGCGCTGGCGATGGTGATTTCCTACAGCAACAACCACTCCGTGCTGTGGGCCATCGTGCACGGACTGCTGTCTTGGCTTTACGTGATCTATTACGTGCTGGTGAAGAACTAGAGCGGGCTTCAAAAATGCCTTGCGACCGCGTAAGTTCCATCCCTCAGGGGCTAAAGCCCAGTGTTTATGCGGCGCTGGAACGGCACGGCTGAAGCCGTGCCCCTCCGAAAGCTATTTTTGAAACCAGTTCCAGGAAAAAGCCAACCCGAGATCCTTCGCTCGGGTTTCCCGCGCTGGCAATGCGCGCGGGAGCCCTCCCTCGCTCAGGATGACGGCGGGGGCCGCGCCGCAGAGCCTACTCCCCTCAGAAGACCGCTTCTCCGCAACTGTTTTTGAACCCAGTTCTAGGGTTCAGGGCTGCACCTCGAAACCCACGTTTGCGCCCAACCGCAGGGCGCAAACATGGGGCACCCTGCTTCGCGGCGCTGACGGCGAGAGGCCGCGCACGTACCTGGAAACGCCTGAAACCCCATTCGGAATCTCAGGGCTGTACCTCGAAAGTCTGGGTGAGGCCGGTCTTGAGAAACGGAGCGCGGACTTCGAGGTTGAGGTCTTCGGGGCGCCGGGGCGTGAATTCGAAGTCGTAAGTTTCCCCCACGGTGATGGTCTGTTGCGCGGGCCGGGTGACGGCCTGCGCAGCCTCCAGTTCCGTGCCATCTTTGCCCACGGCGCGCCACGCAACGAGGCCGGCGTCCGAACGCAGGGAGACGAGGGCATCGGAGTCGTTGGTGGAGATGTTGATGAAGCGAAAGCGATAGCGCTTGGCAATTTTCAGCACTGCGGGATTGGGCTGGGGGCTGCCGTTGAGCACGAGGGGGTAGAGTGCTTCATCAGGCCCGGCGCGGCCGATGACAAAGGTGCGATCGACGTCCGGATCGAACTTCTGCCCGGGCTCGAGCACGATGAGCGGGCCGTAGAGGCCGCCGGTGAGCTGCGCGACGTCGTGCCAGTGGGTGTGGTAGATAAAGGTGCCGGCGCGCGACGGAGTGAAACGCGCCACGAAACTTCCGCCGGATGCGATGGGCGGCGTTACCTGGCGCGAGGTCCCTCCCCACATGGGCACGCCGTCGTAATAGCTCTCAAGCTCAATTCCGTGCCAGTGCACGGCGGTGGGGTCGGGAAGGCGGTTGTGGATGGTGATCTCGACGGGCTCGCCGCGCGTGAGCACGAGCGGGGCGCCGGGCACGGGAGGCGGCCCGTCCGGCGGTGTCTCGCCTTGCTGGAGCTTGTAACCCGCGCCGACAGGCAGGGTAGCGGTGGCGGGACGCGGCTCGACCAGAAGCTGCAGTTTGCGCGCGGGGTGCTCCGCCGAGGGCGCGGCGGGCGCCGCTTCCGCCTGCGGAAGCACGGTGATGCCCAGCACCAGGCCGCCCATGCCGGCGGTTTCTTGGGCGTGCGCGTGATGGGGAGCGGGCTTGCTGCCATCGAGGGGATGCAGGCTGAGGTTAAGTTTGTCGGACATGTGCGCGGTCATGTGGCAGTGGAAGATCCAGCGGCCGGCGGTGTGCGGCTCCCACTCGAGCGACATGGTGCCGCCGGGCAAGATGTGCCGGGTGACGGCGAGGGGGCGCTGCTCCGGGGCAAACACATGCTCGCGGTCGGCGTCGCCCTGGCTGTGCACGCGATAGAAAAACCCGTGCAGGTGCATGGCATGGTCGGAGATGCTGGCGTTGATCCAGCGCCAGCGCACGCGCTCCCCGGTGCGAAAGGTCATGCGCTCGGTGTGCGGCCAGGACTTGCCGTTGATGACGAGAACTTCGTGGAAAGGGCCTTGCGCCAGGCCCGTGAGCCAGAGACCGATGACAAAGAGGCGGTCGGGGGGCGCGCCGTCCGCAGGATCCACGACGAAGGCGCCGGTGAGCTGGCTTTCGCGCGCGTACTCCGGCGGCTCGTTGGCGAAGGGAAAGAGGAAGCTGATGGCGGCGGCTGCGGCGTGGTCTGATTGATGCTGCGGGCCTCATAGAAATAGGTTCCCGGCGCGCCGGCCGGAAAGCGCACCTCGCGCGTGGCGCCGGCAGGGATTTCCAAAACTGTCCCGGGACCGGGCCGCTGATGCAAGCCGTGCACGAACATGGGCAGGGGCAGGCGATTGGTGACATAGGCGTGCACGGTGGCGCCTTGAGGCACGCGGAAGAGCGGGCCGGGAATCCTGGGCTCGCGGCCTTCTTCGGCAAAAGCGTAGACGGGGAGATTGGGCCCGCCCTCCTGCTCGGGGTACCAGAGGGCCTCGCGGATCTCGAGGCGAATGGTGAGCACAGCGTCGCGCAGCGTGCCTGCCGGGGTGCGGTTGTCGTTGGCCAGCGCCGCGGGGAGGGAGGCGGCGTCGCCGGCTAGGGCGCTTGCCGCCAGAAGAAGGACCACCGCCGCTGCCAGGAAGAAAGAACGAATACGCGTCATCGAGCCTCCGGAATCGCAAGCGACACCATAAAAGATGCGGTAGAGTTGCGCAAGATTGCGCGCGGAGCTGCGCGAAGCGAGCAGCAACGTCTTGAGGCTCTATAATTGCTGGCTTCCGCCGCGGGCGATACTTTCGATTTCCTGAGGAACGATTCTTGCTCGACTTTCTCGGCGATTTGCGACGCACACACACCTGCGGGGCCCTGCGTCCGGCCGACGCCGGGGCGCGCGTGGTGCTGATGGGCTGGGTAAACCGGCGGCGCGACCTGGGCAACCTGATTTTTGTGGACGTGCGCGACCGCACGGGCCTGACCCAGGTGGTGTGCAACAAAGAGCTGAACCCGGGGCTGCACGAAAAGGCGTCGCGCCTGCGCGCCGAATACGTGATCGCGGTGACGGGCACGGTGAAGCAGCGCGAGTCCGCGACCATCAACCGCAACATTGCCACGGGCGAAGTGGAAGTGGCGGCCGAGGAACTCAGGATCCTGAACGAATCGAAGACGCCGCCCTTTTCTCCGGGCGACCCCGAGCTGGCCAACGAAGAAGTGCGCTTGCAATACCGCTACCTCGACCTGCGGCGCGCGGAGATGCAGGCCAACCTGGAATTGCGCCACCAGGTGGCGCTGGCCCTGCGCAACGATCTGGCAGCGCGGGGATTTCTGGAGATCGAGACGCCCTACCTGACGCGCTCGACGCCGGAGGGAGCGCGCGACTACCTGGTGCCCAGCCGGGTGCAGCCGGGGGCGTTTTACGCGCTGCCGCAGTCGCCGCAACTGTTCAAGCAGATTTTGATGATTGCGGGCTGCGACCGGTACTTCCAGATTGTGCGCTGCTTCCGCGACGAAGACCTGCGCGCCGACCGCCAGCCGGAGTTCACGCAGATCGACCTGGAAATCACCTATGCCACGCCGGAGCGCGTCTTCGAGGTGGTGGAAGGATTTCTGCACGCGGCGTTTGCGGCGGCGGGCGTGGAGCTGCCGCTGCCGTTTCCGCGCATGAGTTACGACGAGGCCATCCGGAGGTACGGCTCGGACAAGCCCGACCTGCGCCTGCCGGCGATGACCGAGGTGCGCGACTGCTTTCGGGCGGAGGAGCTGGGCACGCTGAAGATTGCCGCCGGACAGCCGGTGGTGGCCCTGCGCATTCCCAAGGTGGGCGAGCTTTCGCGCAAGGAGCGCGACGAGATCCGCACGCTGATTGCGGAGCGCAAGGAAGCCAAGGTGTTTGACGACATCAAGCGCCTGGAAAAGTCCTTTCCTGCGTCCCTGGAGAAGGTGCGCGCGAAAGCCGGCGTGGAAGCCGGCGACCTGGTGGTGCTGGTGGCCGGGGACGCGCAGCCGGAGGCGCACAAGTCCGAGGGCGGGGTGAAGCCGGAGGTCAAGCAGCACGACCATGCGGTCTCGACCGCCGCCGGAGCGCTGCGCACGGCGCTGGGACAGAAGTACGCGGCGCGCCACGAAGCATTCTCCGGCGACGTCAAAGATCCGGGGACGTACCGCTGGCTGTGGGTGACGGACTTTCCCATGTTCGAGTACGACGAGCGCATGCGGCAGTGGGCGGCGGCGCACCATCCGTTCACGTCTCCGTATGAAGAAGACCTGGAGAAGCTGGAGGCGCAGCCGGGCGCGGTGCGCGCGCAAGCCTACGACGTGGTGCTGAACGGCGTGGAGATCGGCTCAGGCTCGGTGCGCATCCACCGCAAGGACATCCAGCAACGCATCTTCCGCGTCCTGGGAATGACGGAAGAGGAGGCGCGGGCGCGCTTCGGATTTTTCCTGGAGGCGCTGGAGTACGGCACCCCGCCGCACGGCGGCATCGCGCTGGGCCTGGACCGCATTGTGATGTTTTTGGCCGGGGCGGAGAGTTTGCGCGAGGTGATTCCGTTTCCCAAGACGGCGCGCGCCGTGGACCTGATGGTGGACGCACCCACGCCGGTGAGCGAGGCACAGTTGCGGGAGCTGGGGATTGAGGTGAAGAAGAAAGCAGGGGACTGACACGGATGGGCGCGGCTCCGGGCGCAGTCGTGCAGCGACGGCGAGTCGAGAGCGCGGCAGGTGAGCGGCGGGTGAAGAGGAGAAAGAGCGCGAGTCCCGAAGGGACGGTACTCAGTCAAAGATGTATTTCGGGTCGTACTCCACGCCGTAGCGTTTCACGAACTCCAGGAACTCCGCCTTGAAATCGCGTTTGACGTGATGCCGTTTCTGATTGCGGAGATACCTGACCGTCGCGTCCATGGCGGATGCGCCCACGCCGAATGCCCCATATCCCTTTTGCCACTCGAACCCGCGAACATTTTGCCGCATGAAGCGAGAGGAATTGGCCTTGATCATCTGGACGGCTTTGGCCAACGGCATGGAAGCCGGGAGGGCAAGGAGGACATGGACATGGTCTTCCATCCCGCCGATGGCCAGGATCGGGACGTCTTTGTTTTTGCCGATCGCGATGATGTAAGTCCAGAGGCGTTGTTGCAGTTCCGCCGCGATCCAGGGCCTGCGCTCCCTGGTGCTGAAGATGACGTGCACGCGATTGCTGACAAGCGATTGCGGCATGGTGGCGTCCCTTCGGGACTCGGCTTTTTCGAGGCAACGATAACCCAGCACTCACGTGCTGGGCTATCGAATTTACGTCGCTTCGCGACTCCCTATCCGGAGACTGAGCCGGAGATGCGCGATGGGCAGCGGCTAAAGCCGGTCATTTTACGCCCCATTGCGGCACGGCTGAAGCCGTGCCCTGATACGAACCTCGGCGGCGTTCCTTCGTTGGCGTCGCTGCTCGACTCCCTAGCCGGAGACTGAGCCGGAGATACGCGATGGTCAGCGGCCAGAGCCGGGTGAATTGTACGCTTGGTCGGCACGGTCGCCGCGCGAGCCGGGCTCGGTCCGCGACTCTGGCCTGAAGGCCAGAGCTACCAAGGCCGCCCAGCCGTGCCCTGATGCGAACCTCGGCGGCGTGGGTTCGGGAGACCGCAGGCTGCATACGTGCAATTAGACCTCAGCGGCTAAAGCCGGTCATTTCATGGCGGGCTCGGCACGGCTGAAGCCGTACCCTGATACGAAGCAAGTCAACACCCACCCCACTTGATACAAAGCCAGCCAGCCGCCCACGGATCTGCCTCCATCGGCGTAATCTGCGGCAAGCTTTTCCCTGCGCTGTCCAGTACCATGGAGCGCGAACGATGGCGCGCATCCACATTCTTCCCGAGCACGTGGCCAACAAGATCGCCGCCGGCGAAGTGGTGGAGCGGCCGGCGTCGGTGGTGAAGGAGCTGCTGGAGAACGCGCTGGACGCCGGGGCGGGGCACATCCGGGTGCGGGTTGAGGCGGGCGGCAAGAAGCTGGTGGAGGTGACGGACGACGGCTGCGGCATGGTGCGCGACGACGCGCTGCTGGCCTTCGAGCGCCACGCCACTTCGAAGATCAAGGACGCCGAGGACCTGCTGACGGTAGAGACGCTGGGCTTCCGCGGCGAGGCGCTGCCCTCGATTGCCTCGGTTTCGCGCCTGAGCCTGGAAACGCGCGCCGAAGGCGAAGCGGCGGGCACGAAGATCGAGATGCACGGCGGCAGGATCGGGCGCGTGGAAGACGCCGGGCTGCCGCAGGGCACGGCGATCGCGGTGCGCGACCTGTTCTTCAACACGCCGGCGCGGCGCAAGTTCCTGAAGAGCGAGTCCACGGAACTGGCGCACGTGGCGCAACTGGTGACGCACTACGCGCTGGCGCATCCGGAAAAGCACATCGAGCTGCATTCTTCGGCGAACGCCATGCTGGAGGCGCCGCCGGTGGCAGGATACGCCGAGCGCATCTACCAGGTGTTTGGCAAGGAGACACTCGACCTGCTGGTGGAGGTGGCGGCGGAAGCGCCGCTGGCGCGCGCGGGCCTTCCCGAACCTCCGCCGTGGCGGCGCGAGGAAGACTACGAGGCGCCGGTGCCGGGCGAGGCGCGGCTGCGCGGGTTTGTTTCGCGTCCCGAGCTGCAGAAGCTGAACCGCAATTCCATTTTCTTTTTTGTCAACCGGCGGCTGGTGCGCGACCGCCTGCTGCAGCACGCGCTGACCGAGGCCTACCGCAATATTTTGCCCGGCGGCGTCTTCCCGGTGGTGCTGCTGTTTCTGGAACTGCCGGCGGGCGAGGTGGATGTGAACGTGCATCCGGCCAAAACCGAGGTGCGCTTCCGGCAATCGAACTTTGTGCACGACTTGGTGCGCGACACGGTGCGCGCGGCGCTGGTGGAGACGCGTCCGGTGCCGCACTTCAGGCGCGAGCTCACGGCGCAGCCGACGGCCGGCGTGGCGCTGACTCCGGGCGGGCGCGCGATGCCGGCGAGCGAAGGCTTTGCGCTTGAGCCGCCGCCGCTCGTGCCGCGTCCGGGGAGTCTGGAGTTTGCCGGGGCGATCGAAGTGGAGCGCGCGGCCGGGATGGCGACTGCGCCATCGTCCGCGCGCCACGACGACGGCTGCGGCGGCGCCATCGCCGTGGAGGAGAACGGCGACCGCGCGACGGCGCTGGAGGCGCTGGTGCCCCTGGGCCAGGTGCGGGAGTCGTTCATCGTGGCGGCAGGCGAGGATGGGCTGTGGATCATCGACCAGCACGTGGCCCACGAGCGGGTGCTCTTCGAGCGCGTGCTGCGGCAGCGCGCCGCGGCCGGCGTCGAGGGGCAGCGTCTGCTGATGCCCCTGGTGGTGGAGCTGACGCCGGCGCAGCAGGCCGTGTTTGCGGAAATCGCCGAGGAACTCAAGCGCAACGGCTTTGAGGCCGAGCCCTTCGGCGCGCGCACAGTGGCGGTGAAGACGGCGCCGGCCGGCGTGGGCGCGGCGGATGTGGAGCGATTGCTGCACGAGCTCCTGGACCGGGTGGCGCGGGAGGAGCCGGGGCTGGATTTAGAGAAGGTGCAGACGGCGATTGCCGCCTCCGTGGCCTGCCACGCGGCCATCAAGATCAATACTCCACTGGAGCCGGAAAAGATGCGCTGGCTGCTCAAAGAATTGGCGCGCACGGAGTGTCCCATGACGTGTCCGCACGGGCGGCCGGTGCTGCTGCGCTATTCTGTACGGGAGATGGAGCGCGCATTCAAGCGCATTTGACCCAGCGAGCGGCGGGAGCAGGAAACGAATTTCCCCGATGACGGAACTGGAACTGAAGGAAACGCGCCGCCACAAATGGCGGCAAGACGGAAATCCTGCGCAGACGGAGGAAGCGGCCGCGGAGTTTCTGGAGTCCGTGGGCTTCTGCCTGCTGTACGCGGAGAAAGGGCTGCCGCCGCTGGCGACTTTTGTGGGGGCGTACCTGGGCAGCGGGGAAAATCTGCCGGGCGCGGCGCAGGCCTTTGCCGACGAGCGCGCGCGCGCGGCCACGGAACTGGCGGTGGCGCTGCTCCGCCGGCGCGCGGCGTTTGAGTCCAATGCCTTCGGGGACAACCCTCTGCTGCTGGCGCCTTCGCTCTTCCCCTACTTCTTCGCAGTGGCGGGGGAGCGCAACCCTGCGATGGAGATGCGGGCGGCCAAGGCGAAGCTCTCTCCACTGGCGGGAGCCACGCTGGAGTTTATCCGGCAGCAGGGAAGGATTTCCAAGCGGCGCGTGCGGGAGACGCTGGGCGGCGAGCCCTCCGGGGCGGCGCTGGATCGGGCGCTGGGAGAGCTGGGGAAGCGGCTCTGGATCACGCGCGTGGATTACAACCGCGAGGAAGGGGCCTCGTGGGACTTGATGGCGCGTTGGGCGCCGGAAGCAGTGGAAGAGGGCGTGCGGCTTTCCGTGGGAGAGTCGCTCTCGGCGCTGGTGTCTCGTTACCTGGATAGCGTGGTGGCGGCGGAGGCGCGGGAGGTGGAGGAGTTCCTGGGCCTGCTGGTGCCGCGCTCGCGGGTGCGGGAAAGCG
>Ga0114945_10002370_pt1 | contig 11130 bp, 11 predicted proteins | sample OV2TP3_FD_87194 | JGI IMG/M metagenome (GOLD analysis project Ga0114945, IMG submission 87194) | Hot spring microbial communities from Beatty, Nevada to study Microbial Dark Matter (Phase II) - OV2 TP3 | ecosystem: Environmental > Aquatic > Thermal springs > Hot (42-90C) | place: USA: Beatty... | reverse complement strand
TTGTGGGCAATCCCCCAAGGGGTGACAGCGGAAGAATGCGACGAAGAGGAGCATTCTGGAGCGCCAGAGGGGCGATAGCCCCTATGGACAAGATAGTGCCGAACGCAGTGAGGCTTATCTTGTTCGGGGCTTGCTCACCACCTTGAGATGATGTAAGCTGTCTGTGAAATGAGGGGTTTCGTCATTTTAGTAGTCTCACAAAAATGGCACAGCCATTCCAGCGTCCAAAAGCTCCTGGTTTAGAAAATTCCCTTGAGCGGCAACCGCCGCCTCATCGGTCTCTTCTGGGAGATCCCGACGATACTGTCGGGGCAGGTAAAACACATCGGCAACGTAGCGGGCATGAATGTCCACTTCTTCTTTGTAGGTGCGGATAATAATAAAGGGAAGGCCTTTTAGTTTCCCTTCGACAAAGCGCTTTGCCCGCTGGCCGGCTTCGGTCTTCATCTCCGGGCAGTCGATCCCGCGCAGACGCAGCCGCTCCTTAACCAGATTTCCCCCGCCGCCCTCGATCAACACCAGCAGCGTATCGCCGTCCACCACCCGCTCCACGTACGCCTTGTACGTGTAGCGCAGCTTGTCTTCAACGTCCGTTTTCACGTACCGCCCACCCGAGCGCTCCAAGAGATCGCCGTCTTTGAAACCTTTCCCTTCTCCCGTAGGAAAAACCCGGCGCACGCCAAAACCGTAGTCGATCAAAAGGGTGGGTTTCCCTCCGGGCAACAGTTCTGTCGCCAGCACCTTGTAGATGTTCAGATGCCCGCGGGTGACGTTTAACTGCAGCACAGGTTTTTCATCATCCGGTGCCGTCTCATGTTCGCGTCTTGTGCGTAAATGCTCTTGCAGTTGCTGGGCGTCCCAGTTTTTCCGGACGATCTCTTTCTCCAGCTTATGTCTTTGCTCTTTGTCCTTGACCCCCATCAGCACGCGGTAATGGCTCCAGGTCAAATCTGGCCCGCGGGCCAGATTTGGGTAGGCCCGGTAAAACCTTACCATTTTCTGCAGGGTGCTGGAATCCCGTCCCGCGTCCCGGGCGAGCTGCTCAAAAAACCCGGTGTTGTGCTCCGCCCGGATTCTGTGCTCCAGCAGGTGCTCATGGATGAATTCCCCCACCCGCCAGTAACCGAGCGCCGTGCGGCGGGTGATGAAAAAATCCAGCTCCTGAAGCTCCTGCCGGACAGCCTTGACAAGCGAGGAATAGCTGTTGACCGGGAGTTTCTTCACGGGATAGACGACCAGAGCTTTTGAAACGGATGGATTGGCTTTTGCGGGCATGGCTCTCTCCTATCTTATGTATTATTTGGCGACCCGCATAACATCGTTTACAGTTGAATTTTCATAAGATCGTTTACACTGTTAAGATAGTGCCTCTTGAAAAGGAGGCAACTATGGACAAAAAAAAGTCAAACAACAGAAGAAGAAATAAAGCTACGCAAAGAATGTGTTGAGCTCAGCAAGGTTGGAAAAACAATCAGTGAAATCAGTCAAATATTAACACTAAAGATCAAACATTAACCGTGTATTATCAAGCTAACGAAAAAGCGCCACGGGAACTGGTCAAGACCATGGAATACAAACTTCGTGAGCCTGTGGAAAAACGGATACCGGTAAAACAGTTTTGCCAAGTGTAAACGATCTCGTGCTAGTCCTAACACACTTAAAGACTGTAAACGATCTTATGCGACTTGGCAGATATATCTTAAGGCCCAGTCAACATCAGTCAACTAATTTATTGACAGCCTCTCAAAATTTCGCTATACACAGAGGCATGCCTCATGGTAATTATCCCCCGAAAGTAGGTTCTGAGGCCTTGCAAAGCTTTTTTGGCCTGGGCATTGCGCCGAGAATCTTGGAGATATTAGATCGCCTGAACTTCAAAACGCCGACGCCCATTCAACGCAAGGCCATCCCTCTGGCTATGGAAGGTAAAGATGTTATAGGAATCGCCCAGACCGGCACCGGCAAGACACATGCGTTCGCCATCCCGATGATTCAGCATCTCGCCCAGAAAAAAGGCATGGCCATTGTGCTGGCGCCAACGCGCGAGCTTGCCATTCAGATTGATGAGGCCGTTCGCATGCTGGCGCATCCTTTTGGGATGAAAACGGCCTGTCTTATCGGTGGCGCTCCTATGCAACCCCAAATGGATGCCCTGCGCAGGCACCCCTCTATCATCATCGCCACACCGGGACGGTTTATTGACCATATGGAGAGCCGTCATATTCCGCTGGTCAAGGTTAATATGCTCGTTCTCGATGAAGCGGACCGCATGCTGGATATGGGTTTCGCGCCGCAGGTCGAACAAATCCTTAAAAACCTAACCAGGGAACGCCAGACCATGCTTTTTTCAGCGACCATGCCTGCAGAGATTATGCGGATGGTCAACAGGTATATGAAACTCCCTGTTCATGTGGAAATCGCACCCTCCGGCACGACCGCCGAGCATATCACCCAGGAGCTTTATATCGTGAAACGCGAAGCTAAAATCGATCTTCTAAGTAAGGTGTTGGCGCAGTATCATGGTTCGGTGCTTTTATTTCTCCGGACCAAGCACAGCGCCCACAAAATTACGAAAGCCATCCGCGCCATGGGTCACGGGGCGGCAGAGATTCACTCGGATAAGTCGCTTCCTCAGCGACGTGAAGCCCTGGAAGGATTTAAATCCGGGCGCTACCGCATCCTCGCGGCGACCGATATCGCGGCGCGCGGCCTCGATGTGACGCGCATAGAGCTGGTGATTAATTATGATTTGCCGGAAGATGTCGAAAATTATGTCCATCGCATCGGCCGCACAGGCAGGGCCGGCTGCAAGGGGCGCGCGATCTCCTTTGCCACGCCCGATCAGCGCCTTGACGTGAAAAATATCGAACGGCTGATCCAGATGCAATTGCCCGTGGCGAAACATCCGGAAATCCCAGCGGAGGAATTTGAACAGCCTCGAGGGACTGTTCGATTTAAACCCTTTCGAGGGGGCTTGAGATTTAGTAGTCATAGTCGACAAAGACATTCACGCAGGTAATCATTCTTATGCTGAGGTTAAGATTTCTAACCGGAAAGGAGGAGTTTAAAGAAAAATAGAGTTGTTAAGCATGAACATAGTTTAAATCGATAAATTCCTCTTTAAAAATGTATGAATCGAAATAATCAAGGAGCAATAAATGAATATCTATGTTGGTAATTTAGCCCGGGAAGTAACGGAAGATGATCTTCGTCAGGCATTCGGGAAATTTGGATCAGTCAACAATGCCTCCATTATCAAAGATAAGTTTAGCGGTGAACCGCGGGGATTCGGGTTCGTGGAAATGCCTTCCAGTCAAGAGGCTCAGGCCGCGATGAACGCTTTAAACGGCCAGGACCTTAAAGGTCGATCCCTGACGGTCAATGAAGCGCGGCCCAAGTCCGATAGCGGCAGAAAAGGCGGCCGCGCGGGAGGTGGTTACGGCGGTGGTGGCCGGCGGGAACGCTGGTAAACCCCGTGAAGAGTTGGAGTGGCGTGGCTCTTTACGGGATAAACCCCGTAAATTGGCTTATGATTCCAGAGATTTCCGCCAAAGGCGCCTGCCCGCCAGATGGCAGCGGTTTCGCCCGCCTTGCCGAGCCCGCTCGCCGAGCTCGCGAGGCGGGCCGTTAGGCGAACAGGTAGGGATCCGGCTCTGGCGGAAAAAAGCCGATTCCAAAGATTAAAAAATACATTGATCAAAAAAATCGATTTTTCCCTTGCGAGCGAAAGTTCTTATGATAAAGTACAACCATGTTTAGGGAAAAAATGGGAAGTTCGCGGATCCTTCCTTTATTATTATTTCTCTTTGTGTTCGTAACCTTGGCCTTGCTCGCCTCCCCTTGGATTCAGGCTGAAGATAATTCCTCTAATTCCTCAGAAGACATTCCGGCCTGGGTCAAACGCATAGAGTTTTCTGCCCAACTCGAAACTGATAAAAACCCCCTGTTTTATTTCCAAACTGTCCAACCCTTCCATCAAAATCCGGACAAAACCGATGCCCTGTTTATCCAGCCGCGGGTCCACGTGCGGGCTGGTCGAACGACTTCCAACTTAGGAATAGGATATCGAAGATTGGCCTCCGAGAACTGGATCTGGGGTGCCAATCTTTTTGCCGACTACCAGGATCTTCACCGCCATGGACGGCTGGGACTGGGTCTAGAGGCCTTAGGCCAGATCATCGAGTTTCGGGCGAATTCCTATTTCGGCGGAATCACCAACAAAAAACGGATCCAGGATTCCGCCTCCGTGAACATCTATGAAGAAGCGGTGGATGGCGTAGATGCGGAACTGGGTTTTCCTCTTCCCTATCTTCCCTGGCTGAAACTATACGGCAGCGGCTTGTGGTATGACTTTAAAAAATTCGACGACAGAACAGGATGGAAAAGCCGGCTGGAAGCCAAGGTCAACGAGGCCTTGCGTCTGGAGTTTTATACCTGGGATGACAACAAAGGCGAGCAAGAGTACGGAGGACGTATCCGAATCAATATGGCCTTTGCCAGCTTCTTTGATTTCAAAGACGTATTCCGCTTCTCTTCCGAGGCCTTCCCTCAAAAAGATCTGAAAGAAGATGTATTGATTCCGGTGGAACGCAGCTTCGATGTGACCGTGGAAAAATGGCAGGAAACCGGTGGCTTGACCGTCGAGGCAGGACGAACATGAAAGCCGGGCTGATCCCATGAGAATAAAAATCTCAATCGTGGCAGGGATCCTTTTCTCTTTCTTGATAGCCACGACCGGCTGGGCCAACGGGCCGGCCAATGCCTATGAGGTGCGAATTTCCAAACTCGAACTCTGGAATGGCTCAAGCTGGGTGACTGTGTTTGAAGGGACATCCACCGCGATCGACATTGCCTCGGTCAGCTCAGGAGCGGCGGCAGGACAGTTCTTAAGCGGACTCAGTGTCCCTGATGGGACGTACACCCAATCCCGAGTCACACCCTCTCAGGTCTTCAAGATCAAAGGCAATGACGGCTCGAGGTATACAATCGCGACCAATGGGTCCAATGGAGGCTGCCAGTACACCGCGAACTCTGCTTTGGAAGCGGCCTGCACCGTCACAATATCCGATCCTATCAGTCCTGATGTCACGACCTTTTCCTCTCCCATCACTATGCAAAATGGTGTCGCCAGCCATAAAATCCGGGTGAGCTTTGATACCAGCAGTGCCGTTCAGTACAACTCCCTGGCGGATGAAATCTTTCCGGCCACGCCCACGGTTACGGTAACCGTGATTGCATTATAAAAGGAAAGATAAAAAGGGGGGGCGCCGCCAAAGGCGGCGCCCCCCCTTTTTATTGATCTTACCCCCCCCCCTATTCCATCTGCCTTCGGGAGGCCATCGAGATACTCAGGGTCGAAAGATCCGCGTACTCTAACGAGCTCCCGATGGGAATCCCTAATCCGATCCGGCTCACTTGAACTCCGGTATTTTTCAGTTCTTGCGCGAGATACAAAGCGGTCGTCTCACCTTCGGCATCCGGATCTGTCGCAATGACCACTTCCCGGATTTTGGACGAATCAAGGCGTTTTAACAGGTGCCGGATTTTGAGATCTTCCGGGCCTTTGCCTTCCGCCGGAGAAATCGTTCCCAGCAAAACATGATAGTGGCCGCGGTAGGTGCCGGTCCGTTCGATGGCCAATAAATCCTTGGGCTCTTCCACAATGCATAAAATCGTGTTGTCCCGGCCGGGGTCGCTGCAGATCAAGCAGACATCCTGCTCGCTCAAATTGTTGCAGGCCTGACAGAATTTCAGTCCCTTTTTGAGCTGCACAATGGCGCCGGCCAAATCCTCTGCCTGTGGCGCGGGCTGATTGAGAAGCCAGAAAACAATGCGTTCTGCGCTCCGGCGGCCGATCCCCGGAAGCCGGATCAATTGATCGAGGAGATCTTCCATTAATCTGGGATAGAACATATCTTCGATTTAACTCTAATTTACGAGGGACGTAAGACGTGAGATGTTAGACGTCTTTCGGCTCGATTATCCACGTCTTACATCTTAGTCTTACATCTTACGTCCCACGTCAATCTTCTCTTAATACGCTACTGATGCCACTTGTTGACGACCTTGCCCTTGAACGTCTTAAGGGCGCTTTTCACAATAGGCTCTTCGTCTTCCGGCTTATAATTTTCGATGACCTTCAATTCAATCGACACCTTCCCCTGGAGTTTCTCGGAAAAGACCTTCTCCAGAAGCTGCAAATTCTCTTTATGCTCCAAGGCCTCTTTTTGAAAACCGGCTTCTTTGGAAAAGGCAATGGTTAACCGGGAGCCTTTGAGCTCAAAGGGGCTTCCTTCCTGAAGGAAGGTTGCGACCGACATCTTTTCCCGGCTGACGGCATAGGTCAAGGCGCTCCAGGACCGCTTGATCTTTTCCAAATCCAAGTCTTCCTGTCGATTGGAAGCCTCTTCGCCGTCTCTATGAACAGGGCCGGGCGGCACAGAGGGATTTATTATCATGGGCTGAGGCTCTTTCTCTTCGGGCACACTGTTGACCTCCTCTAAGGATGAGGGCGAATATGTGAGCTTAGCCAAGGCCATCTCCAAAGGAAAACGGCCCGATTCCATGATCCGAGAGACTTCTTGGGCTTCGATGATCAGCTCAATGGCTTTTAAAATCTCTTCTAAAGAAAACTTCCCGGATTGATTCAAAAGCATCTCCTTAATCGCCACAGGACAATCCACCAGCCGTCCTAAAGACTTGCCTCCAATCTTCATGATCATCAGATTCCGGAAGTGCTCGATCAGATCCCGTTCCAGTTGTTTTAAGTCTTTGCCTTGCTCGATGATCTTGTCAAAGACCACAAGCGCGGCCCGACAATCTTTTTTTGCAATAGAGTCTACCAGCTCGAAGGTCAATTCTGTTTCCACCAATCCCAACATGGAAGAGACATCCGTGACTTTGATCGTCCTCTCGCTGATGGCGCTCAACTGGTCTAAAATGCTTAGCGCATCTCTGAGGCTGCCCGAGGCGGCCTTGGCCACGGCAAAAACCGCCTCTTCATCAATCTGGAAATTTTCTTTTTGGGAGATTTCCTCCAAGGCCCCCATGATGGTTTTAACCGGGATCCGTTTAAAATCAAATCTCTGGCAGCGCGAGATGATCGTGGAGGGGACTTTATGGGGGTTGGTCGTGGCAAAAATGAATTTGACGTGTTCCGGGGGTTCTTCCAGGGTCTTGAGGAGCGCATTAAACGCCTCCAGCGTCAACATGTGGACCTCATCCACGATATAGATTTTGTAGCGACCGTGGCTGGGGGCGAATTTGACGTTTTCCCTTAAAAGACGGATTTCATCAATGCCGCGGTTGGAGGCGCCGTCGATTTCCAGGACATCGAAACTGATTGATTGGGCGATCTCCCGGCAGGAGGCGCACTCCCCGCAAGGGCTGGTCGTCGGGGCCTGCCTCGCCTGCTCGGCAAGGCGGGCCTGCTGGCAGTTTAAGGATTTGGCCAGGATCCTGGCGCAGGACGTCTTGCCGATCCCCCGCGGCCCGGAAAAAAGAAAGGCATGGGCCACTCGATTCGTCACAATCGCGCTTTCCAAAAGTCTGGTGATGTGCTCCTGACCGATCAACTCACTAAATTTTTGTGGACGATATTTTCTGGCGAGGACTAGATAAGACACCGCTTGGACCCTTTCGTTCAAAATAAGCATGCCCTTTTAAAGGGGTGTTATTCTAACACAGAATGATGAATTTTAAAATCAGGAAGGTCATCAAATCAAATCGAAAGGCCATTACATCAATTTAAAGCTCTCGATAAACCGTTTGAAGTCCCCTTGATATTTTTTGAAATAATGTTGTTCCGGCGCCTCATAAAGAATCCGATAGACCCACTTGTCCTTTAAAAAACCGTAATGAAGTCCATGGATTTTGAGGCCCCCAACGGTGCTGTAGGTGTATTCAATCCAGAAGGCGGGAAGGTTATCGATGGCGGCGGGCTTATTGCCCAGGAGTTGAAATTGGCTTATATTTTTATTCGACTTGAGGTTATCAAGCTCCAGCTCCGCGATGTCCTGGGGCGTCATGTCGGAGGTGAATTTCTTCTCAATGAATTCCAAATTTTTATCGAAAGGATAACGCTCAACAGCAATGCGGTTTAAGACCGTCCCGTCCTTGGTCATAACGAAATAAGGCAACAAATTATACCGCATCCAGCCTAAGGGGACCTGGGCTTTGAATCTCCTGGCCCGATCTTTATATTCCTCTTTGGAGAGATCATTCCAGGGAGATAAGCTGGCGCATCCCCCTAGCCACAAAATCGCCAGAGAGAGGATGATTCGTCTCACCATTGGGGTTTTTCCTTGTTAATTCTGGGCCGAAAATTGTTCGATATATTCGCGGTCATCGGCCTGTGGCGCTAAATTTAAATACTGTTTAAAAGCCTCTTTTGCCGCGGTCTTATCGCCCTGCTTTTGCAGCACCCGGCCCTTCCCCCGGAAAGCAGCGGCATAACCCGGATCTAAACTCAGGGCCTGATCATAGGCTTTAAGGGCCTCCCGATAATCTGCCGGCTTATCGTATTTTTTCCGGCGCTTGGATTTTTCCTGGCGCTGACGGTAAAGTTCTCCCAGATAAAAATACCCCTCAACGCTTTCGGGATTCTTCTCTATAAAATTTCCAATGGATCTTTTCGCTGCATTAAACATTCCGGCCTCCAGAAACAACTGAAAATTATCAAGGGTGAGCTTTCGAATGAACTGAGTGTAGGTCTCTGCCCCTGTTTTGGCCTCCCCTTCTTTGGACACGCCTTTCTCCTGAATCAGATCGTTAAAGCTCTTAATCCGTGCGACCACATGCGGGTGGCTGGAAAAGAAAAAAGGCTCCTTGATCTCCTCATCCTCAATAAACTGCTTGAGGAGCTCAAAAAGCTTGGGCGCCTCTCTGACATCATAACCATTCGTCCGCATCATCTCGAAGCCTTGGCGGTCCGCCTCGCGTTCCATCTCTCTTGAAAATCCATAGATGGAAGAGACCATCGTGAGCTGTCCTAAGATAAGCCCCAGCTCTCCCCCCGCAGCCGCCAGCGGCATTTCGATGGTGGAGAAAAAGGCACTCTTGTTGATCAAAGAGCGGAATTGTCTTAAGGAATGCCGGTTGATGACATGGGTCATCTCGTGAGAAAGCAAAGCCGCAATCTGCGCCTCATTTTCTGCGGCGGCCAGGATACCGGTATGGACATAGATCCTTCCGTTGGGCAGGGCAAAGGCGTTCAATAATGGGTCACGGATCACCTTGACTTCCATACGCAGACTCTCTTGAGGGATATCCGGAGGCAAAAGCCGATTGGCCAGTTGAGTGAGGTAGTCTTCCAGTTTTTTGTCCTCATAAAGATGTCCGCTGTCATCCAAGATCTCGCAGTCCTCTTGAGCGCGCTTATGCATTCGCCGCTCGTCTTCTTCAAGGCTGTAGCCGCTCTCCCCCATGCTGGGCATAGAAACCGTTGCGCAGCCGGAGAAAGGCACCGCGAGAAGAATGAAAAAAAAGAAGACCGTTTTTTTCATGGTGTCTTCAGGAAATCTCGCGTTAACCACTCCACCAGAGAGTTGATCTGTTCTTTATCCTTAAAACTATACTGCATATCTCCCGGGCTTGTTTTGAACCATTCCACATCGCCTGTGGAATGATCGACGATCCCCATCACCATAAAACTGGGTTCGGTTGAAAGCGGGATGACCCCCAAGGCCATTCCTATCGTGAAGTTCCAAAAGTTTAAAATTTGGCGGCCCATGGTGGCCTCATAATCCAGCCCCCGAATGAATAAAATCCCATCCGCCTCGCAGACACGAGCGAGCTCTTCGAATTCTTGACCTAGCGTATAATCAAAATTTTTCACCTTGGAAGGAAACGTATGAACCCCTGGATAGGCGTGAAGAAGGGCGCTGTAGGCCACACTGTCAAAAAGCGACTCGTTGTCTTTCCAGAGCCGTTTATGCTTGGTTTTAAGCCAGTCTTCGGGGATGAATTTGATGTTAAAGCTGTACCGGCTGCCAAGGTGCTCCTTCAGGGCCTCTTGGATCCATTGTTTGGCATCGTCCGACCATTCGTCGATCAATTCGGTTACGCCTCCCGCAGTGATTTTATAAACCTCAACATGCGCCGGGAGAACGGCAATCGTCTTGATATGGGAGATTTTCTGGGGAAAATCCGGTGAGGTCCTTAAAGTCGAGGCACAACCGGAAAAGAATAAAAACGTTAAAATATATAGGAAAAGGATTCGCGTTTTAATGCGGTTCAAGGGCTCATCTTGGGGGGCGAATTGCGCTTGCATATATTTTGTGTCTTTCTTTCCTTTGCAAGGCGATCATGATTCCTCCCAAAATCGCATAAAGCCACACCGGAAGCTCCGGCACGGCCGTGGGTGGAATCTCAGGATCTGTTGGTGGCGTATATCTTAATTGTCCGTCAAGGCTCTGTCCAGGAGAAAATATTCTTCCTTGGGCTTCCGGAATCGTGGAATGCAAGACAAAACCAGTTCCTTCCCCTTCCGAAGAACGCGCCAGAGACTGGTTTTTGTCTCCCTCGGCGCCGTAATGGAGGTGATCTATAAGGTTTCCGGAGGGGTCATACAAAAAGACATCTTCGTTAGTGTTATTCAAACCCAGTGTACCTTCGGATGCCACCTGATATTGGATCTGCGGCAAATTTGGCTGGCCGCCGCCAAAAACGACAAGGTACTGGAAGGCCGATAACGCTGTTCCAAAAGGAAAAATATGCCTTGGCTTTAAGGCATCGGCAATAATCCAGCCCGAAAGATCCATCGGGCTTGTTCCAAAATTCAACAACTCAATAAATTCATCCTGGGTGGATGAGGTCTTTCCATCGGCGTTGTCGTCGCCGGCGGGTCCGCTGGGCGGATCGGCAAGAATTTCGTTGATGACAACCGAGGCGTGCGCGCTGGGGGATGCCAGCGCCAAGCAAATCAAACCCAGAGCAATAATCTTTCTTTTAATCGTTTTCATGAGTCTCTCTCCTTTTCGTTGCTGGTAACAAATGGTTGTTCTTATTATCCTTGAGTTTGGCAAATTTTCGAATTTGTCGTCGGAAAAGTCTCTCGGATCGCAAAAACAGGTTTTCGATACCACAAAATTGCTTTCTCGACGAGAACTACCTGAAAATACGGCCCAAAAG